>Ga0114958_10002528_pt1 | contig 13626 bp, 10 predicted proteins | sample C_130208_EF_Meta_FD_89577 | JGI IMG/M metagenome (GOLD analysis project Ga0114958, IMG submission 89577) | Freshwater microbial communities from Lake Croche, Canada to study carbon cycling - C_130208_EF_MetaG | ecosystem: Environmental > Aquatic > Freshwater > Lake | place: Lake Croche, Canada... | reverse complement strand
GTAAACGCGAGGAAAGCCGGCCAGCCCACCCGTCGACAGTCGTGGAAGTTCCTGGCTGTATGCGGGGGGCAGCAATCTGCGGATCGCGCGAATCTGCTCTTCGATCAGATAGAAGTTGTCCAGGAGCCACTCTGCGGCCGGTTCGATGCGGCGATTATCATCGGCGGCCGCTGCCACGAGATCGTAGGTCGCGATGAGGATGCGTTCGTTGTCATCAAGGCGTGGCAGCAGTCGGTCGTCGCCTCGCACCGCGGCCAGAGGATGCGCCACCGCAATCACTTTGGCGTGCCGTTCCAGCTGCTCGATGCTGTAGAGTTCCGCCCGGAGCGGTTGCTCATGTGCGGTGTCATCCGGCACAGCATCATGCCGTCCAAAGCAACGCCCCATCGCCCAATGCAGCAACTTCGCACAGTTCAGTGATGCCAGTCTGTCGATTCGGATTCTCCTCGGACTTTCCCGTTTGCAACGAGCCGAGAGGCCCGGGACGGCCTTCCCACAACGGCGGTACACGCCAGCATTGCCGATTCACTGCGGCAGACGACGGTCAGCTTGGTCAACAAGAATCGCTCGACGACGAGCAGGACCAATCAAGAAAGGAGACCGTCCATCCCAGTGTAGCCGAAGCCCGACCCGGTGGCCAAAGAACGTGGCTGCAGATCTCGTGGCTCGGCTACAATTTCGTCCATGCTCTGGGTTGCCTGGAAAATGCTGATCGGAAACCGGGTGAAATACCTCGGCATCGTGTTTGGCGTGATGTTCGCCGCGCTGCTCATCGCGCAGCAGTCGTCGATCTTCTGCGGGCTGATGTCGCTCACCGTCAGCCAGATTCGCGACGTCGAGGGGCCGGGCATCTGGGTCATGGACAAAAACGTCCAGTTCGTCGACGACATCAAGCCGTTGGCCGACACCTGCCTGTTTCGCGTCAAAGGAGTGTCGGGCGTCGAGTGGGCGGTGCGGTTTTACAAGGGGCTCGCCCGGGCGCGGATGGAGGAGGGGGACTATCACCAGATGATTCTCCTGGGCATGGACGACGCCACGCTCGTCGGCGCGCCTGAGGGAGTGTTCATGGGCTCGATCGCCGACCTCCGCAAGCCCGATGCCGTGATCATGGACGACGCCGGCTACCAGCTGATCTGGCCAGGCGAGCCTTTCCGTCTCGGCCGGGTGTTCGAGATGAACGACCGCCGCGCGGTGCTCGTGGGAATCACCAAGGCACTCCGCACGTTTCAGAGCTTTCCCATTATCTACACGCGGTATAGCCAGGCGGTGCTCTTTGCACCGCCGGAGCGGAAGGTGCTCTCGTTCGTGCTCGCGCAGCCGCAGCCGGGCCTGGATCCAGAGGAAGTCTGCCGGCGGATCGAGGAGCAGACCGGCCTGCAGGCGCTCACCCGCAACCAGTTCATGTGGAAGACGGTCCGCCATTTTCTGATGAAGACCGGCATCCCGGTCAACTTCGCGATCACCGTGTTCCTCGGGTTCCTTGTCGGCACGGCGATCGCAGGGCAGACCTTCTATCTCTTCACGGTGGAGAACATCCGCCAGTTCGGCGCGCTCAAGGCGATGGGAACGAGCAACTGGACGATCCTGCTGATGGTGCTTTTCCAGGCAGTGCAGGTGGGCGTGGTGGGCTACGGCATCGGCGTCGGGCTGGCGGCGCTCTTCGGCTGGGGCAGCCGCGGCTTCACCAAGCTTGCCTTCTTCATGCCCTGGCAGGTGCTGGCCATCACCGCCGTGGCGGTGTTTTTCATCGTGCTCCTGGCGAGCCTGCTGTCGATCCGCAAGGTGCTCGTAGTCGATCCGGCGATCGTGTTTCGCGGGTGAACACAGGAGGATCGGAATCCATGTCCCTGACAGACCCGAACTCCACGCAGCCCGGCGATGGCATGCCCGCTACCGATGCGGCCGTGCGGGTCCGCGGCGTGACGAAGGAATTCGGGACCGGCGGTTCGCTGACGCGGGCCCTGCGGGGTGTGGATCTGGATGTGCCCTACGGCGAACTGCTGATCCTCGCGGGCCCCAGCGGTTGCGGAAAAACCACGCTCGTCTCAATCGTGGCGGGCACGCTCGCGCCGTCGGCTGGAGAAGTGGTCGTGCTCGGTAAAGACCTCGTGGCGATGAGCAACGGCCGCAAGGTGAAATTCCGTCGCGAGAACGTCGGCTTCGTTTTTCAGTCGTACAACCTGCTGCCGTCGCTCACCGCCGCGGAGAACGCCGCCGTGCCGCTGTTGATTGCCGGTTGGCACCGGTCGCGTGCTGTGGAGGCGGCAAGCGAGGTGCTCGATAAGCTCGGCCTCGGCGATCGCCTGGCGAACCTGCCGAGCGAGCTCTCCGGCGGCCAGCAGCAGCGGGTGGCGATCGCGCGGGCGATCGTGCACGAGCCGCGAATCCTTGTCTGCGACGAGCCGACGAGCGCCCTCGACGCGGAGAATGGCCGGATCACGATGGAGCTGATCTCGAAGATCGCTGTGCGGCCGGACCGGGCGGTGATCGTGGTCACGCACGACTCGCGGGTCTACTCGTTCGCGGACCGGATCGCGAACATGGAGGACGGCCGCATCGAGTCGGTCGAAGCGGGGCCGCTGCGGACGGGCTCGACGGGCGGGCGGTAATGGCAGGACACCTCGCTAACGTCAACCGTGCGGGAGCGATGGATCGATGCCCGGGGCTTTCAGGCACTCGCCCAAGACTCGGCGCACGGTGTCGATGGAGTGGTGCTGCACGACCCATGCGTGGGCATTGTCGGAGAGGCGTCGGCAGAGGGCTTCGTCGGTTGAGAGCCGCAGGCACGCGGCGGCAAATTCCTCCGGCGTGTCGGCGATGAGGAGATGCTCGCCGTTGGTCACGGCCAAGCCTTCCGCACCCTTGGTCGTGGAGACGACTGGAGTGCGGTGCTGGAACGCCTCCAGGATCTTGATGCGGGTGCCGCTGCCGGCCCGCAGTGGCACGGCGAGCATGCCGGCGGAGGCATATTCTGGCGCGGGGTTTGCAACGGTGCCGATCAGTTGCACGCCCGGGAGACTTCTGACCGCGACGATCGACTCCGACTGGCCCACACCCACGATGCGGAAGGTCATCTGCTCATCCTTATTCCGGATCAGCGGCAGGATGGAGCGAGCAAAGAAGGCCACGGCGTCGGCATTGGGCAGGTAATCAAGTGAGCCGACGAAGAGGATCGACCGCGGGTCGCGGACGCCCGCGGTCGCCGATGATTGCGGTGCCCGGACGGCGTTGGGCACGTGGACGAACGAATGGCCCAGATGGCGTAGCCGCAGGGCCGTGCAGTCGTCCTGGCTGGCGAGTAGGAGATGATTGAACCGGGGCATCAGCATGGTGAGAAACAGGTTCAGCTTCGGGATCTCGGCCCGGATCTTGGCTGCGAGAGCCGCTTCGCCCGCGGCTTCGTGCAGCGGCGCGAATTGTTCGTTGCGGGCGCACTCGTCGTCATCAAGATCGAGGATCGTGACGCGTGGCTGGGATCCCGCTGCGTTGAAGCAACTCATTGCCAGTGGTGCGATGGCCTGCCTGAATGCATACACGACCTCCAGCTTTGCGCCGTCCGGTTCACCGGCGAGGAAGTCCTCCACGAGTGGCCTGATCTCGTTGAGCCGGTTGGGCTGAATCCGAAAAAATGCCGCGGAGTGGGCCCGCACCCAGTCGTCGTGGAAGATGCCCTCGCGGCTCTCCCAGAGTTCCGGGTGCACCACGATCACGGAGTAGAGCGACGACAGCACCTCCAATGCCATGCTGGCACGAATGGGTGGGCCACCGCCGGTGGGATAGGGCAGAAAGGGCGTGACGAACAGGCAGTAGGGTTTGGATGTCATGAGTGCCTGGCTGTCGAGGAGGCGGAGGAAAGCGATGGTTGAGTGAGAGCGATTGATCGCAGTCTGCCGGCCCTGATCACTAGGCTCCGTGCCACGCCATGGGCCAGGGCTTCCACACGACCCGCCCACCGGCTGGGCGGCCGCATGGCCGGCACCGGCATGCCGGCCTGTCGTAGCTCTGACAGCCGGTCGAACGCCGCAGGGGCGTAGCAGGTGGCGAGTTCCCAGAAATGCTCCCACTGGTGGGCCGTAAGCGGGGCGAGCGATGCATCGACCTGCCAGGGGATTAACGAATCGCCGGCAGTTGTCGGGGAGAGAATCGAGAGCATGAGGTGTTCCGCCGGCATGACGGGCTCGGCATCGGCAAACAGGTCGGCCTCGCAGCGACGGGCCCGCCAGGGGGCCACGAGCAGATGTCTCCAAAGCAGTTTCAGTGGGATCCCGTTTCGCAGGAAATTCGTGTGGCTCACCCAGTCGAGAGCCTTCGGTTCGGGAACTGCGCCTTCGAGAACCCAGCCGGATGCCTGGAGCAGTTGGCGGGCGGCCGCCTGCTGGTGCCTGGGCACCGCAAGTTGGATCGCCGTCAGCGGCCGCACGGAGCCCGGCCGTGGGTTTCGCAGGAACACAGCCGAAGGGCCGGCCACCATCACCGGCCCCACGCCGCCGGCTTCGAGCACGCCCGTGCATTCCTGCAGCACCTGCCGCCGCATCTGGGCCTCGGTCCAGCCGCGACGGACGATGCCCATAAGAATCCCGGCATCGGGATCGCCTACGAGCCACGACTGCAACTGATCGTGACCGAGAACCGGCAGGAGATGGAGCGCCGACCACGAGAGCTTCTGTACGTCGACCTCGCGGCGCCATTGTCGCCAGGCCGCGGCCGCCGTGTCGGCGGAGGGGGCCAGAATCGCCTGCACCAGCAGTGCGGTGTCGTTCATCGGCCGGCTGCTCCGGCGGCGGCAGCGGCGTGCGCGCGGCGGCGTTCCATCAGCCAATGCATCGCCTGCGTGTATTCGGCGAGGCCCTGACGGTTGCGGGTGGTGTTGGCGGTGTGTACGCGGCGGCGGACGAACGAACCGGGCATGGTGAGCGACTTGAGCCCGAGCGTCTGTGCCCAGCCATACCAGGCGATGAACTCGCCGCAGCGAAATTCCGGGAGCGGCCCTGCGACGTCAAACACCTCGCGGCGGGCAAGCAGACCGGATGGCACCATGAAAGGACGGGAATCCGTGTTGCATGGAAAAGCGGCTGGTGGATCGGAGAACTCCGCACCGTGGCAGAATGCGAGTGACACATCGGGCTGGGCTCTCAGTGCGGCGGACTGGTCCGCGAGCTTGCCCGGCAGCCAGAGGTCGTCGGCGTCGAGAAATGCGATGAGCGGCGCTGTGACGGCCGCGATGCCGGTATTGCGGGCGCACGCCGCGCCGGGCTTGTGCTCGTGCAGGAGCCGCACCTTCGAGCCAAAGTCTCGCTGCACGCAGTCGCAGGTGGCATCGGTGGAGGCGTTGTCCACCACGATCACGTCGAGATCGAGGTTCGCGGCGGCCTCACGCTGCAAAAAGACGCTCTCGATGGCCTGCCCGATGAACCGGGCGGCGTTGTGGGCCGGGATAACGACGCTAACGGAGATGTTCACGGGGCAGCCTTCACCCGTTTAAAACCGTGGTGAGCGCCGCCGGAATGCCGCGGATGTCGGTGCCGAGGTGCAGCAGGTAGGTCGGTAGCTTCTCGGCCAGCGCCACCATGCGGTCGCAGTCTTCATTCGTGGCCGCCGGGAGCTGCGCGACGGTGCTCGGCAGCATCGCCACGAGCGCTTCGAACGCGGAGCAGGGCTCGACGCTGCTGGCCGCCTGACCGGTGATGCGCGGCACGACGATGGCCCGCAGCGGCATGCCCGCCACGACGCGATCGGGCCAGATCTCGTCGAGAAAATAGACGCCCTTACCGTCACCACCTCGTTCGAAGCTGTCTGGATTGGTGGAAAGCCCCTTCAGCTCCGGAAGTCGGGCGTAGTCATCCGGTCCCTTGAGCTTGCCGGTGTTGTAGAGGCTATGGGCCCATGCGCGAGAGGGGTCGATCAGGCAGTAGTCGTCGCCGGCATACTGCATGCCGGCGGCGGCGCAGAGCAGGGCGGTGGTCGACTTACCGGAGCCGCCCTTGCCGACCAGGAGCACGCCGCCCTTTTCCGTGCCGACCGCGGCGGCGTGCACATACTGCAGTCCCCTCGCCGCAAACCATTCGTGCAACAAAAACCTGAATGGCGAGCCGACTTCCCAGTAGGGGAAGGTGTCGTCATCAAGCTTCAGCAGCCAGCCCCGGTTTCGTTCAAAGTCGACCACCGTGAGCACGTTGGGGCCGGCGTTGTAGATCGCGGAGATCCCAACGGAATGCAGCTCAAGGACCTCGCCCCGAGGACCGCACTCCGCGCACCAATTGGCCCGCAACCGCCGCAGCAGGTCGGCCAGTATCGGCGGGGCCGATGGAGTGGCACCGTTCCATGCACTGATGGTGAGGCCGGCCGCCGAGGCCGTTGCCCCGGGGATCGACAGATGACGGAGGGCTGGGCGGAGCCGTCGCGCATCCTGCTCGGGAATCGTCCGCACGCAGACGTCGTGTCCGCCAATTCGATACCACTGTTGGACGGCCCCGCCAGCCGTGGCGGCATCGTCCAGAAATGACTGCTCCAGTCGATCGACGAGCTGCCGACCCTGGGCAGTGGCGGCGCGACGCATCGGGCGATCGGCTTCGATCCACGGTCGCATCAGTGTTTCGAGGTCGTGATGCACGGTGGTGCCGCGGTCCGCATCGACGGTGGAATACACACCGGTATCGCGGTTCACCAGGAGCGTGTGGCCACCGAGCTTTGCGGTGAGCACGTCGCCGCCCGTGGTGGCTCGGTCGATGTCGGTGATCGCCTGCTTGGCTGCTGGCGCAGCGTGCGGGGGCACTGCCGGCCCTCCGACCGCGGCATTGGGCCAGCCCGCCGCGGTATCGACTTCGTGCACCGGGTCGAGCAGGAACAGCTCCTGCAGATCGTTGTACGACCGCAGCTCGGGGGGCGAGTAGGCCGCTGCGGGCGTTGCTATGTTTGCCACGTCCACCGCCACCCCGCCCGGCGGACAGGCGACGATCAGATCGCGGGTGGTCAGTTCGTCGATGAAGGCTCGCAGGTCGCGGGCTACCACGTCGGACGGAACTGAATAGGCGGAGGTCAACAGCCTCGCGACATCCTCGACCGACGCGCCGCCGGAGCCAAACGCCAACCATGCCGTGCCACCCGATTCGGAGAGGCTGTAGTAGCTACCGTTTCGGAGATCGACGACCACGACCTCGCGATCAAAGAGCTGATGAATGACGTCGGGCTCGTTAAGCCGATAGCATTGTCCCTGAAATGTCGTGTCTGACAACGTTCGATCTCCGCGAATTGAGCCACACAATCGCAAACATCCGACGGATAGATGCGACGGATAGATGCGACGGATAGATCCGACGGATAGATCCGACGGATAGATGCAGGCGACCCTCGTCAGATCATAGTCATTCGACGAAAGCCATTTGGCAAGTGTTCGGGTCACACTGTTGCCTGGACTTCATCGTATCTGATGCGATGCGAGACGGGCAGCCTGCAGCGAGTCTCACATTCCCGAGCCCTTGGCAGCAGGGCTGCGTGACGGTGTACCGGGCATTGTCCCTGGCCCATCCATCGATCCGGGCGACTTGCCGAAGTAGTCTATCCAGGAGACGGCAGGAGTTGGCAGCGGTGTGCTTCTGGCCCGCACCCGGTCGATCCGACGCTTGTAGACCGCGACCAATCCCGCTTGGGCCAAACCCCGCTGTTCGAGCGTCATGTTGCGGTCGTGCTTGCGGTAGTAAAGCACCACCTCCGGCAGCACCGCCTTGGAAATGTTCTGCTCCCAGGCGCGAATGAACCAGTCGACATCTTCAGCATGGCGAAAGCCAGGATCGAACAGGCCTACCCTGTCAAACACCGTCCTGCGGTATGCCGCACTGCCGATATTGATGAATTGATAGGGCTCGAACACTGGCGTGAAGTTCCGCGGCTGCCCCTCGGGGACGTTGAGGTCGAGTTGCATCTGCTGGATCAATCCCTGAGCGATGCTCAGGCCGGGGTGTGCCATGAGATGATCCACAAGTCGATGCAGGGCGTCATCGGCCCACAGGTCATCGACGTCGAGAAACGTGAGGAATTCCCCCCGGGCGATCTCGATGCCACGATTCCGGGCGGCTGCCGGTCCCAGGTTCGAGTGTCTGACGAAGCGGATGTCGTCCGAGAAGGCCGCGGCGATATCGGCGGTACCATCCGTCGATCCATCATCGACCACGATGAATTCCAGCGGGTTGTAGTGCTGCGCCAGGACGTGGCGAATGGCATCGGCCAGAAATGCATCGCCGTTGTAGACGGGCATGATGACGGACAACAGCGGACGAGGCTCGTCAGCGGCAGGGGCGGGCGTGGTCATGGGCGACTTTTGCTGTGAGTTGTGGCGATGTTCCGTTGCCTATCCATCTAGCCGGGAGACCTTCCGAAGTAGTCGATCCAAGAGATGGCGGGCGTGGGCAGCGGCGTGCTCCGGGCCTGCCCGCGGTCGATCCGTCGCTTGTAGATCTTGAGCAGACCAAAATGGACAAGCTCCCGCTGCTCCAGCGTCATGTTGCGATCGTGCTTTCGGTAAAACATCACCACCTCCGGCAGGACCGCCTTAGGAACGTTGTACTCCCAGGCACGAATGAACCAGTCGGTGTCTTCATTGTCGCGCAACTCCGCATCGAATAGGCCGACAGTGTCAAACACCGTCCTGCGGTAGACCGCGCTGCCGATATTGATGAACTGATAGGGCTGGAATACCGGCGTGAAGATCCTCGGCTGCCGCTCGGGGACGGTGCGGTCGAGATGCATCTGCTGGATCAGTCCCTGGGCGATGCCGATCTCGGGATGAGCCTGGAGATGATCCACGAGTCGATGCAGGACACCGTCGGCCCAGAGGTCGTCGACGTCGAGAAATGCCATGAATTCCCCCCGGGCGATCTCGATGCCCCGATTGCGGGCGGCTGCCGGCCCCTGGTTCGGCTGTCTGACGGAGCGAATGTCGTCCGAGAAGGCTGCAGCGATGTCGGCGGTGCCATCGGTCGAGCCATCATCGACCACGATGAATTCGAGCGGGTGGTAGTGCTGCGACAAGACGTGGCGAATGGCCTCGGCCAGAAAGGCCTCGCCGTTGTAGACGGGCATGATGACGGTCAGCAGCGGACAAGGAGCGTCAGCGGGAGGAGCGGGCGTGGTCATGGGCGATTTTTGCTGTGGGGTTTGGCGATACTGCCGGGACTGGACCACTGGTTCAGGCATCCGCGTCGGAGCAGATGCTCCACCCCGACGGGGAAAAACTGGTTGTGGGTGGCATCGCTGATGTAGTGGATCATCGCCGTCTTTTTCATGACGGGGGTGTTGGTGAACTGATGGGTCTCGTCCATGGGGTGGAACGGCCTCCAGTGCGACCATGAACGCAGGGACCGATGCCCCTGGTCGCGTCCCATGAGGAGGGCGTAGATCGTCTGCTCCATCACCCACCAGCAGAGCGTGGCACGCACATCCTCGGCGTGAATGTCGACGTGGGCATCGACGTAGCCGATGCTGTCGAGCACTTGGTCGCGGGGGACGTCCGCCAGTTTGCCCAGGGCGTCTTCGATGAACGGCAGATCGAGGAACGCCTTCCTGCGGTAGCCGATCATGCCGGAATTCACGTTGCGGGCCGGGCGGAGATCGAGAGAGGTCTCCATGAATCGGCGGTTACGAGCGTAGGCCTCGGTGCCGCCGTCGACATAAAACGGCAAGCGATCTCGGACACAGTCGGCGATTGCTTCGGAGCGGCGAAACCAGAGGATATCCGAATCCATGATGAGAATGGAGTCGGCCCGCGAGAGGAGGAGCGGGTGCAGCAATTTCTTGCTGATGGCATGGTGCCCGAGGAAGAATTGGCAGAGTGGATGGTCGGCGAGGGCGTCGCGGACGACATGGTCGTGGTCGGCATGGATCGCGCAGCCGGGGAAATGCTCGCGATAGTGATCGAGCGAGGCCGGCGTGAGCGAACCGTCGCTCTGGATCACCAGCCGGGCGGGAAGGCCTGAATAGTGGAAGAACGATTTGAGCGCCCAGATGCTGCGGAGAAAATCCCGCTCCGAGACGAGCATGTGCAGTTCCAGGTCGCTCTGGGCGGGCATCGGCACGGGCCGCGTCTCCAGGATTCGCCCGTAGACCGCCGGCCGTGGATCGGCCGGTGCCGCCGAGGCCGGCAGTTTCTCCGTGAGCAGGTGGTTGACGACGGGCGTCAGGAGGCGTTTGAGTCGGTTCCGCATGGGGATGGAGTTGTCGCGGAGGGTGCGACGGGTCCGCGTGGCAAGTGACTCGACGAAGCCAGACTCGAGTAAATGGGTGATACCCTCGTTTAGGAGCAGAGGACGAATAGGCGAGACGTAATGACGGGCCACGAGACTGGGATCGTCCTTGAGTCCTGACAGCATCGCATAGGTCGTGGGGAGCAGCGAGATGCGGCCCTGTGCGCTCGCGTTCAACGCGTGCAGGGTTTGCTCAAGGTGCCAGTCGCTGCTGTTGAGGTCAGGATGGGTTATGAACCGCTCGCAAGCCTCCAGATCGATGCCGTCTGTAACCAGCCGCATGATTCCCGCATTGGCACGCGGGGCCAGGTCGATCCCGAGGTCTTCACGGGCCTTCTCAGGGGTGATGCAGTAGCTATCGTAGTCATCCCGCATGAAGAGATGCGGGGAGGCGGCGATGTCGGCGGGCGTAACGACCAGTTCGCCCGGGTGCCTGAAGAAAAGAACGTCTGTGTCGAGATAAATTACCAATGGAGTACGGGCGAGTAACCGCAGGTCGACGAGCTTCATCAGCAGGAAAAAATTCCTACGGCTTTGCAGTAAACGGTGCAGCCCACGTTCGCGGAGCCATGGCTCAACGTGGATGTCCGCAGCCTGTTGCGAGATCAGTCGAGCCGCCGGGAAATGCCGACGGAATATGTCGGCAAGAGCCCGCGTGCGCGGGCCCTGTAGGTGAACGGTCAGCGGAAAGCTCACACCGGCACTTGCGTAGAAGCTTTTGGCCACCCACAACGCGTGGTGCACATGCATGTCGTTGGCCAAGAGGTGGATGCCGATCGGCGAAGAAACGCGACCGTTTTCAGGGATCGGTTCGGTAGCGATCGCCGGCGTTCGCTCGATGATCTGAAGTCGCGGATCGGTCTCCGCTGCGGGTGGCCGACGTCCCAGCAGTGACAGAATAGAGCGTCGGAGGTTCATGGCTGATCGTCCGGGGATTTGCAGGAACAGGTTGTGGAGCAGGTCAAACGCATACCTGGAGGCGAGGCAATGCTGCCGAGACTGGACCACTGCCTCAGGCGTCCGCGTCGGAGCAGATGCTCCACCCCGAGGTTAGTCTGGCATCATACGGGCAATCGGAGGGTGACTGCCTTGACCAGTATGCATGGATAAAAAGCGGGTGTGGTCGCCGATGGAAACAGAAGACGAGATCCGCAGTCGGCTGGTCGACCCCAGGGCTACCACGGAAACGGTGGCATTGTTCCAGTATCTCAAAACGAGTGCGCGGACGGGCACGTTGATCGGCCAGCAAGACCCCCACGTGACGTGCGTTGATTCGGACGGGGAAACCGATATCAGGCGGATCACAGGCTATGATCCCGATGTCTGGGGCTCTGACTTCATGCACATCACCGATAAAAACAACAACGACCGGAGACATTGGTTAACAGGTCGGAAGGCGGATACTGCGTATTGGTATGCCGCCGAGGAAGTTGCGATTGTCCAGCGGTCAATCCGTGCGTGCGACAACGGGATCGTCAACATCTTTTGCTGGCATCTTCGTGAGCCCCATCACGAGCGGACGTTCCACGCTTCGGAAATGCCCGAGGGGCATCGACGAAAAGCTTTTCGCAGTCTTCTTCCTCGCGGGAGAAATCACACGTGGTACAAGCGCAAGCTCGAAAAAATTGCCGAGGTGCTGGCCGTTATGAAGCGTGCTGACGGCACGCTGGCACCGGTTATCTTTCGTCCCTTTCACGAATGCGACGCCGATCATTTCTGGTGGGGTGCACCGTACTGCTCCGCGCAGGAGTTCCGAGACTGCTGGTCGTTCACCGTTGAATATCTTCGCGATACCATGCATGTGCATAGCCTGCTGTACGCTTTTTCCCTCGACTGTACTTTTGAGACGGAGCAGCAGTACCTGGATCGCTATCCCGGCGATGCCTATGTGGATGTCGTCGGGTTCGATGACTACGCGGATTTTGAAAACAATCGCATCCGGGAGGCTGCGGCACGCCTCGCCATTATCTCTGCGTATGCCAAGCGACGGGGGAAGATCGCTGCTTTAACGGAGGTGGGCTATCGCACCCAGCCCGTGCCTGCCCGGCTCTATACGGATTTTTATGGTGCGGCGTTGGCCGATCCAGCGCTCGAGATCGCCTTCTTGTTGTTTTGGCAACAACAGGATCGGCGCGAAGGCGGTGTCTGCTATGTTCCTGCGCCAGGCAGTGAAGCGGTCGAAGATTTCCTGGCTTTCTCAAAACGCGTCCGGCCAACGGCCGACTCTCTCTCGCCATCCAGGCTCATCGCCGGAAGAACCCATGCTGACAGCTAAAGCAGTCGGTCCTTCGCGCGGGCCAGGGCGCGGACCTGGCGCCACTGGGTGGGCGACAGCTGCCAGGCGGCCGTTGCCAGCCGCTTCACCCGCTCCGAAAGCGTGAGCGAGGCCTCGCCGTTGGCCGCCTCAAATTCCCGCATCAGGCCCGCGTAGCGTCGCCAGCCCGACAGGGCCCCGGAGAGAATCTGCCCGATGGCGCGCGGGCTGGCGAGATAGGGTAGGTCGGAATTGATCGGTTCGGAATCGAGCTGCCGGAGATAGAGGTCGGCAAGCGCGGCGGCCGTGCTCCCTGTCGCGGCCACCGGCAGCGGCGAGTCGCCGCCGAAGTGCTGCACGATCATGGAGACTGCGTGAACGGCATCGTCGAGCCCCCATCGGCGGGCGTAGTCGAGGCCGCAGGAAAGCTCTTCAGGATCGGCGGCCAGCAGGCGAAACCAGCCGCCGCAGTCGAGGATGTCGCGGGCGATCTCGTCGGGGATGAGGTCGTTTCGCACCGCATGGTGCACCGTGAGCAGCAGGCCAAAGGCGGGGCGAACCACCGTTGTCTCGACATTGAGCACCCGCACGGACCGCGCCGTGGTCAGCAAGGCTTCCGTGTCGAAGCGGCCCAACTTCCAGTGGAGGTCGAGGTGGTTGCCCGCAGGATTGCTCAGGCTGACTGCCTGATTGCCGGCAGCCCCCGGCGAGTTCTTCACGAAGGCGATGTAGTTAGCCAAGGAGCCGGAGGTGACATCCCGACGGTAGCCGTGGGCTTCGAGAGTTGTGAGTGTGGCGGACAGGTCGTCGGCCCGGATCAGGATATCGACGTCCTGGAGCATACGGTCGCGGGCGTTGGCATGCAGTAGTGCGATGACCGCGCAGCCCTTGAACGCCGCCGCCTTGATGCCCACGGCATACAGCCGTTGCATCGCCTCCGATCCTGCCCGCAGGCAGAGCGAGGTGCGGATGAACTGGGCCGCCGTGGCGCGACGCAATTCGTCCGCCTCTGTCAGGGGCAACGATACGCCAAGAGCCGCCAGCCTCGCGGCAACCGCCGGGAGCACCTTCCATCGTTCGCAGAGCCGCAGCACCGCGGGCCATTCGCCAACGGTCTCGATCTCGCTCGCGGCGGCC
>Ga0114958_10002527_pt1 | contig 13627 bp, 12 predicted proteins | sample C_130208_EF_Meta_FD_89577 | JGI IMG/M metagenome (GOLD analysis project Ga0114958, IMG submission 89577) | Freshwater microbial communities from Lake Croche, Canada to study carbon cycling - C_130208_EF_MetaG | ecosystem: Environmental > Aquatic > Freshwater > Lake | place: Lake Croche, Canada... | reverse complement strand
ATAGATTTTTAGAAATAATTTATTTAGCAATTTATTAGCATTAGGTTAGCAGGATGCATTCCCCTCTTGAGAGGGGCTAGGGGTGTGTTATTTGTAAAAAAAACACTTCCAGAATCCATAGCATTATGTTAGCACAGTGCATTCCCCTCTTGAAATCGAAGATTCAACGATTCCAAAATTTAATTTCATCAAGAGTTATAGGGGCTAGAGTTGTGTAACTTTTTTTAAAGCCATGTATATAAATTACTGCATTTTATATTTATTATTTACAAACACACCCCCAACCCCTCTCAAGAGGGGAGTTGAGAAGTGGAATTTCGTATTTAGAATTCAATACGTACTGTTTTTTAATTATCAAAAGCACTACTTTTACAAACTATACTTTACTTCTCTTCTATTGAGGGGGGCTTTTAAACCAAAAACCTTAAACAAATGCGCATCATTCAATTGATAGATTCCTTAGATGCAGGTGGTGCTGAACGTATGGCAGTAAATTATGCCAATGCGCTTGCTAATGAAATTGAGTTTTCGGGATTAGTAGTTACACGAAATGAAGGGCCTCTTTTAGGACAAATAATCGATAAGGTCCAGTATCTTTTTCTAAATAAGAAAAGAATTATAGATGTAAAGGCTGTTTTCAAATTACGTAAATTCGTTATTAAAAATAAGATCGAAATTATTCATGCCCATAGCACTTCTTTTTTTATAAGTTTTCTGCTAAAAATAACTTATCCTCGTGTAAAGTTGATTTGGCATGATCATTATGGGGAAAGTGAGTTTTTGTCAAAGCGTCCATTAATAGTTTTGCGATTGATTCTCCCTTTCTTCGAAGGAGTAATTTCAGTAAACCAAAAACTAAAATTTTGGGCTGTAAACAAATTGTATTTTAAAAATGTAATTTATATGCCTAATTTTCCATCTAAAGAAGTTCCAATTTCAGAACTCACTTTTTTAAAGGGGATTGATGGAAAACGAATCGTTTGTTTGGCTAATTTAAGAGAGCAGAAGAATCATTTTATGTTAGTTGAGGTAGCCAAAAAAACAAGGAATTCTCATCCAGATTGGACCTTTCATTTGGTAGGAAAAGATTTTGAAGATAATTATTCCAAACAAATCACTAATCATATTTCGGATTTAAAACTCGAAGAATCGGTTTTTATATATGGATCGAAACAGGATGTGAGAAATATTTTGAAGCAATCTACAATTGCCTTGTTGACTTCAAAATCTGAAGGTTTACCTGTTGCCTTATTGGAATACGGTTTGTATAAGAAAGCAGTAGTACTAACTAAAGTTGGAGAAATTCCATTAGTAGTTCAGAATGGAATAAATGGTTTTATAGTTGAAACAAATGATGTAGATTTGTTTTATACTAAATTGGTTCAACTCATAGAAAATGAAACCTTGCGAATCGATTTTGCAAACGCACTTTATAAAACAATAAAACAGGATTATTCAGAAAAATCCCTTATTATACAATACATAAAATGGCTAGAACATAGTTTAGAATGAAAAAAGAAGACTTATTATACTTAAATTTAATCTTATTCCATGTAGGGATAGGGTTTTTGGTATATCTACTTCCCTTTGTGTCAGAAATTTATGGCTACGCCATTTTTATAATTGGGTTTTACTATGTTATTAAAAAACAAAATAGAAATAACGAAGCCCTTATTGCCGCTGCTTATGTTGTGGGTAGTGAAGTTTTTTTAAGAATGACAGGTGGGAATCCTTTATATGAAGTTTCGAAATATGGGGTAATTGTTTTTATTTTAATAGGCATATATTTTAATGGGTTTTCGAAATATGCATTGCCCTATTGGTTCTTTTTACTGTTATTAATACCTAGCGTGGTACTTTCGACATTTGTATTAAGTGCCAATGCGAATGTTAAAAACGCTATCGCTTTTAACATTTCGGGTCCGGTTTGTTTAGGTATTTCTTCCTTATATACCTACCGACGTAAGATTTCGCTCTATCAAATGAATAATATTATTCTAAGTTTGGGTTTGCCCATTATAAGTTGTGCCGTTTACTTAACTTTTTATACGCCTAATATACAGGATGTTGTTACGAGTACGGAATCTAATTTTGTAACATCAGGAGGTTTTGGACCAAACCAAGTGGCGACCATTTTAGGGCTAGGAATGTTTATTTTTTTTTCCAGAATTATATTAGAATCCAAAACAAAATTCAGCATAATACTTAATTTTAGTATTGCAATTACTATTGCTTATAGAGGAATTATTACTTTTTCTCGCGGAGGGATGGTTACAGGATTAGTGATGATTATATTATTAATTCTTTTTCTGTATTACAAATCAAATGGAAAGGGAAGGGTAAAACTTAATTTTGTTCTGGCTTTGATAGTAACTGCTTTGTCTGTAGTTTGGCTTTATACTTCATTACAAACAGGAGGATTAATAAATAAGCGTTATGCTAATCAAGATGCTGCAGGAAGGGCTAAAGAGAGCCGGTTTACAGGTAGAGAGGAAGTTGCACGATCGGAGTTGGATATGTTTCTAGACAACCCCATTTTAGGAGTTGGGGTAGGCAAAGGGGCCGAAGTAAGACTGGAGGATACTGGTAATTCTGTTGCGTCGCATGACGAAATTACTCGAATGCTTGCTGAACATGGATCGCTTGGGGCTATAGGATTGTTAATTTTGTTTTTCACACCATTATTCTTGTATTTGGATAATAAGTTTAATATGTACTTATTATGTTTCTTAGTCTTTTGGTTTTTTACGATTAATCATGCAGCCATGCGAATTGCAGCACCCGCATTTGTATATTCTTTATCCTTGCTCCATGTTTATTTTGATAAGCCTACAAATAAATAATAAAAAACTTTTTTTAACCGATAAATAGGTGTTTTGTCGATTTATAGAATATATAATTAGATTTTAGCCTATGTTTGTGTTACACATATAATTTGAATGATTTACCAATGAATAAGGAGAAAAAAATACATTTTGAAGTCTCCGAAAGAAAAGTTTTATTGCGGGTTTTTGATGTGGCTGTTATATTGACCGCATTATTTCTTGTAGGTTATTTCATGGATGTAGTGTATCTAAAATCTTCAACATCTCATTTCTATTATGCTTTGGCTTTGGCTTTGTACATAAACATAATAGGAACTGTTTTCGAAATGTATCATCTTCAAGTAGCTAGTAATCAATATCAGATTTTAAAAAGTACCATATTAACAGTTTCAGTTACTTTTTTGGTTTATTTGCTAACCCCCGTATTTTCTGCTAAATTACCTGAGAATAGGTTGCAACTTCTGGCTTTTTATTTTACAATGCTTTTCTCGCTTTTGCTATGGAGAATATTTTATGTGAAATTTTTAGCCTCTACTAGATTTGAACAAAATGTAGTTTTGGTATGTGATTGTGATCAAGTTGAAGAGTTGATTCAAGGCCTTGAAAATTCGGATCCACATTATAAAATTGTTGCTTATTTTGATACTCAAGCATCCAAAAAACGAATAGATTTAAATCATTTTGTTACCCACCTTGAAATAAAAAATTTAGAGTCATTTGTTTCTAATAATGTAATTTTTGAAATTGTAATTGCCACACAAAAAACAGAAGATATAACGGTTGAATTGTATCAAAAATTGCTTAATTTATTGGAAATGGGGACGACTATTCGAGAATACACCCATGTCTATGAGGATAAAACGCATCGAATTCCTGTGCATCATATCGCAAAGGATTTTTATAAATTCTTTCCTTTTAATAGAATTAATAATAATAAGTTGTACTTGATGCTGGTGCGAATTATTGAAATCTCATTTTCTCTATTAGGATCTTTTATTGGACTTATAATTATTCCATTCTTACTTCTTTGTAATCGTTTTGGAAATCGAGGGAGTTTGTTTTATACCCAAGAACGAGTAGGTAAAAACGGCAAAATTTTTCTAATCTATAAGTTTCGTACAATGGTAGAAAATGCGGAGAAAGGAAACCCTGTTTTTTCTTCACCAAATGATTTCAGGGTAACGACTTTCGGGAAATTCATGCGTAAAACTCGAATAGATGAAATACCACAGTTTATAAATATTCTCAAAGGAGATATGGCTATCATTGGACCAAGACCGGAACGACCTTTTTTTGTTAAAGAAATTGCCAAAATAATGCCTTTTTACGAAACACGTCACCTTATAAAACCAGGCCTTAGTGGTTGGGCTCAAGTAAATTATTCCTATGGAGATTCAATTGATGATAGTTTAATTAAACTTCAGTACGATTTGTATTATATCAAACACAGAAGTGTTTTTCTCGATATAAACATTGCTATTAAGACCATTAGCACCGTTTTGTTTTATAGAGGACAATAGTTTTTGTATAAAAGTATTAATCAATAAAAATATTGTTTAGACTAATCTTCTGTCTAAATTATAATAATCCGTTTCCAATTCCGAGAAATTGTTTTTAACAAAAGGACCACGCTCGTAAGGATCAAAGGCGTTACGATTAATAAATGAACCTTGTTAAGCATCAGTATCAAATAAACAAGTAGAAATCCCAAATTTACCAAGCTAAGATTGATAATCCATTTATTATTTTTCTTTAAAATAAAATAAAACAAGACTAATAAAGCGGGGTTAAACAACAGGATGTTATAATTGTATCCTAATTCTTTGTGCAAGGAATAAACCCCTATAAATGCGAAGAAAAGACCCAAAAAACCCATTATTGAAAAATAAAACAGATCCGTTCCTTTTTTGTTGATTATAATAATGAAACCGAGTAGGGCTGAAAAAGTATAAAAATTATCCCAAATGGAGTGGGATGTTTCTTTTTTATAATCCAATAAAACACTACTTTCCCTGCAAAGCGAATGCTGCTTAAATGAAATTAATTTCAAACTTTTTTGGAGTTCTAAGGGGAGGAATATTCGGTTGCCTTGCTCATCTACTTTCTTTCCGAAAATGATACTGGTTCCTAGTTTTTCATAAAAAGAGTTATCAAAATAAGGATATAATATCGACCTGTAGGTTTTGTCGGTATCCACTTTTTTGACAATTACATTTGATCCTAAAGTTTTGTTCAGGATTTCTACCACCATCGAAGTACAGTTTTTATCAATAAATTTATAGGTATAATAACTTTCGCTAGAGGCTAGAGCATGCGTTAAATTATCATATAGTTTTTGTTTGTAAAAAGTGGGTAGGTTTAACTCTTGCTCAAAAACACTTCTTTTTTCATAAGTATATTGGCTCATGAAATCAGAAAAGGTATTGGCTACCGCAAAATACTGTAAATCGCCTTTTGCGAACTTAGGAACGAAATTTGGAGTCGCAAAATCAAAGGCGCCATAATTATATACCGCATCAAAATCAGTGGCTACATCCTTTATTCGGATGGCAGTATGTCCAAATAAAGAATAGGATTCGTTTCCAGTATCGCAGGTAATCACACTTACAATAGCTTTTTCGGACAACACCCTATTTTGAGAAAAGCAATGGGTTACTGAGTAGAAAAATAGCGTTATAAAAAGTATTTTTTTAAGTAAGAATGGTTTCATTTATTGCGGTATTTTATAATGTAAAATTAATCTCTAAACAGTCCCAAATCTACTTTCACCGAAAAAATATTCGAATATAAAGTAGCACTTTGATTGCCTAAATTCGTCAAAGCATAATCCACTTGAATGCCTTTGTATTTAAAACCTAATCCAATATTAGGCTGAAAACCAACTTTTGTGCTGTTGTCTAATTGTTGGATATTTTGAAAATTTCCTGCACCCGCTCGAACGAAAACCAAATCAGTATAACCAAATTCTAATCCTACTGCAGGATCGATACTTAGATTATCGGTCGAAATAAGGTCGTTCGTTTTGGCAAATCGCATATTGATATTGGCTGCTGCCAAAACGCTGTAATCATACCGAATTAGAAATTTTTTTGACAAACCCAATTGTGCTTTTGGAGCGGTAATTTCGGAGTTTTCCGGTAATTCCTGATTTTGTCCCTTTATATCTGTAATAGCACCGGCTATTTTTTTGTATTCGGTTTCGTTTATATTCCAAACATTATAGGTGGTGGTAATATCGCGAACCATCAATCCAAACTGCCAATTGTTTCTTTCGAATTGAATTCCTGCATCAAATCCAAATCCCCAGGAACTAGCAAATTTTCCAATAATTCGGCGAATTACTTTGGAATTTATCCCGTATTGAAAATCTGGATTGTTCATTTTTCGAGCATAAGAAAAGGTAAAACCATAATCTGCTGTAGAAAAAAGACGAATCCGATTGTAGTTAATATTTCCATTACTATCAATTAATTCCGTCGTATCCATGATATTGTCCACTCCAAAACGAATCAAGGAAATTCCCCAAGCACTTTGTTCATCGATCGGTTTTGCATAAGCAATGTAATCATATTGAGCAATATTGGCAAAATAATTGGCGTGCATTAACGAAAGTTGGTGATCCTCAAGATGAACAAGTCCTGCAGGATTCCAATAAACAGAATTCACATCGTTAGTGCTAGAAGTAACCGCATTTGCCATTCCAAGTGCTGCCGCATCAACACCAATATTCATAAACTCATTCGAGTATTTCCGAACGGTTTGGCTTTGGGAATTGGTGTAAACCAATAGGATAAAGAATACCGAAATCTTTTTCAACATTGTTTTTTTTGCCGACAGGAAGCCTGTTTAATTTTTACCAAAAATATAATTTTTTAATCAGCTTATTTCTTCCTTTTTGGAAATAAAAGAGAAAGTACAAAATGTGTTAATAATCTCTTCTAAAAACGTACTTCTCATTCACTTATTATACTAAATTTGTCAACTTTGAGTATTTAATATAAATAGCTATGCAAATTAAAAAACATATCCCGAATATAATTACCCTTCTCAATCTTTTTTGTGGCTGTATTGCCTTAGTTTGTATCATGAACGATGATTTTGTCGGAGCCTTTTATTTTGTATGTTTAGGTATATTTTTCGATTTCTTTGATGGTTTTTTTGCCCGATTGTTCAAAGTTTCTAGTCCGTTGGGTTTGCAATTAGATTCCCTTGCCGACATGGTTACCAGTGGCGTTGTTCCTGGTTTAGTTATGTTTCTAATGATGTTAAAATCATATAATACTCCGCCGCTTGTAGGTGTTGATTCTCATTTATTATACGCTACTTTGGGGTTTATTATAACTTTAGGTTCTTGTTATCGTTTGGCAAATTTTAATATTGACAGCCGTCAAACCGATTCTTTTATAGGTTTGCCAACGCCGGCTAATACTCTTTTTATAATGAGTTTGCCCTTGGTTTTAAAATATTCAGATTCGTTGCTAGTTCTCGAGATTTTAACCAATCAATGGGTTTTATTAGCTATTACTCTATTCAGTGCCTATATTCTGAATGCCGAAATTCCCTTGTTTTCATTGAAAATCAAAGATTTTAGTTTTAAGAAAAACGCCCTTCAAATTGTCTTTTTATCTGTGTCTGTTTTGCTATTGGGTTTCTTCAAATATTTAGGTATTACTTTGGTGATCATTTTATATGTAGTTCTTTCTATGGTAAATAACAAGTTTTTGAAAAAGGAAGTTGTTTTCCATGAAGAGAATTAAGAGTAGAACCACTATCCGTTCGCGTCGAAAACCAAAAAAGAAATCGCTACTTCTTTCGTTATTGGGATCTCGTTTTTTTATAATTGCTGCGGTATTATTTTTCGTTTTTAGTACAGGCTATCATTATAGAAAAGGGTTATCCTATTATTTGGGATTTATTTCCCATAAAATGAATTCGCCAGAAGTAGAATCAAAACGAATTTCGGATGTTCGTAATTACCAAGTTTTAGAAAATCATAAAGGAAAATCAATTGGTTTAGATGTGTCCGAATTTCAAGGTAAAATCGATTGGGAATTGACCAAAACAATTGAAAACAGTTATGCTCTTGATTTTGTTTTTATTCGTGCCACAGCTGGAATGGATAAAGTGGATGGAAAATTCAATTATAATTGGCTTGAAGCCAAAAACAATAAACTCATTCGCGGTGCTTATCATTATTACCGTCCCAACGAAAATTCAATAGATCAAGCTAACTTTTTTATTAAAACAGTTCAATTGCACAAAGGGGATTTGCCTCCTGTTTTGGATATTGAAAAGCTTCCTCGAAATCAATCCATGGAGAATCTTAAATTGGGTTTAAATCGGTGGTTAAAAACGGTGGAAGCGCATTATAAAGTAAAACCCATTATCTACACCAGCGAAAAATATTATGACGATTTCTTGAAGGAGGATTTTAAAGATTATCTTTTTTGGATTGCCAATTATAATTTTTATAGAGAAAAAATTGGTGCCGATTGGTTGTTTTGGCAATTTACAGAAAAAGCATCTGTTTCAGGAATAAAAGGCAATGTGGATGTAAATATTTACAATGGCGATTTAGAGCAGTTGCGGTTTATTACTATTGAATAATTAATGCTTTTTTTGAATCATGGAAACAATAAAAACAAAAAAGAATATCCCAATCATAAAAAGCATCGATTTATAATTAGCAAAATTTATAGTCCATCCCATCCAAGCTATTCTTTTTGGTGGCATTAAACGTTGGTCTTCTTTATTATAATAAAATATTCCCCAAACCCAATTGTTAGGGTCTTTGCTCCATTTTTCCAATATTTCTCTGCTGGGTTTACTTTCCATTTTAAAAGTCCAATTTTTTCTTTCTCAATTCAAAATTCTGACCTAAATAAACGCGACGTACCATTTCGTCTTTAACCAAATCTTCTGGAACTCCTTCTTTCAAAATACCACCTTCAAACATAAGGTAGGTTTTGTCGGTAATGGCTAAGGTTTCTTGAACGTTGTGATCGGTAATTAGAATACCAATATTCTTATTTTTTAATTTGGCCACAATGCGCTGAATATCTTCTACAGCTACGGGGTCAACTCCTGCAAAAGGTTCATCTAGTAAAATGAATTTTGGATCAGTCGCAAGGCAACGCGCAATTTCTGTACGACGACGTTCTCCACCCGAAAGCAAATCGCCACGGTTGGTGCGAATATGTTGCAAACCGAATTCGTCAATCAAGCTTTCCATTTTGGCTTCTTGTTCTTCTTTGGAAAGTTTTGTTAATTGCAAAACACTCAAAATATTGTCTTCTACACTTAATTTTCTAAAAACAGAAGCTTCTTGTGCTAAATAACCAATCCCTTGTTGGGCTCTTTTATACATGGGGTAATTGGTAATATCCAAGTCGTCAAGGTAGATATTACCAGAATTTGGTTTTACTAACCCAACAATCATATAGAAAGAGGTGGTTTTTCCAGCTCCATTTGGACCTAGAAGCCCCACGATTTCGCCTTGATTCACCTCCACCGAAATACCTTTAACTACACTTCGTCCTTTGTATGTTTTAACTAGATGTTCTGCTCTTAACTTCATTTTTATTGGGTATTCAAAATTTAACAATCGGTGTTAACTAGCCAATTCTCTTTTCTTTTTTCGTTTGTAAACAATAGCAGAAATAATAACGCTTAACTCAAAAATAACCAGCATCGGAATGGCTACAATAGTTTGACTCACCACATCTGGAGGAGTAACAATGGCGGCAACAATAAGTACAATTACGATAGCGTACCTTCTGTATTTTCTCAGAAAGTCTGGAGTTACCAAACCTAGTTTTGTCAAAAAGTAGATGATGATAGGTAATTCAAAGAATATTCCACTTGCTAAAACAGATGTTTTTACCATTCCTATATAGGAATCTAATGTGAATTGATTTTTTACCATTTCACTCACTGTAAAGGTTGCCACAAAATTAACCGACATCGGAATAACAACAAAATAGCCAAATAACACCCCTAAAAAGAAAAGTAAAGAGGAAATAAATATAAATACTTTGGCATTTTTTCTTTCTTTTTCATACAAAGCGGGACTAATAAAACTCCAGATTTGCCATAGTATATAAGGAAAAGCTAAAATAAAACCAGCCAGAATACACATCCAAACAAACATATTTACCTGACCTTCCATTTCTGTATTCTGGATAATAAAAGGCAATTCGGTGATGCAAATACTATCTGCAAATCCTAAATAATGAGATAAATCACAGAAAAAGCGGTATGTAAAAAAGGAAGGTCTTGTGGGACCAAAAATAATAGTGTCAAATAAATAGTCACTTACAAAATAAGTAAGGAAAGCCATAATGATCACTGCGGCTGAACTTCGAACTAATAACCATCTTAATTCCTCAAGGTGGTCTAAAAACGACATTTCTTTAAGTTGCTTCTTTTCCATTATACAATTCCTTCTTTTAAAATATCGTGTAAATGTAATACGCCTTTATACTCGTCCTTATCAACAACAATAAGTTGTGTGATGGCGAAATCTTCTAGGATATTTAAGGCGTCTGCAACCATAGTAGTGGATTGTATCGTTTTTGGGTTTTTTGTCATAATGTCTTTTGCGGTCAAATGGCTAAAGGAATCATTTTCGTTTAGCATTCTTCTAATATCTCCATCGGTAATAATTCCAATTACTTTTTCGTTTTCAACCACAGCTGTAACTCCAAGTCGTTTTTCAGATATTTCGAAAATCACCTTTTTAATAGGAGCGTCAGCAGAAACCATTGGTTTCAATGAATTTTCGAGCATGTCTTTCACGCGAAGCAATAGTTTTTTGCCTAAAGCGCCACCGGGATGGTATTTGGCAAAATCTTCACTTGTAAAATTTCGCATTTCCATCAAACAAACGGCAAGTGCATCGCCCATAACTAATTGAGCGGTGGTGCTATTTGTAGGGGCTAAATTATTTCTACACGACTCTGCATCAACAGTAGTATTTAAAACAAAATCAGATTCTTTTGCTAAAAAAGAAGTCATATTTCCTGTAATGGCTATTAATTTATTGCCAAAACGTTTTAAAATTGGAATAAGAATTTTTATTTCGGGGCTATTCCCACTCTTTGAAATGCATATTACCACATCTTCGGGTTGAACCATTCCTAAATCGCCATGAATCGCTTCGGAAGCATGAAGAAAAAGTGATGGAGTGCCTGTAGAATTGAAAGTAGCTACCATTTTTTGTGCGATTATTGCGCTTTTCCCAATTCCAGTTACAATTAATCTTCCTTTAGAATTAAAGAGAATTTGTGTGGCTTCGGCAAAGTTAATATCAATAAAATCAATTAGTTTAGCTATGGATTCACTTTCTGACAGAATAGTTTTCTTTGCTAAAATTAATATTTTTTCCTTTGTGTCCAAAATAGAATTATTATAAAATTTGTATGTGTAAAAGAAATTAGTATCTTTATGTGTCGCAAATTTAGATAAAATACCATTAATAAAGAATGAATTCAAACGAAATTGACATACATAAAGAATTAAAGAAGTTTTTTGGCTTCAATCAATTCAAAGGATTACAGGAACAAGTTATCAAAAGCATACTTAATAAAGAAAATACTTTTGTGATAATGCCTACAGGTGGTGGAAAGTCTCTTTGTTACCAATTACCGGCATTAATTCAGCATGGAACTGCTATTGTTGTTTCTCCATTAATCGCTTTAATGAAAAACCAAGTTGATGCCATTAGGAGTTTATCTACCGAAAATGGAATTGCACATGTATTAAATTCTTCCCTTAACAAAACCGAAATTACTCAAGTAAAAAAAGACATTAGTTCCGGTTTAACCAAATTGCTTTATGTAGCACCAGAATCTCTAACTAAAGATGAATATGCTAAATTTCTTCAATCAGTGCCCATTTCTTTTGTGGCCATTGATGAAGCGCATTGCATTTCTGAATGGGGTCACGATTTTAGACCAGAATACCGGAATTTAAAACATATTATCAAGCAGCTTGGAGATGTCCCAATTATAGGTCTAACGGCAACGGCAACGCCAAAAGTTCAGGAAGATATTCTGAAAAACTTGGATATGTCCGATGCAACAACCTATAAGGCTTCTTTTAATAGACCCAATTTATATTACGAAGTTCGTACCAAAACTAAAAATATTGAATCGGATATTATTCGGTTTATAAAACAACACAAAGGTAAATCAGGTATTATTTATTGCTTAAGCCGCAAAAAAGTAGAAGCCATTGCAGAAGTTTTACAAGTCAACGGAATTAGTGCCGTTCCCTATCATGCAGGATTAGATGCCAAAACACGTGCGAAGCATCAAGACATGTTTCTTATGGAAGATGTTGATGTAGTGGTGGCGACAATTGCATTCGGAATGGGAATCGATAAGCCCGATGTGCGTTTTGTAATTCATCATGATATTCCTAAATCTTTAGAAAGTTATTATCAAGAAACGGGTCGTGCTGGTCGCGATGGGGGCGAAGGACATTGTCTTGCCTATTATTCCTATAAAGATGTAGAAAAACTCGAAAAATTCTTATCTGGAAAACCCGTTGCTGAACAGGAAATAGGTTTTGCATTATTGCAAGAAGTGGTGGCGTATGCCGAAACTTCTATGTCAAGAAGAAAATTCCTTCTGCATTATTTTGGAGAAGAATTCGACGGCGAAACAGGCGATGGTGCCGATATGGATGACAATGTTAGAAATCCAAAAGTGAAGATTGAAGCCAAAGATCAAGTAGTTAAATTGTTAGAAATTGTTAGAGATACTAAGCATATTTACAAGTCCAAAGAAGTTGTTTTTGCCTTAATTGGACGCATAAATGCAATGATTAAAGCCCATAGAACAGATGTTCAGCCTTTCTTTGGTTCAGGTGCTGATCATGACGAAAAATATTGGATGGCTTTGCTAAGACAAGTTCTTGTTGATGGTATGTTGTCGAAAGATATAGAAACCTATGGCATTGTAAAAATCACTATGAAAGGATTGGATTTCATAAAAAACCCTAAGTCTTTTTTGATGTCTGAAGATCATGAATATAATGAAATGGAAGACGAAGCTATTATAACTGCTTCAAAATCTACGGGAGTTGCCGATGAAGTTTTGATGGGTATGTTGCGCAACTTTCGAAAAAAAGTATGCAAAAAAGTAGAAGTTCCCCCTTTTGTCGTTTTTCAGGATCCTTCTCTTGAAGACATGGCTTTGAAATACCCAATTACAAATGATGAATTAGTTAATATTCATGGTGTTGGGGAAGGTAAAGCAAAGAAATATGGCAAAGAATTCCTAGAATTAATTAATCGTTATGTTTCCGATAATGATATAGTTCGACCAGACGATTTGGTTGTAAAATCTACGGGTGTCAACTCGGTTAATAAACTCTATATTATTCAAAATATTGATCGAAAATTACCACTTGATGATATCGCTTCTTCCAAGGGGTTAACGATGGATGCTTTGATTTTAGAAATGGAGCAAATTGTAAATTCGGGAACCAAGTTAAATATTAAATACTGGATTGACGAAATGCTTGACGACGAGCAACAAGAAGAAATTCACGACTATTTTATGGAATCCCATTCGGATAATATTGAACAAGCACTTAAGGAATTTGAAGGAGATTATGACCTTGAAGAATTGCGTCTAATGCGAATCAAATTTATCAGCGAAGTAGCGAATTAGTTCTCAGATTTCAGATTTCAGATTTCAGATTTCAGATTTCAGATTTCAGATTTCAGATTTCAGATTTCAGATTTCAGATTTCAGATTTCAGATTTCAGATTTCAGATTTCAGATTTCAGATTT
>Ga0114958_10002526_pt1 | contig 13629 bp, 12 predicted proteins | sample C_130208_EF_Meta_FD_89577 | JGI IMG/M metagenome (GOLD analysis project Ga0114958, IMG submission 89577) | Freshwater microbial communities from Lake Croche, Canada to study carbon cycling - C_130208_EF_MetaG | ecosystem: Environmental > Aquatic > Freshwater > Lake | place: Lake Croche, Canada... | reverse complement strand
CTTGGGCTTCAAATAGTTTTTCTTGGGCTTCAAATAGTTTTTCTTGGGCTTCAAATAGTTTTTCTTGGGCTTCAAATAGTTTTTCTTCGGCTTCTTTGGCCGAGGGGAGCAACCAAAAGTTGTCTTTTTTTGTGAATTTTCTGGCATATTACCCAAAATATATATTCAATTTGTAATAACTTAAATATATATTTAGTACATAACTAATCAGTCCATCGCATACAAAAACAATAAAAACAATAAAAACAATAAAATGCGCCCCATTCAACCAATTGAACCAATTGAACCAATTCAACCAATTCAACCCATCCACAACCCCCCAAAAAAAAACAATAAGATACGACATATACGACAGCGTATGCCAAGAACCAAATACCAGACTACCCAATTTCCATCATCGACTCCGAATGAAACAAAAACAACAAAAACAACAAAAACAGAAACAACATGGACACAACTTCTGAATTATCATTTAGAACAATATCCACGCAAATCTTTTTGCTTATCCTTTGCAGTTGCCCGTATCATTTCCGCCAAAGAAAATAACAAATTCACAATCTTTGCAACACTTGTAAACGAAAAAAGAGAACAAGAACAACATGATACGACGTATCTTGCTGATGCATTATCTGTATTTACCAAATCCCAACGTTCAGTTCACGCAATAAGACGGTTTATAACACGGCTTCGTATTTATCACTACGAAGCATCACAAACGGCTTCGTTAACGACGGCTTCGTTAACAGCTCCTTTTAAAGCGTTCATAAATCGAAGAGATATCGATATGAACCTAAATGAGCTATGCATATCATCTCCGAATGTTATACGCATTTGTATAACACATGGAAATGTGTTTAGTACGCAACTATTCCGTTTCGAAGATATCATTCGTATTATTAATAGCAATCTATTGACTTCCAATTATTTCTATTCAACCCCATGTCGGCCCCGCAACCCTTGGAATAACCTCCCATTTTCCGATGCGGCGTTGTATAATATTTACTTTGCACTTCAAACCAAGACAATACAAGTGCCTTTACTATTGGAATTATTTTTTCGATGCTCTTTCGATATTTTACGATTTTCAACGCAAAATGAACAAATACTTCGCGAGCTTGCCATGAAGCGATACATCACCTGCAGTCATTGGACGACACTGAAAAATGATACTATCGCAATGCTCTATCAATATCGTTACTCTATAAGGTCATTATCTATTCACAAAGACTTTCCAGTTGAAACATTGGTCAATATTTTTAGACCCTATCTGCATCTCTTCTTTATAGACATGTACGGCGTCAGTGGAACGACCACATCAAATGTTGCCAAGTCGCAACTTATGATTGCGCTCCGTAGATTCATCGCATTCAACCCTTGTTTTGGTCGCAAGCAGTTTAAACATATCGGCAAAAAACTAACGTATAGTTTTAATGATGGGCACGTCCCATTTGGTCGCAAATATGTTCCTCCTGCAAAAGTGTCCCCTTTTCATTTTGGAAACATTGGAAACATTGGAAACATTGGAAACAGCAATCCAATTTCCCAATTATCTACATTATCCACATCGCCGCATAATGTTCCTAATATTCAGAATCTTCTTGGTGTCGGCGTCGGGTTTGACGGACATTATGAAGAACATAATGAAGTTATAACAAATACGTTGAATACGTTTGAGGAACTTTTGCAAGAAGAAGAACTTTTGCAAGAAGAAGAACTTTTGCAAGAAGAAGAAGAACTTTTGCAAGAGGAAGAAGAACTTTTGCAAGAAGAAGAAGAACTTTTGGAAGAAGAAGATGAGGAAGATGAGGAAGAAGAAGATGAGGAAGAAGAAGATGAGGAAGAACTTTTGGAGCGACATTTCAATAATCATGGTATTAACAACATATATGATTCGACGACATATGTTCCAAGCTTGTGCATTCGTTTCGCGATTTGCGCGGGATTTATTGTCGGCTTTGTGGCAGGCGAATACATTCGACAGCCAATGGATAATATATATATATACAAAGCAATTACGCTGGCGGTTGCAGCATACTATTTGTAGTTCAATTCGTCCTGTTTTTTATCCATCCATATTTTATGACATCCAAGTTGCTTGTATTGTATGTATTTCATGAAGTCAATGAACGTGTACGGCACTTTATAGAAAATTGTATTTTTTATGATGAAAATATAGATTTTGTAATAATATGCAATAATAAAAACATTGACTTTAATTGCCCAGTATACGTGCGCAAAATATTTCGAGATAATATCGGTTACGATTTTGGAGGATGGAGTGATGCCTTGTTAGTAAACGAATTTTACAAAAATTATCACTATTTTCTTTTTGTAAATTCTTCTGTAATTGGTCCATTTCTGCCAAAATATTATATCGGACGCTGGACGGATATTTTTATCAATGGATTAAAGCGTGATAATGTAAAATTGTTTGGAAGTACAATTAATACGAGTGAAAGCCCTGTCGTATCCTCTCATGTGCAATCGTACATATTTTGCATGGAAAAACCTACATTGGAACATTTGATTGATTGCGCCATATTTAGTATTACTGAATATGTATCTACATTTCACGATGCAATATGGCAAAAAGAAGTCCGAATGTCTCGCGAGATTATCAAAATAGGTGGCAATATAGCGTCGTTATTTATGCATTACGACGATGTAGATTTTACATTTACATTAAAGACCCCGGGTGATTACAATATACCATTTTACGGAGACATAATGGAACCGCAATATCGTAACAACCTATGGAATGAATATGAACTTGTGTTTATTAAAGGCAACCGAGGCGGGAATTGCGTACTACGACTGTAGTAGCAATAATTCGGGGCTCATAATCATCATGTATTCTTCCATTTGTATTTGATGCCACGCTTCGTCATCTGACGTATATTGCCAGGTAAGACGTTCCAATTCCAATTCTTCTTTGTTTGTTCTTCTTGCCTTTAATAAACACAAGTTCATATTGGTTCCATTTATTGCATTTGTTGTTCCATTTGTTCCATTTGTTGTTCCATTTGTTCCATTTGTTGTTCCATTTGTTCCATTTGTTGTTCCATTTGTTGTTCCATTTGTTGTTCCATTTGTTGCATCTTTATTTTCTTGTTTTGGCATTTCCATTTGTTGCCTTTGTTGCCTTTGTTGCAATTAAAATGCAATAATTAAACAATATAACATTATACCTTTATATTGTTTTTCTAAAATGGAAAAAATAGAAGAACCAAAGAATGAGAATGAGAATGAGAAAAAGGAAAAGGAAAAGGAAAATGAAAAGGAAAAGGAAAAGGAAAAGGAAAAGGAAAAGGAAAAGGAAAAGGAAAAGGAAACAATTGGATTTATTTTAACCCGACATGTACGAGATGAATATACTAACCAATATTGGAATGAGTGCATACGATGTATTCGTCGGCTGTACTTGAAAGAAATGATAGTGATTATCGACGACGCATCGATAAAAAATCACGTACGCACATTTAACACAACGTCACTTGAAAATGTAATAATTGTAGACTCTGAATTTTTGCCGGGTGTTGGCGAATTGTTACCCTATTACTACTTTTGGCGTTATCATTATTTTGACTTTGCAGTTATCCTTCATGATAGCGCATTTATTCAGCAACTTTTGCCATTACGGCTACTGGTCGCACGCGAATATGAAATCGTACCATTGTGGCATTTTATAAAACATCGGCATGAAAATTTAAAACGAACAATGCAGATGGCATCCGCTCTCCAATTTGGGCAACGCATTCGGGAACACCTTTCAAAATCAGGGTCCTTTCTATCCATATCCATGGTCGACGACGAGTCGTACTCGGGGTGTTTTGGGTGTCAGGCGTTTATAAAACACACTTGTCTTATTCGATTGCAAGAAGAGTATCATTTATTCAATCTCATTCCGATTGTAAAATGTCGCGCAGACAGGTGTTGCTTAGAGCGCATTCTCGGTGCCATCATTTACGATTATTTAGAACACATCAAACAAATCAAACAAATCAAACAAATCAAACAACTAAAACAACTAAAACAAATAACAAACATTAAAGAAAGAAAACCAATTAAATCGCTTCTTGGTGAAATTTATCATTACTCCAAATTAAATTACTCCTATCGTGAATATCAACACAACAAACCAATGTTACAAATGTTACCAATGTTACCAATGTTACCAATCATTAAAGTATGGACCGGTCGTTAAAACATAATGCAAATAATTATTGATAATTAAAATATTTATTATATTCATTAAGATACTAAGGTACAATGAGCGGTTCAGGAACAGGAACAGGAACAGGAACACAGTTTACTATTTATTACTCTACACCAAGTACTGCCCCAACAATATACAATGCTACTGTGGCCATCTCATTTTATCTTGCACCGCCAAATTCTGAACCAAATCCGCTTATCGCAGGCACCATAAAAGTTCAATACACATATGACCCAAATGTTAACCTTTGTACTGGATTTGTAAGTATTGCATTTACGAATGGGGCTCCGCCAAATCTTATAGGCCGAAATAACACTTTGGGATTCCCATTCGATGCCACCACCATTAATGGGTCATTCCTGTCCACTGTTACATCGGTTGATTCCCAAAGCAGCGCATACTTGAATGCGATTGCAGTTCGTAGTGTTGTAGGCACAAATAGTTATAAAGTAGTAATTACTCCAGTTACTCCAGTAACAGGTTTCACTGGTTTTAGCGGAGCTACTGGTTTTACTGGTTTTACTGGCGCTACTGGTTTTAGCGGAGCTACAGGTGAAACTGGTTTTAGCGGAGCTACAGGTTTTACTGGACCAACTGGACCAACTGGACCAACTGGACCAACTGGACCAACTGGTGAAACAGGTTTTAGCGGAGCTACTGGTGAAACAGGTTTTACTGGACCAACTGGTTTTAGCGGAGCTACAGGTTTTACTGGACCAACCGGTTTTAGCGGAGCTACAGGTTTTACTGGAGCGACTGGTTCTACGGGTTTTACAGGAGCGACTGGTTTTACTGGACCAACTGGTTTTACTGGACCAACTGGACCAACTGGAACGTTCTTTGTACCATCTGGATTAACAGGACAATATTTGGTTTCGCAAGGTGGCCCAAGTTATGCATGGTCTAATCAATTAATATCAAATGCTCCTATTATTGTTCCAGCATCGTATACGACTTATACTAATTCCCAACCTCCTACAGCAATGAATCCTGAAATAAGCACAACTGTAGCATACGATGGGTGGTTCTATCAAAACTATAGAACAGGAATCAATATTGGTTGGAATATGTATTTGGCGAATGGGACTTATCCCAGTACTATTCAGTATAATACTAATTCTATAAAGCAGATATATGTTTGTTTTATATCTACACTGACAACTTGTTCTATTGGAATAAATATTTATACATCACCTTTACCACCAGCAGACCCTTTAACACCACCAGCGTTTTACCAGAGCAGATTCGGGGTTATTTTACCAGGAGCAACTGTTAATATTTCACCAAATAAACCATATATAGCATATTACGATTTGTCAGGAAATACTTACGATCCTCCCCAGAAATTTCTTCATACTTCTTTAGAGATGGTGGTATCCCCTGTGAATATTGGTAGTTTTTATAATGAAACATTGAAGTATTTTTCAGTATCGTCGAATACTATATCAGTAGCGAATACTGACTCCTTTATTGTTAGTGAAGCAGGATTCGTAATGGAAGATGGAACTACGCAACCCTTTAAACAACCTTATCTATTCCAATCATCAGCAGTTCAACCATTATATCCAGCATCGTTGTATCAATTGGTTGGTCCTTTAATAGAATTAACATCAGCAATGAATGGATATACTTTTATATCAACTGGAGCGACTATACTAATAACGAATGTAGCATTAGGACAAGCGAACCAGAATGGAGTATTTACTTTTTATGTTCCTACTACTGGTGGTGTTACCACTACACTCACATACAACGGTAGTTCAACCTATGTATTAGAAGTCGGTAAAGCAGTATCGTTCGCTTGGGTTGGAACACCTACTAATGCATTACGATTACAATAGAAACCAAATGACACGTTGAAAGGAACTTGTTTTTGTCCGAAATTAATGTTACACTGTCACATAAATTTGTTAGTGACGCCAACTTATACAGGTGGACGCGATTGAACCAACAAATTCATCATAAAAGATGGAAAAGATAAAAGATAAAACATAAAAGATGGAAAATATGTCGTATAAATGTCATGTATTTTTTTGTTTGATAAACAAAAAGTAAAGTACAAAAGTAAATGACATTTTTTATTGAAGCAGGTATAATTGCCATCATTTTTTTAGTTGGAAAGCTAATAGAATCGCGAATTGGTAGTTCCGATAAAGATACTGATAAAAGTGGGAGCTCAAAACCAATCAAGTATATTTTTCGTGATGCGCTCATGGTATTTTTGAGTGTATTATTGGGCAATTTCTTGATAGAACAGTTAAAACCAATGCTTCCCAAGCAAAATATACATCCAATGGTATTTGTAGGAACACCCGAGTTTTAAAGGTTTTTTAAAGGGGTTTTCAAATGGTAAGATAGTTGTCGCGACTGGAGCGTCGACACCAGAACGACCACGAAATAGTTCGCGAATAACGACACCCATTGCAGAAGAAGCAGCGGGGGGTGAAGGTTCGCCCACGCATGGCTACCAATATTTGGGTATACACTCCTTTCCCCGCATCGATGCTGATGCAGATTTAGCTTTTTTAATAGACACTCCACTGGAACACATTGCGCTTACGCCTGGAGAAATAGTCGTCCTGAAGAATTTACATGCTAATTTACTACGTAGAGACGACTTCAGTAAAGAATTGTTTATTGAAGTGTTTGTACGTGTTCGAGATGGACTACGTGGAACTGACATGTTTCAGAGTGCGATAAAGAGTTAAGAAAAATGTGTAAATTTTATTTTATTGTGTTAAAATAGAACATCAAAAATGATTGCAAATGCTCAATGTCCACGTACGTTACTGTCATCGTCAAACGACCCTTGTGTAAGGCATGTACACCGCAAATTGGGGAACAAATTCCCCATGGTTTCAGCATCGAAACGAAACGTTCCGTTACCCCCAAATATGTCAAGAAAGCGCAAAGGAAGAGGAAAACCTCGAATATTTTCAAAAGACCAAGTTAAGAATGGGCCCAGCGTTTTACAAAGACAATTCAAACAAAAGAAGAATCCCAATTCCATTCTTCATAAAGTGAAAACTGGTCAAGTCACATCGACAGGGTTGCTGCAACCACATGCTGATACGGGTATGTCGACCACCAATATCGCATTAGCCGGAATGGGTCTCGGATATAATTCATTCAGTGGGGCTATATGTGTAGATTCATATATGACACAAGTACCATATAACACCGCTGCGGATCCAATGCCTTCAACAACAACATACGGAGCGATTCAGTCTACAGGCGCAACTACTATTTCTACAAGCTATTCTCAAGTAACAACTGCATTGCAATGCGGCGGTTCGGTTGGTGGTAGTTACGATGGGTTTTCTGGAACCGCAGAAGTCAATTATGACTCTTCAAATACTACTACTGATTTTTCAGTTTACCTCGTTGTCCAAAGTAACTTTACCGGAATTCAAACTATGAATCAGAACGATACTGACTTTACGATGGTTTTTGGCCCACCACCGGATGCAAGTGTTGTTTTTGTAGACTCTGTTAGCGGTATCGCAGCCTTTACGGGAACTTACGGTGACCAATATATTAACTCAATAACCACCGGTGCACAGTTTAGTGGAGTATATATCTTTAATTCTACTAGCTTGGAACAGCAAAACCAAATCTCGGGGTCTTTAAGTGCAAGCTTCAATTCAGCTGGCTCTTCGGCAAACGCAAGTGCATACGCTGCATGCCAAACAGCAACAAGCACTTACCAAATAAGCTCAAGTTATACGCCAACACTTATTGGTGTTGCCAATCCCGGTAGCGTTACGTCACCTTCAAATGGGGAAACATACGGTTTTTTAGATGCCTCTGGTGCTGAAGCATGGGCAGATTGGCTTTTATCACAAGACACGGGTACTCTTCCTGATAGTGCTCAAATTGTTTCGTTCACAACAACACCATATGATGGTTTCGTAACTACGAGTACATACTGGCCACAAGTGAAGACAAACCGAAATTTCGCAGTGGGTCCAATTACAGGGACAAGTTCTTCACCTCCAACAACTTTATGGCAAATGTTCCAGATGGCCGATACCGTTTCAAATGCAAATTCTCTGATAATAGAAATGTACAACACATACGGGATAACGACAATTACAAGTCCAACTGCTTTTTTAACACAAGCGACGACAGACCAGAATACACTTTTAACGATACAGCAATCACTGGTAGCGTCTCCCGCAACAACAGTTTCTACAAATGGACTTGCATATACAGCGACAGCGGTGTTAAGTGGTTGCCCTTCGATATCCAACCCATATATGGGAACTGTAACCCCAAATTGGTATGGTACCCCTGAGGTTTTCAATTTAACCTCCTGTAATAACACTACTGGCTGGTACCAAAATGCTCCGGCGAATGTTTCTTCTGCTGCGAGTATGAGCATCGTAACTTACGTGGGGGCTTCATATGGTGAACTGGCGAACGCTGGGGCCAATGTAGTAGAGAGATACAACCCCGAAAACCAACTGGTTCCAATTCCAGTAATTTGTGATGCTGTTCCAAATTCGGTCTTAGTAAATCAAACTATTACGAATCTTGAAACATTTAATGATGATGGAGGTAATTGGGGTTATCAGATTTACATGAACGTTCCACAATTGGTTGACGAAAGTACTACGTCGACCAGTACAACTACAACCTCTACTAACCCGTCCTACACAATACAAAATGGCGGTTGTGAAGGAACCGGGCAGGGACAACAAGGTTATGGGACTGCAACAACGCAACCCGTTGCAACTCAGGTAAACATTTTTAACGCATGGTATAATGCGTGGGACACATTTGTTATATGGGCGATTAATGTATATACTACAAACACGAACACCGAACAACCAGTAATCGGGACACCAAGTGCTACTATTGCGTCATACAGCAATGCTATAAATGCTGATAATTACGGTGGCGGGGGATTTCAAGGTTCAATGTTTACGAATGGTTATGGAGACATATACGGTTCTGCGCTAAATGCTACGTGGGGTAATGCTGCGAACAACGGGTACGTCAATGCATATGATACGGGTATTGACCAAAGCAGCCTGTCATTTCAAATTCCACCGAATACTTCTTCAAATGCGTATGTTTGGATGGGGTTTTGCGGTAATACCTCAAACGGCTCCGATAATGTCACGTCGACCAACGCGGGGGCTCTAACAGGGGGAGTATGGCAATTGATGCCAATAGTAATACAGATGCCCGCTCCTGTATATACGGTAGTTTTAACCCCAACTACTTATAATTCGCCCCCACAGACAGTAGCTTAAACCGATGATAATTAGGTGTTCTTGTATGTAACTCTTGCTTTCGTAATTTTCGATATTTAATCGAAAATGAAAAACCCTCCTACAAGGAACCCCCAAAGGAGGTGTGTTTCTATGCGTACAAGAAGATAAATCATTTCAAGGAAATTCTTGCCCAGTTTCAGGGCAAAGAAACTACACAGATACCACCTGCTGTCATACAAAGCTTGCAACTGCAGATTAAAAAAGAACGAATTGATTACAAGACGAAAGAGTTACTGAAGAAGCTTTCGTATAATAAATATTATGAGCACATCAACTTTATCAAAGATAAGCTTGGTATCAAACCTCCTGTTTTGTCACAGGACCTGGAAGAGTCTTTATGCAACTTTTTCATTGAAATACAATACCCATACGCAAAACATTGTCCAGATTATCGCGTAAACTTTTTGCACTATTATTACGTATTGTACGGATGGTTGGTTTATAGCTCTTCAATATCCCCAAGAAGATTTTCATTTGATAAGTTTGATAAGTTTGATAAGTTTGATAAGTTTGATAAACTTGTCGATGCAAAACTTGGCAAATTAATATCGGATATTTTCAACTTGATGGGTTCTTCATCTGCATCTCCGTCGGCTGCATCCTCCGCTGCTTGAATTGCTTTACGTTCTTCATGTCGTACATCTTCAATCTGTTGCAAGCGTTCGATTGTCTTGGGTGCATCAATTGTGCTTGTGACATTATTCGCATCAACCGCAAAATCGATGTTATTAAATGTAATTTGCGGTGATTCTTCTGTTGCTGTTATTGGTGTTATTGGTGTTATTCCTCCACCAATTTGATGAGCGATAGGTTGTATAGATGTTACAGATGTTACAGATGTTACAGGTGGTTTTACCGGTGCGACAATAGTTTCTTCGACAATTTGGTCTTCTTCCATGTATGCTTGCAAGATAGCTTCGACGGGAATACTATCGCGGACAGTATTCAAAATGGCTTCCTGAACAAGGGTTTCTACTTCACGGTTATGTTTTTGAATCTGGAGTGGAGGAATTCCAAGTTCAAAGAGATATACATTTTTGTAAACAGACCTTGCGACATGGATGTATATCTTGTGAATGAAATCGTCAAGTTTGGGGATAGCAATGTCAATTTTCTTTTGCTTTTGGCTAACTCGAATTGCGGATAGTAGCTTTAATTGGAGAATATGGACACATGTAACGAGGTCTTCTAAATAATTGCAAGAGCTTCGTTCAACGATTCGCACTCTTTCAATTTCAATCATGGATGAATTCCATTTGGGGGTTCTTGAAATCAAATTTTGAAACGTCATTAGATATTTTTCTGGTTCGCCATTTTCTTGACACAATTTTTGAGATGCCTTAAAGATGGAATTGAGCCCATCGATAATATGTGGCGTCAAGATGGTAAGTAATCTTGCGCCCCATTCATTTTTGGATTCATGTAAACTACTTACGTGAAAATCGTCCATTCAATCAAAACAATCAAAACAATCAAAACAATGAAAACAATCAAAACAATGAAAACAATGAAAACAATGAAAACAATGAAAACAATGAAAACAAAATGAAAACAAAATTATAATATGTGGGATGTCTTTGTTTTGTTTTTTTTTCTTTTCTTTTCTTTTGAAACTAATTCTAAAATGAACATGTGAATTTTATTGAATGTTTTTGCCGCGTCAAGAAAAAACATACTTTTTTTGTTAAGTTATTAAAAAAAAGTATGTTTTATGTTTATTCTTTTATTCTTTTATTTATTCGCAAAGTAACCAAGTGATTCATCATAAATAACATGAGAAGCATTTCATGTTGAATTTCTTTTTTTGCTTCGGCAAAAAGAAACAGAGTTTCTGTTACATTATCGTCATCAATGTTATCAATGTTATCATTGTCATCAATGTTATCATTGTCATCAATTTCATATTTCATGAATTGTATGCGATGAATAATATCCATCCCCGAGTGAGCCTTGTCGTACAGTTTTTGTGCGAATGCAGGCAAGATGGTAAAATCATTTCGAGAAGCAGCTTTCGCAATGATTCCATTTATTTGTGTGAGGAGCCAATCTTTTTTTCCTTCTTTAACTTCTTTTCCTTCTTTTCCTTCTTTTCCTTCTTTTCCTTCTTTTCCTTCTTTTCCTTCTTTTCCTTCTTTTCCTTCTTTTCCTTCTTTTCCTTCTTTTCCTTTGATGGAAGAAGTGGAAGAAGTGGAAGAAGTTGGAGTTGGAGACCCTTTCAATTGATGTGCATAGAAACTAATTGTAACTCCGTCAATAGTGGGCAACGGAACATATATATGGCAGAAACGGGAGAGAATTGGTTGAATAAGCATATTCATGCGCTCAATGACAATGAAAAAACGAGTACTATGTGTGAATAATTCAATACATCTTCGTAAAGCAGATTGTGCATCTGTAGTTAACTTTTCGGCGTTGAGGAGGATAATAGTTTTAAATGTATCTCCGCCATTAGATGCAATGTGAGTTTTTGCAAAAAATTTTAGTTCATCTCGGACAAATTTTATACCTTTGCCATGTGCGCAATTGACGCGCATAACAAATGTTTTTACTTTATTGTTTTTAGATTTAATTGGAGTTTTTGTGTCATTGTCATCTTTGTAAATTAGTTGAATAAATTTTTCAAGAATTGTTTTTTTTCCACTACCAGCATTTCCGTGAAATATGATATTGGGAATTTGTTTTCTTTGGTGGAAGCCTGCGAGTTGAGCAAAGATTTCATCATGGACCGATAGCATTGTGATTGTGGTTTGTTTTGTTTTTCTTTTTTTTGATGTTTTGTTTTTCTTTTTTTTTTCGATGTTTTTGTTTTTCTTTTTGCGGTTAGATGTTGATTTTGATTTTCTTTATATTGATTTTTTGGATGAATTATTTTATTGAAATACTTTTTCTGTCATAAGTTCTTGCTTATTGCGTATGCGTAGGTGGACCCGCGTTTTTTTTAGCAGTTCAATTAATACTGAAAACTGTGTAAAGCAATCCCAACAAAAACCCAACAAAACCAAAAAACCCAAAAACCGAAACCCCAAAAAAACCCAAAAACCGAAACAAAAACCGAAACAAAAACAGGCGGAAAGAACTTATAAAATCAATAATTCAATCATTGATATGACACTTGAATTGAAAAAGTTTGATATGAAAACAATTAGTTTTAGGCCGAATGAATCCAAAGGTCCTGTAGTGGTATTAATCGGAAGGCGAGACACTGGCAAGAGTTTTCTCGTTCGTGACCTGCTCTATTATCACCAAGATATTCCCATTGGCGTTGTTATCGCGGGAACAGAAGAAGGTAACGGCTTTTATGGCAAGTTGGTACCAAAACTCTTTATTCATAATGAGTACAATACAGCAATCATTGAGAATATTTTAAAACGCCAAAAGACCGTCTTGAAACAAATAAAAAAAGAAATGGAAATGTACAAACGTTCTACCATTGACCCCAGGTCCTTTGTCATCTTGGATGATTGTCTGTATGACAATACATGGGCGCGTGACAAAATGATGAAACTCCTTTTCATGAATGGGCGTCACTGGAAGATAATGCTTATTATTACAATGCAATACCCCTTAGGTATACCACCTTCGCTGCGTACGAATATTGATTACGTCTTTATTCTTAGGGAGCCGTATATTGCAAATCGAAAACGTATTTATGAAAACTATGCGGGAATGTTTCCGACTTTTGAATCGTTTTGTCAAGTGATGGACCAATGCACTGAAAATTATGAATGCCTGGTCGTTAATAATAATGCAAAATCCAATAAATTACATGAACAGGTGTTTTGGTACAAGGCCGATTCACATCAAGATTTTAAACTTGGTTCGAAGGAGTTTTGGGATATCTCTAAAAACATCAACTCGGATGATGAAGATGAAAAATACGACCCTGCAAATGCCAAGAAACGAGGCAATCCGGAGAAAATATCCGTAAAAAAGGCAAAGTGGTAAACAATACTTTTTTTCTAAAAAAGTATGTTTTTATTAATTGTCTTGATTTATAATAAAAACCGGACAAATCAAAAATCAAAAATCAAAAATCAAAAATCAAAAATCAAAAATCAAAAATCAAAAATCAAAAATCAAAAATCAAAAATCAAAAATCAAAAATCAAAAATCAAACAAACAAATACTATG
>Ga0114958_10002525_pt1 | contig 13631 bp, 12 predicted proteins | sample C_130208_EF_Meta_FD_89577 | JGI IMG/M metagenome (GOLD analysis project Ga0114958, IMG submission 89577) | Freshwater microbial communities from Lake Croche, Canada to study carbon cycling - C_130208_EF_MetaG | ecosystem: Environmental > Aquatic > Freshwater > Lake | place: Lake Croche, Canada... | reverse complement strand
GCCATCAAACGAGAGTCGCTGCGAACTGCATACACCGCCGCAAACGACGCAAACACTTCCGACAGCTTCTTCCCATTATACACTTCCGCAACATCTGTCTCCGCGTACACAGACTTCTTTTTACGCTCATTTACTATATTATGAAACAAAAAGACGATATGTTCCAAATCTTTTTGTGAACGAATACCTCCAAATCTTACTTGGCGCCAAAATTGCATCGCGTGCATCGTGCATGTTGGACATGGGAGATTCGCACATATGCGTACGAGTATATTAAAAATGAAGTAACCTGCCTGCGGATACATTTCTGGTCTTAATTTTCGAACCAACACATGCATAAATGTCCAAATGGCTGGTCCCCATACTTCTGGTTTCATTTATTATAAAACATAATAACATTAAAATTTATTTATAAAAAACATAGATAAACACATTTTAATACAAAAAAGACAAAAAGACAAAAAGACAAAAAGACAAAAACAAAAAGACAAAAAGACAATAAACAAAAACAAAAAGACAATAAACAAAAGACAAAAGACAATAAACAAAAGACAATAAACAAAAGACAAAAGACAATAACCAAAAGACAAAAGACAATAAACAAAAGACAATAAACAAAAGACAAAAAGACAAGAAACAAAAAGACAAGAAACAAAAAGACAAGAAACAAAAGACAATAAACAAAATACAAAATACAATAAAAATAACGAATGACCAATCGCATTATTGAAGATGGTTTGGACTTTTATGCAATATTGTACGGGTCATTAGATACGCCTCCGGACAATACAAAAGACGAGTCATGTAGTACTTGTCTTATATCTGGCCTGCCTTTAACCGCGCATGCGGTCCGACTCGAGTGCAATCATTCTTTCAACTATATTCAACTATTTCAAGATGTCGCGAATCATAAACGAAGTTTTAACAACTTGGAAACACGTCAACTAAAAATTGGCGAAATGAGATGCCCATATTGCAGGAATATTCAGACAACACTATTACCGCCATGTCCAGAACTAAGTCTTCCCAACACGCATGGAGTAAATTGTATTATTCCTGATATGGAAAAAGAAAAAGAAAAACCATTGCATCTTCACAAAAATATTGGACCATGTCAATATGATGCGTGCCAATGTAAAACCACAAAGCTGAGTATTGTTAATGGCAAATTCTATTGCGCCGAACATTATTCCGTAATCTATGAGGAACTTATGAAAGCTCGTCAGGCAGCAAGGGCACAGAAGGAGGAACTAAAAGCAAAAAAATTGGCGGATAAATTGAAGAAGGAAGCCGATAAAGTAAAGAAGGAGGCAGATAAAGTAAAGAAGGAGGCAGATAAAGTAAAGAAGGAAGCAGATAAAGTCAAAAAGGAAGAAGAAAAGGTAAAGAAGGAAGAAGAAAAGGTAAAGAAGGAGGCAGATAAGGTAAAGAAGCAAGAAGAAAAGACTAAAAAAGAAGAGGAGAAGGCGTTAAAGCAAGCCGAAAAGGCGTTGAAACAGACGGAGAAGGCGTTGAAGCAATCAGAAAAATCACTGAAACTTGATGGAACAATCAAAAAACACAAAACAGAAAAAGAAAAAGAAAAAGAAAAAGATGACAATAAGGACAAACTTGGCGAAAACTAAAATAGATGTAGGTTACGTTAGTTTGGTCGAATATTTAAACAACAAAAAACTAATTAGAAACGTCATCTTTTGTGTTAATTAATCATGGACCCCAAGGAACTACTCGTTGCGTCCATTAAGGATTGGCTTGTACTGGACGTAGAAATTAGTCGTAGGAAAGCAGACCTTAGTGTTCTTACAAAACGCCGCAAAGGCTTATCCGATTCCCTATTGGAGGTAATGAAAACGAATGCAATCGATTGCTTTGATATTAACGGCGGAAGTCTTGTCCACAAAAAAACAAAAGTGAAAAAAGCGATTACGACGAAATATTTGGTAGAAGCATTACAAAATTGTTTCCCCAATGACGTAGGGAAAGCAGATGAAATAAGTCAATACATTATTGATAACCGTTCTGAGGAGATAAAAGATGTTTTAAAACGAACGGTTGCGAAAACTTGAATCAAATACAATACGTGCGAAATAAGAATATTTATTTTCTCTTTTTCATTTCATTGTCGTTGTCATTCTCTTTGTATTTTTCATTGTCTTTGTCTTCGTCTTCGTCTTGTACGCCGATTATAATTAGAACGTCGTCGTTTTTGATATCCCCCGTGGCGAATTGTTTTTACGCTTACTACTCGTTCGACAAGTACAACAGGTGGTGCAACTAAATGTTGTCCCATTGGCATATTTTCATCCCCTATAAATAGCTGAAGTTTGGATGCATCATGTGCCCTTTTGGTTTGTTTTAATGCGTGGTGAAATTTGGCCGCACGTTTTTCGTTTTTTGCTTTTTCTTTATTAATTAAGTGATGTCCATATTGTTTCCACTCTGGACTTGCTGGATGTTCCTTCATATATTTATACATTTTTGCCGTAATTGCTGTTCTTGTGTCTTGATGTTTTTGCAAACTGTCTTCATTTGTCCAAACTTTAAACGGTGGTTGTAAGGGAGAAGAAGCATTGGACGCATCTTTTTTATGTCGATGATGTGGCATTGAACCTAAATACGATAAAAATCGTGCCTGTTTTTTCTTATTTATTATTTCTTTAACTCGCGATAAAAACATAAAAACATAAAAACATAAAAACACACAATTTTGTTTTTATGTTTATCGGGGGGGTGGTATATTGAACTTTAAAAAAAACGATTTAAAAGCCGATTTTTATGTATATTAATTAAAATTATGCAAAGTAGGCGAATTGACGATAGTGATAGTGATAGTGATAGTGACGGCGATTATGTAATTTCGACTGCATTTGATTTTGATTGTATCGTACCTGATATTGATGCACTGAATATGGATATGGATGCAGATATAAATTCTTCTTTATCTTTATCTTTGTCGTCGTCTTCTTTGTCTGCTGAAAAACTCGGATGGCGATATGCGGCGACTGAAAAGTTACCCCAAGATGCTGAAAACCATGAACTACTAAAGCACATTAATCTTTGTCCCTATTTAGTGAATACGGAAGGACCGGTTCCATTCTTGGAGTATTTATTGCGCAAAGATACCGAATCGAGTACTATTGACTTTATACATTTTGCATTGGATGTGGACTCATCCTCATCTGTATCAGACATTTGTGAATCCGTTCTTGATATTGCCCTTGATGTATTTATTATGCCCCAAATGACCACAAAAAATACCATAAATACCGCAAATAGAACAAATAGAACAAATAGAACAAATACCCCTAAATATAAATACAAGGGCACTGTCGAATGTGATGGCGACTTGTATCTCTTTTACGATTGTAGCGATTACCACATCGGTGTTCATTCAATGACATCCTTTAATGATATATGGATTGTTACTTTGGATGAAATCATAAACACGAAACAGTGTTGTCAATATACAATTCATGAATCAGTTCCCCATTTTTTTTTGCGCAATACTGCATTTTTGACATTGACTGCAGCGACAAATAAAAGGCATACACATCATGCGCCGTCTATCTTTTATAGTGGCCAATCCCGGCATAATACTGATATGGCCGCTACTTTTGGTATACCACGGGTGACATGTTCTTCTTGCACGTCCATAGAAATGTATAAATTTACATCATATTGGACGGCGGCATCTATCAAGGCCGAAAATCAGTTATGGGGCGTTGTAAGGTATGCAATATTTGCGAGTAATCCTATGCTGGTCAACAACACAAATGAAAAAGAAACAAATGAAAAAGAAACAAATGAAAAAGAAACAAATGAAAAGAAAAGAAACAACTGGCACGTTCAAAATGACTCTGTGTTGGTATACAATGATAAGACACCTACATTACCAGACGTGTACGTAAAACATTTTTCTGATATAGTCCCATTAACAATTCATTACTTACCTGCATGAATCATTGTTAGAAAAAAATACTTTTTTTAGACAAAAGTATGACAAACATATTCTTCTTCTGTTAAAGTATAAAAGCACATTTAGAATAATATGGCATTACTTACACCAAGGGCAAGTCGACGAGTAACCCAAAGGGCAAGTCAACGACGGACTCAAAGAGCCAGTCCAGTTACTGCGTTGCCGTGGGGTGATGGAGATACTCTAACGATGGCGCAGGTGATGCAATCTGCAAATGAAGGTTACACAAATGAGCGGCTGGTGCGTAGACTGAAGAGTGGTATTGCAGCATACAACAAATTGCAACCGCCGAATATTGTCATGGGAGGTCATGCGAATAATGTAAAAAATGTAAATAATATTAGGAGTTCTCTTTTATATGTTGCGCAATTACCCGATGTAACATTAAATAATCTTGGTATTATGGGCATGTTAGTGGCCGAGATTGTTCCATTTGCAGGAAGCAAAGGATTTTATCAAGGGGTTGCGAATAAATTTAATAGCACTCGTCGGAACTTGACACACAAAAGATAATCACGTGTTTTGTTTTTATGTTTTTTTTTATTTGTATGTTATTATTCGCTAAGGTCAATAAGTTCAGAAAACTCATAAATAATGCAATCGTACGACGTATGAATGCCAGTTAGCTTTCTTGTTTTTTTGTTTTTCTTTGTGTTTCTTTGATTTGTGTTTGTTTGATTTGTGTTTGTTTTTGTTTCTTGGGTACCATGTAAAAGATACTGTTTGACATATTCGTTTGCGTCGACAATTGCCGATGTTACGATAGTAACTACTGTTATCTTGAGGCCTTCGGGCGTCATAATGGCATCATCGTAACGATTCATCAACTCGTTATAAACACTTTCGGTAGTGGACCACAAAATGTTTGGTTGATTGCATGCTTGAAACGCAATTGCGCCACGGTTTTCTTGGAACACGTTCAGACTTTCTTGAACAATATCGAGTTGATGGTCAATCGCCAGGCGAGTAACATTCTTGCCGTAGTTTAACAACCATGAGTGGTAGGATGCCATGCGAATATGGGTCGGTGATTCGTTTGAAATATCAATGGGATTGTGGACGGTACCCTCTGTGGATGATGAGGACTTGACTATTGGTTTTGTCTTGTTCACCACGATGAGCTTGGTTTTGGAGGTACCATTGTTGCACATCACATATGCGTTAATGGCGAGGTAGACGAAGATAATTCCCATAGACAGAATGGAGAGCATTGTTTTCGTTGTTTTCGTTGTTTTCGTTTAAATAATTTCCACAAATGTAGACGAATGCATTTCAATTTTTTAATTATTTAAACATATAATAAATATTATGCGCCGCAAATGCCAGCCAGGTATTATATGTCTACAGAACGGCACAATGATTGGTCTCGCGATTGTCTTTGCAGTTATTGTCTACTATGCGACGGTCTATCTACAACAACAACAACAACAACAACAACAACAACAAAGTAACGCAATTGAAGAAGACAAAATAGTGCAACCTATATATGTAACTCCTATTAACGTACAGACGAACGTTGGAGCGGTAAATACATCATTTGAACAAGTTGGAATTCTGACGCTGCAATACAAACGACAGGATAGAGAAAAAGAAGGAAAAAGAGAAAGAGAAAGAAAGAGAGAAGGAAAGAGAGAAAGAGAAGAAAGGAATCATATTATCCCACTAATGGGTCGTCCCCTTTTTGTGAACCGTGATAAATGGCAGTATTACAGCATGAGCGACCAATTTAATGCTGTTCGGTTGCCTTTGCGTGTTCGAGGTAGAAGTTGTATGAATGAATACGGTTGTGACCGGTTATGTGATGGCGATATAGTTTACGTCGATGCATATGATGCACCATACAGATGTTCTTTATATAATACGACGAATAATAGTATGCGAATGCGATATATCTAAAATGGTCAAACTATTCGTCCAATTAATCGTAATTATTGTTTTAGGTTGTTAAAAAGTTGTGCGAATTGTGCTATTTTTCAAACGCTGGAATTGAGAACACATTGCCGGTTAAAACGTATTTCGCAATGACATTGGGGTTGATTTTATTGGAAACAATATCGTCTGGCTGGTAAACGTTGCCGGCATGGTCCAAATAATAAATGATTCCTTGGATATCTTGGGCCCAAACTTCAACTTTTCGACCGCGCAAAGGATTGTTTGCCATGGAAGCAGATGATGACGCGGATGCATCAAGAACAAGAAGGGATAATGAGGATGAGGACGAGGATGAGGCTGAGTTGGATGAACCATGTGGAAGTCCTTTTGCATGGGTTCCACATAGTTCATTGTCACATTTTTTGCGACGAGTGCATTGTTCGCCATTTGCACGGTTTGCAGTACATCTTTCGTATAAGGGGATTGGGTTTTTTGCTCGTGTGCGTTTTCCCAGTATTTCTGGTGTTACGACGAATTGGGGGAAAGTGTTAATGTGCTCAATCAATTCATTGACCGCAGGTTCTTCGAGCCCCAATGCAGTGGATTTTTCTTTCATTGCATTTTTCATGTGTGTCATGTAAGCTGTGATGGCCGTGTTGAGACGTGTTTCTTTGGTTTCTTTGGTTTCTTTTATTTTCATTTCTTTTTCCTTTGTTTTCATTTCTTTTTCTTGAATTGGTTGAATTGGTTCCATTTCTTTTTTTTCTTCTTTAAACCTTTTCTTCTTTTCTTCTTTTCTTTTTTTTCTTCTTTTCTTCTTTTTTTAAACTTCTTAGACTTATTCTTTCTCTTTTGAATAAAAGGTATCAATTACTAAAACATATTGTTCAATTTTTAAGTTTGTTTTCTTTATAGAACTCCTTGCCGAAAAAGAATGAATCTAAAGACGTTAACAATTATTGCATCTACATTATTATTTAGTTATGTGTTAACCCATCTTCTATCTTATTACGGAATAAATGTGAGCTCGTATGGTATTTATTTATCGTTTTTTGTATTTCTTATTTTATGTTATATGGTTCTTCCAAGAGAGGACGCATAGGATGAAATAAATAATGTTTCCAATAATGTAAAGATATTAATTATGTCGGCAAAAGGAGGAAAACAAGTAATTCGAGTACCTACAAAACCTACAAAACCTACAAAACCTACAAAACCTACAAAACCTACAAATTTAAAGAATGCAATGCAATTGGTTATTCAAACAAAAGTTCTTAACAAGAAAGTATTTTCTACGCTTGGTGGCAGCCATCCAGCAGTATCCCTTGCGACCAATACAGGTACACCTCGACAGGGACAATTACAAGCAACAACAACAAATCCAGCTTATCCTTATTCAATACCTGCAGGTGATTATTGTCCTGGCGCTGTCTACACCTCCATGTCGAGCGGACACATTTATTGTAATGTTCCCCCAAAACCAGTTCCACCACAATATACAGCACCCGTTATTATGGCTCCAGGTGATTATTGTCCAGGTACAATAACTGCCCCCGAAGGTGGGCAAGGTGTCTATTGCAGCGTTACCCCGATGCCCGGAAGACCAATGTCTTCTTACCAAACGTGCTCGGGTACTATCATTCAGGTTAATTCGTGTGTACAAACAAGTCCTAACAGTAGTTCTTGTACGCAGAACCTGTATTGTGAAGGTACTGTTACGACACCTGGAGCACCAATGAAACCAGGGTACTACTGTCCTCCTTCTCAAAAAAGCGCGAATGGATATTGTCTATCCGGCCAAGTTCCCTACACATACACTGGACCTCATTTCACTGGTAAGTATTCGAATCAGTGCCTCGATGGTGTGTATATGAAGGGTGAATGTCTTTTTGGGTATTGTTCGCCTAATATCTGCGTTGGGTATGCGCCGTATTGTTATAGTCTTAAGGAACCTGGAGGAGAAAAGTCATATTATGTTTGCGATAATTGATTTAAAGACTAAATTATAACAATTTGGTAAATCGCAGACTCTTATGTATGGACTAAGTCTAAGACCCAGAACGATGACCTGCTTTCCTTGATATTTCCAAGCCGATAAGTACCGCCTGCAATATAAATGGCAACGCGACGAGAACCCACGATATTTTCTTGTATCCAGTTGAACATAAGAAATTTAAAAACCATGTCCACAAGAGAACAAATATAGACTCGACAATTATTGCGACTACATGAATTTGATAAAACATTCGCACTATAATTCCAACAAAAGAGACTACTAAATGAATTAAAGCAGGAGCACAAAGAAATGTCATTTTATATTTTATATACTAATGTAGGGATATATTAGATTTGCGATAATTGATTTAAAGCCTAAATTATAACAATTTGGTAAAGGTAAATCGCAGACAAAATGGACCGTTCCTTGCTGACTCCTCGTTCAAAGTCAAAGTCATCGAACGTATCAAAAGTTTCATCTTCATCGGTTCGTCGGAAACAATTACCATTGCGACGCAATGCACTTCTGCGCCGTTTTGAAAAATGGAGACAATCCGAATTGAGATATCATACGGTTCTTGGCAAAGACGAAGACGAAGAAAAAGAAAAAGAAACCCTTATTGGCGAAGAAGAAGAAGAAGAAGAAGAAGAAGAAGAAGAAAAAGAACCCCTTATTGGCAAAGACAAAGATTGTGACGATTGGAATAAAACGTCACAATGTTTTAGGGGCAATCTTGGATTTATAATTGCTAAAAGTAAAACAATACTTAACGAAGATTATGACGATTTGGATGATTTGGATGATTCCGATGATGGATTAGAAGACGACCCGCTCGGTCGGGTGATTCGCAAATATTTTGTCACCAATACAGATTTTGATTATTCGCAATATGTCATTGGTTTTATGAAAGCAATTATGCGTGCGTCCAACTTTTTTGGTAGATGTATTACAGCAGGATTTTGCAGAGTTGTTACATTTCTACCATCAAAAAATAAAGAGACTTAGAGACTTAGAGACTTCTCAATATGTTTATATACATTTGAAATAAAAAATTGAACAATAAAACAGTAAATGAAAAAAATAGGTACAGTTTAAATTAAGTACATGCATACATAGCAAAACAAAACAAAAGAACAAAAGAACAAAATGTTTACTTTTGCGTCAAATAAACCCACCCTGAAACCTGTAATAAGACATGAGAATGAAGACAATAATGAAGTGAATGATTCAGATGATGATGAATTACGCAGTTTGGATGATGAATTGCGCGGTTTGGACGAAGAACCAAGCGACGATGAATTGGACGAAGAACTAAGCGACGATGACGACAATTTGATGTCGTTCACGAAGAAACCGCGCACGACGCACATCAATGTTAAACGCAAGAAGGGACTATCGGTGTTTGGAAATTTTAATCCATTCGGTTTTAACGGTTTTACTGGTTCATCGGGTTCATCTGGTTTGGCCGGGCCAAACCAACAGCCGCAACAGCCGCAACACCGTATACCGCCCAGTTTGGGGCAAGGGCAAGGGCAAGGAATATTCAATCCTTTTGGTATTTCCGCAAAATCTGGTTCTATTGGTTCTATTGGTTCTATTGGTTCTATTGGTTCACACGGAGGCCAATTTTCATTTGGACCCCCATCTTTCACTGCTTATCCTGGTTATCACGTGAACGGTGCTCAAAATGGCCAAAATGGTCAAAATGGCAAAATGAAAATGAACAAGGCCGACATTAGCGGATTGACAAAACAGCGGGATACGTTGAATGAACTTCTCTTCAAGAAAGAATATCCGAACTGGATGGCACGCTTGTTTGTGAAACCATTGCATTACTTGAACAATTATGTAGGCATGTATTTATTATGGATTGTGTTACACTTTTGCGCGACAAAATTGTATCATGAATATTGTGTTCCATCGACATTTATTGGGTTCTTATGGTCGCCGCTGCTTGTGCCTGCGCCACATTGCAAAGCGTTAAGATGGGTCATGCTTACTGGTGCTAATACGGTAGATTCCATGTGGGTTGTTGTTGGAACATGGATTGCGTCGAAATTGATTTTAGTGACAAGAAAATTTATTAGTTAATAAATTTTCTTTAAGTTCTTTTTGCGTATTTGGTATATTTCATATATTTGAAGTAATCGCTAATTATTGTACTTTTTGTTTACCGCCGAAATCGTTTTCTTTTTGTTTGTTTGCTTCGTTTTGATTGTTTTGATTGTTTTGATGTTTTTTCGGTTTTTCTAATTCTTCTTTTTCTATTTCTCATCGTTTTGGTGCTGCTTATTTTATTTGTTTTGCTCTTTCGTTTACCTCCTCCCTGTAGTGTGCTCCAATTTCCACATTTAGTGTTTGGTGTAGCACTACTACCCCAACTGCCTGGAGTTGGTCTTAACGTGTCAGCCGCCTTGATTGCTTGTGCTGCGACATTGTTACTTGTGACGGCTCCAAATTGTATCCAATTGGTTTTCAAAATATTATACAAGTAATTAAACATCGTCATGTTATTTGTACAGCTCAGGCGTGCGAAAATCATTACTAATACATCCAACCGCTCGAACGGTAACATTAGAAATTTTTGAGTATCTGATAGTGTAACTGTCTGACTGTCAAAGTCCGCATTGATGCCATAGGAGGCCAAGAATTGTTCTATTGCATTAAACACTTGGATTTTGGAGGAACCTACTCGGTCCATTATTATCTTCTCTATGTTGACAATAGGGTTATCACCACGATTCCATGCCGCAGGAGGATAAGTGCCGTAACCGAAGTCGTCTTCTGCGCTTGCGCCTGCGCCAGGAAACTGATAATCACCAAATTGTTGTCCTTGTTGTCCTTGTTGTCCTTGTTGTCCTGGTTGCGGGAATCGTGGACGGGCTGATGGTGGAACGTACGAATTTGAGAGAAGAGGGTTTGGGTTTGCCATTCGAGTAGCCATTGTTGGTGGGTAAATTGTATAAAATATAAGGATATAATAATAAAAAAACACGTGTCCATTCTTTAAAAAAAATGTGGTTAATTAAAACATAAAACATTCATGTTTTTTTAACATCTATTTCAAAAATCTGCAATTACACGTGGGGCGATATTCATCGTCATGAGTTCTTGGAAAAGCAATTTGCATGCGTACGGAATTTCAACATAGGCAAAATCAGTGCGATTGCCGCAGGTACGACATAAATGAATATGCACCGCGTCATTATACGATGCAATAATGCCACATTTGCGACACACGTGAACATGATATTTGTCAGAATCATCATACATACGGCCTTTCACAAAACGCGATGCTCCATGCGATATCATTCCATCTCTTTCCATTTCACCAAAACGCAGTCCTCCATCGCGGCTTCTCCCCTCGGCAGGTTGTCGCGTCAAATTTACCATGGGACCAATGGACCGACTGTGGGTCTTGTCTGCAACCATGTGTTTTAATCGCTGGTAAAAGACTGGCCCGACAAAGACATTGCACTGTAGTTGTTCTCCTGTAAGACCATTGTATAATACCTCATTCCCGTTGGACTCGAATCCACTTTCTTGCAATTTAGCACAAATGGTGCTAACATCCAATTCACCAAAACTGGTTCCATCCCCAAATAGTCCAAGCTCTATCAAGACTTTTCCAAGAACGGTTTCCTTTAATTGAGCGATAGTCATTCGGGATGGAATCGCATGAGGGTTTAATATCAAATCTGGCCGAATACCATCGCGGGTGAAAGGCATATCTTCTTCCGGAATGATATTGCCAATTGTGCCTTTTTGACCACTGCGACTACTGAATTTGTCTCCAATCACTGGCTTTCGGACGGTTCGCAAACGCACTTTGGCAAAGTTATAGCCATCCCCGTTGCGGTCAATATAATTTCGGTCCACATAGGTCAGTTCCGACGTCCTGTATATTCTGCTATGGTCTTCGAATTTGACCACCTTTGTCTGGTCATTCCGATTTTCTTTGATTGGAATAATTTTTGCGATAATGACATCCCGATTTTCAATTAACGTATCTTCGGGTACTACACCCTTTGGACCAATCTTGGAGTAATCCGCAAATTTCATTCCCTTTGTCTTGGCTGGGTCTGGTCTGCATCGGATTTCTTCATCCCCATTTATCTTTTGTTTGTCCTCGTCTTTTTCAGTGTGGTATACGGTTGCCTGAAATAAACCTCGGTCCAATGATGCTTTGTTAAAAAGCAATGAATCTTCCTGATTGTACCCCGTGTGACTCATAATGGCAACAATTACATTGTGTCCCGAAGGAATTTTGTTGATTTGAATCATATCCATGATGCGGGTGTCAACCAATGGCCTCGACGGCGTATTCAACACATATGCGGTCTTATCCATTCGATTGTGGAAATTGGATACGTATAGTCCCATTGCTTGTTTCGCCTGTGCACACTGATATGTATTTCTTGGCGACTGATTGTGTTCCGGGAATGGAATGCATGAGCCAAGAACTCCAAAGATGGTACTGGGATGAATTTCGCAGTGGGTAAATGATTTTGTTGATTTTGTTGATTTTGTTAATGATTTTGTCATTTTCGTGGATAGTTCTCTTGGTTTCATCGCGATTAAGCTCATGGACTGTTCCTCGGCATCAATGTACTCCAGCACGGATGTGTCAATACGACAATTGGTCAGTAAATCGTCCCATTGGAGCGTTTGGTCATCGAGCGCGGCAATGATTTCGGGTGTAAACAACACACGATTTTCTTTCACGCGAAGTACTGGTCTACATAGACGACCCGCATCATTGCACACTCGAATTTCATTATTGCGGAAATCAAATACTATTCCAGCGTAGATGTTAATCATGCCCTGATATTTTCGTTCTTTCAGGGCAGCAAACAATTCCATGGGCGTAGCAGTAATGCCAATCCACGCACCGTTTACAAATACTTTCGTCATGGCAAAGAGAGATTCCAACGACAATACTGTTTTTTCTTCTGCGCCGTCCTTTTCCTCTGCGTCGTCCTTTCCTTTTTCTCCTGTTTTTGTTGCTCCCCTCTGCTGCAATGGGACCAGGTATGGCGCGACACATTCATGTATCGCTTCCGCATTCGATGGAACTGTAATGTGTGTCATGTAACTCAGATTTTTCACAATACCGACGGATTGACCCTCTGGTGTCTCCGCCGGACATAGAAAGCCCCAAGAGGTTGGATGCAACTTTCGCGGTGGAATTAATTTGCCACTTTTATCAGTCGGCGTCGATATTCTCCGTGCATGCGAAAGTGAACTCACATAAGTAAGACGACTTAGCACTTGTGCTACGCCGACCTTGTTTGTATTGACGTGCTTGATACCAAAATCACCAGTGGATAGTGCACGTTTTAGTCCGTTTTCAATGGTCGTTGGCTTAATGAACTTGTAAATCGTCGTCATGTTCAAGATGCCATTGTAATCTTCGGTAGACCTCCAGGAGCCATTGTTGATTTCTTTTAGCACCATCTTTTCCATATCTTTGACCAACTTGTTAAAGTAATTGCGATACAAATTGTTAATAAGCGTCCCAGTCAAGTCGATTCTCTTATTTAAGTAGGAATCACGGTCATCGGTGGAGGACCAACCAAATTGAGTTCGTAATAGACGATTTGCCATGTAACCAAGAAACATTATCTTTTGTTGGGGGCCGTTGCAATGTGGGAAAAGGTCATTTGCGAGGATATCCGAGGTGAATTCATATTTCTTTTTCGCTCCCGTTTCTCTGTCAACATTGATTGGTGTAAACATCACCATTGCAACAATATGCCGCATACACTCTTCTTGCCCCAAAGTTGT
>Ga0114958_10002524_pt1 | contig 13631 bp, 16 predicted proteins | sample C_130208_EF_Meta_FD_89577 | JGI IMG/M metagenome (GOLD analysis project Ga0114958, IMG submission 89577) | Freshwater microbial communities from Lake Croche, Canada to study carbon cycling - C_130208_EF_MetaG | ecosystem: Environmental > Aquatic > Freshwater > Lake | place: Lake Croche, Canada... | reverse complement strand
ATGTACGATCTCAGGGCCACTAATAGTAAAAAACTGAGCGTCTGTTTCTTGAGCAATAATACGAGCAATCAGAGTTTTTCCGCACCCCGGAGGGCCAGCCAGCAATACACCTTTGGGTGCACCTATACCCAAGCGTTCAAAGACTTCGGGATAACGTAAGGGAAGTTCAATCATTTCCCGAATACGTCGTACCTGACATTTAAGGCCGCCGACATCTTCATAAGATAAACGCTGTATGCTTGCTCCAGCGCTCTTGGCTTCTTTCGAATGACCAATTACCAGTATTGTAGTCGGACCAATAAGTACTGCACCATCGGGTACCGTACTCTCTACCTTAAATTCTGCAGACCGACTACCGAACAAATGGGCACGCAATAGGTCACCTTTTTTCACAGCTAAGCCATCAAGCAAACTACCGATGTAGTCTAAATCGCGTGGATTTGGTGTGATTGTGGTGGGAATAAGAACAATACGGGTTGCATGTTTACAGGTAACAGGTTGGATGAGGGCTTTATCGTCTAGGCTCAGACCAGCATTACGTCTGGTCAAGCCATCTAATTGCACAATGCCCTTGCCTCGTAGATCAGTATACGTGGGCATTAATTTGGCAATGCCACTACCTTTTGAACTGGCTATTTGAACAATATCCCCGACAGCTAAATTTAATTTTGCCATATCTGCTGGATCAATACGGGCGTAACCACGCCCGGCATCCTTAACTAGGGCTTCAGTAACTTTAAGTTTAAGTTCTTTAGTCATGACTCTCTCACACTTTTAGTTTAACTTCTAAAATGCCGTTATTACAAGACCGTTCTATTGATTTGCTATCATACGAACGCGGCAAGACAATTTCTTTGTGATATTTCTTACTACCATGTTCAGCATGTAGCACTAAAATATCACCGTTTAAATCTAAATGAATATCTTCATCAGCCACACCGGGCATTTCCGCCACTATTAAAACGTGATCACTTTCTTCGATAACATCAATCAGGGGTTCAGACATTTCCTGCACTGTTGTTTCTCCTGTTTTTTCATCACGATGAACATTGCCGAAAGGCTCTACGTGTGGCTCTTGGTTATCATCCAAGCCCATTTTCATCGAAAAACCGTAAACCGCTTTGGCATCTTTGTTGCCACCCGTCTTAATATCGAAAGTTCCGCTCCGTTTTAATTGCTCACCTTTTTCAGCCAGTCCACCCAACTTCTCTACTAAATCGCCCAAGCCACGCAAAATACCTTCTACATTACCTGTTAAGTTATCTTTTTTACTATTCATTACTATTTCTCCTCTGGTGTAGTTATATTTTTAAGTTTAGAGCACAGTGATTTGTAATCTATTTTTAGACGCCGTGCTGCTTCCGCTTTATTGTTACCTGTTTCTTTTAGTACCGATTGAATTATAAATTGATCTGTTTTAGCGCTATTAATTCGGTTGATTTCTGTCAAAGATAAGCCGTTATAATCACCTATATTTATGCATTTTAAGCATGATCGAGCTTTATAAACTTCTTTCTGTCTCGGTGTTTCTTCAGAGGTTACTATTGGGTTTGAGGCTAAATTAGCTGATTTAGTATGATGGCGAGCGAATAAAAAATTTAAATCTTCTACAGCAACTTCTTCATGAGAGATTAACGCAACGCGTCGAATAACGGCACGTAATTCGCGAACATTACCTGTCCATGGATGATTTAACAGTATTTTTTTAACTTCATTTGAAAAGGTTAGCAAGTCTATAGAAAGTTCAGCACAGACTTCTTTCATAAAACGATTAGCTAAAAACAGTATGTCCTCGGGTCGCTCTCGTAAGGGCCTGATATGAATGACATATTCATTGAGGCGATAATATAAATCTTCGCGAAATCTGCCCTTAACAACTTCATCTAGTAAGTATTCATTACTGGCGACAAGGATGCGGACATTAACAGGAATGGCTTTTACACCGCCAATTCGAAAAATAACATGTTCTTGCAAGACCCGTAACAATTTTGCTTGGGAGGATAAAGACATGTTGGCGATTTCATCCAGAAACAAGGTGCCGCCATTAGCCGCTTCAAACTTGCCTATGGACAAGTTATCCGCGCCAGTAAAAGAGCCTTTTTCATGGCCAAACAATTCATTTTCAATCAATGAATCTGACATCGCACCACAATCAATAGGTATGAATTTTGCCGTTGCACATTTACTTGATAAGTGAATATTACGGGCAATCATTTCCTTGCCTGTGCCGGTTTCACCTTGAATAATGACAGAAAAATCAGTGTGCGCCACACGGATAATATCTTTTATAATCTGTTGAGTTTCTGGACTTTTACCCATTAACTCACTAATTCGAGCAGAAATATCTCTATTTGGCAGACTATTTATATCGTTTTTGTTGCAACGTGTTTGCACAGCACGATTAACTAATTCCAAGACTCGATTATTATCGAAAGGTTTGGGTAAATAATCCCATGCTCCCGCTTTGATGGCACAAACTGCACTTAGAATACCGGCGGTGCCGGTAATTATAATGACCGGCAATTGTGGATACATGTTATGGGCTTTAGCTAATACGGCCATGCCATTGGGTTCAGGAATAACACTATCCAGCAGCAGCAAATCAGGTTCACACTGTGATAATAAATTTATGGCCGTGTTGCCATCATAACCTTGTTGGGTTTTATAGCCAGCATGTTCCAAAAGATGCGCCAACAGCTCACAAATATCCTTATTGTCATCTATAATTAGAATGTAGCCTGAATTACTTGGGTTCATTGGCTATATATATCATGCTAGTTATCTTTAAATTTAATGAGTAATAACAATGTGTTTAAAAGTAGAGACTACGCTATGCATTCACATATTGGAGATGCATAAGTCCAATACAAGACAAACATAACAAAAAATCAATATACTTAAGTATCAGTCGCCAGAATGAACTTTTACAAAAATGAGTTTAATGCACAGCTTATAAGTTTTATATTCAGCCGGTCAATGCGTATGAATACGTATATAAGCTAAAGAAGGCTATTTTTATTAAAAAAAGTTCATTAATTCAATCAAGTTTATTTTTACTGACAATCAGCGCAAGACTTAAATATAAATTTCTCATCGCGAAAATTAAATTGCTTAGGTTTTTCTTATTACTGGGTGAGCATATTTAAGAACAACTCAGGAATTATGGTCCTTTATAATCCTAGGCTTACCTAGCGGTTGAATGACGATAATATCTTTGGCCAGTTTTGTTTCAATATTGTGCGTGAGCCCTAGAAAAAGTATAGCCATTTCGTCGTTCTGTAATGTTTCACCAATCCGCTGGGCAATGTATTCATCCCTCTGATTTAATAATGTTTCTGCGTTTTCTGAAGAAATATCAGTAGAATCCTTAGGGTTTAGCATCTGAGTCATTAAAGCATACTCTTTAGCCAAAAGTTCTGGAGATTCTGTGCCCATAAGCATTGCTCCTTTTTGAATTAATGTTTGCAGCAACCTATAATTTGGACTTCCTGATTCTGCGACATCAGCCACAATTTCCTTTTCTTTCTCACAAACCGGCAAGCCGTCTTGGTAAAGTTTTAAAGTTTTATAATCCAACTCCAAACCGTCAATGGTTGTTGCGATCATTTCCCAAAAATGTTTAACCGCATCAAGATAGTTGTTTTCCTGTTCGTTAGTTCGACGATTACCCGCCAATTGACTCAATGAACCTAAGTCCTGAGGACTATGAATGATAGGGAAATATATCAATGCGCGCATAAAAAACTATCCTTAGGTCTGTGTCTTTTCAATGGCAGGTTGTAATGATGTCAACTGTGCCTCCAATCGTTGCAGGCGATCTTCTAATTCAACATTAGGTAATATTGCAGTTCTGGCTTTGGAATCAAAAGCTGGATTACCGGTCCACCAATCTAATCCCATTTCTAAAGCTTTATCAACAGAGCAGATTAGTAAGCGAATTTCAAGTGTGAGCAATTCGACCTCTACTAAACGTATTCGAATGTCACCACTTATAACGATGCCTTTATCTAATAGCCGCTCTAACAAATCAGCTACCGTAGTCGAATTTGTTGAATGGGTTAGCTTTTTATTATCACTCATGATGTAAATCCTTTCATTAGTCGATCCACAGGCCCTAATTCCTCATGCATATCCATTCTGATGAGCAAATACTAAAATAATTGTATTAGGCCCTAATGGTAGACTTAAACAATTCAGTGCATAGATTAATTTCGTATCATCCAATTTAATTAATACATTGTTCAAGTCTCTCTAAAACGTCTAAAGACAATCGTAATTCACCCTCTTTTTCATAACGCTGCGAAATCTTGAGTAAGGCTGATTTCGCTATATTACATTCATCACTATCTGGATATTCTTCCGTAATTTTTAAAAATATATCTATAGCTTGACGAAGTTCGTTTTTCTCAAGCAAAGTATTACCCATACGCAAAAGAAAACTTCGAGTTGACGAATTAATATCTGTAGTAGTAACCATAATCTTACGTCTATCTTGACCTCGTGTTTCATAAACTCTAGGCGAAATGATATCTGAAGCATTAGTAGCCATAATGTAACTCCTTTAAAAAATAAACACTTATAGTCTGTTCATGAATAACTAAGATAGTTTCTAATTATTATTCATTGAACGTATTTTTATAGTAATCGACCCAAAGGGCCCAAGTTTAAATTCAAGTCTTCATCTTTGAGTCCAAAGACCTCGCATAGATTTTCCAACTCTTCGGCTTGACGCATTAATGTCATTCCCAATCGCTCAACTTCTTCATCACTTAACGAACCAGAATCCATTCGCCTTATAGCTTGTCGCTCAAGTAACTCATGCAACAATTTGACTAGCGTTAAGACAAGTTGTGCTAAGCCATTACGAACTCGATCTCCATCAATTTCTATTTTCCTTGGCGCACTTACAGCAACTGGTTTTTGAGCCATGAACGGAATAGCGTCAAGCTTAGAAGTATTTGATAAGCTAGGATTAGCCATTATTCTCTACCACGTAATTGTTTGCCCGTTTCAACTGAAGCAACCAAAGCCTGGAGGCTTAAATAAATCAAATCTATATTAGCCACCGAAACGGTAACATCTGCAACAACAACAGCACCTTTATTTAATAAGCGGTCCAAAGCCTCACATAGAGAAACCTGTTGCTTTTCATCCTGATATCGATTGTTCACTGACATAATCTCTATTCCTAAACAGCCTTAACATAGAGGCGCGAGCCCAGAGCCATAAGTTCATTTAAACCGACCGGGTCATTTTGCCGATAAATATATTCCATTGGTAAGTTAGGGAATGTTTTATGAACTATTTTCAATAGATCTAATTCACGACTGGCAATGGATTTACAAAGATCACACAGACTGTCAGATGCCATCTGATTGATAATTAGCGCCTTTATAGTTATACCTAATTGTTGTAAGGCACTAGTCATGTCATACGTTTTATTTATTGCTAAATACGTAGGTATCGTAACGACATAGACTCCGGTTTGCTCACTGGACTTTAAAAGTATACGTAGGCTTTTTAACTCGCGAGATAACTTTACTAGTCGTTCTGACAAATGTGGAAAGCGCATAATTTTTCTATATTTAAGCAATAATTTAAAAAACATTCTTAGCCAGTCTTGAATCAATTCTGGTAATTCAAGTAATCGTATTAAATGCCCACTAGGCGCTGAATCGAGTACTATCATGTCATAATCTCCACTATCAAAATGATCAATAATAGCCGTTAGCGCCATGATTTCATCTAATCCTGTCGGTGCTAAATCAAGTAAGCATTCCAATACTTCACGATCAAAAGTAATATCTAAATTTGGTAAGGCACCTTGTAAAAAATCTTCTAATTCTGCTTTATAATCAAGCCGTATTTTTTCAAAATTTGCTTCCGCATTTATTTCTTGAGCATCTAACTTACAAAATACTTGAGTAGGAGTAGATAAGACACTCATCCCCAAACAATCACTAATGGAGTGAGCAGGGTCCGTAGACAATAATAAAATACGCAGCGCTGGAAAATCATGTTGTAGTCGCAAAGCAGTCGCGCAAGCCATCGTTGTTTTACCTACGCCGCCTTTACCTGCAAAAATTATTAATCGTAATTTTTTGTCCGGTAGTTGAATTGGATTTTCAATATGTAGATGTAAATTACTCATATGACTATTTGGCGCTTTATTGACCTGATTTTTATCCAGTATTCGTAATTCAGACCAAAACAGTTCCAGTAGCTTATCTCTTGGCTCCTCGGCAAGAAGTGGCAGTGTCCAAAATCTCTGTCCAGGTAAGCTTTCAATGATTTTCTTGAGCGCTAGCATTTGTCTATTATTCTCTGCACAACAAGTTTGACAGTTACTTGCTGGAATTAGTCTATTAACAATGAGATCAGACAGAAATATTTTTTGTTCACTTAAGACGCTTGCGAGATCGATACTTTCTTCTACAATCATTGCTTCAGCGAGCATTACTAAAATAAAGTTACAGCGTTCTTTATCCATCATCAAAGTATGAAAGACTTTTAGCGAGTCATTCATGCCTAATAAAAAAACATCCAAATGATCCAAGTGCTTATAACTACCAAAATGACTACGCATATATCTATGCTTGGCAAGCAAGGTATCCAAAGCAATTAACCAACGATGAATTAACTCTGGCATGCTTAATAAACGTAAGGTATGCCCAGTAGGCGCCGTATCTATAATAATACGATAGTAATTATCTTCTTGAACCCAATCGGCAATTTTAAGAAATGCCGCTAATTCATCCATGCCTGGAAGTGCTGAGTCCATTAAGCCTTGAATATCATCTTGATCCAGAAAAGTTCCGCGACCAGCAATTTCTTGCAAAAAAGTATTGTGCTTCAATTTGAATTCAAGCAATGCTGTTGCAGCAATCAACTCACGTATCTCCAAATTTTTTGGCACTACCAAATTAGAGATTATATTTAGTAAAGAATGAGCAGGGTCAGTCGAAACTAACAAGAAAAGATGTTGTGGATAAGTTTGCGCTAATTTTAAAGCAGCTGACGCTGCACAAGTGCTTTTCCCTACTCCACCTTTACCGCCAAAAAAGACCAGTTTCAGCGGGTTTTCTTGAAGAAATTTAGGAAAGATCACCGACTTCATATCACATCTTCCTCTTCTTCGTCCTCATCGTCGTCCTCATCTTCTTCTTCTTCGTCCTCATCATCATCTTGCTCATCTTCTATTAGATCGTCTTCTTCATCCAATGCGTCTAATTTATCTAGCAGAACAGTCTCCTGTTGTTCAAATTCTTCTTCAGTAATTTCGCCAGTTTCTAGTTGCATATAAAGCTCTGTGAGATTGTCACGGATTCTATCTGCTTCGCCAGATAACTCTTCTTCTGCCAATTCATGGATTTTTTTAAAAATCCAATTGATGCCTTTAACTGGCGAGAATAATATGTCATCGACTAATAACATGGCATAGCCTTTAGCGTCGATTATTCTTTATACTCGTTAACGTGCTCTTCTTCACGGTAGTTACATGTAAATCTAAAGTAATAAAATTATGCGGTGCCCATGGCCCGGTATAATCAAACAAATAAACGTTATCAAACAGTTTTGAGGCTTCAAAAACACCTTTAGCAAATTCGTCTAGTTTTTCTCTTTCAACTAAACAAGCTAGATTCATGACATCTTTTTCTCTCTTAACAGCCGTTTCAACAATATCTTCACAATAATTAAATAACACGTCTTTTACTTTTTCGGTGCACTCTATTCTGTCGGCATTTCTCAATGATTGATACAAATTCCCCAATCGAATTTTTTCATCACGTTGATTTACGTTATTGGCGTTTCTATCCCAGATTTCATCACGCCCTTCTCTTAAGCTTGGATGAGTAGCAACGTAATATTCATAAATATTAGCAACGTCCCATGAAACGCGTAAGCCCATTTCTACACGTCCATTCAAGCGCTCAAAATGCTCCCTGATAGTTTCTTGATTAGAGGCAAGAAGTTTTTCTATGGCTTCTGAACTTCGAGCAATTACACCGAAACGCATCGGCAATACCGTTTTATCTTCAGTCAATGAGTGCAGAACAGCCTGATGCGCGCTAATATTTCGCCTATCAGGACGTAAACGAGTACTCGCTGTATCACTAACTACCGCTCTTAATCCATCTTGATCTATGGCATAGACCGCTGCAGATTCAAGTCCGCGCATCTTATAGCTAGGTTTCAATCCATCTGAAGCACAAAGAGCGTAAAGTACTTTCGCTCGACTATCCCTTAACTTATTAGTGCTCATAAAAATTTCCTTATCGAAATATACTTATTTTTTGCCTGACTGACTCGATTTAAACGACAGTACTCTTCTAAACAAATGCGTCCGTAATCCGCAAGAATTTGTGACTTCCCTATCAAACTAACGCAAGAGCGGAAACTTTTCGCCATACGTATCGTACGGATATGAGCAATAGTATGAATTTTGTTCATAACAACAACCTCAATACTTGATTCGCAAACCAGCAGATTTCTTATGTTCAGTCGGTCTTGGCTTTTCTGTGTAGTACAGCCTCTCACATGCAGTCGTAGCATTTGTAAGTAGCAGTTCTTTTTCTTTATCAATTTCAGCAATCCGAATATCAATACTATTAATTCGTGATGAAGCTACTTCGCGTTCTCGTGTTCTCCTCCAACGCTCTAACTCTAAAGCGCCAACTTGAAAATAATCGCGATAGACTTGATGATCACGACTGCTACGTCCAGAATGCGTTTTAATATCTGAAACTGTTCGAGGGGGACTAGTGATTATGGCCATGTTTTTTACTCAACTATTTTTATTTTTGTGGATACTTTGATAGCCTCTGAACCCACAGGAGGACAATATTTACGAATGACACCATCAATCATTTCATGAAATATAGAACGCCCAGCATGTTGGATTTTAGCAGTTTCCATACTCAAAACATCGTAACAAATAGAGTGAAATAACTTATCACCATAACGTGGTTTCATACCTTGTATTTTTATGATACGTGCTATAGCGATACCCGCACGTAAGCCATGCTTTGATTCGTGATCTTCACCATGTAACTCTCTGACTATATCCACAATGTGGCCAGACTCTTTTATTGCTAATTCAGATCGCGCATGAACTATTTGTACCTCAGTATCTCGATCAGCCAAACCAACATTGATTGTAATCATACGATTCATCAAAGCATCTTGCGTTTTATGGGTACCTACATACTCTTCCGGATTTGATGTGAAAATAGCTCTAAATCCAGGATGCACATCCATATACCCTTCACCAGCACCTCGCAATCCTGGCAAGTTTAAAATGCCTTCTGATAAAACGGATAACAATACGTTATTGGTATCTGCTTTAGAGCGATTAAATTCATCATAAATTAACATATCGCCATTTCGACACGCTGTTGTTAGACGATTATCAACCCACATTCGATTCATCTGTTCTTCAGTTTTTAATACTGAGTGTATGTAATTGTCAACTAAACTACTTTTACGATATCCAATATCTTTCCCTGTTAAGTCAGAACTTACAAACTCTTCATTGCCTTGTAATAAGGTGACCGGACGTCCCCATTGTGAAGCTAAATGAAAGGCTAAAGTCGTTTTTCCAGTTCCTGAAGGGCCAGCAAAATGTACTGGATAACCCGCATTTAAATAAACCATGGAACGATCAATAATCTCCTTCACGTAGGAAGTCACAACAAAATGATCACTGGCCTCTGGCACAATGAGATCATCTTTTACTTCATAATGTGAGCTAGAAACGCTATTTTGCTTCATCATAAATTCTCCTGTGCCAAATGGCATCTGTCACTCCCTATGATTAGGGATAATATTGAACTACATTATTTTTCTTAAATAAGGCTATGAATGAGTTGAGCTCATGCTTAATTTAATTATCGATATTTATGCCTAACACCTAACAAAAAAATGAAATTAAGTAATTAAATAAATAAACCTTTAGTATTTTAAAAAACACCAAAGGTTTATAGCATAAACATTAATCTAAAATGGCAATACTCTTCATTAGGTTACGACTTACCATCTTTCAAACCTAAAAAACTCCTAGAGGATTTTGTCGTTTTTTTTGCCTTATTTACTTCTATACTCTCAACAAAAGCCTGCTCTACCTTTTGATCTACAACTTCAAGCTGTGATGACAAAACATCTATAGGTGTGTCATCAATCTTGGGACTAGCTATACTAGGAAAGAGACTTTTTTTTTTGCTGTACCGAAAAAAACTGCGTGTGCTCCAGCTCTGTCTTGTGAAGCTTGATTAATAAAATGTCCTACACTATTTTTATTAGCAGCAACAAAATCAGCTCTTTCTTTAGCAGAACGTTCAGCCATATTTTTGCGCTCAACATTAAAGTCAGTTAGTAATGTTAATGTTTGTTTTGACACATCATTAACAAAAGCAGCGCGTTCTTCGCGTCCCTGCCGCCCCATTACCTGACGGAAGTGCTTAAATGCATTTATTAGACGAGTTACGTTATGAGCATTATTATTGACAAATGTTGCTCGATCTTTGGCGTTTTTATTTCCATTACTTACACGAGTTGTTGCGAAATCAAGAAGCTGAGATTTCACACTAAAAATACGTGCATTCTGCTCAAATAGTCGTTGCTCACGAGTTGTGTTAATATGACTTCGTAATTGCGCCATATCATTTGTGAAAGTTCCCATAGGTATTCTCCTTAGGTTATCTCTTTTTAATAAAACCCCAATACTTATTATTGAAGCAGTAAAAAGCGCCCAATCTGTTGTATAAAAAACACTTGGGCACTCAAACTTTTTTAATTTAACTAAGCTGGGGTAGCTGCACTGGCGGTAAGGCCAATTGCTTCAGCGTACTTCAAATAAGTTTCAACAGAAGCAATAACAACGCGAGCTTCTATAGAAAGCAATTCAATTCCGACCAATGAAACCTTCACCCAAGCATCAATCACAATACCTTTGTCAAGAATACGATCGACAACTTCAGCTAAGCTAGATGAATCAGTTGATTTTTGTACTTTAGCCATGACGGCATCTCCTAAAAAATATTTAACATATAAATACAACATTGTTTTATGCAAAATACCATTTGCACAATTAAATAATAAGCATGTAATGGGCCAACTGAACTACATACATCACAACATGTTATATTATTTAGCATCAGTTCCAAGTTAACTAATTGAAATAAATGCGTTTATTTTTTATACCCAATAAGTTTATTAAAGAACAAATATTTTAGATACTATGATTTTGGCAAATTTAACCTTCGCAATTCCATAAAATTACCCTTTTAATATAGGGTATGAAATACCTATAAAGGTAATTAATACCCTACTATTTATGGTTTTGTTATCTGTAGTAAAGTTTGTCAGCTTGAAGTACTTATTCTGAGCCAACGCGAACTGAAATGGCCTCATCAAACAAGACGCTACTAGAGACAGATTGATAATGTCATCAGGGGGGATTATGAGTACTAAACATAAACAGACAAAACCAGATTTCACCGTTGAATTGACATCCAATAAGCTCTGGGTAACTTATATTACCTATATTTGGACACTTTAAGGCTGTTTCTATGTCGCGGTGGTCTATGAATAATTCTATGCGTTCATTGTTGTGCTTGAATGCTTTGCAAATGGCATTTTGGTGACGAAAACCTAGCCTTGGATTATCGCATCAGTCTGATCTGGGCAGTGAATAGGCCAACAAAGCATATCGAGAGCCCTTAGGCATCATAAACATGCAACAAAGTATGAGTCGTAAAGGTCATTGATAGTGCATAAGGCTATCTTTGCCGTATAACTCTCAAGTAAATTCACAGTAACGATTCACTAAATACCAAAACACTCTGACATTACAAGGCGATCAGACCACTAAGGCTTAATGTAAGACTACTATGCCAAGGATTTGTAACTATCTCGACTAGAACGATACTAAGCTAGGGCAGATAGCACTTAAGTGACTGTGGATAGATCTTGCTTTATTGTCGATAGCCACTACTTTGCTGCTGATTGAATCTAGCTTGCTGTCGATCAAGTCTAGTCTGCTAGAGGTCTAGACTAGGTTGCTATGGATTATGCCAAATCGACTAGAGAAGACGACTGATGCCACCATCGTAGATCAGCGCCATAGCCACTGTAAGCATGTTCCAGAGCATCTAAGACATTATCTGCGATAGAGTATAGACGCTACACTCCAATACAGGTATGATAACTCTCAGCTTAGAGACGATCCCCTACTGATAAGGGTCTATCTGCTACCCAGTAAACCTTAATCATCGCAAACATCATAAGTTCTCAAGGCACTATAAGCAGGATTTATTGCGAGCAAGACCTATATAACCCTGCAAGCCAAGCTAGACCTTACTTATTATCAGACCCAAACAGCTTTCCTATAGCTTACGACTAGACATCATTTAAAATCTTTAAAGCTCGTATCACGAGCAAGGTAGCCATGTTATGAAAATACAAAAAGCACGAATCAGTTTTGTTAAAGTTAAAGATCATGAACTCGCTGTTGTCGCCCAAAACATTGTTAACAAAATGACGATTAATGCCCACTTTAGTGAACCGAAGCCTGCGTTAATGTCAGTTCAAGAAATGATAATCATATACTCCGAGGCCTTACTAAAAGCCAAAGATGGTAGCAAACAAGACACGGCCTATAAAAATGCCTGTCGATTAAACTTAGAGAACGCTCTTTCTAGCCTAGGCTCTTATGTCAATTTAACGGCAGAAGCTGATGTGGTTAAACTGAAAAGCTCAGGTTTTCCTTTATCAAAAAATCCTGAACCCATTGGAATATTGGCTGCGCCGACTATAACCGTTACTTATGGCAATAATCCCGGTGAAATTCATATTGAATGTAGCGTAATCCCTAAGGCTTCCGGCTATATGATACTTTACAGCCCATTACCAGCGCCTGCGGACAATAATGAGTGGTATAGCAAGCAATGGTCAGGCTCGAAAGGTACGCTGACACATTTAAAAAGTGAAATCAAACATGTATTTAAAGCAGCGGCTATGAGTACTGAGAGCAATAAAATGGGTATCTACAACTTTTCTGATCCCGTTGAAAAGATGGTGCCCTAATCATTGAACGCTTAATCTAAGTTCCATGCAGGCAGACTTGTTTTTTTGCCTGCATGGAATGAGTGATAGCACACTCAAAACGCTTGGCATATAAGAACTTCACCCTACAATACCTACAAATATGATCTCTACTGAAAATTTGCTACGCTAAAGTGCATAGCATTCCACAGAAAGCTATTATTCAGTCAATAAACCTTCAACCCGCTGAAAGCCTCTAGGTAAGGCAAGTCCGCGTTTGGCTCTATCACCTAGATAATGCTCTATATCTGCCCCTTTCAAGGTTAAGAAGCGTTTACCTGAAACGACTTTTAATGAGCCTTGCTTTGCAATGACCAGCGCTGCGACCACATAATCCTTGGCACTGTTTAGATCAGCTGTCGGTATTTGTATGAGTTTATTGCCCTTGCCTTTAGCTAAGGCGGGTAAATCAGCGACTGGGAATATTAATAAACGGCCTTGTAAAGTTACCACCGCCAATAAATCAGAGTCATCAGTAATGGCTGCAGGCTTAAGCACTTGAGCACCTGCTGATAAATTAAGCAAAGTCT
>Ga0114958_10002523_pt1 | contig 13635 bp, 19 predicted proteins | sample C_130208_EF_Meta_FD_89577 | JGI IMG/M metagenome (GOLD analysis project Ga0114958, IMG submission 89577) | Freshwater microbial communities from Lake Croche, Canada to study carbon cycling - C_130208_EF_MetaG | ecosystem: Environmental > Aquatic > Freshwater > Lake | place: Lake Croche, Canada... | reverse complement strand
ATTTTTCCCAAATTGATTTTGGAAAATGAAAAATGGACATTTATAAATGTCCATTTTTTGATTTTCCGAAAAAGACATGAACTTTTTTGTGTTTTGTGACCATAATGTAAAATTAGCGTCTGGTGGCTGAAAAAAGATTTTTCACTTTGTGACGACAAAAAAAATATTTTTGTTAGTTCGTTTTATTTAGGAGTTTTTTTTTGTCACCAAATATTAAGGAAAATGGTGACAAAAATTACATCAAAAACATCAACAACGTTCGTTTGTGAAAAGTGTGACTTTAAATGCTGCAAAAAAGGCGATTGGAACAGGCATAATTTGACACTGAAACACTTGAATGTGACACAAGGTGACGGTATTTTACATCTGACGCAAACACATATTTGTCCAACATGCGAAAAGGGATTTGCCTCGAGAAATGGTCTGTGGGTGCATAAAAAAAAATGCAGTATAAAAAACAACGATACTAATCTAGAAAATAATACTGAGGAGCTTAGCATGTTATCTAATCTCGTGTTAGAAGTAGTAAAGAGCAATACTGATTTACAGAAACAAAATCAGGATTTCCAATTACAAATGCTTGAATTCTGCAAAAACAACAGTAATACTGTCAATAATAACAATATAACTACAAACTCCCACAATAAAACCTTCAACATGAACGTGTTTTTGAACGAGCACTGCAAGGATGCTATGAATATATCCGAATTTGTAGATTCAATTCAGCCTGGGTATGACGACCTTATCAACATAGGAAAAGTCGGGTACGTCGAAGGTATCTCCAGCATCATTATCAAGAAGCTTAGGGCACTCGATATTCACATGCGACCCATGCATTCTGGTGATGAGAAGAGGCATTCAATGTACATTAAAGAGGACGGCAAATGGGAGAAGCAGCCGGAGGATAATAAAGAAGTGAGGAAGTTGATTAGACGCGTAGCCTTCAAGAACACCGGAAATACTGTCCTGTTCAAGGAGAAGTATCCGGATTGTGTCACTAGTGCCTCTCGGTATTCCGACCAATACAATAAAATCGTCATGGAGTCATACGGAGGCAGAGGCGCTAGCACCGACGAGGAGAAGGAAAACAAGATAGTCAGGATGATTGCAAAGGAGGTTTATATTGACAAACACTACAATACCTGAAAGGAAAGCAAGGAAAGCAAGGAAAGAAAGGAAAAAATGAATTGTAATTTAAGCAACTTGCTTCAATTACAATAAATAATAATGAACGCAACACAAACAACCAAAAACATTGTTTATGAACTGAGTGAAACAGGCAGCTATTGGGTTCGTTTTGTAACCCCCCGAAAAATAGGCAATACCATATTAGACTACGACAATGCATTCTCGACAATCGAGGCCGGCACAATTGTACATTTGGAGAAAATGTACATTGACGAATTTAACCCCGATGCGGTTGAGGTATATGTCCCGTCTCTTGAACTGTACATTGAATCACTAAGTTTCTATAATCTGAAAAAAAAAGATATACAACCACACCCACCACCAAAGGCTTGTGGACACAGATATGAGTGTGCATGTGACAAGTCCTGGTGCGATGTTTGCACAGAAGACCGTTTCTACAAGTGTCTTGGTTACAGTTGTAGCAACCCTCAATGCTTTAGATATTACATCAACAAAAATGACAATTGTACATGTAGAAAAAACACGTGTCAATACTGTAATTAAGTAGTAGTAGTATTGTTCTTGAACATAAATACATAAGGGATTAGTCCATATTGTTCCATAATTCGCCTCTCGTCTGGTGTAGATTTATTGTACACTACAATATTCATATTACTGTATTCCTTCTTAATTTTCGATGTGGGTGTCGTTGAAACCATCGACCGAATCAACATCTGAGTTCCTGGCGACCTAGAATAAAATTCCTCTGATAAACTCCTTATTTTTTTCTCCTTTTCTTTTTCAATTGGCACTGGATTGCTTTTTTCCATTTGTTGGTTGTTATATATTACACGATAATATTTTAAGTGCTAACCATTTATTTTTTAACAATCCGCATCAACCATTTCTCTCACCAGTCCGTCAAATCCTTGCTTTGGACACCACCCCAATTCGCTCCTCGCCCTGGAGCTGTCTCCCAACAGCTCTTCCACTTCGGCGGGTCTGAAGTACTTGTCCGATATGAAAATAAGGTCCTTATTTGTTATGTCATCGTAACCGACTTCGTCTATCCCTACACCACGCCATTTAATGTGATATCCCCTGAGTGCAAATGCCTTCTCCACAAACTCTCTGACACTGTGATATTCGTTCGTAGAGAGAACGTAGTCATCCGGTGCTTCTTTTTGCAACATCAACCACATCCCCTCGACGTAATCTTTGGCGTGCCCCCAATCCCTTAGCGAGTTTATATTCCCAAGCACCAACTTCTCCTGTTTTCCCTTGATTATATTTCCAAGAGCAATTGTTATCTTGCGAGTTACAAAATTGTGTCCTCGCCGAGGGCTCTCGTGATTGAAAAGTATGCCCGAGCAGGCGTACATCCCATACGATTCCCTGTAATTCTTGGTAATCCAGTAACTGTAGAGCTTTGCAACCCCGTAGGGTGACCTAGGATAAAACGGCGTAGTCTCTCTTTGCGGAACCTCTACTACCTTGCCAAACATTTCAGATGTTGATGCCTGATAGAATCGTGTCTTGTCTGCAATCCCGCTATTGCGAATTGCCTCCAACAACCGCAAGGTCCCGAGCCCATCGACGTCTGAAGTGTATTCTGGCATCTCAAATGAAACCTTTACGTGGCTCATGGCACCTAAATTGTAGACCTCCAGTCTCTCCAAACTAGGGTGCGAGTTCTTGATTTCAGTCAGAATGTTGAACAGATTGGAACTGTCCGTTAGGTCTCCGTATCTCAACTTCAGTTGCTCGAAAATATGCTCGATTCTACTGGTGTTGATGTTAGACGACCGCCGGATTATCCCCCACACACTGTATCCTTTTTCCAATAACAATTCTGCCAAGTATGAACCGTCCTGCCCGGTTATACCGGTTATTAATGCAATTCGATTTTTCATTTCAACTACTAATAAACGATGCCGTAATGTTTTTATATAAGTTATTGAGGGTTATATAAAATAATTGATGAATGTATATAAAATGGCAACAGCTGATACTGATAAACCGTGCTACGTGTATCTTCTCGTTTCAAGCGACGATGCGACATATGTAGGCGCGACAATGGACCTTGAACGGAGGCTCCGACAACACAACAAGGAAATCAAGGGCGGCGCTCACGCAACTAGCGTAAAAGTCGGGAAGGGTTACACGTGGGTGCGCGCGTGCCATGTTGCCGGCTTCCCTGATTGGCAAGCTGCTCTTCAATTTGAATGGAGGTGGAAACAATTGAACAGGAAGATGCCGAATAAGATGTTCCCCTTAGAGAGAAGAATGAACGCTCTCAAGCAATTATTGAGCCTTGAACGACCGACGTCGAAGGCCGTCGCGTACTCGGAATGGCCCACACCCCCGCAAGTTATTCTCGAGACCGACCAGGCAACCGCGTACTACAATTAACCCCTCCCCCCCACCCCCCTCTCAGATTAGAGATTAGATAACGCTTGTGTTGCGCATAACCCGGATTTCCTCTTCTTGTTTTTCAATAATGTTCTTGGCCAGCTTTGCAACATTGTAATCATCCGTCTTTTCAAGAATCCGACGGCTCGTCAACAATGCCATGGAATGGTGCTCAATCATTTCGTTGAAGTATTGCTTATTGTCGACCCCAATTTGTTTCCTGTACAAGTAGACAAATAGCGCCACTAGACCGAAAACAACGCAGTACAATTTCGTGCTCACCTTTCCATATTGATAATCGTGCATCATTATTTCGAATGCCACCATGTAAAGAGCCATTATAACCGAGAGATATGCCTTGCCAACGCTGTTTGTGAAGTCGCTTAAAGCATTCGTCATTATCGTGTTCATCAAATAATACTGAATCAAGAACCCTCCTATAAACATAACCACTATTGTATGTAAAAACCGCATTTATAATACTTGCGGAAAAAAATATGTACACGCGCCTTTTTTTGAATTGTTTACAGTTTTTACACGTTTTTGTCTTTTCTTATTCGAGTTCAAGCGTTTAATCGCAAATCATAGCATCGACGTCGTCATCTTCCTCCTCTTCATCATCGAACCCCATGCACACTGACTCTTGCCTATTCAAGATTGGCACCGACTGCGAGTCCAGCCTAGTCAGTGGAGGAGCGGGAGACATGGATGTCGACTCTTTCCTATTCAACGTCAATATCGATACCGGCAAATCAGATGCCGATGACGACTGCCTGGTAAGCTGAGGGGCAGGATACATGGAGGTCGACTCTTTCCTATTCAACGTCAATATCGATACTGGCAAATCAGATACAGACGGCTGCCTTGCCAATGCGTCTGGCATGTTGGTCGACTGCTGTCTGGTCACCTGACTGGTGATAGAGACTGACGCAATCCGGTGGTTGTTGTTGATGGTGTTGGTGAATGTTGACATTTTGTTTACTAGTTAATTTGGTGCTGACTTGGAAATGCAGCAGAAAAAAATCATTTTTTTATTTCTGAGCCAAAAAAAACAAAATATAGTGGTTTCATAACAATAACAATAGACATGCGTCAATCGACATAAATTTATAATCGCTTCATACGTTCTTTGAGAGCTGCAATTAATAACCGCAGTTCCTCAAGACCCGTCAATAGTTCGCCCGTATACAAGGTATTCAATGAAATGCACCTTTTCGCATGTCGGTCGATAATGACGCTTGTATCCAAAACCTTGTACATCGCGTTCAGACTGGAATTCATAACTGCTAGACCTATCAACTTATCAGACGACTGAATTCTGCCAATATCGTCCAACACAGTCGCGTGGACATCATCACCACCGCCACTATGAGACTCGTCTGATATTTTTTTGAAGATGTCAATCATTCCTTGGTTTTTTTCGGAAATAGATTCTATACTCATTGCTTGCTGATGCTGTTGAGTTTTTATTAAAGTAACAATACTACAATACTACAATCAGCAAAAATAAATCATTTTTTTAAAACCGTACCCACCCACCTATCAGAATTTATGTTGTTTTAGTGTCTTATTTTTAGTGCTCCTTTTCATGCTTTTGCCAATGAATTTTTTAATTGCACCCTTCTGTTCAATGATGGAATCGACAATGTTCAAGAAAAACGGTCGAAATTCCTTGCGCATCTTGGTGAGCTCGTCTTCTCCGACCCAACGTATCTCAGCCTTTTCGAATATCTTGGTTTTCTTGATGACCTCGGGGTCAAGACGCTTTTGGATGAATCGTTGATTGTTGTTGTAATACATCTCCAAGTACGGGTCGTATTCCATAGGAAATATGTGCGTCCGATAAGTACCGAATTTGCTCTGTGGTTGTGATAGATAATCAATGTTAAACGTTCCGTTGCGTTTCAATAGCTTCTTCACGTCCTTGTCTGACCCCAAGAACCCGGTCAGTTCTTCCCCTCCTTCGCGAACCGCCGTCTGTAAAAAAGACTCGCTGTTGTCGGTTCCACCGCCAAAGTCGGAAAAGCCGGGAGCAGAATCCTCAAACTCGTTTTCTTTGCCAAACAAAAAAAACAGCTTGTTGTTGCGAATAGTTGTCGGTAATATCCCTGCACCCATTTATTAATATAATAATAGATTAGATTATTATTTTATTTTGTGTCGTATTCGTATATGTGTTGCGCAATCTTTGCTCCTCCTTTTCCAGACGGCTCATAATCAAACGTAAAGTCCTCCGAATCTGTAACAAAATCGCTAATCTTCAAAACACCGTCAATGCCATTTGGTTTCTTGCCGGCATACGCATAAATCATATTGTTCCAATCCTCTATCAGGGGATGAAAATCCTTGTATTTTTCACTGGTCGGATAGTAAATGTCGAGCAATACAAGTTTCGCATTGTTCATTTTCTCTCGAACTTGGCCGACGGTCTTTTTGTAAGCCTTGAAAATCTTCGCAAGACCGTCCTTATTCTTGTCGTATGGTGTCATCTGTTCAACATATGCTTCAATTATATCGTTTCCCCCCACAGAGAGAAAAACAAGAGTCGTTTTCTTGTTCAGAATTGGCTTCACAAAAATAAGCTGCTGATTAATCGAGCCAATCGTCGCCCCGTCTTTCGCATAACAGTGTGTTCTACCCTCTGTTTTTTTCATCAAGGCATCCTCAACTGAGTGTCCGCCGTTTGCTACATACGAGTCGTTCTTGAGAATGCTATCGCCCAATAAAACAATGTTGGTGACATTGGGTTCAAACGGTTCTCTGCGAGTGGTATTGTAATACGACACTGCAAGTATAAATGCACACAGTAAAAACACATATATGTAAAAATAAGGTTTCATATATATAATTTGGTGATATAAATGTTTCAAGAGTTAAACAACGACTTGGTTTGTCAACGTATAAAGTTCGGCATTCGAATATACAACTATCGGTTCTAACAATCGATAGTTCACATTCGACACCTGAACATTGTGGAGCCCTGGAAATCCATCAATCGGAATCATGAATGAAATACAGGAGTTGGAGTAATAAATGAATTTAATGTTCCTGTAATATTTCCTAGTATTTCCAAAGTCAAGCCGCGACACGCTATTTGGAAAGAAGTTTTTCCCGTAAATATAGACGACCTTGTATTGACCAGCGCCTGACGTGTAAGACGATAAGCTGCTGATTACCGGTCGTAAATCTGGTATGAAATTTCTATATTTTCTGCATCTTGAAACCGTAGTACCTGTAGTGGTTAGCATTTATATATAGGAAAAGGAATTATTTGTAGAACTATTTCGGAAATAGATGCATTCCCTTTATAGTTTAGTTATAATGGTGCGCTTCAACTCAACTCAATTCAATACGGTGCATTGTCGTCTTCCTTCGCCTTTGTAATCCCCATTATATTCTTTTTTGCTGTTTGAAACATTGCATGTGCGAACAAACCACCTACAATGGCCCCAGCAACCACCTGCGCGAGCGTGTGAAACTTGTACTCTACACGCTGCCACATTGTTATGAGAGATACAAACAGGTAGAACAACAGCAGTGTTTGATTCTTCAGTGACAAGAAAACGTAGACAGACGAAAAAATAACAGCCTGTGTGTGACCTGACGGCATACCGTAAATCTCGAACGGAATCGTATTAAAAAACCGGTGGTTTCTGCCATTTGTTATAGCCAGGTTGAATCTTTCGGAGTCAACTGAAGGCCTCGGTTGCTGAAAGATGCCTTTCAAACAAATGTTCAACAACATGTTGAACACAATTCCAATTGTATAATAATAGAACAGATTCCCCTTGTTCCATAAAACAAATAACGACAATAATGTCAAACCGAGAGGACCTTTTTCGCCGACATTATACAAAAGCTTACTAATAATCTCCATACATTAGGCTTATATTATTAGTTAGTGAATAATATCTAGCGCAATATCTAGTATTTGTAGAGGCATTCGCAAATAAGAGTGCAGCACCAATCGACGCCGTTCAAGTTGATTAAATTTCCCTTGTCATCAAGCAACTTCACGCACATTCGTTCAATGTTAACGGGTCCAAAGTAAGTCCGAATATTATTCTGCAACGAACTGCCGAACTCCACCAAGAGAGAACCCGTCCCAGAAGTGCCGGTTTTTATAGGGACTATTGCTAAAATGTCTGATGATGTCGGTGCCTTGAATAGATAATTCGTGTTGTTATTACGATTTTTAATAATTTCGTTGATTGTGTAAATCTGCGATTGCGTCAACGTTCGAGGTGCGCTGGGTAAAATAACTTGGGTTGGTATGTAATTCGATTTGTATTTGCCGGCGGTTAGCAGTCCATTTGAGTTGTCCTCGGCGGTAGCACTCGTGTAAATCTCCGATAAGTTAGATATTTGCTGTTCCAAGCAAGTGTACGGCAGGTCCTGTGAGTAATAGGCTGGTAATTTGAGAACACTTGACAATTCAGTGATTGTCACAAGTCCATTGTTCACGTGATTTTGATTGTAATCGTCGATGACCAGTATCAGATATTTGGTTCCGTTCAAGTCTAGTACTGCCGCTCCTCTGTTCCCATCGGCTTCTACTACCACAAATGGTGCGCGATAGCCCATTATCCATCCGAGAGTGTTGTTCATGTAATTGTTGTTTGAAGTGACACACGTTTTATTTGAATGCAGTCTGCCATCGAAGTCGAAGAACGTTATCTGTGTCGCAGTAGTAATATTGAACGACGGGTCACCCGTGTATGCTCCGCCATCCAAAAACAAGGTTATTTTGCCATTATTTGGATTGTAATACACGGGCTTGTTTGCTGCCAGCGGCGGACTTGTCACCGGCGGAAACGTGAAGCCAGTGGCGACAAATGCATCGTTCAATGCCGTTTGAAACTGCGACGCCGAATAATTTCCAGGAACGACAGAGACCGCTACATTTTGCGTGTCGTCATTGGTAATCCAAAGGGTGTTGTTGTTCTCCGATATTATGTACCAACTGAATGGAATCTGGTAAGAATACAACCGAAGACTGAGGACGTCTTTCAACGTGTCCGACAAATCCAACGTATAGTCGCATGCGGACGACTCGATGCCCGACGTGTACTGTCTAAACTGACTGTCCAGATTGACAAATCGCGCTATCGTATTCTTCAGCGTTGGATTTAGATTATCCTGTTTTACCGGCACTTGGTATGTACTATTTAAATTGACCTTCTCTCTCGGGATTTCGTTGTGGTCGTTCTCTTCATCATCAATTTTTTTTATTGATGTTAGTTTTGATGCCCTTTTGTTATCGTTGTTCTTATCATCATCAATCTGCTTCAATAATCGCTTTTGAATTTCATTGAAAAAAACAACCAACTCTGGCTTCGACTGCTTGAACCTTTCCACCAATCGATTGATTTTTGTTTTTATTGCAGCGGCGTCTAAATCGCTGACTTCGACTATAGCCATCAACTCTTCTATTGTGTAGTTTGATACATTTGTATCTACTCGAGACGTCATTGATTTATAACAATATTGTTTTTGTTTCTAATTCAGAATAAAAATAATATGAATTTGGTGCCTAATTTTCAGTGCTTTTTTATCAGTTCGCGATTTATAGAGTAGTTTTAGTTTTATCAACAATTCCAGAGACATCGTCGACCTGAAATGCTTGAAACACGCTGACAAATATGGTTTTGAGCTCCCTCAATACATTTAGATTGCCGCATTTTTCATGGAACAATAGTTTGTCCGGCACGGTAACGAACCCGGCACCTCTCTTTAAGTGGGTCTTTTCCTTAAACAATACGTAGTCGAGCGATTCAACCAACTGCTTATTGTGTCGATTCAACATTTCTCGCGACACGTGGTATTTGCTCTTGTAAACATAACGGTTGTAATTGCCGTCCGAATATATCTTGTAGTATTTGTCCAACAATGGACGGTTGTGCAGTAGGCCAACCCCCTCAATTTGATTCGTGTCATTGTTCATCTCAATCACAAATACAAGCGAATCCCGAATAATTTTGGGCGACATTTCTTGGGGTGACCCGTACACGCAGCAGCCATGTTTCATCCTATAATCCGCATTTTGCGCCAGGGTCGAATTAGTAAATCTAGTTGATGTTATTGTTATCATTTATGCTTGAAGAGAGATATTGAACATTAACCTCATTTTTTTTCAAGACCGTTCGCGTGGTCTTTACGCGTGTCTTCGGTGAGTTTTCTTATGATTCGATTGTGGTTGTTTGAAGAAGACGCGTTTAGTCGAGTTATGTTGTTTGGTATCTTCCGTTTTTTCGTAGAAAATGAACAACAGGTCATTTAAATCGTGAAACAAGTTTATCGTACGCTCAAACCTTATTGCATCAATGTTTTTGATGGTAGTCAAAAATGACTCATACGATGCTGTAGTGTTTTTCATAAAACTACCGACGTCTTCTACATCAAGTGTAATATTGTATCTTAATATCGACAGAATGGAATATTTTACATTATCTTCCGTAGAGTTTCGCTTCAACAACCCGACAACCTCTTCTCTCGAAACGGAATTACATGATGACATTAAAAACGATTCCTGTTTTATCTTTGTTATTTCACTGTCCTTGTTTACATATATGAAATGCAGGTTTGTGTAGTACAAATCATCCTTGTAATAATCGTGGTACAATTTGTGGGTTTTTTCAAATTCAACAATCCAGGTGTCATCGAGCAAACAGTCTTCTTCTGAATCCATTATACAACGTCAATATTATACATTCCAGTATCTAACTAATCAGCGATTTCCACCTTTGAAGATTTACAATGAGACGCCTCCCATTTTAATCTTTCAAGGTGGTGACCGATAAGTATTGAATCGGTTTCAATCGTCATATTGCCGTCTGTCGTAACTATTGTCATAGTACTCAATTTCGGCCTCTCTCTCCTTCTCCATCTCCTTTTCCATCAATTTGAACTGTTCATACTCGTAAATCTCGTCCAACTTATCAAAGTATTCATAATCGTAGTTTGGAAATCGGAATGTGCGGTCATAGTCATCATAACCCCACTTGTTGATGTAGTCTGTTTTCCAAATGTTATACAAGTCTACTAACTTCTTCAGTATATCCGCCGGCGGGGCAGATGCGCGCAGCTTAGATTCACTGGTTTTTCGACCGCCTTCTTTTTCAATCAAGCTGAGTCCCTTCCACTCATCCTCCACGACAACTTCTTCTGCCACCCACTTTAGCTTATCAGCATAATCGGATGCAGGTGCAGGTGCAGATACAATTGGTTGTTGCTGTTGCGGTTGTTGTTGTTGTTGCTGTTGCGGTTGTTGTTGTTGTTTGTTCACAGCTACCAATTCTGGGAATGAACTCGCATCGGTCAAACTGTCTTCTATCTCCTTCTTTCTTCTCTCTCTTTCTTCTCGTTCGGTCCTCTCCCTGTGCTCAATTTCCTTCTGGATTCTCTCTCTGAAAGTCAGTCGATTGAATGTGTTTGTTTCTTTTTCATCATACAACCCTCCTCCTCCTATTATTCCTCGGTTCTTATTATTATTAGTGTTATTATTGCCACCTTGAAACATTTCATCCACATTCTTACTTTTCTTCATTTCATCCAACTCCTCCTTAAAATCAAACCGACTTGGCGTTTTCTCTTGGAAAATAGATGCCTTCGTTCCACCTGCATCCTTTGCTCTCACTTTACCTCCTTTCGGCTTCTCATCCTTGTTTGTTATTGTCGTGGTTGTTTTAACTTCATCAGCAAGCGAACTAAACCTCGAAGATGCCGATTGTTTAAATAGGTTGCTGTTCATACTTTATACAAAAGTACCATATTGCTTTTAATATATAATTCTAAAAATAAGGTTTTCACGAAAAAAAATGAATAAGTTTTTCAATATGAAGGTGTATTAACAGAAACTAACAAATAACAAAGTACATCAAAGTATAAAATGCCCTGTGGAATATGCAAACAACCCGGACACAACAGAAAGACGTGCCACTATGAATTGGACTTGGACCACGACGAGTTTGTTCAACGCATAAATGATGAGTTAGACAAAGAAGACGAAGAAGATGGTTGTCTCGACAAATCAAAATCAAAATCAAAATCAAAGAAAAAGAAAAAGAGTGGTGAACGCGAGAGAGAAGAGGAAAAAGAAGAAGAAGAGAAAAAAGAGAAAGAGAAAAAAGAAAAGGAAGAAGAAGAATGTGTAATTTGTTATGACAGCATGGTGATTGGAGGAAGGGGGACAGTCGTAACGAAGTGTGGACACGTCTACTGCGTCACCTGCTTCGGCAAGCTTATTCAGCGAAACAACAAGTGCGGATACTGCCGCGAAGAGCTCTGTCCGCCGATGGAAAAACCGAAATTGAACAACAAACAACGAGATTTCTTGGTAGCGAATATTTTACACACTGAACATATGAATGCAGTTTTGTACAGCGACTTTGAAATACAAGTAACATCGGCCTTGAGGAAGACCGTTGAATCAGAAGAAACACGAATTACGTGTCTCAATATATTGAAACAAGTCAACATTGACTGCGGAATGTGGATTGCAAGTTTATTGGTTTTCGATGAGATTGCATATGTGTATGAAAATAACTTGCATGATAGAGTCCCCGAAATACAAAGATATAATTAGATAAAATAAACAACAAATAAACAACAAATAAACAACAAACCACCAATAAAAAAACAGTTTATATGTACATATTCTTCCTTTTTTTTATTGCCTTTTTATCTGCCTTTTTATGTGCCTTTTCACGTTTTTATTTTTCTCTTTGTCGCTCTAGTTTAAATGTCATCTACATTAATTTCATCGTCGTCTGTGGGGTCGTTTGCACTTGAAGCTACGACGACAGTTGTCATCTTGCTGTTGTTGCCACTACTACTGGAAAGCCCACCCTCAACAAGCTTGAGGTACTCTTCCGCCTTTTCGTCTGTGAAGACAAACGAACCTAGGTCGCCTTCATTGTTTGTATTCTTGTTATCATTGTCTGTGAACAACAACCAGTCGATTTTCACAGTGTTCTTCAATTTCTCCTTCTCCAAGTCAGTGTACACCTCCAACAAATCGCAATTCTGTAGCTTCTTCCCCCCTCCCCCTCCATGTTCCCACTCACGCAATCCCACGAGAAGCCACGACCCGTTCTTCACAATATTGTCACTCTTGCCACGACCCCTGAATTTCCCGCGGATGTGACACAACCTCGTTGCACCGTCACTTATGCACACAACGTGGCACATCCCATTCCCTAAATTTTTTGTTACCTGCGCATACAACTCAAACTCGCTGTCCGATGTCCTCAAGTATGTCGTCTGCTTGAGACTAACCTCGGACTTGCGAGCCTTTCCCTTCGCCTTGTTTCCTCCAGTTGTGTTCTTAACCATTTTTAGATGTAGTTGTAGTTTTAGTTTGTCCTAATTTGCTTGTTATTGTTGATGCTAATACTTATTCATTTACAAAACCAAATCATTTTTTTTTACTCGATATTGAAATTAGGAATTGGAATTATTTGCAGTCGATAATAATTAAATGCATTGAAGACATCAAGGGCAACGTTCTTTATATGAATTGTCTCCCAATACCTAGAATCGCCGAGTTCCGCGTCCCCCAATATCCACTTGAATTTGTTCCCAGCAATTATTTTATCTGCAATTTGTTTGGCGCGGTTGTAGTGAAAATCAGATGTCACGACATAAACGTCTGAATATTGCTCGATACTGTCGGACTCGACTAATCCTTTGACCATGATGAAATTTTCCGCCGTGTTTCGCGAATACGTGTCGTATATGTAGCCCCAGTTATCACTTTCTCGCGCTCTCGCAATCAATACATTGCTCATTTTTACCGCCTCTGACACAGTGTCTTCAAACTTGTTTTTAATGCCGCCGCTCAGATACCAATCAATTCGCGTGCTGTTGAGAAACGATGCAAAATTTATAGCGGTCTCTATGCGGTTGTTGAGTATTTCAGGAATATTGCATCCAAGTAGAATAAACAGTAGGACGTTCATCTATGTATTATGTTTTTGCTTCTCTTCACCAGTGCGGTGTTTATTTATTCATTTTTTTTGGGATGGGTTGGGATGATGGGGGGGGGGGGGGGTTTTCGGTTTTCGGGGTTTTATTTTTTTTTTCCCGGTCTCCCAT
>Ga0114958_10002521_pt1 | contig 13645 bp, 4 predicted proteins | sample C_130208_EF_Meta_FD_89577 | JGI IMG/M metagenome (GOLD analysis project Ga0114958, IMG submission 89577) | Freshwater microbial communities from Lake Croche, Canada to study carbon cycling - C_130208_EF_MetaG | ecosystem: Environmental > Aquatic > Freshwater > Lake | place: Lake Croche, Canada... | reverse complement strand
GCTCCTGTTGCTCCTGTTGCTCCTGTTGCTCCTGTTGCACCTGTTGCACCTGAGGCTCCAGTTGCTCCTGAGGCTCCAGTTGCTCCTGAGGCTCCAGTTGCCCCAGTTGCACCTGATGCTCCAGATGTGCCAGTTGCCCCTGTTGCCCCTGATGCTCCAGATGTGCCGGTTGCACCTGATGCCCCTGTTGCTCCTGAGGCTCCTGATGTGCCAGTTGCCCCTGAGGCTCCTGTTGCACCTGTTGCACCAGTTGCACCTGATGCTCCAGTTGCTCCTGAGGCTCCTGTTGCTCCTGAGGCTCCTGTTGCTCCTGAGGCTCCTGAGGCGCCACTTGCACCAGTTGTTCCTGATGCTCCAGATGTGCCAGTTGCACCTGATACTCCTGTTGCCCCTGAGGCGCCAGTTGCACCACTTGCACCAGTTGTACCTGATGCTCCAGAGGCTCCTGTTGCACCTGATGCACCTGATGCCCCTGAGGCTCCAGTTGCTCCTGAGGCTCCTGAGGCTCCTGTTGCTCCTGTTGCACCAGTTGCACCAGTTGCCCCTGATGCCCCTGAGGCTCCAGTTGCTCCTGTTGTCCCTGTTGTACCTGAGGCTCCAGATGTGCCAGTTGCACCCGATACTCCTGTTGCCCCTGAGGCTCCAGTTGTCCCTGTTGCTCCTGTTGCTCCTGAGGCTCCTGTTGCTCCTGTTGCTCCTGTTGTTCCAGTTGCTCCAGTTGCTCCTGATGCACCTGAGGCTCCAGTTGCCCCTGTTGCACCTGATGCCCCTGTTGCTCCTGTTGCTCCTGTTGCACCTGATGCCCCTGTTGCTCCTGATGCACCTGAGGATCCAGTTGCTCCAGTTGCTCCTGTTGCTCCTGTTGCTCCAGTTGCTCCAGTTGCTCCAGTTGCTCCTGATGCCCCAGTTCTTCCTGAGGATCCAGTTGCTCCAGTTGCTCCTGATGCCCCTGATCTACCAGATGCTCCTGATGCCCCTGTATATCCTGTTGAACCTGTTGAACCAGTTGCTCCAGCGCCTCCAGACCCACCTGTAAATGGAAATAAAATACCGGTTTCATAATTTGTTATAGGATCTAGACCTAAATATATCCATATAGCAATAGCAGTTTCGCTTGGAGGGGTAACGGTATAATTATAATTTCCACTTGAAGTATCGATATATATTATAGACCCTGGAAGAACTCCGCTGATATTTTTAAGAGAAAAAATATTACTAGGAGTATTAGCATCTGTAAAATAATTTGAAACATTTGGATAATATGTTCCAAATGGCGCATACGTAAAAGAATCCGAATCTGGTATTCCTATTTTTGTAACTATACCAATCGTATGTTTAGCAGTTGTAGAAGTATTGCTTTGCAAATATAAGTGTTGAGTAATATCATAATATATTGTATCGCCTATTTCCAAGGTATTTCCTGGTTGCCTGACTTTTACATCAGTTCCATCAGATGCAGTTGTTGCTAAAAATCGGGCAAGTTGTTCTGCAGCAAATTCATTAGTTGGAACATTTTCAACAGATGATAATATTGGTAAACCAATTGAATTAAGTTCATATATATATCCAAAATTAGCATCACCAGGACTACCATTACCAAATACAGATAATAAGACATTATAATTATTAACATCTTCAATTATTAAATCTGCAATAAACCCCCCCACTGGATCATTGGTTGGAGTTCCATCTATTAGGCTAGTTAATGTATTATCTGGTGCTCCTGTATTAGGATCAGGATTACTTGTTATTATACTTATAATGCGCCATGTAACTCCTATTCCAGTAGGATCTGTACTTATATACATTCCAGGGGTCAAATTATTTAAATTATAGACATTGCCAAATACACTCTGTGTGCTAACAAGATTAACTGTATAGCCGTATTGGTTTGAATTATTTGTAGATAAATATGAATTTATAAATCCCTGAACATTTAAACACAATGGCGGGTTTAATGGCATATCTATTATACTAGTTTAAAAATGCAATATATATTGCGAAACAATACCCAGTTGAGTTACCTGTATTATACAGTATAGAAGTCGTATCGGTTACATTTGCCATACTAGCAAGTGTTAAACTTGTTAAAATAATATTATTACCTGCTATAGTGACAAGTGGCCCTGTACCAGAAGTCGCAATACTTGGAATCCCTACTACTTTTAATGTTCCTCCTGCATTCCACACTATATATCCAGTGAACAATACTGGTATTGTTCTACCAGTACTGCTAGTAGATGCGTAATAAGGAGAAGCAAGGGTCAGTGTTATAACGGGTGGATTTGCGGTGGTATTAGTAATTGATGTAAACATTGATGAATTACCAAGAGAATCTGCGCTATTCGAACCAATAGTTGAAGCAGTATTAAATGAAAATCTAATTAAAGCCGTTTTAATAGAAGTTCCCCCACCCCCACCAGATGAATTTATAGTAACATCACCTATACCATTTGACGGAGAAATTGTTATATTTGTTCCTGCTATGATTGATGTAACTGAACCGGGGGCGCCCGTGGGCCCTGTACTCCCTGCAAAGCCGGTATTTCCAGTATTGCCAATTGTGCCAGCTGGACCAGTGGGCCCTGTACTCCCTGCAAAGCCGGTATTTCCAGTATTCCCAATTGTGCCAGCTGGACCAGTGGGCCCTGTACTCCCTGCAAAGCCGGTATTTCCAGTATTCCCAATTGTGCCAGCTGTCCCAGTGGGCCCTGTAGTCCCTGCAACGCCGGTATTTCCAGTATTCCCAATTGTGCCAGCTGCACCAGTGGAGCCTGTAGTCCCAATTGTGCCAGCTGCACCAGTGGGTCCTGTAATTGTTGATGCTGGACCTGTGAAACCAGTAAAACCAGTGAATCCAGTTCTACCTGTTGCCCCTGTAACTGTTGATGGTGCACCAGTGAAACCAGTAAAACCAGTGAATCCAGTTTCCCCTGTTGCCCCTGTAACTGTTGATGGTGCACCAGTGAATCCAGTGAAACCAGTAAAGCCAGTTCTCCCAGTTGACCCTGTAACGGTTGATGCTGCACCTGTGAAACCGGTAAAACCAGTGAATCCAGTTGACCCAGTTGGCCCAGCAACGGTTGATGCCGCACCAGTGAAACCAGTGAAGCCAGTATTACCAGTTGTTCCTTGACTACCACTTAATCCACCATATGGTAATAATCTCCAGGTAGTAGTTCCATCTCCTATTTTAAATAATTTAGTATCAATTTCAATGCCCATTTCACCAGATGCAAGGATTGGATTATTTGCAGTCCATGTACTGGCTGGATCACGCCTAAATTGTAATTGTATAAATGGCATATTTGCCCCCTAATATAACCTAAGTATCTTTTACACTGAAGTCCCGCAATCGAATGCTGGACCAAAATTATATATTTGTGAAGAAAGACCTCCATCAAATGAAATACTATACACTGTTACAGTACCGGGACTACCTTGCGCACCAGTATCACCAATTCCACCACCACCAGTTCCTGAAGCGGATCCTGGCGGTCCTTGTGGTCCTTGCAAGCCATTAGAGCCTGGTGCACCAGTGAAGCCGGTTGACCCCTTTGCACCAGTGAATCCAGTTGACCCCTGTGCACCACTTGCTCCCTGTGCACCAGTAAAGCCAGTTGGCCCCTGTGCACCAGTAAAGCCAGTTGGCCCCTGTGCACCAGTTGCTCCCTGTGCACCAGTGAAGCCAGTTGACCCCTGGGTTCCCTCTGCACCAGTAAAGCCCGTTGGCCCCTGACTTCCCTGTGCACCAGTGAATCCAGTAAAACCAGTTGACCCCTGTTTTCCCTGAGTTCCCTGAGTTCCCTGTGCACCAGTAAAACCAGTAGTACCAGCTCCTGAACCGGAACCTGGTGCACCCTGTGCACCTTGTGCACCAGTTTCGCCTAGACCTCCTGAACCGGAACCTGGTGACCCTTGTGCACCTTGTGCGCCTTGTGCACCACCTCCAGTTCCACCCGCAGTTGGACAGCAACAAGGTGTTCCAGGTGCTCCAGGCGCACCTGGAGCACCATTTTCACCATTTAATCCATTTTGCCCATTTTCACCATTTAAACCTCGTAGTCCTCTTGGACCAGTTGCACCACCTGCACCTGTTGCTCCAGCTGGACCGGTTGCTCCTGTTGGACCGGTTGCTCCTGTTGGACCTGTTGGACCGGTTGCTCCTGTTGGACCTGTTGCTCCTGTTGGACCTGTTACTCCTGTTGCGCCAGTTGTACCGGTTGCGCCAGTTGGACCAGTTGCTCCTGTTTGCCCAGTTGCTCCTGTTTGCCCAGTTGCTCCTGTTTGCCCAGTTGCTCCAGTTGAACCTGTTGGTCCTGTTGCACCTCTTCCTGCACCTGTTGCTCCAGCTGCACCTGTTGCTCCATCTGTTGCTCCGCCTAAACTACTTAATTGCGAAAGATGTCTATTTAGAATAGAAAATGCCCAATTAACAGAGGGAGGCTTTGGTAAATCTATTAATAACGGTATTCCATTTGAATTTAAATTATATACATATCCAAGCACATACTCTAGTGGAGCTCCGCTATACGAGCCTTCCACTGGATCAATTAATGCATTATATCCATTAATATCATACAAATATACACGGACGGTTGTTTGAGCTGCAGGAACTAAAGAAGGTATACTAATTCCAGTAATTTGCCATATATATCCCTCACGATTACTAAAATACATCCCAGAACGAATATCAACACATGTATATAAAGATACTATATAGTTACCACTTCCATCATAATATGCATATTCTTGACCACCTTTTGATACTAAATCTACTAAATATGTATTCTGATTAATTCTTTGGATATTTGAACATTTTACTTCTAAACAAATCGGCGGAATTGTCGCCATCTAATAAATATTTTTTTAAAATAATTATTCTTTACGTCATAAAGATTAATTATTTTTAAAAAGACTATGCCGGAATACTATATTAATTCATAAGCTGTAGATATACTACTATCGCATAATTCAGAGGACTATTGGTAGAAATATTTCCAACACCCGTAAATGCATTAGAAGTTATTCCACTAACAGTTAATCGAAGAGGTCCTCCATTGTTATTTACACTAACTGGGGTTGTAGGAGTGACTGTTATACATGCCGAATTACTTATGCTTGAATTACCAAATTTCATTTGCATATATATGATTTGACTTAATGATGTATTCCAATATGCAATCGTGCCCGTAATAATTGGTAAATTTGACATATCATAGACTGAATTTAAAAATAAAGAAAATCCATCTGTATCAACACCACCTGCATTAAATCCTGAACCAAATGTTGCTGGGATAATTGTAGGCCATGATGGAGAATTAAAATTAAAATTAATTGGAGCAGTTGATGCCTTGACAATTACAGAAGTTGTAGAGCTAGACAGAGGATTTCGCCACTGAATATTTGACGGAAGTCCACCAACATATGTTAATACTTGTCCAGGTGTAGGTGTTTGAGGAGGCAAGACAAGTCCTGCCGGACCAGGGGGGCCTTGAATTCCACCATATGGTAAATCTTTCCACCGTGCATGCCCATTTCCTATTTTAAATTGCTGTGTATCTAATTCTAATCCTAATTCACCAGATGCTAAGATTGGATTTGAAAAAGTCCAACTTGTTGAATTATCTCTTCTAAATTGTATCTGTATATGTGGCATATCTGTACCAATTTAGCAAAAAAAACATACCAGTTAATACTAAAATTTTATGCCAAAATGCAATTCTTCCTGTTAATTTACGCATTCATCTTGCTCACTTGTCTCTGACAATTCAGGATGGATTTTATTTTGCTCTGCTATACCAAAATCTATATTTGGCCCTGAATCGTATAATGAGTTAGATTCACCTCCATCTAAAATCATGCAGTGGAGATATTCTAATTCAGAAGCAGGTCCTCCATCAATTATCTTATTTCCATCTACATATCCACAATCGACAACTGGGCCCAAATTAAATTGTGTATTCGATGAACCACCATCAAGATTTATATCAGATTCACAATCATCAGGATATACTGATTCCAGATATTCAATGGAATTATTTCTATCAGAAAAATTAAAATCCTTTGCATGACCTGCATTAAATCTAAATATTACACCTACTGTATATGGCTCTGTATTTTGACCACAATCAAAAGTCGGTCCAAGAGAATAGTCGGTAAAAGAATCACCACAGTCAAATTCCGCAAATAAGTTAATATATGAGCGTAATAATGCAGGATATGTTAAATATTGTGGGTCATAATTACGGAACTTATTCTTACCTATATATTCCTGTCTAGATTCCATGTGTTTAACTGCCATGAATAAATTATCAATCATAGATTCTAATGTTCTTACGGTTTGTTCAAAAGATTCACATTCATTATATTTATTAAAGGCCCATTTCATATCGTAATTTGCCAGTGAATGTTTCACTAAAATCTGTCCAGGTAATCCCCCATCTGGTATACCAATACCTCTTGAACCCATGGCACCTCGTTCACCAGTTGAGCCAGTGTGTCCTAGTTCACCCTGCGAGCCAGTTGCACCATTTGCACCCTGTGAGCCAGTGGCTCCTTCTAAACCAGTTGCACCCTGTGAGCCAGTTGTGCCAGAGGCACCACTTAGACCCTGTGAGCCAGTGTCTCCCTGTGAGCCAGCTAGACCCTGTGAGCCAGTTGTGCCAGAGGCACCACTTAGACCCTGTGAGCCAGTGTCTCCCTGTGAGCCAGTTGCTCCTTCTAAACCACTTAGACCCTGTGAGCCAGTGTCACCTTGTGAGCCAGCTATACCTTGTTCTCCAGCAAGGCCAGTTGGGCCTTGTTTACCAGCAATACCTTCTGCACCCTGTGAGCCAGTTGTACCAGAGGCACCACTTAGACCCTGTGAACCAGTTGTGCCAGAGGCACCAGCTAGACCCTGTGAACCAGTTGCTCCTTCTAAACCAGATACTCCTTGTGAGCCAGTGTGACCTTGTGAGCCAGCTATACCTTGTTCTCCAGCAAAGCCAGTTGGGCCTTGTTTACCAGCAATGCCTTCTGCACCCTGTGAGCCAGTTGCTCCTTCTAAACCACGTAGACCCTGTGAGCCAGTTGTGCCAGAGGCACCAGCTAGACCCTGTGACCCAGTTGCTCCTTCTAAACCAGATACTCCTTGTGAGCCAGTGTGACCTTGCGAGCCAGCTATACCTTGTTCTCCAGCAAAGCCAGTTGGACCTTCTTTACCAGCAATGCCTTCTGCACCCTGTGAACCAGTTGCTCCTTCTAAACCACTTAGGCCCTGTGAGCCAGTTGCACCCTGTGAGCCACTTAGACCCTGTGAGCCAGTTGTGCCAGAGGCACCACTTAGACCCTGTGAGCCAGTTGCGCCCTGTGAGCCAGTGTCACCTTGTGAGCCAGCTATACCTTGTTCTCCAGCAAGGCCAGTTGAGCCTTCTTTACCAGCAATACCTTCTGCACCCTGTGAGCCAGTTGTGCCAGAGGCACCAGCTAGACCCTGTGAGCCAGTTGTGCCAGAGGCACCAGCTGCACCCTGTGAGCCAGCTGTGCCAGAGGCACCAGTTGCTCCTTCTAAGCCACTTAGACCCTGTGAGCCAGTGTCACCTTGTGAGCCAGCTATACCTTGTTCTCCAGCAAGGCCAGTTGGGCCTTCTTTACCAGCAATGCCTTCTGCACCCTGTGAGCCAGTTACTCCTTCTAAGCCACATAGACCCTGTGAGCCAGTAGCTCCTTCTAAGCCACTTAGACCCTGTGAGCCAGTTGCTCCTTCTGAGCCACTTAGACCCTGTGAGCCAGTGTCACCTTGTGAGCCAGTTGTGCCAGAGGCACCACTTAGACCCTGTGAGCCAGTTGCACCCTGTGAGCCAGATACTCCTGTATAACCAGTTTCACCTTGTGAGCCAGCTATACCTTGTTCTCCAGCAAGACCAGTTGCTCCTTCTAAACCAGTAGCTCCCTCTGAGCCAGTTGTGCCCTGTGAGCCAGTTGTGCCCTGTGAGCCAGTTGTGCCCTGTGAGCCAGCTATACCTTGTTCTCCAGCAAGGCCCTTCGTTCCATCTGCACCAGTTTCTCCTATACCACCCTTTGCTCCAATAAACAGAGGATAAAAATGTATATTTTCTATGAAATATCCAGTTGAGAAAATAAGAAAATTAGAATGAACTGGAATTGTTATTAAGTCGTCAAATTCCTTTGAAAATACTAAGAATCCATCGATATAATAAGAAATTGCAGTTTCAAGATATTGAATCCTAAACACCGTAGTTGTAGTAAATTCACCGAGACATATCTTAATTAAATTATCATTTTCATATATAGATATTGACCTATCTGGCTGTATATAGAAACCAAAATCAATATTAGATGTTGCAGTATTCAACGAGGGAATATATGAAAGTCCAATTAGAATATTGGGATTCATTGAACCGACAGTAAATGAAAGATTACAATTCCTGAATCCCTCTAAAGAATATATATTAGAATCCCATGCACCATCACTTAGTGTCTTAGTTACGGTGGTTGAGTCTAGCTGTTCAATATGTCCAATATTGAATCTATTATTAACTAAACTCACAATTCCTTTACCAAATTTACCTGTTTCACCTTGTAAACCAGTTGCACCTTTATCACCTGTAATACCAGCAATACCCATTGCACCTTGTGCCCCTGCAATACCAGCAATACCAGTTGAACCTTGTGCCCCAGCAATACCAGCAATACCCGTTGCACCTTGTGCACCTGCAATACCAGCAATACCCGTTGAACCCTGTGGTCCATCTGCACCCCGTGCTCCATCTGCGCCAGTTTCTCCTATGCCACCCTTAGCTCCAAGAAGTAATGAGTAAAAATGTATGTTTTCTATAAAATATCCAGTTGAGAAAATAAGAAAATTTGCATGCACTGGAATTGTTATTAGCTCATCAAAATTCTTTGAGAATACCAAAAATCCATCTATATAATAATATATTCCAGTTTCTATATATTGAATACTAAATACAGTTTCAGTAGTAAATTCACCCTGACATATCTTAACTAAATTATCATTTTCATAAATACACATCGATCTGTCGGGTTGTATATAGAAACCAAAATCAATGTTAGATGTTGCAGTATTTAAGGAAGGAATATACGAAAGTCCAATTAGAATATTGGGATTCATTGAACCGACAGTAAATGAAAGATTACAATTCCTGAATCCCTCTAAAGAATATATATTAGAATCCCATGCACCATCATTCAATGTCTTAGTTATGGTGGTTGAATCCACCTGTTCAATATGCCCATTGTTTAATCTATTATTAACTAAACTAACCATTCCTTTACCAAATTTACCAGTTTCACCTTGTATACCAGTTGCACCTTGTTCCCCTGTAATACCAGCAATACCAGTTGCACCTTGTGCCCCTTCAATACCAGCAATGCCCGTTGCACCTTGTGCCCCTGCAATCCCAGCAATACCCGTTGCACCTTGTGCCCCAGCAATCCCAGCAATACCCGTTGCACCCTGTGCTCCATGTGAACCCTGTGCTCCATCTGCGCCAGTTTCTCCTATGACACCCTTAGCTCCAAGAAGTAATGGATAAAAATGTATGTGTTCTATCGAATATCCAATTGAATGAATGAGAAAATTAGCATGAACTGGAATTGTTACGAGGTCATCAAAATTCTTTGAGAATACTAAGAATCCGTCTATATAATAGGAAATTCCAGTTTCAAGATACTGAATACTAAATACAGTTTCAGTGGTAAATTCACCCAAACATATCTTAATTAAATTATCATTCTCATAAATACAAATTGACCTATCTTCACCTATATGAAAACCAAAGTCAACATTTGAAGTTGTAATATTTAATGAAGGAACATATGAAAGTCCAATTAGAACATTTGGATTCATTGAACCAACTGTAAATGAAAGATTACAATTCCTGAATGCTTCTATAGAGTATATATTAGAATCCCAAAATCCATCTGAGGTAATCTTGGTTATTGTAGTCGAGTCTAATTGTTCAATTTGTCCAATATTCAATCGATTGTTTACTAAACTAATTATTCCTTTACCAAATTGACCTCTTTCACCTTGTTGCCCCATTTCACCACTGATACCTTGTTGCCCCATTGGACCAGCTAAGCCAGTAGCACCTTGTGAACCCTGCTCGCCAGCAATACCAGTAGCACCTTGTGAACCCTGCTCGCCAGAAATACCAGTAGCACCTTGTGAACCCTGCTCACCAGTTGCAGCACTCGAATATTTTATATTTAATGCAATTAATTTATCAAAATGTATATTTTCAATGGAATATCCACTTGAATTAATAAGCATATTAGCATGGAATGGATTGAATATAGTTATTTCTCTTGAATATACCATAAATCCATCAATGTAATACTCAATTGCAATACCTGTATATTGTATACTAAACACCGTTGTAGTAGTAAATTCGCCTATGCATGCCCGTATTAGATTATCATTCTCATATATACAGATTGATTTGTCTTCGCTAATATGAAATCCAAAATCTATATTTGATGTTACTGTGCTTAATCCTGGAAAATATGATAAACCAATAAAGACATTTGGCATCAAGGTTCCTAGCGTGAAAGAAAGGCTACAAGAATTATAGGCCTCCAATGAATACACGTTCGCATTCCATTCACCACCTCCGCTTATCTTAGATATAGTAGACGCGTCTATTATTTCAATGTGGCCAACATTAAATGTATTAGGTTTCAATGTAAAGGTTCCAAGTCCATATGCTCCTGCTAAACCTATTTGTCCAGTATCTCCTTTTTCACCTTGTTTACCATCTAGACCTGTATAACCAGTTTCTCCTTGGCCCGTATAACCTGTTGTTCCCTCTTGACCCGTATAACCTGTTGCACCCTCTTGTCCAGTTGCACCCCTTCTACCAGTTGCACCTACTTGACCAGTTGCACCTATTTGGCCAGTTTCACCCCGTTTACCACAACCACCTTTTGCACCAGTTGCACCAATAAAATATTTTGTATCTAATGCAAATAATTTATTAAAATGAATGTTATTAATAGAACATCCTGCAGAATTTATAATAAAGTTCGCGTGAAGTGGTGATATTATATCTATAGATTTTGAATATACTACAAATCCACCAATTGTATATTCGATTGCGAAACTTGTATATTGTATATTAAATACAGTTGTAGTAGTAAAATCTCCTTTGCATACGTGAATTAGAGAATCATTTTCATAAATACAAACTGACCTATCAGTTCCTATATAGAATCCAAAGTCGACATTTGAACTTTGAGTATTTAATTCTGGAAAATATGATAAACCAATGAAGGCATTAGGTGTGAGTGCTGCTAGGGTAAAAGATAAACTGCCAGTATTATAAGATTCCATTGAATGAACTCCTGCATTCCATTCATCATTACCACTTATCTTACAAATGGTAGACGCATCTATTATTTCAATGTATCCAGTATTATTTCTATTTGTTAGCATTGTAAATGTTCCTTTACCAGCTGCTCCTGCTAGACCTTTTTCACCCGTTTCACCTCGCTGACCATCTTGACCAGTATATCCAGTTGCACCTTCTTGTCCAGTGGCACCCCTTCTACCAGTGGCACCTTCTTGTCCAGTTGCACCTGTTTGACCAGTTTCGCCCCGTTTACCACATCCGCCTTTTTGACCAGTAGCACCAATCAGATTTTTTGTATTAAATGGAATTAATGTGTCAAAATGAATATTCTCAATATAATAGCCAGAAGAATATAGAATAAAATTCGCATGAAGTGGATTTAGTAATTCTATTTCTCTCGAATATACCAAAAATCCATCGATATAATATTGAATTGCAAATCCCGTATATTGTATATTAAATACAGTATCAGTTGTAAATTCTCCTAAACATACCTTTACTAGAATATCATTTTCATAAATACAAACTGACATATCTTCGCCAATATGAAATCCAAAGTCTATATTTGAAGTTTGACTATTTTCACTTGGAAAATATGATAAACCAATAAAAGCATTAGGTGTAAGTGTTCCAACTGTAAAAGATAGCGTGCAAGTCTTATAGCTCTCTAAAGAATATGCATTTGTATTCCACCCATCTTCTCCAGATGCCTTGCAAATAGTAGATGAATCTATTATTTCAATATGTCCATTCTTCTTCAATGTAAAGGTCCCTTTTCCATAGACTCCCTCTATACCTCTTTCTCCAGTTACGCCCTGCTGCCCCATATCACCTTTTAATCCAGTATAACCCGTGTCACCTTGTTGACCCATTAAGCCAGTTGCACCTTCTTGTCCTCTTGCACCTGTATCACCTTGTTGCCCTATTGCGCCTGTATCACCTTGTTGCCCTGTTGCGCCTTGTTGCCCTATTGCGCCTGTATCACCTTGTTGCCCTGTTGGACCAATTTGAGATGTATTTAATGCAATATCTCTATTTATTTTATCAAAATGAATATTCTCTATATGATATCCAGTTGAATTTACAATAAAATTGGCATGTAATGGATTTACTAAATCTATTTCTCTCGAATATACCGAGAATCCATTAATATAATATTCAATTGCTTTGCCAGTATATTGTATATTAAATACTGATTCAATTGTAAATTCTGCAATACACACCTTTATTAATATATCATTCTCATAAATGCATATCGACCTATCCTCACTAATATGAAATCCAAAATCCAGGTTCGAAGTTAGAGTATTTAATTCAGGTGAATATGAGAATCCTGCAAATACATTTGGAGTTAATGTATCTAGCGTAAATGATAAGCTGCATGTATTATATGCCTCTAATGAATATGTATTTGCATTCCAATCCCATCCTCCTCTCATTTTAGAAATTGTAGATGAATCTATTATTTCAATGTGCCCATTATTGAATTTATTATTCTTGAGCGTAAATGTTCCTTTTCCATATGCTCCTGCAATACCTTCTTGACCAGTATAACCAGTTGCTCCTTCTGCTCCCATATAACCAGTAGAGCCCTGCGCTCCATCTGCACCCTGTGCTCCTTCTGCACCCTGTGCTCCTTCTGCACCCTGCGCTCCTTCTGCACCAGTTTCACCTTTTTCTCCTGTATATCCAGTATAAGAAGTTGTGCCAGTTAAATTTAGGGCTAATTTATCAAAATGAATATTTTCAATTGAGTATCCAGGTGATTTTATAAATATATTGGCATGAAGAGGATTTACAATTTCTACTTCTCTTGAATAGACTAGGAATCCATTAATATAATATTGTATTGCAATACCACTGTATTGAATATTAAATACAGTTTCCGTGGTAAATTCAGCTAAACAAATCTTTATTAGATTGTCATTCTCATATATATAAATTGAGCTATCATCGCCAATATGAAATCCAAAGTCTAAATTCGATGTAAAAGTATTTAATGAAGGAAAATATGAAAAGCCTGCAAAGAGACTTGGTGTCAAGCTTCCTATTGTAAATGATAAACTGCATGAATTATATGCTTCTAACGAATATGTATTCGCATTATATTCATTATCGTAACTGTTCTTAGAAATCGTAGATGCATCTATGATTTCAATTAATCCATTATTCAAGCGATTATTTTTCAATGTAAATGTTCCTTTTCCAGCTGGTCCCGCTATACCTTTTTCTCCAGTATCTCCTTTGGAACCAGCTGAACCAGT
>Ga0114958_10002520_pt1 | contig 13647 bp, 11 predicted proteins | sample C_130208_EF_Meta_FD_89577 | JGI IMG/M metagenome (GOLD analysis project Ga0114958, IMG submission 89577) | Freshwater microbial communities from Lake Croche, Canada to study carbon cycling - C_130208_EF_MetaG | ecosystem: Environmental > Aquatic > Freshwater > Lake | place: Lake Croche, Canada... | reverse complement strand
TTCTCCGATTACTCAAGATATCTATGGCGAATCTGAGGCACACTGGCTAGGTACTTCTGGGGATGTTTATTATGTTTCTGACCGTTATGATGACACTTTGCAAAGTAATTCGGCCAAAGAGGGGATCAGATCAGTGTATCGATGGAAAGCGGATGAGCCTTCAAAAGTACAAAGAATCTTTTCGCACAAAGGTGAATATTTTAATGTGAGGGCTGTCTCTGATAGTCTAATTTATTTTTTGGTCAAGCAATATTATGGAAACGAGTTAGTGGCCTATCATTTCAATACGGATAAATTTTCTTTTACTCCCATTCGTGCAGGTACTTGGGATGGTTTCGAATGGGTAAATGGAAAAGTAGTTTTTAAAAATCGGGATAATTTAACGGATAGATTACAGTATTATCCAACGGATGTGGTTTCGAATCTCCAGACAAGCCTCTGGATTCCCACTTTAGATAACAACTCGAATTCGGACGCAACTTTTCAAGACTCAGTCGGTGATAGTACCCTAAATCAGAATTTAACCGCACGTGATAAGCGCAATGCAGAATTGAAAAAAGCGCGATTGGACCGACAAGCTAGCTTACGACTTCGTAAGGAACCTGGTAAATTGACGGGGCCTATTGAATATCAAAATTCTTTCGTCATTAATAATTCGGAAGGCAATTTTAAAGTAGATCCAGTAAGGGGATTAGGCTATTCTTTTGAGGTTAAAATGAATGATTTATTAGAAAATCATTTGGTGCGAACAGGGATTTTTGTCACTTCAAATTTAAAAAACACTGATTTGTGGGCTGAATATGCTTATTTGGCAAAAAAAATCGACTGGTTTGTTAGGTTTGATCGTAAGGTTTTAGACCAGCAGACTGAAACATATTCTCAAAAAATTAGATTTAACCGCTTCGAAATTAAAGCTGTTTATCCTTTTGATCTGTCTAGCAAATTATCTTTTTCAGGGATATTTACTTCCAATAGAGCTTTTGACCAATATAGTTTAACCACACCTGAGGACTTAGCCACGTATGGTGGGACAAAATTGGAGTACACTTTTGATAATACGATTCATTGGGCTGAAAACTTGCGAACTGGTTTTAGGATGAATCTGTCAGCAGAAAACCAATTGGGATTATCGAATGGTTTAGGATTTACTCGTTTTAAAATTGACGCCCGGCAATACCTTAAATTGTCTAATACTTTTTTACTAGCAGGTAGAATTTCCGCTTCCCATGCAATAGGTGCCGCGGCCCGACAAACTGTTTTGGGAGGAATGGATAATTGGTTATTTATTAATACAGATTCACGAAATAAGGAGAATCCATTAGGTAGGCAAGGCATAGCCCAACGAGACGTATTTATGAGTGACTTTGCCACTTCATTGCGGGGTTTCAATATGAATAAGTTGTCGGGTAATAGTCATTTATTGGTCAACTTAGAACTGCGAATTCCCCTCAAATCATTATTGAGCGCTGATTTTTCTAAATCTAGGTTCATGAATTCTTTCCAGTTTATTGGTTTTACGGATATTGGAAGTGCTTGGACGGGTACTAATCCTTTCTCTCGTACGAATGGGTTTAATACCAATATATATGGAGGAGGGACAAATCCTTTTAAGGCCACTGTCACCGATTTTAGAAACCCATTTTTGTTTGGTTATGGGGTGGGCACTCGGGCTAATTTGTTAGGCTATTTCATCAAATTCGATTATGCATTTGGGGTGGATAATGGCGAAGTGAAACCCCCAATAACCTATTTGACTTTTGGATACGATTTTTAATGATTTAGCTGGGTCAAATCTTTATCAATAAATAATAATTGACTATGTCTTTTTCAGAGAATGAAATTATTCAACAATTATCCTTAACTAAAGGTGCCTCTACGTCTTTAGCATTGGCTACGTCTGAAAAGAAAAACGAAATTCTATCCTCATTAGCCCATTTATTACAGGAGAATTCTGCATTAATCATCGCAGAAAATGAAAAAGATTTAGCCTCTATCTCCGCTGATGATCCTATGCGAGATCGATTGCTATTGAATTCAGACCGAATTAGTTTTTTGGCACAAAGTGTACTTGAAATAGCTAAACTTTCTGATCCCACAGGTCAAATTTTAACCGATAAAATACTTTCGAATGGATTGAAATTAACTAAAATATCCGTACCACTGGGTGTTGTTGGCGTTATTTTTGAGTCAAGACCTAATGTTACGGTGGATGTGGCTGCACTTTGTATTAGGTCGGGTAATGCTGCGATTTTGCGTGGAGGTTCTGATGCTGGGCACACAAATTCTATTTTAGTCCAATTGATTCACCGAGCACTTGTATCAGCAGGATTAAGCCCCGATTTAATTCGACTGTTGCCGACCGATCGCAAGCATGTTTCCACCTTATTAAATGCTGTTAAGTATGTGGATGTTATTATTCCCAGAGGCTCAGAGGCATTAATTCAACGCGTAAGAAGAGAATCGTTGGTGCCTACCATTGAGACGGGTGCCGGTGTTTGCCATACTTATGTAGCGAAAACCGCTGATATGGCCATGGCGGTTTCTGTAGTGGTCAATGCTAAAGTTAGTCGTCCATCTGTTTGTAATTCGCTGGATACTATTTTATTGCACGAATCAATTGCCCATGACTTTTTGTTAAAATCAGCCGATGAATTAATTAAACATCAGGTTGTGATCTATGCGGATCCCGTCTCCTTTGTTGGCTTAGCGAGTTTGCAATATCCTTTTTTACGCCAGGCTGAAGATTCTGATTTTGGCCGAGAATTTTTGGATTTTGCTTGTTCTATTAGGGTAGTTCAGGATTTAAATGAGGCCTTATTTCATATCGAAAAGTATTCATCCAGACATTCGGAAGCTATTGTTAGTGCTGACGAATCGGAAGCTAATTTATTTTTGGCTACTGTAGATGCGGCGGCAGTGTATTGGAATGCGTCTACACGGTTTACGGATGGAGGTATATTTGAGTTAGGTGCAGAAGTGGGCATATCTACTCAAAAACTACATGCCAGAGGTCCATTTGGAATTGAGAAATTAGTCACTGAGAAGTGGGTAATAAAAGGGAGTGGGCAAATTCGCTAAGCTAAAATTCATGATCAAGCCCAAATCTTTGCTTTAGTTCAGAAATTACAGGGTGTTTTTCAACTAAGAAATTGTATTTATCCGATTGAGTATACAACTTTTTTTTGTCGTTTTTTTCTGGCTCGACACTATTTAATTCGATGTCAATCAAATGATTTTTCAATTTATTTCGTAACGTAGTCAGCAATTCCAACCTAATATTTTCATTGAATTGTTGCATTTGAACTTCATTTTCAAAGCTAATGTGTATGGCGTTTCCTATTACATGAATGGGTCTATTCATCATGACATATTTATTGATCAAATTAGCTGATTTGAAATTATTGGCCATTTGGGTCCACTCACTTTGTAATTCCTCTAATGTGATTTCCCTTACTTCCTTATCTGTATGATCTTCAGATTGTGCATTTTTTTCACCTGCATCATTTTTTGAATCTATGATATTTTTTGCACTTCGTAATCCTGAAGTTGATATGGGACTTTTAGTTATTGCTGATTCTATTTCAGGATTTGTTGCCACATGAGTTGCTGTTTGTTCTGACATTGATGTTGATAAATCAATGTCTTTCGACCTCATAGTAGGTTCGGTAATTTCCTCTGATAGTACACTTATTTTAATTGGAGCTCCTTCCTGGATTTGGCTAATAGGTTCAGATTCAGTTTTTGATGGGGTATTAATAACGATTTCATCTTTGGCCAACACATTTGTGTTGGGTACGGAGGTTTCATGGTTTGAAGTCCCCTTTGTGCCAACTGGGGACTCAGACTTTTTTCCGGGAGCGCCCTCCGTGGCAACTTGATTGTTTGGTCTGAATAGTGAAGGCAAATAATTTATTTTTAATAGACTAAGTTCTAAATGCAGTCTCGGGTTTTTGGCACTTTTGTAATGAATTTCACATTGGGAGCAAATGCTCATGGATGAAAGTAAAAAGGAGGTTTGTGTCTTTTCGCTTTGGATGACAAATTTTTGCCTAGATTCGTCACTTAATTCCATCAAAGCAAGTGTTTTTGGATCTTTTGCAAATAGTAAATTTCTAAAATGCTCCATTAATCCACTAATAAATTGATGCCCATCGAACCCTTTGCGCATTATTTCGTCCACTAATAATAGTGTTTCGGTGTGGTTTTGTGATACTAAATGGTCGGTCAGTGTAAAGTAGTAATCGCTATCTAATATGTGAAGGTTCTCTAAAACATCTTTGTGACGCAATGAATTATCGATTGAAAATGTCACATTTAAGTCAAACATTGAAAGAGCATCTCTAAGTCCTCCATCTGCTTTGATCGAAATTAATTCTAATGCGGCTGGCTCCGCTGCAATGTTTTCCTTTTCGGCTATGTTGGCCAAGTGTTGGGCCATATCTTTCCATTGAATTCTATTGAAGTCGAAAATTTGACAACGAGAAAGAATGGTCGGTATGATTTTATGTTTTTCGGTTGTCGCTAAGATGAAAATAGCATAAGAAGGCGGCTCCTCTAATGTCTTTAAAAAAGCATTAAATGCAGCTGGAGAAAGCATATGCACCTCATCGATAATGTATATTTTGTATCGACCACTTTGCGGCGGGTACCTTACTTGATCAATTAAATTTCTAATATCATCCACTGAATTATTGGATGCTGCATCTAATTCGTGTATTGTTAAGGAAGTGTTTTCTTGAAATGAGTGACATGAAGCGCATTTTCCACAGGCTTCACCTTCCTGGTTTAAATTTTCGCAATTAATCGTTTTTGCCAAAATACGAGCACAGGTGGTTTTACCAACTCCCCTCGGTCCGCAAAAAAGAAATGCTTGGGCTAAATGATTTGATTTTATCGCATTCTTTAAAGTAGTCGTTATATGCGCTTGACCTACCACAGAGTCGAAGGTTGTGGGTCTATATTTTCGAGCAGAAACAATAAAATTTTCCATGATGCAAGTTAAGTTATATGCCAATAATTCCAAAATCAAATTATCGTAGATACGAATCACTGTTGAATTTACTGACTAGTGATCGATTCGTTGGGTTGTTTTTTTTGAATTTCTGTTGGCTTTTACTAGGTGTTCATGTATAATTCCGAATATTGAAAGTTTAAGCATTTATCCAGCCAACAAAATAGCTTGAATAAAAAGTGAGTATTAAAGTTGAGGCTTATGATAAGCCGGCAATTGAGTTATAAATTTTTTCAATTTGTGGCAAAATTAAATCCTTAGGACCATTTTTTATAAGGTAGTCGGCGTGCTTCAAATAAATTTCTTCACTTGGCTGAATTTTCATCATGATTTCAATGTCAGATTTTTTCAACGCGTCTCTGTGCAGTATTCTGTTTATTCGATCGGCAATGGGCGCTGACACAACAATTAATTTATCGATGAGCTCTGGTTTGTTTTCACTATGAAGTAAGGCACTTTCATACACTAAAAAAGGGGTGTTTTTTTGGCTTAATTGCCATTGCGTAGCTTTTTCTCTTACGGCTGGATGTACGATTGAATTAATTAAAGGGATTAATGTTGGGTCTTCTTTCAATTTTTTCCTTACCCAAATCGGATTATATACGTCACTTTCTGTGTATGCCTGACTCCCTAGTAATTTCTTGATGGATTTTTTAACTAGTTCATTTTGATTTAAAATGATTTTTGCCACTTTGTCAGCTTCAAAAATAGGAATCCCTAAGCAAGAGAAAATCCGGCAAATCATCGATTTGCCGGATCCAATTCCACCTGTAACACCAATAAAAGGGATCAGGCTATGTTTCATTTTTTATTCCTCTGTTAATCTTGACGAGGCATCCTTTGAGATTGCTGTTTTTTCAAAAACAATTCTAACACCTTTACTTGAATCTATTTCAACTAAAATTGTTTTTTCTCTGATGGTCACAATGGTTCCATGGGCACCGCCGATCGTCACCACTTTGTCTCCTGTTTTTAGTTCTTCAATAAATTTTTTGGCTTCCTTCGCTTTTTTTTGTTGCGGACGAATCATAAAAAAATAAAATACAACAAATATTCCACCAAAAAGGATTATTTGCATCATTTGGGGGTTTCCTGCTTGTAAGATTAGCATATGGGTAAGGGATTAGTTTGAATTTCTTTTGGGTAAAACTTCTATTTTAAACGCGACTGTGTTATCTGATGGCAATGTATTGCAATAAGCGGTGACTGTTTTTTGAACTTTACCCTGCTTGCCTTTGGAATCGAAGATGACTTTAATAAATCCTTTTTTTCCCGGCTGAACTATTTCTTGACTCCATTTAGGTGTGGTACAACCGCATGAGGCATTTACAGATAAGATTTTTAAAGGAAGGTTTCCTTTGTTTTTAAAATGAAATGTATAGGTGATGGAATCTCCCTCGATTATACTTCCTAGGTATACCGTGGGCTGTTCAAAAACCATTTTGGGCTTCTTTTCAGGCGATGGACGCAAGTCCATAGGTATCGCATTTTCGGATGCATTTAAGCTCTCTTTTTGCTTGTTTTTGCAAGATGATGAGATCAAAAAGAAAAATGCAATGATCAAAAAAAGATATCCACGCATTGAATTAAGATTTCGTTTTAATTTGACTCATCATTTTTTCGACATCCTCTAATAATTTCTCTGCTTTTACCTTTGTGTCATTAACTACTTTTTTGCCTTCAGATTTTGCCATTGAATCTGGTATTTCTTTCCCATCGACCATGTCATTAATCAATTGTTTTAGTTGGTCCCTGTATTTATTTAATTGAAAATACAGCTTATTACGTGTGTTCTCACCTTTGTCAGGTGCATACAAAATGCCGACAACCGCTCCGGCTGCTGCACCTACAATGAATGCCCATAGGGTTTTAGAAGATCTGCTCATATTATTTACTGGCTATGTCGATTAATCCTCGACCTGATTTTTGTATAATTTTTTCACTTATAAGGCGAATCGAAATTTCATCTAAAATGCCGTTGATGAATTGTCCCGACTTAGGAGTGGAATAGTTTTTTGCTAATTCTATATATTCATTAATGCTCACTTTTACTGGTATGCTTGGGAATTTAATCATTTCAGCGATGGCCATTTTTAACAATATGAAATCGGTCATGGCCAACCGGTCTGATTCCCAGTTTTTTGTTTGAGCTTCCACCCATCCATTTAAATCTTTGTCTGAATCCAAGGTAAATTCAAATAACTCTTCAAAAAAACATTTGTCATCTTCCCACTGTAGGGCTAATGGTTGCAAGCTTAAATCTTCCAAAGCTTCAATTTTGAAAGTTTTGGTTGACATGCTTTTAACAACATCCTTATTCAAATTCCAATTTAAATCTTTTTCCTCAAAAAATTCTGTCATACTCGGATGTTTTAACAGAAAGTTTTTCAAAATATATTTAATGATTTCTACATCATCTTCGAAATTTTTACCTGCATTAGGTAAGTAATCTAAAAATGTTTGGTCAACTAAAATAGCTTCAATAAATAATTTTTTCAATCTAGTTTCCTCATCTTCTGACCAGCCGATATGATGGTCTTTAAATGCGACTTGCAAAGATTTCCATTTTGGGAATACAGCTAATAATTTATTATTTTTAAACACAGATGTTTTGGTCGTGTTCTCTAAAAGCCTCCTGTTCTCATCCCATTGAGCGATTTCAGAAAGTGATTGTAGGTAAAATAAGATTTTTAAATATGTATGATTGATGGATTCCACCTCTGAAACCATATCTTTTTTAAGCTTTTCTGCAATCTTTTTCGTACTGATCTGATATTTTTTATAAACCGATTGAGCCGCTTTCATGGACTCTTCTGGGATTGTTTCTTCAGTGGGAATTCCTTGAAAAAATTCAGTTAATTGGATTTCGGCCAACTTTCTAAGTCCTTCTAAACGAGGCATTTGCTCCTCTTTAGCAATCATTAAGGATAGATCGGGTAAGAAAATGTATGTCAACTCGTCAAATGCCAATTGGTATTGTGCCCGTTCCTGGGTCCAGTAGGCATACATTTGTTGAAATGCTTTCACCCGAAGTAATCTTCTGTTTACCATCCGTAAATAAAGAGCGTTCTAATAATTTGAAAGCACAAAATTAAGGATTTTAATTTATAAAGACCCTATATTTGTTGTCTATAAAATTAGCATGAGCGCATTAAGTCATTTAAATAAATATTTTTGGAAGTATAAATGGCATTTATTTCTTGGCATTTTTTTTACTTTTTGTGCTAATTTCTTTGGTGTAGTCCCTGCACAATTGGTTCGATATGCCTTGGATCTAGTTACAGAAACCATCGATGTTTATTTTTTATTCAAAGGCTTCTCGATGCAATCCGCTTTCTATGAAGTGTTTGCTTCTACATTATTTTATTATGGTGGTTTGATTGTTTTAATGGCTTTTGTGAAAGGTATTTTTTTGTTTTTGATTCGACAAACTTTAATTGTCATGTCAAGGCATATAGAATATGAAATGAAAAATGAGATTTACACCCATTATCAAACCCTTCCTTTATCATTTTACCGAAAGCAAAACACTGGAGATTTAATGGCCAGAATTTCAGAAGATGTTAGTAAAGTTCGGATGTATGTAGGGCCAAGTATCATGTATGGCTTTAATTTGATTACCGTTTTTGCCCTAGTGATCTATTATATGGCTCAAGTTAATGTGACTTTAATGTGGTATGTTTTATTGCCATTGCCCATCTTATCCCTTAGTATTTACTATGTGAATTCAATTGTGATGAAAAAATCCGAGGAAATTCAGGCTGGCTTATCTTCGATTTCTACGCTAGCCCAAGAAGCTTTCTCTGGCATTCGTGTCCTTAAGTCATTTGTCAGGGAAAATCATTCAGGCCAACAATTTGCTACGGCATCTGCAAATTATCGCCGTAAGTCGCTTGATCTAGTGAAAGTTGACTCATTATTTACGCCATTAATTTCATTGCTAGTTGGATTTAGTACGCTATTAGTGGTTTATATAGGTTCAAAAGAAGTCATGGCTGGTGAAATTACCGTGGGTAATATTACCGAATTCATCATGTATGTGTTTATGTTGACCTGGCCCGTCACCGCACTAGGTTGGACAAGTTCGCAGATTCAACGGGCAGCTGCTTCTCAAAAACGAATTAATGAATTTTTACAAGCCAAATCAGAATTGCTTATTGGTAAACAAATTTCAAAGCCAATCTCAGGAAATTGGGTGTTTAACAACGTATCCTTTACGTATCCCGAATCTGACCGTGAAATTTTAAAACACATTACTTTTGAAATTAAATCCGGTGAATCTGTTGCGTTACTAGGCTACACTGGATCCGGTAAAAGTTCTTTGGCCCAGTTAATGGCTCGTTTTTATGATCCCAGCAGCGGACATATATTATTGGATGGCGTTTCGTTGAAAGATTGGAATATTAAGCACGTGCGTCAATCGCTTGCTTATGTACCCCAAGATGTGTTTTTATTTTCAACGACTATTGCTGAAAATATTAGTTTCGGTCAAGAAGGAATGTCCATAGAACAAATTATGCAGGCTGCGAAAATGGCAGATGTGTATGAAAACATCATGGAATTTCCTGAACAATTTGAAACAATTTTGGGGGAACGCGGAGTAACGTTATCAGGTGGTCAAAAGCAACGGGTGTCTATCGCCAGAGCATTAGCGAAAAATCCAAGTATGTTGATTTTAGATGATTGTTTATCCGCAGTCGATACCCACACTGAGCACAAAATTTTGAATAATCTGAAGAAAATCATGGTTGGGAAAACGAGTTTGATTATTTCCCACCGAGTTTCTTCCGCAAAATTGGCGAATCGAATTTTGGTTTTACAAGATGGTCAAATTGTTGAAACAGGAAACCACCTCCAACTCATGAAAAGAAAAGGTTATTATTTTGATTTATATCAAAATCAATTGAACGAAGAGGATACTGGTTTACAAAAGGTTTCCGCTAAGTCGGATTAATTCAATTTCAGCTGCTTTGGCAGCAAATTTAGTTTCAATTAACCTAGTTTCTGCTGATACTGCATTTCTTTGAACTTCTCTCAATTCATATGAAGTGGCAATACCTACTTTAAATCGATCAAAAGCTATATCAATATTTTGTTTGGCAATGGCATAATTTTCGGTCTCCAAAGAAATTAAATTTAACGCATTTTCATAAGTGACAAATGCTTTTTCTAAGTTGGAAATGAGCGTGTTTTTCAAATCCTCAATTTGCATTTGTGCTATTTCAGCGTTGATTTTGGCATTTTGAACCTTGCGTTTTTGGTTGTAGCCATCAAAAATATTGATGGTCGCTCTTAATCCATAGTTTAACACATCGCTATTCCCTTTTTGAACTCCAAATCCCGCTCCATTATTTACTTGGCTCAAATTGTATCCGGCCAATAAATCAATTTGGGGCATTTGCAAACTCTGTATACTTTTTGTGTCTAAGTCTGTAATCTTTTTTGTCAAAAGTGCACCAATCAAGGTAGGATTCTGCTTTAGAGCAAATTCTTTTAATTCAGGGAGATTTAGCTTAGGCAATAAATCAATTTTTGAATCTACATTGAATTCCTCTTGGTGGTTTCTCACCAGTAAAGTATTGTAGCTAATTTTAGTGTTTAAATAGGACTGCTCTTGGGCAATTAAAAGTGCTTTGTCTTCATTGTAATCGACCTGTGCAGAGTAATAATCTACTTTGGAGCCTTGGCCAACTTCATATCGATCTTTGGCTAATTTTAGTCGGTCATTCGAAATTTCAAGTCCCTTTTTAAAATTGTTTACACGTAAATTTTGTCTAATTAAATCATAGTATGAGGATGAAATAAGTGAAATTAAGTTTTCTATGGCCGTCTCAGTTTGCTTAGCGCCTAAGTTTTGTAATTCCTTAAATCGATCTCTAAGGATAAACATTCCCTTTCCGTCATACAGGGTCCAAACCATGGCTAGACCTCCATTGGATGAATTTGAGTTAACACCACTTTGAATTAATGGGGCCCTTAATCCCCCAAAAAATTCTTGATTTAACCCTGAAATAGTATACGTGTTATTCAATGAACCAGTGATCGTTGGCAAAAAACCCGCATTTCCAGGTGTATTATCATTAGATGCCTGCTTTTCCCTTTTTTTAGAAATTTGAATCGAATAATGATTTTGTAATCCTAATTGAATCGATTCTTCGAGACTTAAAAGTTTTTGCGCTGAAGTTGGGGTATAAAAAAAAGTAGATAATAGGAATAAATACAGGTAAGAAAATTTCATAATATCAGGTTTTCAAATGATCAATGACAAATTTAATGATTTTGATTAAGATTTCTATGCCTAATACCTATAAGCACCCATAGTATAATTTGAATCCTTTTTTTTAATTTGCAACATGTCAGATCTTCAAGTTCATTCCATTATTATTTATCCTATTAAATCTTTGGGTGGCATTCAAGTGTCCAAAATTAATGTCGAACCAGCTGGTTTACAGTATGATAGGCGTTTTATGTTGGTTGATTCTGCCAATAAATTTATCACTCAACGAACTCGGCCCGAGCTGACTCGGTTCCAATTAAATCTGAAAGTTGGCGGTTTTGAGGTTTTTGACTCCTTGACTCAACGTACTAAATTTTTGGACTTCAGCCCAAATTTGGGTTTAACGGAGGAAGTTCAAATTTGGGATGATCGAGTGATGGCTCATGAAGTTCTTGATGACTGGGGTATTTGGTTTACAGATAAATTAGGCCAACAAGTTCGACTGTTCCAACTATCGACCGATTTTTCCCGATTTATACATCCTGCCTATCAAACAGAGCATTTTAAGATTAGTTCTTTTGCAGATTCCTTGCCCATATTATTATGTTCAAAAGCTTCGTTTGATCAAATGGATTCCATTTTAGATCAACCTCTGGATTGGCGCCGATTTAGACCCAATATCATTGTGTCAAATCAAATGGCTTTTGAAGAAGATACCTGGAAAGAAATTTCAATAGGGAGTTCAGTTAACTTGTTTGGAGCTAAAGCATGTGCTCGGTGCCAATTAATCAATGTGGATCCAACTGACGGCACTTCCGATTCTAGTGTTTTAAAGGCCTTATCACACACGAGAAAAATTGAAAATAAGGTTTATTTTGGTCAGCAATTTGTTCCTATCTCTTTGGGTGAAATTAAAGTACATGACCTAATCACCGTACTCAAACTCAAGGATGCGATTTTTTAGAGTCTTGCATTTTTTAAGCATTGACGTCGTTTTGGGTGCTTGCCTTTTTCAATGTTTATTGACGACTATTTTTCTCTCAAGCCAATTTCCTCCTCCTGCAGTAACTTTAGCTTTGGCTTTTGCTGTTTGGACTATTTATCTGGTCGACCGGTTAATCGACAACCAAAAGCCCGTACTTAATTCAACGCTTCACGACTTCCATCTTAAACATGCGCCTGCAATCAAGGGAATCATTGCGGGTAATCTGCTGATTCTTTTTATTGTATTTTTGTATTTGCCTACATATCTAATTATTGATGGAATTCTCCTAGGTATAGTCGTGCTTGCCTATTGGACCTTTTTGATTTATGGATATTTTAAAAGAGTCAAGTTTATAAAAGAAATATCCACGGCCGTTATCTATACCGTTGGGATTTTTTTGTACGTTTTTTTAAATAATCGGGAGGCGACTTTCCAAGTATTGTCACTCGTGGTATTCCTATTTTTTTTATTAGTATTGCAGAATTTAGTCTTATTTTCTCTATTATCTAATTCAGATCTAAAATCAGACTTTATGCTTAGGTGTGTTGAGGTTATATTTATTTGTATGTGGGTGGCTATTTTATTTTTTACTCATCTATCTGTTTTTTTGCTCCTGCCTTTTTTACTTACTTTTGTAATACAACTTTGGATTCATTATATTTCTAAAAGTAAACGTTGGGCTTGGTTAGGTGAAATAGCCTTTTTTAGTCCTTTATTTTATTATTTATATGCGATTTTTTCAACATAAAGAAGCTTATCGCGCATTGGGATTTCCTGAATTTCGTGCTTATGTGATCGGTAATACATTTTTTACGATTGCTTTACTCATTCAAGAGGTTTTAATTTCCTATGAGATTTATAAAATCACTCATAATCCTTTAGCCCTAGGTTTAATTGGACTTGCTGAGGCTATTCCATTTATCTCCTTGGTTTTATTCGGAGGTCATTTTGCTGATAACCATAATAAAAAAAGGATAATGCAATTTACGTTATCCATAATCATTTTGGCTTCCTGTATTTTACTTTATTCAAGTAGCCAGTTGAAGTCGGTAGACGCGCAAATACACATTTACATCATTTATTTTGTCATTTTTTTAATTGGCTTGTCCAAAGGTTTTTTTAGTCCTGCCGCATCTTCATTAAATCCGTTTTTAGTTCCTAAAGAAGTTTTTGCCAATGCTGCCACTTGGAATAGCTCATTTTGGCAGTTTGGGTCCATTATAGGACCAGGAATTGCCGGATTTCTTTATGCTTACGCAGGAATAGAGGGTTCATTATTTATTGTGATCCTTTTATTGATCGTGGTCATGTTTTGTATTTTTCAAATTAAAAGTAGGCCAGTTCCCGTCAAAAGCATGGTACACGAATCTATTTGGCAGAGTCTTGCCGAAGGAATTTCTTTTGTATTTAAAACCAAAATAATTTTATACGCCA
>Ga0114958_10002519_pt1 | contig 13654 bp, 12 predicted proteins | sample C_130208_EF_Meta_FD_89577 | JGI IMG/M metagenome (GOLD analysis project Ga0114958, IMG submission 89577) | Freshwater microbial communities from Lake Croche, Canada to study carbon cycling - C_130208_EF_MetaG | ecosystem: Environmental > Aquatic > Freshwater > Lake | place: Lake Croche, Canada... | reverse complement strand
CAGGGGCTCGATCTCCACCACCTGCTCCTTGCCACCGCGCTCAAAGCGAAGCGGAATCAGTGGCGCTGAACTCACGGCCACATTCCACGCAACGCTGTCGCTCATGCGACCCATTCCGCTGATCCTCTTCACGGGATGGCCGTTCACCGAGAGGATCCTGTCACCGGGCAGGAGTCCCGCCTTGGCGGCAGGTCCTCCCTCAAGAACATAGCCGATGACATTGGTAGTTTCGGCCTCGCTCACCGGACGGCCGACAAACCAGACCACGCAGGCAAAAAGAAACGCCAGCGAGATGCTTGCGGCGGGCCCTGCGATGGCCACGATGATCTTGTCCAGGGGACGGGCTGCGGGGAGGTCTTCGGCACCATCCTGATTCTCCCCCTCCAAGGCCTCCATCGGCCCCAGTTGGGGAATGGCGACAAAGCCGCCGGCAGGAATGCTTCCAAGCCGGTATTCCACGCCATCGATGGTCTTCGACCAGAGGGGTTTTCCGAACCAGATCGCGAACTTCTCGACCTTTAATCCGCGCCACTTGGCGGCGAAGAAGTGTCCAAGTTCGTGAACTACGATCAGGAGGTTGAAAAGCAGTACCACCTCGAGGCAGATACCGATGACTTTAAGGACGGCAGGGAGCATGAACCAGCAACCTTGCCCTTCCCCGTGGAAAAATCAACCGCACAAAGCGGCCGGCCACATTCCGGAAGGAGTGGAATTATTCCTGCCCTTCGTGGGAAAAATCCCTCTAACATGGGGCGATGATCCGTTGGGCCCTCCCCGTGCTCGTTGCCTCCCTGATCCTTTCCCCCAGAGTCCGGGCGATTTCGGAGGAAAACTTCGGAGTTGCATACCGGGAAAAGGTTCTGCCGTTTCTGGAGTCCGGGGAACGGTTTACCTTTCCAAGCGCCGATGGGCACCATGCGCTCTCGGCGGTACGGTTCATTCACCCCAAGGCAAAGGGGATGATTGTCGTCGTGAACGGCCGTTCCGAATCATGGCTCAAGTACGGGGAGGTCTTTTACGACCTTTATGCGATGGGATACAGCGTCACCTCCTACGATCACCGTGGGCAGGGCCTTTCACCACGACTGATCGGCGGAAACCCCCAGATCGGCTATGTCGATGAATTCAACGTCTACGTGAAAGACCTGAATGCTTTTGTGGAGAAGGCTGTTCTTCCCATGCACCCGCGCGGAAAGGGACTCTTTCTCATCGCCCACTCCATGGGTGCGGTTGTTGCAATGAGCTACTTGGAAAAATACACTTCTCCGTTCGAGGGAGTCGTCCTGATCGCACCGATGTTCGAGATCAACACGGCCCCCTACCCCGGCTTGATCGCGCGCGGGATCACAGGAACGTTGCAATCCCTGGGCCTGGGAAGGCTGTATGCTCCGGGGGAACATGATCGCAATCCCACGGAACCCTTTGAATGCAACAAGGTAACCGGCAGTCGTTCCCGCTGGGAGGCCATGTGCGAAACATGGATCACCCATACCGAAGCTCTCACCGGCGGCGCCTCCATCTCCTGGGTCAACAAGGCGCTCTCCTCGATTTCCGGCGTCAGGAATTCCCTTTCCAGAGTCCAGGAGAGGATCCTGATCCTCCAGGCAGGTCGCGATCAACTGGTGATGAACGGGCCACAGAACGAGGTTGCCGCCAACTTGCCCTCCGCCACCCTGGTGAACCTTCCGGATTCCAAACACGAGATCCTTATGGAAAGGGATCCGATCCGCTCGGCGGCATTCCGCGAGATGAAACGTTTTTTCAATACCTCCGGAAAGTAACAAACCCAGTTTCCGCTTTTGAATTTTCCAACCCTGAAGCCCTCTAGAATCCTCGAGTGAGATCCCCCCGCCCAGTCACGAGTCTCAGCGACCTCTCGTCCACGCAATGGAAGTCCGGGATCGCCGCTTGGTTGGGTTGGATGTTCGACGGATTGGACATGCATCTCTACACCTTGGTCGCCACGCCTCTTGTCGCGGAATTACTCCTATCCTCTCCGACAAATCCTGCAGTTGGGCAGAAAGGGGCCCTGATTCAGGCGGCGTTCCTCGTAGGATGGGCGCTTGGAGGCGCTTTCTTTGGGAGGATCGGCGATGTGATCGGGCGCTCCAAGGCTCTCTCGCTGACCATCCTCACTTACGCGGTTTTCAGTGGCTTGGGATTTTTGGCAACCGAGTGGTGGCACCTCCTTGTCTTCCGTTTTCTTGCCGCGTTGGGGATCGGGGGAGAGTGGGCCGTGGGATCATCCCTACTCTCGGAAACCTGGCCCAAGACCTGGCGCCCATGGATTGCCGCTACCCTTCAGACCGCCGTCAATGTGGGGATCCTCCTGGCCTGTCTTTCGGGCTGGATCCTGGAAAATCAGGCGCCCAAGACCATCTTTCTGGTCGGCATCCTGCCGGCCCTGCTCGTTTTCTGGATTCGCCGTGCTGTTCCGGAACCCGAGGAGTGGAAGAAGGCAAGGAGCGGGGATCAACGGCAGATGCCCGGCATTCTGGACCTCTTCCGCGGGGAGGTGGCAGCGGTCACCTGGCGGGTGCTTCTGATCTGTGGGGTCTCACTCACCGCGCACTGGACCTTCATGTTCTGGCAACAGGCGCAGGTACGAAGCCTCCCCGAAGTGGTCCATCTGAGTGCCGCGGAAAAAAACCGCTTCGCCACCACCGCACTCTTTCTTCTGATGTTCGGTTCGATCATCGGAAACTATCTCGCCGGGTGGTTGGCCGTTGTCATGGGCTACCGGCGGGCGATTGCCTCGATGCTTGCGGCGTATGCCGCTGTCATGTTCCTGACCTATTGGAGGGAAACTGAATGGGGCCAACTTAGGATCTGTCTGGTGCTGATCGGAACCTGCCAGGGCGTCTTCGCTCTTTTCACAATGTGCCTCCCTCCTCTTTTTCCAACCCTTCTGCGGACAACGGGAGCCGGTTTCTGTTACAACTTCGGGAGGATTCTTTCGGCGGGGGGCGTGGTCTTTTTCGGCCTCTTTTCGGCAGTGGGCGATCCCCGGATCGCGCTGTATCATGCCGGGTTTCTTTTTTTACCCGCGGCACTCATCGCCCTGCTCCTTCCGGAACCGCAAGATGATGAACCACCGGTCATGGCCTCGGGTCCGGTAGAATAATTATCGGGGTCACCCTCTGTATGAAGGGCAGGGCATGGGAGTCCCCCCTGCAACATAGATTTTTTCGTAGAGCTAGGCCCAAGGAGCGAAGCACTCTAGGGACATAGAGTGAGCGTCGAGAACGACGCTGCGCGGAAAAAGATGCCCCGCGGTGCCGTTAGGTCGCGATCCCGTTCCCAATATAGGTTAGGGTGGAGACCTCCGCACGGACCGCTGACCTCCAGTAAAGGCCTGTCATTGTTCCGTCCGGTTCAGCCTCCGGTTTGATCACATCGGATCGGGAGCATACAGACCGAATCCCGAACACCGCAGGGCAAATTCAAAAATGAGGGAGAACAATCAGCCGCGGATCTCGGCTCCCGCCGATTCCCGCAACCGAGCCACGATCCGCCCGAGGGCATCGGTGACTTCTTCCGTTGTTAAGGTTCGTTCCTTGTGTTGGAAAGTCAAGGCGATGGCCAGAGACTTTTTGGCAAGGGGGACTTTCTCCCCCTTGGGGTCGGCAAATACGTCGAACGGCGAGACGGAGGCAAGCAACTCCTCTTTGGATCCGAGAACCGTCTGCTCAATCAAGGAATAGGGCGTCAGGGCATCGACCAAGAGCGCAAGGTCGCGGCGAATGGCCGGAAACTTCGGAATCGCACCGAATCGCTTGGGGTCTTTTGCAAAGGAAGTCTCCGATGCGGCTTGCAGGGAGGCCATGTCCAATTCCGCCACAACAATCTGTCCCTTGTGACCTCCGACCATCACCTCCCGCGTGGCAGCAGGAGAGAGAACACCGATGATTCCAGCAGGTTTTCCAGTCACAAGGATCTCAAGGGCAAGGGGAAGCGAGGAGTGGATTGTGGCGCGAAAGGTGATCAGGTCTACGCGGCTACCCAGTTGGGTGATGATTCCCTTGAGATCAAAGAGGTCCAGCGCTCGCTCCCCTTGGTCGCGCCAATTTTCAGGGTGAGCCCTGCCTGTCATGACAAGACCCAGGCACGTCCTCTCCTCAGGTTGCTGTTGCTGATACACCTTCCCGATCTCGAAAAGACGGATGGAGGAGGCCCCATGACGCACATTCAGGGATACAGCATCCAACAGTCCCGGGATCAGGCTGGCGCGCAAGGTCGAGTGCTCCTCACCCATGGGGTTGCGGACAGTAACGACCGATCCGGTTGCAAAGGACGCCTGATCACGGCTCCCAGTAAGCGTCCCGCTGCGGGCTTCATGGAATCCGCCGCCCGAGAGACGCCGACGCAGGCCGCGCGCAAAATCGTAAGCCTTATCTGCATCGCTCGAAGGAGAGGGGATGCCAGTCACCTTGGAAGGAATGTTCCCGATGCCGTGGAGCCGCGCGATTTCCTCAATCAAATCAACCTCGCGGATCAGATCGTTCCGCCAGGAGGGAACCTCGAATCCATCCTCGACCTGTTTCAATCCAAGCCTTCCGAGAAGAGTGGCCGTGGAGGCGTCATCGAGATCAATACCAAGGAGCGAGCGGACACGGTCACCTCGCAGAGCAACAACGCGCGGTGCTGGAAGCGATCCTGCAACAACCAACTCTGCGGAAGGTGTACCCCCTGCAATCTCCACGATCAGCGCCGTGGCGCGAACCGAAGCGGCAAGAGCACCCAAGGCATCGACGCCACGCTCGAAACGGTAACTGGAATCGGTCGAGATCCCCAGTGTGCGACCCGAGCGTCGAATCACGGCCGGATCGAAGACGGCGCTCTCCAACAGAATCGATGTCGTCGTTTCGAAAACCCCACTCACTGCACCGCCTGTAATGCCGGCAACGGCCTGCGCTCCCCTGTTATCCGCGATCACGGGGTCATTCGCAGAAAGTTTATGTTCCTTTCCGTCGAGCGCGATGAAAACCTCCCCTTCGTTTGCATGGCGCACGGTCAGAGCCCCCTCAATCTTGGCCGCATCAAAGGCATGGAGAGGTTGCGCCGTCTCGAACATCACGAAGTTGGTGATATCGACGATATTGTTGATGGATCGCAGCCCAACGGACTCCAGGCGCTTACGGAGCCACTCGGGGCTCGGGCCAACTTTCACTCCATCGATGCGGCGAATACTGTAGAAGGAAGAGACTGCGGGGTCAGCGACCGAGGCGAGCGAAGCCTCCTCTTTCAAGGGGGGCAGTTCAGGAGCCGTATTGATGAGTTCACCGCAGCCAAAGGCAGCGGCTTCACGCGCGACTCCGAGGTGTCCGAGCCAATCGGGACGATTGGGGGTGATTTCGATCTCGAAAACTTCCTCGGCCGGGAAAAGCTCCGTCATGGGGGTTCCGATTGTTGTCTCGGGCGGAAGAATCAGAAGACCATCGGCACCTTCACCAAGACCTAGCTCCTTGGAGCTGCACATCATTCCTTCGCTCTCCACACCACGGAGCTTCCCGACCTTGATCTTGAAATCCCCCGGCATGACGGCGCCGGGCTGGGCAAGCGGCACGATGTCTCCCACCTTGTAGTTCTTGGCTCCGCAGACGATCTGGCGGGGCCCGCTTCCGCCGCCATCATCCACCTTGCAGACGCTCAGGCGGTCGGCATTGGGATGCTGGACGGATTCGAGGATCCGGGCAGCGACGACTTTGGGAACTGCAACGCCGGTCGACTCGATCGCGCCAACCTCGAGACCCGCATCGGTCAGGATCCGGGCAATTTCGGCGGCCGGTTTGTCGGTGCGGAGATAATCCCGCAGCCAGGAAAAAGAAATCTTCATGCGGTGAATCGGGAAAGGAAGCGTAGGTCGTTCTCCGTGAGCATCCGGATGTCGGAGATACCTGTGAGATTCATGGCGAGGCGGTCGAGGCCGAAACCAAAAGCAAATCCGCTCACCTTCTCGGGATCATAGGCGTTATCACCTCTCTGCTTGTTGACCGCCTCAAAGACGGCTGGATCGACCATCCCGCAACCGGCGAGCTCCATCCATTTGCCTCCGAGCGCATCGGTCTTCAGGTCGATCTCGTAGCTTGGCTCCGTGAAGGGGAAAAAGTGTGGACGGAAGCGGATCTCGGTGTCTGATCCGAAGAGTTCGCGGAAGAAGAATTCAATGGTCCCCTTCAGGTCGGCCAAAGAGACGCCGGGGGCAACATAGAGTCCCTCCATCTGTGTGAACTGGGCCAGATGCGTGGAGTCAACCTCGTCGCGCCGGTAGGCGGCGCCTGGCGCGATGATGCGGATCGGGGGCGGGTTAGCCACCATGGTCCGGATCTGAATCGAGGAGGTATGGGTCCGGAGCAACCTGCCGTCGGGAAGATAAAAGGTGTCCTGCTCGTTGCGGGCGGGATGGTCGGCGGGGGTGTTCAGGGCGTCGAAACAGTGCCACTCAGTCTCGATGTCGGGCCCATCGGCGATGGCAAATCCCAGGCGACGGAAGATCTGCACCGCCCGGTCCACCAGCAGGGAAAGCGGGTGGAGTGATCCGGCCTCCGGCGCCGTGCCGGGAAGCGACGTATCGACCGATGCGAGGGCGGAGGCATCCGCCAGCGCAGCAAGGGCGGATTCCTTTTCCTCAAGAGCAGCGGAGACGGCACCCCGCAGGTCGTTGAGAAGTTTCCCCATGACAGGCCTCTCTTCCTTGGAAAGGGTTCGCATCCCTTCGCTGAGAAGAGAAACGGAGCCTGTCTTGCCGAGGAAGCGTACGCGAACCTCCTTCAGAGCCCCTGCATCGGAAGCCTCCGCCACGGCGGAGAGCGCCTCGACCCGAAGTTGTTGAATCTGGGTTTCCACGGAGTGTGCCCGGGGGAAAGCCCGGTATCCTCTTAGGCAGCCTTGGCAGCCGCGGCCTTGGGAGACTTTGGCTTCGCCTCGAGGGCGGCCTTGGCCTTGGCGACGATCTGCGCAAAGGCGGCCTCATCCTGCAGCGCGATGTCCGAAAGGACTTTGCGGTCGAGCAGGATGTTGGCGGCCTTGAGACCCTCGATAAAGCGGTTGTAGCTCACGCCTTGGGCACGTACGGCAGCATTGAGACGAACGATCCAGAGGGATCGAACATTGCGCTTGCGCGTCTTGCGATCCCGGTAAGCCCAATACTTGCCCTTCATGCGGGCATCCTTGGCGTAGCGGAAGAGTTTGGAACGGCGACCGCGGTATCCGCTGGCCTCTTCGATGACCCGCTTGCGACGTGCGCGGCTTGCGGGGGAGTTGGTTGCTCTAGGCATCTGTCAATTCCACCGCTGTGACACGGTGGACCTCGTCGGGCAGGCTGTTTTGTGTGTGTCGATCCGGGATCTCACCCGCCCGGGAAGGCCGGAGTGATTCCGGCCAGATCCTTGGATCGTATGTTCTTCAGCGAACGTCCTGAGAAGTTCTTACCTGAGTCCGAAAGGAAGGTTCAGCTTGATGCGGCTGACATCGGTGTCATCGACAACGACGGACTTGCCCATCTTGCGCTTGCGCTTGGAGCTCTTGGACTGAAGGAGGTGACGCCGACCGGCCTTCGACCGAACGACCTTGCCCGTGGCGGTCAGCTTGAAACGCTTGGCCACGGATTTCTTGGTTTTGCTGCGGGCGATGGCTTTTGGCATGGGGCGTGGACAATTACAGAGAGACGGTCTTATGGCAATAGGAAAGTGTAAAAACCGATCCACCATCACCGAGCGGGGCGGAGCATCCCACCTTGGGCTGCCCGGTTCCTTTGGGTGAAGCCTGCGGCGGCAATGTGGGTTTCGGGGAGCGCTTTTTCGGTCGGGGGGTCGACGTGGGAACCGGGATCGCCTCGTTCTCTCCGGGAGATGCCAGGGCTATGAGTTCCTCCGCCGCAGTGCATGTGCGGGCCGAGACAATGCCATTGACCGTCTTCCCGTCACGGGAGGTGAACCCGTCGTAGTTATTGATGCAGGAAACCTGGGCGACGACGTTGCCCGCCGAGTCAGTCACCGCTCCGCCGCTCGATCCGGGACAATACTCGGCGGTCACCTCGACATGAAGCGAGGGGTCCTCCTTGGGCAGGTAGCGGTCCCTGCTGATCCGGGCGACCTGTCCGGACGTGAACATGTAGGAGAACCCGTCGGGATGACTCATGCACCAGATCTGTTCACCGGGAAGGACTCCACCCCTCAGGGGAAGGGGAGGGAGATCCAGGCCCGGTGCCAGCACAAGGCAACTGTCCGACCTCTCGCTTGCCGCCAGGATGCCGGTGATGGGAAACACACTTCCGTCTTCGGTCACCGCCACGGACTGAGCCTCTCTCATCATCTCCGGATCAATCGTCATCACGTGGAGCGATGTCGAAAGGATACCGGGCGCAACGGCAAATGCCGTGGCACCGATCATGAAGGTCCATTTTTTGGAATGCGGATCCTGGTAGCGGAGTCCCACCGCCACGGTGCTGTGCCTGAGCAGGGAGGCCAGTTCGGTGGGCGTGAGTTGCTTGGTCGAAACAGGCGGGATCGTGATTCCCGGACGCGTCCTGGGAGCCTGTTTGGCAAGTGCCGTGTAATCGACAAGCCGCCCCTCTTTAGATAACTGCTCCGTCTGTTTTCCGGCCTCGTTTTCAAACCGCTCGTCATCGACAATGAAACGTGAGTCTTCGCTTGCGCCGAGTGATGTTGATTGGTCGCCGATGGACGGGACAGTCTGGGCAAATGACGAGACTGAAAGATATGGCAGCAGAATCAGCGCACGAACCGCCCGACCCCGAGCGGAATCAATCCACCAGTTCATACCAGTTGTTGCGCCTGCGCGGCGTGTAGCCCGCCTCACGGATCAGGGTTTCGATCTCCTGTGCCTGCAGGCGGAAGCTGGTACCCGCCTTACTGACAACATTCTCCTCCATCATCACGCTGCCGAAGTCATTTGCCCCGTAGCGGAGCGCCACCTGACCGATCTTGGGGCCCTGCGTCACCCAGGAACTCTGCACGTTCACAATGTTGTCGAGGAAGATGCGGGAGAGTGCCTGCATGCGCAGATACTCTGCGGAGCCAACCGGTTCAGCACGGAGCTTCGTATTCTCTGCTTGGAAGGTCCAGCAGATGAAGGCCGTGAATCCACCCGTCTCGTCCTGCTGACGACGCAGGCGTCCGAGGTGCTCGATCCTCTCCTCGAGAGTTTCCACATGGCCGAACATCATCGTGGCGCTGGAGTTGAGCCCCATGCGGTGGGCAACCTCCATCACCTTGAGCCACTGGTCGCTGTTGGCCTTGAGCGGAGCAATGCGACTACGGACACGGTCGACAAGGATCTCGCCGCCGCCGCCGGGGATTGAGCCGAGGCCAGCCTCCTTGAATCGGCGGATCACCTCCTCGAGCGGCATCTTGAAGACATCCGCGAAGTGGGTGAATTCCGGCGGGCTGAAGCCGTGGATGTTCACATGGGGATACTTCTCCCGGATATGGGAGAGCAGATCGGTATACCAGTCGATGGTAAGCGAGGGGTGATGACCCCCTTGCATCAGGATCTGGATACCCCCGGCCTCTGTGAGTTCATCAAGCTTCTGATCGATCTCCTCATGCGAGATCACATAGCTATCCGCTTCCTTCTCCGTACGGTAGAAGGCGCAGAACTTGCAATAGACGTTGCAGATATTCGTGTAGTTGATGTTCCGGTCGATGATGTAGGTAACCACATCATTCCCCTCGCCCCCATAGGCATCGGCCAACGCGAGCTTCCTGCGGTGATCGGCAAGTGCCCCCAACTCCTCAAGAGGGAGGCGATACAGTTCCAGCGCCTCCTCGGGGGTGATGCGCTCCCCCTCGATCACGCGGTCAATTAGACTTTCGGCAATGGCACTGGGCATAAGGAAAAGCTAAAGGTGGAAGGCTAAAGGCTAAAGTGGAAAAGATCAGGAACCCTGCAGGTGTGATCTCTACCGGGTTGTTTTCGTTTCGATTTCCATAGAACCCGGAAGGTCGGATGGTGAGCATGACGGCCAAGGGAAGCCGCATCCATTCCACGGCGACAGCAGGGCAACGCCATTACCCGCCGAGATCCCGAGCCCTCTACTCCAGTTCAAAATTAATATTGATCGTATACCCTGAACCCGAACCCATTCCCTCGGGAATCGGTGCTATCTTGATGACCTTGCGAGCGGCCTCAAGGACCGACTGATCCATGATCGGATTACCGCTCGGCTTGGAAAGCGAGAAGTCGCTGATCGTACCATCACGCTGGATGGTGATCTTGAGCATAGTGGAAAAATCGTGCCGGTGCTCGGTGGGTATCGCAGTTGGCTGCTCCCACTGGCTGTAGAACCGGTCATGGATGAGCGTGTGGTAGGCATCAATGGTGCCGGGATCAGCACCATTGCCACCCGCTCCACCGGATCCTGTGCCACCACCCTTGGAGGCAAGAAAGGCGGCTTTGGCGGATGAGTTGCCGGATCCCTCCCCCTTGCCGGAAGAGGACTTGTTCGCTGCGCTTGGTTTCTTCTCGACTGCGGCGGCTTTCTTTTCCCCCGAATCCTTCTTTTGTGAGGTCTCGCTTTCAGGCTTTGGCTTGGGCTTGGGACTGCCCATGGACTTGGGGGAAGGTTTGGACGTGGGTTTGGGGAAAGCTTTCGGCGATGGCTTTGCGGAAGGTTTGGGCTCCGGCTTCGGGGTCTCCTCAGGTTGCGGCGTAGGACTGGGCTTTTCTTCCGGAGTGGGAGCGGGTGTCGGCTTGGGCGTTGGTTTCGGAGTTGGTTTCGGAGTTGGTGTAGCCGTGGGTGTTGGCCTTGGGGTATTTGTCGGGGCCGGCGTAGGCGTAGGTGTCGCGAGCGAGATCTCCGAGGGAACGTCTGGTGTCGCGTCGGGATGCGGCATGGCCTTCTCGTGTGGTATGGGATATTTCTTGGGAAGTTGGTCGGGGATTTCGGTGTCCGATTCGGTGGTCTTTGGCGTGATGACCGGATCGTTGTCTTTTTCCTGTGGCTGGACAAAGGATCCCGTCTCCATCCAAGTGAGTTGGCCGGAGGGCTTCTTCACGGGTTTATTGAACCACCAGATCAAGCCAGCAATGAGCAGGATATGGATCGCCGCAACGATCACGAAGGCCCGGCTGAAGCGGGGTTCCTGACGACTCATGGCGGGTTTACTGCAGGGGATGGGCGCCGCCCTGATCCTCGGGACGTGTCATCACCCCGACCTTGGTAATCCCTGCCTTGTGGAGGAGATCCATGACTCGGACAAAGTTCTGAACGGGGAGTTCCTTGTGGGGGCGCACCACGACGGCCAATCCCGGCGTCTCACGCCGCAGTTGTTGCAACCGGCCCTCCAGATCCTCGGCGGTGAGGACCTGCTCATTGAGTTTCAGGACATCATTGCGATCAATCGAGACAGTCTGGACCAGCGCGGGGTTGATTTCGGTCTTGGCCGTGGCACTGGTGGGAACAACAAGGTCCATGCTGTTCTCCAGCAACGGAGTCGTGATCATGAATATGATCAGGAGAACGAAGGCCAGATCAAGCAACGGCGTCACGTTCAGCTCACTGAGCGTGTGCATCGCGTTGCGGTCGGAGAATCTACGCATGGCGGGCATTCTATCCCCGGCTCCCGTGGCTGACGTAGCGGTGCTCGATCTCACTTGCAAGCTCGGCGGCAAAGTTGTCGCAGGAAACGATCATGCCGCGCACGCTGGTCACGAGGAAGTTGTAGCCGAACATGGCGGGAATGGCCACGAGCAGGCCGGTGACGGTGGTGATAAGCGCACCGGAGACGCCGGGCGCCATCGCGGCGAGGCTCGCACTTCCCGAGGCGGCGATCCCGCCGAAGGCATCCATGACTCCCCAGACGGTACCGAGAAGGCCGACGAACGGTGCGCCGCTCACAGCGGTAGAGAGGATGATCATCTGCGACTCCAGCCTGAGCGAAGATTCTCCCACGGCCCTCTCCATGGCCGCCTGCACGGATCGCATCTGCGCGGGGGTGATGCGGTCGGCATATTTCAGCCGGGCCTTGAAGGTCTCGTCGACCTCGGTCGAGCCGAGGACTTGGAAACAGAGTTCCTCGCAACCGGCCTGATAGATCTCAAACAGTGGGGATCCCTCGAACTCCAACCCCGTCTCGAAAATGTTCATCGGTTCACGGTCCCGGCGGAAAAGGGCCATGAAGTTCTCCGACTGCCGCTTGGCAAAACTCAGCACGCGGATCTTCGTGATCATGACGGACCAACTGAAGATCGACCCCAGGAAGAGAACGAGAAGGACGATCTTTCCCTCGAGGGTGGACTCAAGGAAGGCGTAGACGATTCCGCTACCGAGCATCATGGACATCGGGTGAAGGATCACGCTTTCCTACGGATTGGTAAACTCCAGAATGATTCCCTGATGCTCCGGGAAAAGACCCAGAAGCGTTATGCGGTCGGGCATCTCAAAATCGGCAAAGTCAAATCCAGGTGCTACCGTACAGCCGACAAGGGTGCCGCCGGCGCCAGTTGGTCGTGCTGCCTGCCAGATCCCGGCGGGAACCACGATGCAGGATTGCTGACCCGACCGGAAGTCGGGCCCCAGCGTTTGACGGAGAATACCATCCGTCGTGATGGTCACCAACTCCAGAGGCGCCCCGCCGTAATGATGCCACACCTCGTCCGCACTTACCCGGTGCAGCGCCGAGAACGTCCCCTCCGTCAGAAGAAAATAGATGGCCGTGCTTGCGGAGCGGACACGCCCGTCATCCAGTCGGACCGTGGCGGGTGATCGGTAGATCTCGGCATAGTAACCTCCCTCGGGATGGGGGTGGAGTCCGAGCCTTGAGATGGCGTCCGGTGCGTCAAACCCTTGGAACATCCTTCAAATCATGGATTCACGGCCCTTCGCCGCAAGGTAAAATGATGTTGGCTTTGCCTTCGCACCTTTCCCCCTCTATCAAGGAGGTAATGTCTCGCTCCTCCATTGTTGTTTTTCTTGTCGCACCTCTTCTCTCCGGCCTGACGGTGCTCGTTGCCGCTGACCAGCAAGCCGACTCAGTGAGTGGCGGGTCTAACGCAACGAGCACACCCTCTTCGTCTCAATCACCAAGTGCAAACCCGGCACCCACCGAAAACCGATACGACATCCTCTCCAAGATGATCAAGCCGATGGCCGGTGTCCTGCTGGGCGGTGACCAGACAAGTGACCGCGCCCTCATACTCAAGGCCACCGTGGGCCAGGTGGGGGGACGACTCCCCCAGGGGATCAAGGGAGCCTCGTTCACGGCGAAGATCCAATATCCGGGACGATTCCTTCTCCAGGCCCCGGTGCTCGGAGAGACCGTGACGGTCTGCCGTAATGGCTCGCAGGTCTGGGCCGTTCCCGGATCAAAGATCCAGTTCTTGCTGGGGCAGTTCAAACAAAAGCCCCTCCCCAAGCAAAAAAGCGGAGCCCCACTCCAACTTCCCTTCACAGCGCAGCAGGCAGTCCTCCTTCCAGCGCTCTTCCAACTCGAACGGGCGGACGAGACAGCCGACATAGGCGGTGTCCCATGCCGCGTGATCGCTGGGGGCCTGATGCCGGAACTCGCCAAATCCGTGAAAGCCGAGGACTTCTCGACCAAGCTTTGGATCTGCTCGGATTACACCCCAAAAAGGGTCGATATACGCCGTCGCGACTTCGCAATGTCCTTCCTGGTCGAGGAACTTTCCTACT
>Ga0114958_10002518_pt1 | contig 13655 bp, 14 predicted proteins | sample C_130208_EF_Meta_FD_89577 | JGI IMG/M metagenome (GOLD analysis project Ga0114958, IMG submission 89577) | Freshwater microbial communities from Lake Croche, Canada to study carbon cycling - C_130208_EF_MetaG | ecosystem: Environmental > Aquatic > Freshwater > Lake | place: Lake Croche, Canada... | reverse complement strand
TTATAGAATTCCATACTATATAATTAATTATTACATACATATATTATTTCAATTTTTTACACATTATTATTATGATTAAAAAATTGAATATTTTTTTAATTGTCATTTATTTAATATATTTATGTCTATCAATAACAATACTAATGATTTCAACACTATCCTCAGTAACATCAGCAACGCCATTATCAACATTAATAACATCAACAATTACATCTATGATTATAATATTCTAAATAACTTTATAATTCTCATGAATAATAGAATTGAAAGAAATAATATGAGAGATTATATTTTAGCAGAGATTGATTATTTAATTTGGTTGAAACGACCTGAAGATACTATTTATACAAATAATTATGAAATAATAATGATTAATAATCTTAATCATTATAGAAGTATTATTTTTAATAATAATAATTTAGATTTAATGAATGAATTTTTAATTTCAATTGATTCTTCAAATTATGATGAACTTAAAGAAATGTACAATCATATTAATTCTCTATATAGAGTATAATTTATTTATATAATTCTTTGAATCTTAGAACTTAAATTAGCTAAGTTTAGGATATTATATTTAAATGGATTACCACCTCTTAATGAGAATGGAGCGGTTCCTTCTTGAGGTGCAGGTTGATTTGATAAACTTGCTAATCTATTTATGTTACTTGCCATTTGAGAAGTTGTAGGTAAGTTATTAGGCATACCCATGTTTTGGAAAGCTTGAGCTGTTTGAACAGGTGCCATTTGTTGTAACATTAAAGGATCATAGTTCATAGGTGAAACCATTTGTTGCATTTGACCCATTTGTTGTTGACCCATTTGTTGTTGGCCCATATGTTGTTGCATTTGACCCATTTGTTGCATTTGACCCATTTGCATCATTTGTTGATTTTGAAAGTTTTCAGGTAATTCACCTTCATATTGAACTAAACCTTTATTTCCAGAATTTACTTTATTATCAGGGCCACCTAAGAAGTTTTTTACACCAATTACATTTTCAGTATCTGAATCAAGAATTTTTTTCATTTCTTCAGTTGTTGTATTATCCTTCTTATTCTTCTTAGATTTTTTAGAATTTTTTTTAGATTTATTATTATAACTTGAATTTTTTAAAGTTCTTGTATTTTCCTTTCCCATATATATATACTTACAAAGATTTTTTAAAAACTATATTTTTTAATTTTATATTTTTTTATTTTATATTTTTGTAAACTAAACTAAACTAAATTATTTTTTAAAGAGAATTATTTTTTATTCTTTTTTGCAACAGATTCAATTTCTTTTAATTTTTTGGTTAATTTTTCATTTTGTTTCTGTTGTTCTTCTAATAAGGATGTCATGTATTCATTCTTTTCTTTTAATTTTTTATATTTTTCAAGAACATGTTGTTGTTCTTTAGATTTATCTTCTACTTCTGTTTCTGCTGTTTGTAAAATTTCTTTACTGTTCATTTTGGCCCAAAATTCATTAGAACTATTATTTTGAACAGACCACGATATGCTGCCATTACTTAAAATTACATATTTATATTCATCTCCAAATTTAGTTAAAAAGCCACCTAATCTAAATACATTAGCTTTGGTATCTTTATCTTTAGTAAAGTATCTAATATGAGTACCAATTATAACTTTTCTTATATCTGAAACCTTTTTATACTCTTTTAATTTTTCTTTAATATCATCTGACGACATTGAATCTTGAAATGTTTTTTTAGGTCTAACATAACCAGTATCTCTTGATAGTCTTTTTGTCTTACTAAAAGCTTGTGGGTCCATTATATTATAGTATATTTATTTTTCTAAATTAAAGTTTTTCAGTTTTTATATACAGAAAATAAATATATATAATATTTATATATGATAAAAAAACTATTATTAATAAGAAAAAAGACAAATATAAATAAAACACCACCAAAACCAATTATAAATAAAACACCACCAAAACCAATTATAAATAAAACACCACCAAAACCAATTATAAATAAATCAACAAAACCAATTATAAATAAAACACCATCAAAACCAATTATAAATAAAACACCACCAAAACCAATTATTAATAAACCAAAAATACTTAAAAGTAATTTGGTATCAATAAATTATAAAAAAATTAACTTATCTTTAAGCATTTTAAATAAAAATTTATTACAAATTACTAAAATTAAATATAATCCTTCATATAAAAAAGTACATACTTGGATTTCTAATATAAAAGATAATAATATTTTTCATTGTCTTGCTTTTGATATTATTAGAAATTATAATCCTAATTATAAATCAGTATATATATATATAAATAATATTAATAAAGAAGATTCAGTACAAAAATGGAGATTATTTACAATGAAAAAATTATTTTCTAATATAAATGTTAGTTATATTACTAAAACAGAAGCAGTGGAACAGACACATCCTAGTTATAATTGTTGGTGTTTCATAGATTATGTTAAAGATATACATATTACAAATATTGTAAATAAATTAAAATCAAATTTAAAAGGAGAATATATTTTATTAAATCAAAGAAATGTTAATAATAGATATTTATATGAAAATGAAACTAATTTACCATTACAAGACTATTTAAGTAAAAAAAATTTTAAGTTACCTATAAAAGTATGTTCATTTCATATTATGACACCAGAAGAACAATATGAAGCTTGTTCTAAAGCCGCTATATTTATAAATGCACATGGTGCTGGTTGTACCAATCTTATTTTTACACCAAGTAACTGTCCATTGATAGAAGTTAATTTTAGAAAACATTGGTATTGTAATCCTGTATGTCAAGACCATCGTAATTTTATAACTTCAATAAATGAAAAATGTACTAAATATTTAGAGGAAGGAACTAAACCATTTTTTAAAGCAGATTTTCATAATTTATGTAAATTAATTAATAAAAAATATACAGAAGTTGAAGTAGAAAAATATAAAGGTATATTTAGTAATAATCCAATAGGAAAAGAAATTCTTTATGTAAATGGACCAGATTTAGTTAAACTAATAGAATCTTATTTGTAAATAAAAAAAATTTATTTTTTATTATATTTTGCTAATAAATCATTTAATTTAATATCTCTACTATCTTCAACAGTATATTGTTCTATTTCATCTTTTGAAACAAATTTGCTTAATACATTTTTAAATGCATCAGTTTTATCATCATTAATATAAGAATTATAATGCATTCTATAAAAAATATAATTATAATTAAAATAAATTTTCCATATATAGTTTTTCTTAGGAATACTTAAAAGTCCATATAATTTATTTTTATTGTCTGTACCTATTTTTACAAGTATTCCACCCGCTTTTAATTCTTCATTTGACAATGATATTACTCTAATAACACCCCCTAAAGTTAGTTTTTGAAATTCTTCTTTGGTGTGAATATATTTAAAATCAACTAATTCGTCAGTATATTTTTTCTTCCATTCTTTATATTTAAGTATTCCATCAGATTTTGGGTCATAATTTTGTAAAAGTTTATTTAAACTTTCTTTATCTTTACTATTCATTTTAATATATATTATATTTTAATCTTTATTAAATTTTTACAAATTAATTTAAAGGTAATAATCTTATAATATATAAGTTATGACAGATATTATATCAGAATCTTTTCAAACAAGTTGGTATAAAAACCATTTTAATGTTAACAATAAAATGATTATCGACAAAACAGAATTTCTTAAATTAGTCAATATTCTAAAGAATCAAAATAATCAAAATGTTGTTCAAAATAAAATTGTTCAAATTGAAACAGAATATCTTCAAAAATTAACAGAAATAGAAAATTTATGTAAAAATAATGAAGAAATAAGCAAACTACAAAAATTAAATAGTTTAAAAATTCTTCAGAAGGAACTTGAAATAATTAAATTATTAACTAAATATTCTCTTCAAAATAACCAATTAAATTATACTTTTTTTACCAATGCATTGAAATTATTATTATCATTAAGTGAAACTTTAAGAACTAGATTAAATCAAGAAGAAATAAAATTAGAAAATAAAATATATACTGATGATAATATATCAAGATGTTCTTATAAATTTTGTAATTATAAAGATTCTTGTAATTACAACTATAATAAATCAAAAAATTTAATTTGCTATCAAGATCATTATGTACATAGTATGGTATCTGGTGATTTAAAAGTTTTATTAGATTATATTGAACAAAAATACGGAGAGATTAAAATAGTATCTCATAATAAAGAAATTTTAAAGACAATTAATACATTATCATTTGTAATAAATCATATGGAAAATGAGTTGAAAGCGAAATGTATGTATTTAGCTGAAGATGAAATTGAAAGTTTTCATTTTGTAAAAATTAAGCAATAAAAAAATAAAAATTGACAAATATTTAAAATAATAATATTATATATAATATATGTCTATTGCACTAAAAAGAATAAATAAAGAACTAGAAAATATTAAGAAAGAAAATCTAGAAGGTTTCATTCTAACAAATACTGATAATATATGGAGCTGGCAAGGTATTTTATATGGACCTCCTGATTCTCCTTATGAAAAAGGTGCATTTCCTTTTCAAATAACTTTTGATGAAGAATATCCAATAAAAGCACCTTCAGTAAAATTTTTAAAACCGATTTTTCATCCTAATATTTATAGAGATGGAAAGATTTGTATTGATATTTTACAACCTCATGAATGGTCTCCTGCTCAAAAAGTAGATAAAATTATGTTGTCATTAAGATCATTATTTATGGATCCAAATCCAGCTTCGCCAGCTAATGCTGATGCAGCTAAAATGTATCTTACAAATAGGGAGTTATTTGATAATACAGTTAGAAATAGTATTCAATAAAAATTGTATTATAATAATATTTAATTTAATTTTCAACTATAACAATGGAAGAAGCTTATTTGAATATAATTAATAAAATTATATTAACTGGTGAAGAAAGAAAAACTAGAAATAGTATTACGAAATCTATTTTTGGAGAAAAGCTAGAATTTGATATTTCAGAATCTATACCTTTTATAACAACAAAGAAACTAGCATGGAAAACAGTTATCAAAGAATTATTATGGTTTTTATCAGGTTCAACAGATAATAAAAAATTAACAGACCAAAATGTTAAAATTTGGAATGGTAACGCATCACGTGAATATATGGATAGTGTTGGATTTACTGATAGAGAAGTTAATGATTTAGGACCAATTTATGGGTTTCAATGGTTACATTTCAATGCTGATTATAAAGATCATAAAACTACTTATGATAATCTTGGTGTAAATCAAATAGAAACAGTATTACATCAACTTAAAAACGACCCAATGTCCAGAAGAATAATTTTATCAGCGTGGAATCCAGCACAACTTCATTTGATGAATTTACCACCTTGTCATATGATGGCACAATTTTATGTATCAAAAGATAAAGAATTATCTTGTCAAATGTATCAACGTTCAGCAGATGTTGGATTAGGATTACCTTTTAATATCGCAAGTTACGCGGTGTTAACTTATATATTAGCAAAGTTAACAAATATGAAACCGAAAAAATTAATAATTGTTATAGGTGATGCACACATTTATAATAATCATGAAGAAAGTTTAAAGAAACAAATAGAAAGAAAACCATTTAATTTCCCTAAGTTAATAATTAATCCAGATAAAGAATTTAATAAAATAGAAGATTTTACTATTGATGATTTTATTGTTGATAATTATACTTATCACGAAAATATCGTTATGGATATGATTGCTTAAAAATATATTATACATATATATATGTACATGGATGATTCAGAATTTGATTTAGTACCAGAAAAAAATATATTAAGTTATATTAATATTATTATAAGTTTTATTGCAATTGCAATATTAGGATTTATATTTTTTATTAGATATATTCCAAGATTTAGTAATAGTGTTACTGTTAGTGCTATTAACAATGAGGTGAGTTGTAAAAATACAGATACTGGTAAAACTGTTACAGGTACTAGTGATGAAATACTTAAAAGTAACAATGGTAATGGTGCTTGTTATAATACAAATGGTATTGAAGCTTTCATTAAAAATAACTATGTAATAATTATTATAATCTTTCTAATTATAGATTTAATAATATCATATATGATAGAAACTACATTACCAGTTTTTTTGAAAGTTATAGTTTATATAATATTTTCATTAACAATTGTGTTATCAATTATATTTGGTACTATATTTCTTGTTATATTAAAGTTATTTAAAATACCATTATTTTAATTATATAAAATGTTTAAAATACCATTATTTTAATTATATAAAATGTTTAAAATACCATTATTTTAATTATTAAAGAAGATTAAAATGCATTATATTAAATTACTATTTAATATAATAAACTAATAAATTTTAAATTCAGGTATATCTATTACATCACCAATTACATAAGTTTCATTATCTAATTTAACGGCTTGACCTTTATCATCTCTCTCTACTTTTCCAACAGGAAATTGTAAATCATAATCATAAATCATACCAGAATCTTCATAAAACCAATAATAATCAGATGTAGAATATAAATTATCCTCCATCTTTTTAACAGCTTTAATTTTTCTTACTTTAATTTTAACTCTAGATGAATCTTTAGAATTTGCACCATTATCTGTTTTTAAATCATATTCTATTTTTTGATTATATGCAGGTCCTATTGGTTTTTCTAATAAAGCATCTTCATTAAATTGGAAACATTTATACTTTGAACCCATCATATTATGTGCTTTAAATAATTCACAATCAACTGCAGCTTCTTTAACAGCTTCAATAAATGATATTAATAAATTATTTTTTTTACGTGAAATATTTTCCATCTTTTCGTCAGCAGTAACTTTAGTACTTTTTCTAATCATTTTATATCTGAAAACATCAACAGTTCTTTGGTTTAAGGGTAGATCTTTATGAACACAAAAACGTACAGCTCTTCCCATAATTTGTTCGATACGAGCTTCATTCCAGAAAGGTTCTAAAATATGAACTTGACGAGTATTTCTAAGTGTAATACCTTCGGCACCAGCGGGGGATAACATAATAATTTTTACAATTCTGCCAAATAAATTTTCTTTATCATTGTAAATCTTTTTATTTCGTTCTCTTATTTCTCTATCAATGGCACCGTGATATTCAATATATCTAAAACCATCATTTGTTCCTTTAATAGATAAATCATTGAAATTCATTTGAGAATCACGATGATAATCTCCAAAACCAAAGAAACTTAGATAAATTTTAAATATTTGAAGACCTTCCATTTGTACATAATTTGAATACACTAAGACTGGTCCAGGTGATTTAAGAATATTAAAAATACAAGTCATAAATTTTGGTGAACAAGTATATAATGCTATAAATAAATTAGATTTATGTTTTTCAGTTGTAACAAAAGCCGAGAAACTAGATTTATAAGTTTCTTTCCATTTTTTAATATCTTCTTGTAATGTGTTTTTCTTTTCTTTATCTTTAGTATGTATTTCTTTACAGTAATTTATAAATGAATTTATAAAATTATTTATTGCACTCATATAAGCTGCTATTTCAGAATCATTTAATTTTAATGCTTTAATTTTATCAACTTCTTTACCTTCATCGATTAAAACAGCATCTTCAACCTTAATTTTAAATTTACCAGGTCTAGGTCTAGCTTCTCCATTAACAATATCGTTAATATGTGGAAAAACAAAATTTGCAGCTTGACGTGTATATGCATTATATGTTGATAATTGTTCACCAACTTTACCTCTAGACCTCATTCTATTTAATTTTTCTCTATGTTCTTCTATTTTTTCAAAATGTTCATATATTTCTAATTGATAATTTTCCATAAGAATATTTTTATAATGTACTGTTTTAGAAGGGAATTTATCTGGAGTAGCTCCTAAATAATAAGATACTAAACCTAAAATTCTTCTTTGAAACATATTTTTAGTATTTTCATTTAATGATTGAAAATTTACTGAAGAAATAAATAATTGTTCAAAAATACTTTCACTAGTTGGAAAAGTTCCAGGACGTAAAAGATTAAATATTAATGCAAATTCAAAAGGATTATTTACAGCGGGTGTAGCTGATAATAACATAATTCTAACATTCGCATTTTCTTTCTTTTCTTGTTGAATATAATCATATATAACTTGAGCTCTTTTACCTTTTTTGGAACTAATATTGTTATAAACGTTATTTATAAATCTATGGGCTTCATCAATAACGAATAATGATTGTTTAGAACTATCTGCTTTTTTAACTTTTTCTAAAAAATCTCTATCAGCAAAAGGAGAATCGTAGTGAATAAATATAATATTTTTAAATCTGTCTTCATAATTTTCATTAGTCAACCAATTTTTTAAATCTTTTAACCAAGGGTCGTCGTGCAAAGCAGCAGGCATTAATAAGAAAATATTCCATTTAGGATTATAATTATATAATATATTATAAACATTGATAACACTAACAGTTTTACCAGCACCTACACCATGATATACTAACATTTCTTTGAATGGTGATTGATAATCTAAATATTTACCAATAAATTCTTGATAAGTAGTTATTTTATTTTTTTCTCCAGTTTCTTGACATGGGTCTTCACCTTCTTTTCTAACAATTTCTGGTAATACATATTTTTTAAAATTTTTCATTATCCAATTTGGAAATATTCTTCCATTTTGTTCTAAATGAATTATTGTTTTAGACATTATTATAAAGTTAGAAAATTTAATTATTTATTTTTTAGTTGTAAATATTTATTTTTATATTTTTGATATAATGTAAAGTAATCCTTATTACCTCCACCAACAACAACAAATGGCGAAGATCTAACTATATTATTCGCATCAATAAAATCTTGAATTTGTTTTTGTAATCTAGCTCTAACAGATTTTTTTTCATATAATAAAAATCCTACATTCATAGACTTACCCGCATCACCACAAGACCATTGTAATCCATTTCTATTAAAAGACGGTCCTAAATTTTTTTTTATTTTTAAATCGTCATCCATAAAAATATGTGTTGGGTCATCTAAATCACAATGGTCTCCAAAACATACAGATGTAATACTATGTGTAGTACTATATGGACAATCGTATAGAATACCAACTAATCTATAAGGTTCATTTAAATTATTAGTTATTGTTTTATAAGTTATATATTTTTTAATAAAGTTATCTACAGGTTCTGATAATGATATTTTTATATAATCTGTAGTCCCTGTTATTTGACCAGCTGGAAAACCAGATAATGATGTAGAATTAAAATATACTTGATTTACTAAAAATTCGACTAATACATCTTGAGAATTACCACCTTTATTAAGCATCCCATTAGCTCTAAGATCTGCCATCGACATAAATGTTAACAATTCATTATTTCTAGCAGTCTCATATTTTGGTTCTTGAACTCCATATGATATATATTTTGAAGAATCTGTAACATTTAATAATTGTTTAAATCTTTCATCAATAAATTCAGTTCTTTTAAATTCTATTGTACCACTTGAATATAAACTATTTATAATTCTATCATCCATCATTTCAACAAATGTTTGAATTATTAAATATTGATTTTTATCTTTATCTGATGTAGGTAAAACTGGTAATCTATCAATACCATTCCATAATTCAGATTGCATTCTATTTACCATATAGAATGCTGCATTTCTAAAACATTGAAAACCCTTGTTATTATGTAAAGATAATCCAGGATAAGGAGAACTAGAAGGAACACCATAAGAATTATTATAATTATTTATGAATAGAGTTTTGAGAGTATCTTTAGATAATATATTTGCATTAAATATTATATTACTCATATATAGTAATTTAGAAAAAATTGAAAAATTAATTATTTTATTATACATTTTTTAATATTATGTTTTCTAAAGAAGAACTAATCTCTAAATTTGATTACCCTAATAGCGAAAATGCTATTCAATATCTTTATCATGGTCTTCTAAAAAAAGAAGAAGTATATAATTTTCTTAATTATGATAAGTTTAAGGAACATTCTATTGTAATTATTAAGCATTTTGGTAATAATATTTATAATGAATTGGAGTCAGAATTTGTTAAAAAAATGATAAAGGATAATGTATCAATTGAATATTTCAAGCAAAGATTTAATTGTAATTTGCTTGAAAGATATAAAAATATTTTATCTGATGTTTATGGATTTGATGTTATAAAAAATTGGTTGGATACTTATAACATATCATAAACTATTTATTTAATATTTCATTACCAGAAGTATTATCGAATCTATAAGTTGGTACTTTACCAGGACCACCTTTTGGTTTATAATTAAATGAAACTTGTTTTCCTGCTTCTCTTTTCTTTAGTGATTCTAATCTAGCCATTCTCATTGGATCTTCAGTACTTCCTAAACACTGTAATGTAAATTCTTGAAATGGTGATTTATCCAATACTGTTATATCGTGACTATCTAAATAATATTCTCTTGCTTTTAATATTCTAATAATCATACCCATATAATTAGTTTTTTCTCTAGTATCTCTTCTACAAATAGCATATTGATAATCTATTAATAAATATAAAAACACTGCTTGAAATGTTCCAAAAAATGTTTTCTTTTTTTCTGAATAATTATTTACAATACATCTATTATTATGTCCATATAATTTTAATATACATACATCATTATAGTAATATTCTGTATGATAATCATAAAATTGGAAAAATGGGGTGAAATGTTTTATTGTAATTTTATTATTGTATTCTTTCTTTAAAAAATTACCTATTGATTCTCTATCTTCTTTATAATTAATAGATATAGCTTGATAATAATTAAAACTACTAAAATTGAGGTCTTTATTTACTTTCTTAACTAAATAATTGAATGCATAATGACCTATAACAATTAATTGTGAATTGTGTAGTATTTTATGTCTAACAAATCTCTTAATATTTTTTAGTTCTTCTTCAGGTAATTTAGTTTCATAATTAATTTCATATTTATCATAATTATTATCAAAAGGATAATATTTCATTAATGTTACAAATCTATTAAATGTTTTATCTAATCTCCAATAGGAAGTTATAGGGTCGGCATACACTCTAAAAGCGTCTATTAACATTAAATGTGGATGAGAATATCTAATTCCTTGGTCTTCAATAGTTGGTAAATTGTCATAAACATTCTTAGGCATATAAGAAATATCAACATAATTATCAAAATTTACAAAAATTTTATATGTTTCTTCATGAACACCCCCTTTTCCTTCTATATATTTAAATTTTTTAGAGTGCAAATAATCTGCTAGTTCAATTATATCTTTTAAAGGTTCATATGAATAAAATTCAATATCAGCTCTATCGGTTTCTTTATAAAATACATCATTCTTATTCTTTATTTTAATTAAATGATTTTGCGCATATCCTCCATAAACTATTTTTTTATTTTTCTTTATAAATTCTATAATAGCTACATATACATCTTTAAACTCTTTCATAGTTGGTTCAATTATTTCTTGTCTTTTTTTTAATGCTTCGGTATTAATATAATCTAGATTCTTTTTTATATGTTCTAAATCTGTTTGTCTATACATTAAAGTGAATTAGAATAATAATTTTACGAAAATTATTATTTTGATTCTATAAATTTTTATAGCTTTTATGCTATATTTCTAAATTTATTTCAATTGGAGTACTTGCTTTATCTTTCTTAGTAAATAATTCTTCATGACTCGTTGGAGAAAATAAATTATAATTATTTTTGGGTTTTATTATATCCCATTCTAATTTAAAACTATCAAAATCTAATTTGTTTGTTTCTTCAAGTCTACTAATTAAATCATATTTTAAACTAAATAATTCTGGTATTTTAAAATCAGGATTTTTGATCTTTTCTTTATTTAAATTTTTATATAATTCTACATCGTAATTAAAACTAGATTTATCTTCTTCTAATTTTTTCTTTTTACATTTTAATTCATTTATTTCATGAACAACATCTATTTGTTGTTGTTTCATATCTTTAAATTCTTGAGAATCTTCTAATTCTTTTTTCTTTTTATCTAATGCTTTTTGAAGGCTTGCTTCCTCTAATCTTTTTAATAATTTTTCTCTAGAAATATCTTCATTTTTTTTTATAAATTCTTCTTTAGATAATTTATTTTCAACGGTGATTTCTTTGCTATCTACTTTGTTAAAACAAAAACAAGAATTCATTCCAAATGTTTCCACTGTAATATTATTTTTTTTAAAATAATTATTTTGGATACCACCATCTATAAAATAATTTAATGATATTTCATTATCAAATACACCAAGAATTTTATTATTTAAGAATACAACTAGAGCTAATTTATGTAAATCCATTATATTTATATAATTAAATTTCTTTAATTGAATTTTTTAAATTTATCTATTTAATAAAAAACTTTTAATTGCTACATTTAAATCAATTAATGTTATTACCTTTTTTTTAGCATCTTTATCACTAAATATTCTTTTACTATGACTTCTTTTACATTTAGTAAATAATAATTCCATATCTCTGCCATAATATTTAAATTCATCATAATTTTTTTTAAAGAAAGAAGATTTAATTGAGTTATCTAATTTCCAATCATTTGTTTCTACAATTTGTTTAAATATTTTTAATAATTCTTTAGGTGTATATGGATCAATTGCAAATCTAACTGGAAATCTAGAATTTAATCCTATATTATATGAAAAGAAACACTCATCTATTTCTCTAGGATATCCTGCCACTATACAAATAAATTCATTTTTCATTTCTGATAATTTCATATTTAAAGTATCAATTGCTTCTTTAGAAAATGAATCTCTCATTTCTTTACTTCCAAGAGAATAAACTTCATCAATAAACATTACTCCTCCTTCACAACTATCAATTAATTCTTCAGTTTTAATAGCAGTTTGACCTAAATATTTTGCTACCATATCAGACCGAGATACTTTTTTGAAAACATTATTTTTTAAAATTCCCATAGCTAAGTAAATTTTACCTAATATTTTACCTAATTCAGTTTTACCTACTCCAGGTGGTCCTTCTATAACTGTGTGTAGCATATCAACATTTTTATTATCTAATTTTTGTAAATAAAATATTATATGTTCAATAATATCACTTTTAACTTTTCTCATTCCAATTAAATTATTTAATTCTATTAGTGAAGGAATCATTTTATTTAACATTTGAAGGTCAATATTATAACGTTTTGTATCATCATATAATTTACCTAATTCAATTAAATCATTTAATGTATTTATTTTTTTATCAATAATAACTAAATCTTTTAATTTATCTTCCTCTTTTTTTTGTTTTTCTAAATCTTCTTTTTCTAATCGCTCTTTTTCTATAAAGTCATTCATATTATTCATAAGCATTCGTTCAATGTATTCTAATTCATCAAAATCAATTAAATGAATACGTTTTATCGGTAATTTATTATGAACTGTAATTTGTTCAGGTTCACGAGGTCTTTTATTTACAATAGGTGCTTGGATTCTTGTAGGGGGTAGTTGTGTTTTCGTAGGAGGTAAGTGCATTTTTACAGGTGGTGGTTGGGTTTTCGTAGGTACGTTTAATGTTACATGATTTTTAATATTTTGAACTGGTTTAGGATTTTGAATATACGTGCTTGGTGGTTTAGGA
>Ga0114958_10002516_pt1 | contig 13660 bp, 8 predicted proteins | sample C_130208_EF_Meta_FD_89577 | JGI IMG/M metagenome (GOLD analysis project Ga0114958, IMG submission 89577) | Freshwater microbial communities from Lake Croche, Canada to study carbon cycling - C_130208_EF_MetaG | ecosystem: Environmental > Aquatic > Freshwater > Lake | place: Lake Croche, Canada... | reverse complement strand
GTGCTGGCGACGAAGGTATGGAGTGGAAAGCCCCTATGCTTAAAGTACTTCAGCACTGGGGTTACGATAATCACTGTGATCGTATAGAGTCTTCTGGTAGGTTCGGCTGGGCTAAAATTTTCAAAGACGACGGGTATAAAGCGCTGTGGCAAGTGTTCGAACTGCCGGTGGCCGATTCAGGGTTAGGAGCTTAAGATGGGTGGTGGTCCTAGTCAGCCTACAACGACGACTGTAAACCAGAACACGTCGAACCTTCCTGAGTATGCACGGCCATACTTTACCTCCATGATGGGTAAGGCGCAGGCGGTAACCAGCGCGCCGTATGTTGCATACGGCGGCGAGCGCCTCGCAGGGTTCACTCCTGAGCAGCTGCAGGTCCAACAGAATATCCTCAACCAGCAGATGCCGGGGCAGTTTGAAACGGGGACTCAGCTGGCTGGACTGTCGGGTTTGGGTTCTCTAACTGCCGGGCAGCGGTATGCGGAAATGGGCGGGCCCCAGAGCTTCACCCAAGAGGGTACGGCTCAGCAATATATGTCGCCGTACATGCAGAATGTTCTGGATGTCCAAAAACAGCAAGCACTGCGTGATGCGCAGCAGGGGCAGCTTGCCCAAAGCCTCGGTGCTGCTCGGCAGGGGACTTATGGCGGTGCTCGCCAGTTGCTCGCTACTACGGAGCGCGAGCGCAATCTGGGTGACCAGATGAGCAAAATCCAAGCTACCGGGATGCAGTCTGCCTATGAGAACGCAGTGAGGCAGTTTAATGCTGAAGAAGCTGCGCGGCTACAAAACCAGCAATTCGGCGCTAATCTTGGTCTTCAAGGTTTGGCACAGGCTAACCAGTCGGCTCAGACACTTGGTAACCTTGGCGCTACTGAGCAGCAAACTCGGTCGAATATGTATAACCAACAGCAAGCAACGGCGGCTCAGGAACAGGCGCTCCGTCAGCAGTATCTTGACCAGCAGTATCGAGATTTCATTGCGCAGCGTGACTACAACAAGGAAAACCTCGCGTTCTATAGTAGCTTGCTTCACGGTGTTCCTGTTTCACCTAATACGACTTCAACGCAAACTACTACAGGCACTGCGCCTTCGCTGGGTGCGCAGCTTATGGGTACTGGCCTCACAGCGCTTAGCGCCTACAACATGGTTAAGTAAGGGTAAGAGGGTATCATGGTAGGTCTCAACCACTCAAAACCCTTCGGCGCGCAGACCCCTGAGCAGATCGCTAAGGACTACGGCGGCAACAAGGCCAAGATCGCTCAGGCGATGCAGCTGGGTATTGTCGACCCCACGGTCGGTACGCTTGCCGGTATGTTTATTGACCGCATGGCAGCAGGTGCGCAGCAGTCGCAGGCCCCTCAGGGCACGGTAGCTAGCCAAGTATTTAATCCGCAGACGCCTCCCGCTCAGGCTCCCGGTGGTCTCCCTGCTATTTCCGGCGCACCCCCGATGGGCGCTGGTGCTCCCCCGCCTGATATGCCGATGCCTCCCCAGTCACCGCAAGATATGCAGCCCATGGGTCCGGGTATGGCCGAAGGCGGCATGGTGGCGTTCGCTGGCGGCGGTCATCTGCATTCGCTTCTCCCGTTCCCGGAGGCTGGGCTTCCTGAAAGTACCGGGTTCGCTGATGGCGGTCTGGCTACGCTCCCCGTGCCCGACGATATGTTTAACTCGTCTGTTGGTGACAACGATACCCAGAACTACGCGCCGGGGGGTGTTGTGGCTTTTGCTGAGGGGGGTCCCCTCGGTCCTTGGTTCGAGAAAGAAGCTGTAGAAGCTATCCCCGGTATCCGAGTTACTAGTCGGGAGCGCAGCGCTGCCGACAATGCTCAGGTAGGCGGTAATCCTCATAGCTACCACCTGACAAACAACGCCCGTGATTTCGCCCCGCCTACCGGCATGGGTATGGGTGCACTAAAAGCGCAACTTACAAATCTCTATGGTCCGGGCTACGATATTATCAATGAAGGCGACCATGTCCATGTAGAACCCGGCGGGCATCGCGGAGCGCGTACAGCTACTGGGATAGTTGACCCGATGGATGCCTTTAACCCAGCTAACCTTGAAAAGACGAAAGCCAGCCTTACCGCACTGGCACCTCAGCAGCATACGTATTCTGATATGGCTATGGAAGAGACCCGCAGAGTTTTGGCGGACGAAAAGAAAGATCGCAAGCAAGCCGCTAACATGGCGTTGATGAACTTCGGCCTTGCGCTGATGTCGTCTAAGAGTCCGAACTTCCTTACGGCAGTCGGCGAAGCCGGTGCGCCCGCTGTTGCTGGTTTGAAAGCTGATCTCAAGGACCTCAAGAAGGAAGCCCGCGACGCTATTATGGAAGCGGCAAAGCTGGAAGATTACAGCAATAAGGAGGGCCGTGAGCTTGCCCATGACGCCCTAGCTCATGCAGATAAGTTAGCCGAGATCGCTGTTCAGAACCGTGCCTTTGGTGAACAGAAGCGCCAGTTTGGTGTCAAAGAGACAAACGAGATGACCAGAAGTCAGAACCAGATCGACGCTCAAAAAGCGATTGCATCTATACGAGTTAATCCAAGTGACCAAGAGGGGGCAATTGCCCTACTTAAGAATGCTAATCCCGGCTGGACAGACGCAGATGCTTATAGGGAGTATCTACGGCTCAAACAGAAGTATGCTCCGTCAAGTATGACGGAAGGCTTCCCCGGGGATCAATCAGGCGGTACAGCTACCGGCGCACCTGCAGGACCTTGGTCTCAGTACCAGCAGTGAAGGATTAGTACATGTCAGCCCCGCCTGTTGGTACGGTAAAGGATGGGTACCGGTTTAAAGGCGGTAATCCCGGTGACCCAGATAACTGGAGTCGCTTACCCCCTACTGTGGGTGATGTAGTCGGGGGCTATAAATTTAACGGCGGTAACCCCGCTGACCCTAAGAGCTGGGAAGCTAATCAGGAGGCTCCTAGTGTTCTCGAAAACATCCCTATCGTGGGGGGTGCGCCATCTGCTGTCGCGGATATCCCGCTGCGCTTTACCCAAGGTCTGGCTTCTACTGGCAAGACGTTTACCGATGTTTTCGGGGCCGGGAATACCGCCTCTGATGCCCTCGAAGGAGTAGCCACCTTTGCTGACGCGCTGACGTCGGCCCAGTCACGCAAAGATGCTAAGGCTGCCGCCCTAATCCGTCAGGAGGCTGAAGGTAAAGGTATCTGGGAAGAGGTTAAGGCTGCTGCTAAGTCGGCTATGTATTCCCCGTTGGAGACCGCTGCCAGCCTTACCGGGTCGGCCCTCCCGTTCGTCGCTGCTGGTTTAGCTGCTCCTGCAACTGGCGGTAGCAGTCTTGCACCCATTGCCGCCATGGCTGGTGTTGGCGCTGTGTCTGGCGTGGGCATGATTAAGGGCGACATCTACGACGCGGTGAAAGCTGCGGCCCTTAAGCATAATGTCTCGGACGATAAAGCTGAAGAGATGGCGCAGAAGGCGCAAGAATACGGTAGTGCTAATACCGGGCAGATCGCCCTCGGGGGCGTAATCGGAGCTATCGCCAATTCGACCGGTATCTCTCGCCAGCTGGGGGGTATTATTGGCCGCGCAGCAGAGAAAGAAATCCTCGAAGGTGCAGCTCGGCAAGCTACACATGGCCTCGTCCGTAGGACTGCAACTGGGTTTGCTGAAGAAGCCGTTCCCGAAGGTATTCAAGCGGGGCAGGAACGGTTGGCCCAGAACCTTGCAGAGCAGAATGCAGGGTACGATACAGATACGTGGAAAGGCGTTGCCGGGCAGGCAGCATACGAAGGCATCCTTGGCGGCGTATTCGGCGGGGGTCTCGGCGCAGTTGCGGGGGGTAAGCCCGAAGCTTCTAACGAGGCGGAAATGTATCAAGGTAGCGCAGCACTCGGAAGCACTCTAGCTAATCCAGCAGTCACAGACGACGAGCGTAAAGCGGCGATTGACGCCCGCGCCGCACAGGTACGTGGCCTATTTCCCGGTATGTCCGAAGAGACAGCCATTAGGTTTGCTGCCAACGAACGCGCTATAATCGAGGAAGAGCTTAAAAGGAGGGAAGCTCGTGGAGAGCAAGAACCTACAGTTGAGGCTGCACCGGAAACGCCTGCGCCAGATGGAGTCCCAAGTGAACCTGACATTACCGGAGGTGGAGCTAGCGTTCCGGGTGCTGGCGAACCCGGAGTTGGACCTACAATTAACCCCGAACCTGTCGCTCCTGAGCCCACCGGAGTGGGAACGCCTGCAAGTGCTCCTGACGTCCCTCCAGTTGGCGAAGCGCCACAGCCCGGTCCACTAGACCAGTACCATCCGGATGCGGTGTCGATCTACGAGGCCGCTAGCCCCAAAGAGCGCATGGCGGCTGCCAAGGTAGTAGCTAACCGGGCAGTCGATACCATCCCCGAGTACATTAATGTGCCGGTTCCGGCGAAGGTGATTACTCAAGCCGCCATCCAGATGGCGCAGCGCGCCGCTAGGGGTGAAATCTTCGACCCCACCGTGGTGGTTAAGGACGTGCTAGTTACCAACAACATCGCCCCTGCTGCACCCGTGGTAGAAGAAGCGGTAGCCCCCGAACCGGTAGTAAAACAGCCCGCAGCTGGCCCCGGATACACAGTTGAGACCGCTGTAGACGAGTACGTCCGCCGCATCATGGAGCAAGATGCAAGCCCTAACCCAGAGCTTGAGCAGTTCATCGCCAACAACGCCGCTGCAATCAATGCTGAGTTCTTGAAGCGCAAAGCCAACGCGCCTGAAGCGGCACCTGAGCCTGCACCCGTAGAGGCGGCACCTGAGCCTGCGCCTGTGGCAATTACGCCGGAACCTACGCCTGTAGTATCTACTCCTGCGCCAGTAGAACCTGAAGTTATGCCTGCGCCTACGCCTGCGCCTGCGCCAGTAGAACCTGAAGTTGTGCCTGCGCCTACGCCTGTCGAGACTACACCAGAGCAGCAGGCCCGCGCCGAAAGGGTCGCCAATAAATATCACGGGGCTAAGGTCGTTTATCAGAAGGGCGATATTGGGCTTATCCGTAACTTTTCAGTTACGGGCAGCACTTTATATATACCATTTAAGATAGGGCCGAACTCTACATCTTACGGACTTAAAGATGTGTCGCTACTTAACCATAGCGATATTAAGGGGATGACCCAGCAGGAATTTGTTGGCCTGCTAAACGCTAAAGCTAGTTTTCAAGCTGAGGCGGCGAAGAACAAAGCCGTTAAATATGATAAGGCTGGTGTATCGCTATCTAAAAATATCCCACCTAAGCTTGCTGGCGTAATCCGTGCGTGGAAAGCTATGCTTATTCCGGGTGAAGCTGTCCACTTCACTACCATTGAAGACTTGTGGGATGATAGCGAGAGCTTCGGGTATAACATCCGTAGTAATATAAGGGGTTTCGGGCCCAGTGTTCATGGTATGGCAAGTATCCATAACGGTGAACGTATTATCATTCTTGGGAATAAGCATGCTAACCTCACGCATACTCTAGAAATCCTCGCTCACGAACTCGGCCATGCGCATGAGAAGGTGATGTTTGATGCTGCTCCGCCGAAGATACAGGCCGAGATTAGAGCCGAGCACAAGAAGTGGGTTACGCGAACTCAGGGTATGGGGGCCAAAGCGCTACTTGAAGCCGCACGTACCTATGAAGCTGCTCAGGAAAATATCAGAGCTAAAAAGTTTGATGACACTACTCAGGTTGCTGAGGCATCTAAAGCTTATGTAACGAGTTTTGAAGAGTGGTATGCGGACAACGTAGCTAAGTGGGCGACGTCTAGTAAGGTGCCCCTGACCGCTGTTGACAAATTCTTCTCGGCTGTGGGTAAGGCGCTTAAGAAGTTTTACCAAACGATTACCGGACAGGGCTATCTACCGAACGAGACGTTCGCTAAATACATGGACGCGGTAACCAATGCTGTGGTTGTCACAGCCAAGAAGCCTATCCTTAGTCCCAAGCCTAGCCCGATGGCAGATATCGAAGGGCAAATGGCCGAAGACATCCGTGCTGCGGATACCCAGATCGATGACGGTATTGCTAAGGTCCAGTCCTCCGGTGACCGTATTGATGAAGAGAAGTACGGCAAGGGCGTAGCTTCCGGGCTGGGTAATGCCATCAAGGGTCACGGTATCCGCGACTGGATTCCCGGTCTTTCGCGCACGGGTGTTGCGCGTAAATTCATTCTGGGGGGAGGTCTTAAGGCCCTTCCAACCGACGGCATGCTGGATTACGCAGAGTCGGTTCTGGGTAAGGAGCTTGCTGCGCCGCTGCGCCGGGCTGCCGCTAGCATGGAGAACCTTAACGCTGCGCGACATAACTACCAGAAGGGTCTCTCCAAGATCGTCTACTCCTTGAAGGAGTATATTGCTAAGACGGGTAAGAACATCTTGGCAGATACCATGCACTTTGCGCGTATTGCCAACGTGGACATGCTGCGTTTTAAAGCAGGTATGACTAACGCAGAGGCTTATACCTCTGACGGTATCTGGAGCAAGTATAACAAGCTGCTGGCAGACCCTAGCCTTACCCCTCGCAAGCGCGTCGATTACACTGCAAAGCTAGCTAAGCGCCAAACTCAGATTGACAATGCGCTTAAACTTTGGAACGAACTCGATAAAACCGAGGGCGGGCAGGCAATGTACAAGCAGGTCAGGACGATGTTCCAAGACCTGTACAACATACGCCGATTCCTTATTGAAGAAAATCTAAAGAACATGGGCCTCTCTGAAGAAGCCCAGAAGAAACTCATGAATGCTTACGCACTGGAACAGGAAAAGTTAGCCGATAAGGTTAATGCTCCTAGCGAAGAAGACGCACACGAAGAGTTCCCCGAAGTTCCGCTAGGGCTATTCCACAAGGAGTATTTTCCGTTCAAACGCTACGGCCAATACTGGCTGCGTGTACGCGAGAGCAAGACTGGCGCACCAAACCTTAAGTTCTTTGAGGACATGGCTGAGCGGGATAAAGCTTGGGCAGATGCTGCCAAAGAGCTTGGGGTTCCTAAAACCGACAAAGTATTTGAGTCTGGTAATGATGCCCAGATAGACTTTAACCAAGACGGTGCGCTGGCTGGCTCAAAACTGTTCAACGAAGCACTGAATATTATCGGTGGCATCGACACGGAAACTATAACTGAAACTGGCAAGAAGCAGCTTCAGGACCAGCTATACCAGCTATACCTACTGGGAAGCCCAGAGGGCGCAGTGCGTAAACGCTTCATGAAATCCAAAAACCGTGAAGGTTTTAGCGCTGATATCGTTCGCAACGTAGCTACCTCGGCTGAGGAATACGCCACTGACCTTGCTCGTCTAGAGTATGGCCCGCAAATCGACCGGGAACTAGCCGCCTCCAAAGCTATTTTGGATAGCGCAAATGCTGAAGAAGCCGAGCTGGGTAGGGGATTCCTAGGGGAGACCAGATACCGCGTACAATTGGAAATGAACGCTACGCCTCAGGACGGCATAGCTAGCAAGCTGGTACCTTGGGCCAACCGCTGGGCCTACCTCTCGTTCCTGACTGCGCCTGCCACGGCCATGATTAACCTCACCGCGCTCCCTATCCGCGTGGCACCTCACCTCTGGGGTAAGTACGGTTTGGCTAAGACGACCAAGGTCATGGGTAAGTGGACTAACGTGTTCAAGAACGCGCCCAAGTTGGAGAGCACTGACACAGCCGGTAACCGTACACTCCGCGTTCCGACTCTGGGTGAGTCGGCGCTGGTTAAGAGCAACCCAATATTCCGCCGTGCGTACGAGAAAGCGCGCGACTTGGGTATCTTTGAGCCCATGTCGGCCTTTACGATGAAAAATGAGAAGACCCCAGCTACGGCTGGCGAAAGTAAGACCCAAGCCACGATGCGCAAAGCATATGACGCTATGTCGTATTTGTTCGATGTGTCCGAACAGTTTACTCGTGAAGCTACTTTTATGTCCACGTTTGAGCTGGAATACAATAAGCTGGCTAGCCAAGGGCTAACTCAGGCAGAACGCGAAGCAAAAGCCACGGATACTGCCAAAGCTGCGCTCGACTATACTATGGGTAACTACAGCAGTTTTAACCGCCCTAGCCTGATGAAGAGCAGTGAGATTGCTAAGGCGGTGTTCCTGTTTAAGCAGTACTCGGTCAACACGACCCGCTTCTTTGTCACTTCGATGCGAACCATCTTCGGTAAGGATGTACCGCGCGAGGAACGTACCGCTGCTATGAAGGAAGCCTTTGGCGTACTCAGCATGGCCTTCGCGTTCGCGGGGCTCAAGGGGCTACCGCTTTATGGTATCGGGATGGCGGCGCTTGGGGCACTCCAATATCTGACCGACGACGACGAAGAGCGGCGGCGGCGCATGATTAAAAACCCGCTTACGGCTAACAGCGTAGAAGCCCAGTTTCTCTACGAGTGGATGCCTGAGCACTTCGGTACGCCTAAGGTCGGGGGCAAAGACGGCCTTGATTACGACCTATCCGATATCATCCTTAATGGCCCCGCTTCGGAAGCCAGTGGTTGGAACTTGGGGTCGCGTGTTTCGCTCGACCTGATGTCTCTGTGGTGGCGGTCGCCGCAAAGCGCTAAAACTTGGACCGAGTACACCACGAATGCTCTGACCGCTAACATTCCGGGCGCGTCAGCATCGCTTAATGTCGTGGGCATGGCAGAAAACTTTAACAAAGGCGAGATAGGGGCCGCAATCGAGGCGGGCTTCCCCGCACCATTCCGCGCCGCAGCTAAAGCATGGCGTCTAGCTACCGAAGGTTTGCGGACTCAGTCCGGTAAAGTCAAACTGGCTAAGGATGACATCGAGGACAGTGCAATTGTCGGGGCTGCCTTAGGCTTTAACCCGATGGTGGTGTCTAGAATACAAGAGCAAAACAAGATGATCCTAGGCCGTATTGACCAGATAAACTCCAAGCGGAAGACTAAGCTTAGCGCGTACACTGAAGCCCTTCGGAGGCAGGACCCCGACACTCTGCGTGAGGCCATAGAAGGTATTAAGCAATTTAACCGCGAGACCGGCAACCCGCTGTTTATGATCTCGACCGGCGATATGGTAAAGTCCGCTCGAGGTATGATCTCCGAAAGCCGCTACGACATTCAGGGCATGGGGCTTACTCGAAACGAGTCCTACTACGCCCAGAAGATCGCGAGGTAACAAAAAACCCCCAGTGCGTTAACACTGGGGGCAGAGGATAACCATGGAGGGAGCAAACCTCACCCCCCTAATATCATATTCGCCAAATGCGTAAACCCCTGATGCGCTCGTGGATGACCACTTTCATCAATATCTTGAGCTTCAGGCGCTTGGTAATCGCTAGGATTTGCGCCCTAGCCCGTGGCGGGTCGAGGCATGGAATAAAAATTGCTTGCCCACGCTTCATCCTAATCCACGGGATTTCGTAGCTAACCCCCTCCACCCACATCCGAAGTCTCCTCCCCTTCGAGATAGGCGTCTACGCTAATAAAACCGTCGCTTGATAGGTCGAACCATAGGGCATGCATGTGTATGTCTGCTAGCTCCGTACCCTTTGCCATGCGCTTGCTATCGCGCTTGACGAGGCGACCGGTATCTTCGAGTTTCGCAAGGGTGCCGCTGTAGTTAATCTGGTACTTAACGCAGTACTCCCTAAGCGATTTGGCGGACATAAACATCATCTTGGTATCTGGCTCAATGCGGATCAACAGTTCACCCTTAGGCTCCCGCATGGGGAGGCGTTTGAGTTTGGTGCGCCGGTCCACCCCGTCGTTTACTACCAGAATGTTTTGCATGTGGCGGTACAAGTAGTCACCAATGACTTGATCGGCGGAGTCCATAGGTGCGGCTATCTCGGTACGTAGCAAGCGTATCCGGTCGCAAGCCCACGTATAAATGCGGCCCATGTCCCAACTAATGAGCCCGGCGCGGCGCGCTACTAAGCCGCCTACAATGTTAGCTGCAACGGTGGCTGACCAGAACCGTTCCTTGGGGGCTAAGCGAAGCTCCCGGTCGATGCGCAACTGGACTTCCGCGCAAGTCTTAATAACCTCTTCAAAGTTGTTAAACACCCACTCCATAAAAATAGGACCTGCATGGCCGTAATTATGGAACAGCGCGTCATCAAAAGCGTTTCTACCAACTGTGATGTCGATGATGTTCGTCGGTTTAAGCTCATACTCAATGAGGCGCATAAGCTCGCCTTCCGGGTTAGTCTTCAATACCGACAGCTTCTCATAGAAAGATGCGTTGGAAGTAGTAGTGGTAATCGTCTGCCATGTGGTGTTATTCTCGCGTAGCTCGTTGCTCCCCGATACCATGCGTTCCTTACCCTTACCGTTGGAGAGGGCGTAGACCAGATCGGAAAACTCGTCCGTGCTCATGTTAGTAACTTCGTCCATTGTGCACGGTAGGTTGTTAAGGATGCCGAGCCACTGGATTTTACCGTTGAGGGTATCCGCCTCCTTCAAGCGCAAGTCACTGGGATGCCCCCATACGCTGTTAATCATATTGAGGACGGTTGTTTTACCGGTGCCCGAGTTAGGGCTATACAAGTTGATGGTAGCGCCCGTCTGGTTAAGGAAGTGCAGCAGGGGGGCCCCGAAACTACTGAGGGCCGCAAAAGCGTGTGCCTCCAGACCTTCTTGGTTATAGAGGTCCCAAATCTCCTTCCACTTGTCCAGCGAGCCTACAGGTCCGATGAACTTAGCTAGCTTCTGAGTGGTGGTTGAAGGCGGGCTAAAGTATATTCCTTGGCCGCTTACTTCTTGGTCACCAATAACAAATTTAGTGTAGTTGTCGGCCCATCCAAACTGTTGGCGCATGATCTCTGCCTTATGTTTGCGTTGAATTTCGCTTACTGATCGGGAGATGAAGTCTAGTAGCATGTCACACTGCTTACCGATGGCGACCACGCCCTTCATAGACAGCATCTTACGTAGTGCTGTTTTATCAGTGGCTTCGTAAAAGGGCATCGTAAACTCACGAATGCCGTCTTGCGGGAGATGCAGCCGCAGCACCACGATATCGCCCAGCACGGTATCCGTCATACGCTTCACGACATAAAGATCGTTCTCGTAGACGAGCAAGGGCTCCATCTCGGCGGCATTCGGTGTGCCTTTGGGTGGCAGCCGCAATATACCGCCGTCTTCCTTACGGACGTACGGGTACGGGTACTTCGGTATGGTGTAGGTTGTGAGGTTCCCCGTCTGAGGGCTTACATCCTCGATGACCGACTCCGCTACGGCTGCTTGCCGAAAACCCTTACCCAGTTCCTTGGGGCCGAGAATGCGACCGAAGTGGGAGCAACCTTCACACAACTCCGGGTTTGAGGCTTTGAACTTAGCGCAGCTAGTTGCCTTCCGGAGAGTAGCTACCTTCTTATCAAGGCTGTCGGGGTCGTAATCCGGGTGACCCTCCGATAGCATGTGAGTAGCTACCTTAGCGTCATCGCATTGCGCTGCTACTGAGAGCGCATAGAACCACTCGTAGTAGCTGATGGTGGCCCGGTTGACGTAAGCATGGAGCAGCTGATTGCAGCCCTCCCCCTTGGCGCTACGCACCATGATCTTCTTAAAGTTATAGCCAGTGCTGTTCGATAGCGCCAGTTGGCGCTCCGATGGGTCCCACGTAGCTAGTTGGCTTCCGGTTTGCTCCTTGACACCGAGAAGCTGGCGTATTTCGGCTAAGGTAATGTGTTCCCCTACGGACTTAATAGTAACTGGTAGGGGCGGGTCTTGCTTAAAATTAAACGTGGCCGGTACACGCAAAATGCGCGCAACCTCAAAACAGGACGGGTCAACGTAGAACTCTTGGTTGACGCAAAGCTCACGCAACCTATCTGCTACGGGTTCCCATTGTGCACGAGTTACTTCCTCTTCGAGCGACCAGTATACGTGCCAGCCGCGCCCCGAGTTAACGATGGTAGGCTCAGGGAGCCCGACCAAAGCGCAAAATTCTGCGAGCGCTTTGAGCCCTGCGTCTTGATCGGCATACCCGTCTGGTCTGCCGGTCTTTTCGTTTACCACCGCCTTCGTAGGGCCACAGTCAATATCTATCCAGAAAGCTTTTAGGCTCTGTACGTTTTCCTTAGACCGGCTGCTGCCGTTCTTGTACTTCGCGAGGCCAAAATATACGTCCCTGTTCTGGGATAAAAACCGCGAGATGATTTCGTCTGCTTCTTCCCTCGTGGCAACAAGCTCCTGCCGAACGTCCTTGGGCCCTTTAATACCGACGATGGCGAACCAACCGTCGTCCGGCTGGACAAGCCTAATAAGGTCAATGTCGTTCATGGCATGGCTCTCGATGTAAAGATGTTCGTCAGCCGAGTTTATTGAGATAGGCTTCGAGAGCGGGCCTGATATGATTCTTCGGAGTCCGAACCCCGCTGAACCAATAATAGACTGTCTGGCGGGTCACTCCGAGGTCGTCCGCGACTCGGGATACCGGGATGTCATGAGAGACACACACCAACCCGAGACGGACGCCAAGGAGCTTCCCATCTGCCTTCTTAATATTCTCGACTACGCTAACGCTGTAGCCGCGCGACATCTTATTCGCCGTCGCCCCAAGCGCTCAGGACATCTGCCAGAGGCTTCTTAGTTGCGGGCGCAGCTTCCTTCTTCGAGGAGCGCTTTACCGGCTCAGCGGGAGCTTCGTCCTCCGCGTCCTCCTCGTCGTCCGCGAAGGGGTTAACCGGTGCAGCCTTAGGGGCAGCCACCTTGGGTGCGGGGTGCTCTACGACGTTGTCAGCATGGGCTACCGTGAGGCTGATATATTTCTGGGTTTCGGGGTTAGCCTGAGCCGCGTCCACCATATCGCACTCCTCCTGCGTCAAGTGACGGAGCGGCTTGAAGCGCAGCGTCATGGTGTCAGCATCGAGGTCGTACATAACCTTGGTCACCACAGTGTCGGTGCCTTCGCCGTTGGCTTCAAGGAAGTTGCGGTAGCCCTCAAACGGATAGACATCATCAGCGCCGTCCCCGAACAGCGATCCACCGGCAACGCTAAGCTGGTAGATATCGCCCGAGGGGTCTCCTTCCGCCATGACGGCGAGGCGGCGATTATAACGACAGGCACGGCCCTTACCGCCTTTACCAGAGCCCTTCACGTTCTTGGGGCAGTCGTTACAAGAAGTGGCCTGAGGATTAGCCGCACTGGCTTCTGGCTTATCGCCAGTGTTGGACCAGCAGTCAGGCAGCGTCGGCTTGGCCTGAGGATCGTAGTCGCTGAGGTACAGCTGGCGCGAAACCTTGTCGAGATGGCTGACGATGATGACGTTGATCTCGTGCGGGATGGCCTTACCAACTTGGTCGCCGTTTACGATACGCTTGAACGTGCCGTTGGTGTTAGTAGCAATCCGGCGCATGCCACCGGGCTTACGCTGACTAAGCAGCTTAGACTCGCGGCGAACTGTGGGGAAGTTGGAGGGCTCTCGAAAAATAGTGATATTGCTCACTTGGTTTCTCCTTTGAGGAAGGAATAAAAGGCTTGGGAGATGGTAAGGATATCTTGATAACTGGGATGCGTTTTGTCCTTATTAGGTCCAAGGATCGCAGCTAGCGCCAAGGCTTTCTCCATCGCGTTATGACGAAGCGTAACATCAATCAGTGCGTCTTGGTCTTCCATGTTTGCTCCTTACTTAGCCGCAGGCTTGCGGACTTGGATGACGTATTTGCTATCGATCTGGAGGCCGGGTGGGAGGACGTCCGGGTTTT
>Ga0114958_10002515_pt1 | contig 13661 bp, 21 predicted proteins | sample C_130208_EF_Meta_FD_89577 | JGI IMG/M metagenome (GOLD analysis project Ga0114958, IMG submission 89577) | Freshwater microbial communities from Lake Croche, Canada to study carbon cycling - C_130208_EF_MetaG | ecosystem: Environmental > Aquatic > Freshwater > Lake | place: Lake Croche, Canada... | reverse complement strand
TCATTTATTAAATTATTTCTGCGGCTCCTTGAAAAAATTTTCAAACTGCTGTATTCCGTGTCAATGAACAAAAAACAAATTAAAATCACGGGTGATTTGGTGGCGCGTTCATTGCATTATTTGGATGAGTTGGATTTGCCTTATGCGCTTGTAATTGAAGGGGTGGACATAATATTCAGCAACAGAAACAAACGATATGCGGCAACGCTTTTGGGTGATGCTTGGAATCTGCAAGATAAAATATATGAATTAGAAAGCACAGAAAAAGCGGAAAAGATGAATGACAATTATGGAAAACAAAACAATGAATGATCCTATTAATCGTCCAGAGCATTATAATTCAAGCTTAAGTAAAGTTGAGTGCATTGAGGTGGTTAAACACATGAACTTCTGCATGGGCAATGCGATGAAGTATATTTGGAGAGCGGATAGCAAAGGAAAAGCTGTTGAAGATTTGCGTAAAGCTGTTTGGTATTTGGAATGTGAAATTGATAGGAGATTAAATTCTGATGGAAACTAAAGCACCCTTCCCTTGGTTCGGCGGTAAATCCAAAGCGGCTAAATTGATTTGGTCCAAGCTAGAATCTGATTGCGGCAACTATGTTGAACCGTTTCTTGGATCTGCCGCTGTGTTTCTTGGTAGACCGGCAAAGTTTTCTGGATGGGTTACATTAAATGATTTAGACGGTCACGTTGTCAATTTCTGGAGATCAATAAAGTTTTCACCTGATAAAACAGCATTAGCTGCGGCTAATCCGGTGTTTGAAGCGGACCTTCATGCGCGACATTTGAAACTTGTTGGAAGCGAATCTACGCTTGCTAAAAGGCTTATGGCTGACCCGCAATATCATGAACCTGAACTTGCAGGATGGTGGGCTTGGGGTGCTTGCGTTTGGATTGGAAGTCATTGGTGTTCCGGTAAAGGGCCTTGGCATTCTGAACCAGATGAAGAAGGAATTGCTTCATTTACTTTAGGAAACGGAGGAAAAGGAGTTAACAGACAACTTCCTCATTTAGGAGACGGAGGAACGGGAGTTACAGAACAAAAGCTTGAATGGGTTCGACAATGGTTTGTTGAATTGCAAAATAACTTTAGAGAAACCAGAATAGCTTGCGGGCCTTGGGAACGAATAATGAGTTCTGGAACAATGACCCGCAATGGCGTTTGCGGTGTTGTCCTTGACCCGCCTTATTCTCAAACCGATTCTGTTTATTCAAAAGATTCGTCAACGGTTTCTAGTGATGTAAGAAAATGGTGCATTGAAAATGGAGACAATCCAAAATTAAGAATCGCTATGTGCGGTCATGCAGGTGAACATAAACAACTTGAATCAGAAGGTTGGCAGGTTGAAACTTGGGACAAAGGCGGAGGTTATCAAGGTAAAGATGATCGTGAACGAATTTGGTTTTCTCCGCATTGCAAAAACCTAAAATCTGAAATTGTTAATTTGATTTAATGGCCAAAAAACCGACTAAACAAGAGCAGGAACAAATTGAGCTATACGTTAAAATAGCTCAAACGGCTAAAGATGCTGGCTGTCCGCAAGATCAGGTAATGAACTTCATGTCGAAAGCCATGATACTTCAGCCTAAACAATTTGAGATGGCGGCGGCAGCGCGTAAATGCGATATAGCGGGTAATGCTACTGCGGTTGGTGTGGGAGGTGCGCGTGGTGGCGGTAAAAGCGCGTGGATGTTCGCTCAAATTTGTTTGGACGATTGTCAGCGGTATCCGGGGCTAAAATTCCTTTACCTCCGCAAATCGGCCACAGCAGCTCGGGAACAGATTCGAGATCTGCTGCTTAAGACTTGTCCAAAGAACATTGTAAAGCATGAGTATCGTGAACAAGCGGGGGTGATTGAATTTGAAAACAGTAGCTTCATCATCATCAAGCATTTCAAAGATGAAAAAGACATTGAGAATTTCTTGGGGCAGGAATATGACGGCATTGCGATTGAGGAGCTAACTACGCTTACTTTTGATAAATGGAAAAACCTAATGACCTGTCTCCGCACCAGCAAACCGAATTGGAGACCTCGTTTCTATGGGGCATGGAACTGGGGCGGCATAGGCCATGCTTGGGTAAAAAAGGTTTTCTATGATCCGTGGGAATCAGGAACTCAAAAAGACACAATCTACATCAAAGCAACGGTCCACGACAACAATCATGTGAACGTGGAAAATCGTAAAATCCTAGAATCGTTGAGTGGTTGGAAATATAAATCTTGGTATCTAGGAGATCCAAACTTTCAAGCCGGACAATTCTTTACAAACTGGAACGAAGATTATCATGTTTATCCAAGCGCAAATTGTCCTGTGTTTACAGAAACTAAAGCTAAACGATGGTATGTTTCAATGGACTACGGATTCGCGCATCCTAGTTGTTTCCATCTGCATTGTGATGATGCTGATGGGAATACTTATACGGTCGACGAAGAACACCGCAAAGAAACGGTCATTGAAGAACACGCAGAATACTTCAAAGCGATGTTAAGGCGGCACAACCTTGCAACGCATGACCTTGATTTCATTGTGGCAGGTAAAGATTGTTTTTCCCGCAAACAAGACGGCAGGACGATTGCAATGGATTATGAGGATTGCGGCATTAGCATGATACCCGCAGAGATTGATCGTGTGAATGCTTGGGCTGTGATGCAACAGCGTCTAGGAGACATTGAGAAAGGAATCAAACCTACTTGGTTCATCAGCAAAAAATGCAAGCATTTGATTGCTCAAATCCCTATGGCTCAAAATCATGAAACTAGGGTAGGCGACATTCAAAAAATGAATGCTGATGAAGAGGGGGACGGCGGTGATGACGCTCTCGAGGCCGCACGTAACGGACTCATAACAGCTCCAAGAGGAGCTTTAAGCTTTGCAATACCAATGACAATGGGCAAACCGTTGGCCTTTATAGGCGGGTAATAGACTTGCCGTAACCAACCTGTTTGCGACTGGGCGTAAGTTCCTTGATTTTGGCTTGAGTCTCTTTACGGATCTCCGCTGCCTTTTGTTCCGCAGTCTTGGTGTTGCGTTCTGGAATTTGCAAATCAATTTCTCGGCTTAAAGCTTGTTGTTTCATCATGATCTGACTGCGGTGCATCCAACCGTTTTCAGGATGAAAATAATAATACTCCCGCGAATTGCCATCCGCTTCATAAGCATCAAAGCTGATGCTGGTTACAAACAATGGAATTCCGCAATTAGCGCATTGTCCGTTATGATAACCAGTCCGCTTGGATTTGCATTTGGGACATTCATTACGATTTTTAAGTAGAAGTAGGCTGCTCATAGAAATTAAAAAGACCGATTCATTACAAGCACATCAAAAATAATGAATCGGTCAGTAGCTTTCACACAATGCGTCGATCAATTTATTGATTAAATCATGGATTCAAAATTATCAAATGTCAATTGACAATTTTAAAGATCAAGCGGATAATGCGGACTAATGACAGATAGATTTGAAATTGGGGATATTCTTGCCGCTGTTAAAGCTTGGGAAACACAGCGGTCAGAGTTTTTAAGTAATTTGATTCGGGCAAAACAACCTGAACCGTCGCTTGAATCAATGGAGAATTTCAAAGAAGTGTTCATTGAATCGTTTTTGAAGGGGAGAAATAGCAAGTAATCCTTATGCCATCATCCATCAGCAATCTGCCGTCTCGCGTTACATCTGCCAATCTTGAGCCGATTGAAGATGCCGTTGCAATGCCGCCTACTAGGCGCGTGGCGCGAATGTCCGGCATGGGTGAACCACAATATCTTGCCAACACATTAGACGTTAACAAGATACAAGCTTCCCTTCGTGCTGCTGAACGTGGTGATACTTGGCTTTATTTCACCATTGTCCGCGACATGATTGCCAGTTACAGCCATCTGCAAGCTGAATGGAGCAAGCGAAAGGGCGTGATTGTTGGCCAACCTTATTCGCTAATTCCTTGCGAAAAAGGCAACAAAGACGATGAGATTGCTTGTGAAGTCATCAAACAGATGATTGAAGGCTGTCGGAATTGGCGCGAAGGTTGTCTCCATCTGCTGGATGCCACCCTGATGCCGCTGTCCGTAGCTGAAAAAATATTTGAACCGGTGTCTTTAACGGAGTCTGCTCAAAAGCATCCGTTACGCTTTAAGCTGAAAGAGATTGCACCGGTTCAATATCCTCTTTTGTGCTTCAAGGTTCCTTACCTAAACACCGGCTCCAACAAAACTGCAAATGGCTTTGATACAGATGATTTTGAAGCTTGGTTGCGTATTTACAAGACCTTTGACAACGGGGGAATTAACTTTTCGGTGGATGAAGCGTATAAAATAGATCAGGAACGCCACATTGTTCATCGAGGAAACATCCTTTCGCCTTCCATTCCGCCTAACTTTGGTGGTCAGATCCGCGCTGTGCTGTTCTGGTGGCTTTTGGCTACGCAGGATCGTGATTGGTGGGCGTTGATGATGCAGAAGTATGGATCTCCGTTCATTTTGGGCAAAGCGGATGCACAACAGAAAGATACGGTTCAGTTCTTGCAACAAGCGTTTTCAATGGCAACGCAGATTGGCGGTCTTGTCATTGATAAAAAAGCTGATGCTGAATTGATTCAAGCCAATGCTTCAGACGGCTCCAATTCACACAAAATCTTCAGCGACTATTGCAATTGCGAAGTCAGCAAACTTGTTGTGGGTCAGGTGCTTTCTTCTACGCCAAAAAATACCGGCCTTGGATCAGGCATGGCCGATCAGGCTGAAGGAATCCGCGAAGATCTAAAGATTGCCGATCAAACAAACTTTTCTGACACATTGGAAAAGCAGTTGTTTGAGCAATGCTTGCGAATTAACGGTTACACCGGCAGACCTCCTAAAATCTTCTTTGGCGGCATTAAAGTTGGTGACGCGCTTCATTTTACCAAGTCGTTAGCGCAACTCTTCCAAGGCGGCTATAGGCTCACCAGCGAAGGCATGGTGACTGCGGAAGAAAAGCTTGGCTATTCGATTGAATTGGTTCCTGAACCTAAAGTCGAAAAGCCACAAGGCAAAATTCTAGACACCGAAAAGGAGGCTTGAAATGGCATTAACAGATCCAGTCATATTTGGAAAAACGATTGGCGGTTATCCAACGCCGACAAACTATCAAGGGTTAACAAACTGGTATCAGGTTCCCAATTCTTGGTTCTGTCGTAGAAATGCCAACGGAACTGTTTCCGCTTCTCCCAATCAAGATTTTTCATCTCCTGTTTACGATGTAAAAACCGATTCAGATGGATACATGAAGATTCAGGACTTGTTTTGGAACGCTCAAGTAACGCCAAATTGATTTGTTTATGCCTAAACCTAGCAAGGATGAAAAGAAAAGCGACTACATGAGCCGGTGCATGGCAGATGCTGCAATGCGAGAAAAGTATCCTAAACAGGCTCAACGCTATGTGGTTTGCAATGCAATTTACAAAACTGAAAAGCCAAAATGAATTTAACAGGGGACGTATCTGTTTCTGTTGCAGCTAGAAACGCAAAATATTTGGCTCCGCTTTCTACCCGAAGGATTCAAACGATGTGTGCATCCGGGGTGTTTAAGACAGCCCACAAAAAGGGTGCTGGAAAGAACGCGCAATGGTTTATTGCCGCTTCTGAGATCATTCAACATAAACTTTCTCAGCATTCAACGCTGAGCTTCTAAACAAAAAAACAACAAAATGCCGCCTACAATACTACCGGAACGACAACAGGGGACTGTTAGTCCAGTTGCAGTTGAAGAAAAGATCCAATGGGTAACAGCCGAAGAAGCTGAAGAGTTGGACAAACTTCTTTTTAAGCCTTTCATTAAAAAAGGAGATAAATACAAAGCCGAAAATGCAAAATTCATTTATCGCATTATCGGATCTCATCCTTTTGTGCCTTCCAATGTCCTTACCGCCAGCGGACAACATTTGGTAAAGTTTGAAATTAGAAAGTTTTATCGTAACGAATTCATTATTCAAAAACGCCGTGAAGGTGGCATTGAAAATGAAGAGCGCATAAACAAACCCGTAGAATGGGTTGCGCTGGATGAAATGGGCAATGGCAAAATGATGGACAGAGATGCCAGCTTTTTCTGTGAAGCTCGCAAATTTCAAGAGCTTTACGAACGAGATCGTGAATGAAAATTACACTTGAAGTTGATACAACCAACCCTTTGATTTCCCAAGAGTTGCAAAATGCAATTAAAATGGGCGTTCAAAATGCTATGGCAAATCGTTTTGCCACGGTGGTTGATAACAACTTTGGTGATTCTGGTGAGGATCGGCCCGGTGTATGGCCGATCCTTACCAAAAGATATGCAGATGAATACAAAGGGACGGATAGAACTCCCAATCTTCAATTGATGGGTGATTTGCAATCGTCCATTGAAATTGACGAAATGAATCCAGATGAGTCCAGCGTATTTACAAACAACCCATACGCAATGGATCATCAAATGGGGGTGGCAGAAAGAAATCTTCCGGCAAGACCGTTTTTTCCAATATCAGAAGATGGTGTGGTGACAGATTACACAACGGAACAATGCCTTAGAGCTGCTGAAATTGAAATAAACAGAGTTTTAAGCTCTTTTTAACAAAGCTCGCCAAGTGCGCTTTATACGAACTGACATATTCTGGATGTGCATTATTGTCGTCATAGATGATCTATACAGATTTTTCTGCCGTTGATCTTGTTGATGCCGAAAAAGGCATCATCTATGGCGTTTCTGTCATCACTATTGGCCCGGCAAAGGGTCACGGACTTTGGGTTGATGAAACGGCTATCAATCAGATTTTAAGCCTTGCCAAGGCCAAACCTGATGGCGTCAAGGTCAAGGCCGAGCATAGCGGTGGTGTGTTTGACACCTCCGGTAAGCTTGTTAATTTTCGCAAGGATGGAAACCAGATTCGGGCTGATCTTGAGCTTTTGAAGTCTGATGAGAACTACGCAAAAGTCATTGAAATGGCGCGTGTTCTTCCTAATGAATTCGGTCTTTCCGTTTCTACCGAAGCCGTCTCTGAAAACATTGACGGGAAAAAGATGGTTCGCTTCAAGGTTCTTGAGTCTGTTGATCTTGTAAGCACTCCAGCAGCTAACCCGAATGGACTCTTTTCCGTAAAACATACCAACAATAAATCTATGACGATTGATAAAATCCAATTGGCTAAACTCGTGGGTCTCGATCCTGAGAAAGCTACCGAAGAGGAAATTGCAACTGAGTTCGCTCAGTTGTCAAAAAAGATGGAAGGCGGCAAATACAAAAAAGAAGAAGAAAGCACGGAGAAAGATGCCGAATCCGAAACCAAGCACGAAATCAAAGACAAAAAAAAGCTCAAAAAGCTTGAAGGCGAAATGGATGGCGATGGTGAAGCAGAATGTGAAGATGATAAAAAGAAGGGCAAATTTGATGCCATTCTTGCTTCTTTGCTTCAGCTTTCTGCCAAGATTGAAACCATTGAAGGCGCGAACAAGCTCAGTCTTGAAGCTGCTAAAAAGGTTGAAATCACCGGCCTGATTGCTTCCGCTTCCGCTGAAGGCAAAGTCGTTCCGTTGAGCGATGTCCAGCTAATGAAGATGGACATGAGCGATGTGAAGGATCTGTTTTCCAAGTTGCCTAAAGGTCAGCTTAAGCTGTCCAAGAGCGTTCAGGCTGGTTCTAAGGCCGTTTCGTTCAAGAGCAATGAAGAGCGCGTGGAATTTTGTCGCACTCAGCGTGAAGCCGGTGCTGCTCAGTTGACGGCTCAATTTGCCGCTGCTGGTCTGGTTCAACTCAACTAAACAATAAAAATATAAATTATGGCTAATACGAGTCTATACGATTTGGCAGTTCTGCATCGTGCAGATGCCTTCACTGGTCTGATTGAGGACGTGACCACCCTCGCCCCCGAGTTTTCGACGTTTGGCGCGGTCAAGCGTGATGGAACTTGGTATGAAGTTGCTTCCCGCACTGTGCTTCCGACTGCTCAGTTCCGTTACGCCAATCAAGGTGTAGCCACTAGCAAATCGACCTACAAAAAGCAGGTTAAGGAAATGTTCAACATGGACGTTCAGCTTCAGATGGATGAGTCCATTTGGCGTGCTGACCCCGCTAATGTGGGTTCGCTCTGGCAGCTTGAAGCTGCTGGCGCAATGCGTTCTGCTGGCATTTTGATTGGCCAACAGACTTGGTATGGCACTTCGGCTGATGCAAAGGGCTTTACTGGAGTTCGTAGCCAGTTGTCTTATAGCGTTGGTGCAGGTGGCACAACGAACACCACTTCTGGTTATCTTGTTTGGATGGATGAAAAAGAAGGTTGCCGTTATGATGTGGGTCAGGGTGGTCAGTTTGCCATTTCTGCTCCTCGCCTTCAGCAGGTGCTTGATGGTTCCAGCAACCCTTACATGGCGTATGTTGGAAACTTGCAGGCTTGGGTTGGATTCAACATTGGATCTAATCTTTCCGCTTATGCTGTCACCGGCATTGAACCGGCTTCCGTTACCAATTGGCTGAATGACGATGACGTTTCCAAGCTCATTGCTAAAATTCCCGTTGCTCGTCGTAGCAATCTTCGTATGTTCCTTAACAGGACCGCCGAAAGCACTCTTCAACGTAGCCGTAGCACAATTAACATTGGCATAATGGCTTCCAGCCCGACTGCAAGCTATCAACCCGCCGGTGCTGATGGTCGTCCTGCGTTTAGCCCGTTGCCAAACCAGACTAACGGATACCCGATCACTTTGACGGATTCCATTCTTGATACTGAAACCAATTCTTGATACTGAATCCAACTAATAAAAAATATGAGCGTTTCATTTGCTAATCAGCTTACGCCGACGAACTATCCGACTAATAGTCGCACAGTTCTGGATGCAAACTTCATTGCCACCAATGTTCTTCCTGCCGCTGCTTCTACAACGGTAAACGGAACTGCATTGGATTTGCAACAGACTCTTCCGTATGCGACTACGGAAATCGTTAATGTTCAGATTTCCATTCCTGCTCTGAATACAACGATGCTTCCCGATACCCGCACGCTTACTGTTACGATTCAGGACAGCCCCGACGGAACAACGTGGACTGCGGTCCCTGAGTTCTCTGCTTTGGTTATTACTGGAGCAAGTGGAGCTGGTGCTGCTGCCACATCGCGGATTATCAAGCTGACTCCTGCTTCTCAGCGTTATATCCGAGTGACTTATGTGTCTGGTGCAAGCACCACCACGATGGCGGCTGTTAGCGGCACCTTGCAGTTGCTGTTCTAAGGTTTGAAATTCATCGGGGATTATGAACATGAAAACCTTATTTGGATTCTTCGCCCTCGCCGCTAGTTTAACCCTAGCGGCGGGTGGTGAGATTTATGCTCCCGTAAAAGCGAATGCGATTGTTTACACAAATGTGTATGCAAACAGCTTTACGAATACATCCATTGCAACCAATATTCAAAGTTGCACATTCACTTTTTACAATACGTTTCATTACATTTATGCTCCGGTTGGCACAAATGCTTCGGTAACTGTAAATTTGGATCGCACCATTGATGGATCAAATTGGTTTCCTTATCAGACAAACACGGTTGCATCAAATGTCGTGAGTGAAGTGACTGCTGTTGGCAAATGGGCTGCATACAGGATTCGTTCCTCTGTGATAGCGACCAATGCCAACCTTACGATAAATTACATGGGGCAATAAGCAGTTTCGGCAATCGGGGGTCACGCCCTGTTTTGTCTCGCTGCAATGTCCGAAATCCCCACGGACGTTGCAGCATTTTAATTTATGGCATCAACTTATACCAATCAAGCGGCTATCCTTGGAGAGATCCAATATTCTGATTTGATTGCGTTGACTGATGACGCTCCCTCGACCGGCGACATAAACCAAGTCGTTTTGAATCAGGTCATTCAAAACGCCAGCGGTTACATTGACCGCAAATTAGCCAACATTTATGGCCAGCAATTACCGTTTGTTACTGTTCCGCTGTCCGTGGCCAATATGGCGGTTACGATTGCTTGTTACCGCCTCTATCGTCGTCGTGAGGTTCCTGATGAAAAGAACAAGTTTTACGAAGAGTTCAAAGACATCAGCGATTTCTTGAACAAGGTTAATAAAGGAGAAATGCACATTGACGATGTTCCCGCTAGGGATTTCCCTCAAGGTGCTTTGCAGAGTCAGCCAACGCTTTACGGCAATCAAGTATTTTCCGGTGGACGCATGGTTAATTCGATGTAATGGCCAATCTGCATCAAATTAAAGTCAGCGACCAAGCCAACATGATTCAAGGAATCTTGGCTAATTGGGCCACTGTTCGCGGCGGATCAGCAGTCGTTGCCTCAAATTTGCGTGATCTTTGGCAACAAGCATCCATTCAAAGCCAATCTCCGCGTATTCTTATTTGCTTTAACGGAGCAAGACCTCGTGGATCTTTTGCTGTTGCCAACGTATTGCATCGTGAAGATCGGGATTGGACAGTGGCCGTAACCAGAGGCCGTGGGTTTAATGCTAATCGTGGAGATTCGCTTTCTCATACGGTAGGCAATGCTGAACCTTTTTACGATTCGGTTGAGCAGATACGGGATTTGTGTAGGTCAATTGCGGATCTTAGTGCGGAATATCCAACACCAGATTACAAAGGCATCAAGCCAATGCAGATGGGAAATCTGGTCATTGACGGATACATTATTGAATTTTCCACGGCAAACGACATTCCTTCACCAGTTTTAATAACCACAACCTAACCATAATGAAAAAACTACTAGCAATTGCTGCACTTCTTTCCGCTTTAAGTTCTGAAGCGGCCCCAGTGACTCTTATTGGAACTCTTGTCACAGTTAACAACACAACGTCCAATAGCACGGCAATATCGGTTTCTCCGCATCCGGTTTATCTTTCCAACTTTGGATTTGCCAACAACGGATTGACCGATACCAATGCGTTGCAAATGAACGTCCAGCTTTCGCTTGATGGAACTAACTTTGTTACCATCAGCAGTTGGAAATCTTCAGTGACCAATGCCGGTGCTTATGGTTACACCGTAACTCCCACAAATTGGCCCGTTTATATGCGAGTTCAATCGGTCACTACCAACAACGTCAGCGTTGGTGCAACTTACAGCAATTAACCCAATAAAATATTATGGCTTGGACTTCTCCTAATACCGCAGCAACTTCATCCACAACTTGGAATCCTAATTTTAATGTCAACGGTTTATCCACAATTGTGTGGGGAACTGAAGGGCTTTATGCTGGATACATTGTTGTATCCGCCAACGAAAGCCAACGCATTGAAGAAATTAACATTGAACAAGGCGCAGGCTTTGAAGCTATTGTTATTTTGCTCAATAAAGGTTTGGATGTTGAAATGGAGGTCATTGATGACACCAATGTTTCAGCTCCCTCTTTTGGAGCCATTGTAACATTTTCAACGCCTTATGGAAGCACCCCCATGCTGCTTGTGGCCAACAAAGCCAATCAAGCTCGCAAACGCGAAGGCATGAGGACATTTACCTTTAAGAGCTTCAACGCCATTACTGGTCTGCACTAAAATGCAAACGGATACGCTTAAAAACGCTACGGCAATTCCCCGCGACATCGCTCTTGGTGCGGTCAATCTTGATCGTTACGCAGAATGGCGCGGGAGACAGTCTTGCATTGAGAAAGCTCAAAGCAAGCCGTTGCCGGGAGCGGCGGGGAAAGCGTTCGCCTCTGGACCAGTCCGAGCGGCAGGCAAAATTGTAAATCGCGTTGTGCCTTCGCACTTCGCGGTTCTTCAAGCTCTTGATTCTCCTTTGCTTTCAATGATTGAAAACGCAATGGGCAAAAAGTCCGTTGACGTTTCATTTAAGCCTCATGAACAATGGCAAATCTGCTACGTGTTTACAGAGGACGCTGAGGAGGTCTATACGCTGCTTGAAACCGAAGGACCCAAAGCAGTAGCAAAAGCGGCCAACAAAGCCGTAGGGATGGGCTGGGAAGCATCAGCAGTCAATCTGGTGATGCTTGCAGTTTTGGAACAGATTAAACGTCACGTTGAAACCACCGTTAAATTTGCGGCAGAGATGGAGGCTCAAGGTGATGTCAGTTTTTTTCAGGAACTAAAGACAAATCCTTAGACTCAACCGGAATCGGTTGGCTTTTAGATTATGTCTGCCGGTATCGTAAATATTATCCTGCGGATAGCCGCAAAGACGTTTGGAATCGAATCTCTATGAGTGAAGGTTACGCAATGATCGCAGGAGCAATGAGCATGGACGGCTGGCTACAATTTAGCGGTGTTGGCATTTCCGATGGTGGCTTTGTCAGGCAAGAAGTTGAATCGCTTACAAAGAAATCCAAATGAGCGAATTAAAGGTCACATTCAAATTGGATGGGGTTGCTGAAGAAGCTGCAAAAGCTTATTCCACAATTCAAAATGTTTTCAAAGCAAAGCCTTCTGTTTCATTTGATGATTGGTTAAAAGGTGCTGGAACCGGAGGGGCTTTTGAAAAAGCTGGTAAAGATGCTGGAAAATCATTCTCAAAAGGAATGAACGCATCAATAAAAGACCAAGCATCATTTTTAAAGAATATCAGCATGTTGGCTGGTCCGGTGTTTAATCCGGGCGGAGTTCTTTCCACAATGTTTTCGGCTAGGCAAACATTCTCTGCTTTAATGACTCAAACCGGACAAGCTGGCCTTGGCAAAGCTGGAATGGGACAAGGAATCGGGGCCGCCGCTGCGGGAACCATTGGATTAACTGCGGGTGCTACAGCTGTAGGATTTGCATTAAAAGCATTGCAAAAAACAGTTGAAGAAATGATGAAATCTTTTCAACACGCTAAAGATCTTTATGCTAAATCTTTAACTTCTGGTCTTGGTGCTGGATTTGTAGCTAAAAGAGAAAACCTTGCCGCTGTATTGGGAGTAAGCGAACAAGATGTAATGAAGTTTGGTGCGGCAATTGCTTACATAAATCCTAAAATTGAAAATGCAACTAAAATATTTAAAGATACTCTTGGGCCATTAACGGAACTTCAATGGGACATAAATATACTTAAAATAAACTTTATGGCATTTGCTTCTGATTTAGGATCTAAACTTGCTCCTGCTTTTAAGACTGTCATAAGTCAACTTGAATCCTTTATTAAATTAGCATCTGAAACTGAAGTTCTTTATTACACATTTCAATTTTTGATTGGAGCATTTAAAGGAATAGAAATAGCAATAGGATCTCTTGTGTTAGGATTTCAGTTAATTGGTGATACATTTACTTTTCTTATACACAATATAATAAATCTTTTGGCTTCTATTCCCGGTGCTGAAAAACTAGGAATTCATAAAATAGATACATCTAACGATTTTTCAGGAAGCATAGCTGGAGCAGATGCTTTAAACAAATTGATGTTTGGCAGTGGTAAATCATTAAATGGTATTCCATTGCCAGAATCCCACATGAAACAACTTCCCGCATCCACTTGGGAAAAGATGGGGCTTGTTGTTGGATCTGGAGGCCAAGGAACCAATGATCTTATCCGCAAAAGTAACGGTTACTTGAAATCAATAGCGGATCATGTTAAAGCTGTCGGGTCAGTTCCAAGATCGTTTGGCCTTGACCCCAAAACGGCTAATCCTTGAATTTTATGAAAACTCTTTCAAACGTCCAAACTACCGTCAAAGATGGGAAAGTGACAATCACAGCAGATATCATTGACCAAAAGTTTGACTT
>Ga0114958_10002513_pt1 | contig 13664 bp, 9 predicted proteins | sample C_130208_EF_Meta_FD_89577 | JGI IMG/M metagenome (GOLD analysis project Ga0114958, IMG submission 89577) | Freshwater microbial communities from Lake Croche, Canada to study carbon cycling - C_130208_EF_MetaG | ecosystem: Environmental > Aquatic > Freshwater > Lake | place: Lake Croche, Canada... | reverse complement strand
TTAATTCCATTTATTATAAAATCTACTATTTCTAAAGTGCTTTTTATTAGCTCCACTTCTGTCTATTCTGAAGATAGTGGAATCGTAACAGAGAAAACGATTCCCAGACCCTTTACTGAAGCAGGTAAGCAATTATTGGAAGTGGAAACACTTTTAAAAAATAACACCAATTTCGAAACCACAATACTCCGTTTTGGAGGGTTAATTGGACCAGATCGAAATCCAGCTCGCTTTTTAGCAGGAAAAGAGAATTTGGAAAATCCTGATGCTCCTATAAACTTGATTCATCTGGAAGATTGCATCGAAATTATTCTACAAATTATCGAAAAAAAGGCTTGGAACGAAATTTTAAATGCCGCAGCTCCTTTTCATCCTAGTCGCGAAAGATATTACACTCAAAAAGCCAAGGAAAACAATTTGGTTTTACCTAAATTCAATCATTCCAATCCATCCATCGGAAAAACTATTGATGCCACTAAACTAGAAGCTCTTTTAATGTATACATTTACCCAACTGAATTCAAAGGGTGAAAACTAAAATTAAGAATGTTGTTTCTACTAGAATTACCGCTATTGGATTACCAATACTTGCATTGTGCTGGGTAAGTTTTTTTTGGGGTACCACTTGGATTGCTTCCAAAGAAGGCATAAAGCATATGCCCGCTTTGCAACTCGCTGCTATCAGACAATTCTTTGGTGGTTTTATTTACATCTCCTTTTTCCTTTTCAAAAAAGCACCTTGGCCAAAAGGAAAGCAATGGAAAACCATTATTATTCTCAGCATCTTAAATTTTGTATTAAGTAACGGTTTAAGTACTTGGGGAGTGAAATATATCAGTAGTGGTTTAGGTGCTATAATAGGAGCACTAGTTCCTTTGTGGGTCGTGGTCATCACATTTTTTAGAGGAGAACGACTGGCACGATTAGCTTTTGTTGGACTAATAATAAGTTTCGCCGGTATCTGTATTGTGTTTTATGATCACCTCAGCGATTTCCTAATTCCAAATTTCAGATTTGGAATATTTATTTCGATTATTTCTACCCTGACTTGGGCATTTGGATCCTTATATACTAAAAAAAAAGCAGCTACATTTAATCCCTATTTTAGTTTAGGATTGCAAATGTTGCTTTCCAGCATATTGCTTTTTGCTTACACTGGCGCAACAGGAACTTCCATAAATTTAAATTTGATTCCAGCCATCTCTTGGTGGTCAATTGCCTATTTAGTTATATTTGGTTCTGTTCTTACTTTCATTGCTTACATCTACGCTTTACAACATCTTCCTGCTGCGATTAACAGTGTTTATGCTTATATTAATCCAATAATAGCAGTGATTCTAGGGGCGCTAGTTTTTAGTGAAACTCTCAATGCGGCAATCGCAATTGGAGGCTCAGTTACATTGATTGGTTTATATATGGTAAATATTTCGATTAGAAGGACTCGAAATAAAATTTGAGTTAAAATAAAAAATCCCATTCGTTTAAACCGAATGGGATTTTTTTATTTAAAGCCAAAAAATAAATTACCAAATATGTACTCGTTTTTCTGGAGCTATAAACATTCCATCTCCTGATTTAATGTCAAAAGCCTCATAAAAAGAATCAACATTTTGTAAAGGCACGTAAGCACGATACATTCCTGGAGAATGCGGATCCGTTTTTACTTGATTTTTTAATGCCTCATCTCTCATTTTAGATCGCCATATAGTTGACCATGAAATAAAGAAACGTTGCTCTGGTGTGTATCCATCAATTAAACCTGGATTTCCATTTTCTTTTAAGTACAATTGCAAACCGTCATAAGCTGCATTCACTCCTCCTAAATCCCCAATATTTTCACCCAAAGTAAATTTACCATCTACAAAAGTTCCTTTCAAAGGTTCCAAAGCACTGTATTGATCAGAAAGCGCAGTAGTTAAGGCAGTAAATTGTTTCAAATCTTCTTTAGTCCACCAGTCCACTAAATTTCCGTTTGCATTATATCGAGCGCCTGAATCATCAAAACCATGAGAAATTTCATGTCCAATTACAGCACCAATACCTCCATAATTAACGGCTTCATCTGCTTGATAATTGTAAAAAGGGGGCTGAAGTATAGCCGCTGGAAAAACAATCTCATTATAAGAAGGATTATAATACGCATTCACCGTTTGTGGAGACATGCCCCATTTTTCTTTATCAACTGGTTTTTTTAATTCTGCAATATTTTCATTATAACGCCATTTGCTAATGCTTTTTACATTATCAAAAAAACTTCCCCCTTCTGATGGACTTTTTAATGCCAATGCCGTATAATCTTTCCACTTATCTGGATAACCAATTTTAATTCTTGATTTATGTAGTTTCTCAACAGCACTCAATTTAGTTTCTGCCGACATCCAAGTCAAATTATTGATTCTGTTTTCAAAAGCAAGAAATACATTTTTAATCATTTTTTCGGCTTTGGCTTTTGCCTCTGCTGGAAATTTTTTCTCAACATATAATTTACCCAAAGCTTCACCAACGGTACCATTTAAAGTTTGCAAAGCGTTTTCATTTCGAGGTCTTTGTTTGATTGCACCTGTAAGTGTTTTACCATAAAATTCCCAATTTGCTTTTTCTAAGTCAGTAGATAACTGACTTGACGCATCACTCAATAAAGTCCAACGCATATAAGCCTTCCAGTCTTCAATTTTATTTTCTTTGAAGATTGTTTCTAAAGCCATCATGTATTTTGGTTGTGAAACGATCAATGAATCAACTCCTGGTAAACCCACTTTAGTTAAGTACGTTTCCCAATTAATCGATGGTGTTAATTTTTGTAAATCAGCAACTGTCATTGGATTATAAGTTTTTCTTCGGTCCCTTCTTTCAACTCTGTCTAATCTTGGTTTTGACATCGCAATTTCAAGGGCTAAAATTTTATCCGCATTAGCTTTAGCTTCTGCTGGTTTATCTCCTAAATAAGCAAGCATTTTAGCTACATGTGCTACATATTTAGTCCGTTTTTCTTTAGAATCTGCGTCATCAGAAACATAATAATCACGATCTGGTAGACCTAAATCACCCATTCCTATATTTACCACATTTCTATTACTATTTTTGGCATCTGAACCTACTCCTACTCCAAAAAACCCAATACCCCCAATTGGCTCCATTTCAATTAACAAGGCTTCTAGATCAGCGATATTTTTAACTGCATTTATTTTAGTCAAATAGGGTTTCAATGGTTTCAGGCCTTGCTTATTTCTCGCTACAGTGTCCATTATGGTTTTATAGAGGTTAATCGCTTTTCCTTGATCAGTTGTTGAAGTATATTTTGGATTAGCACTCGCTTCTTTCAAAATTACCAATACATCATTATCCGTATTTTGACGCAATTCATCAAAACTTCCCCATCTTGTTTTATCACTTGGAATTTCGGTTTTATCCAACCAGCTTCCATTTACAAATTGGAAAAAATCAGTACTTGGTTTTACTGATTTATTCATTAAAGAAACATTAATGCCCGGTTCTTTTGGTGCTGGGGCATTTTGGGCCTTACTTTCTGAAACTCCAATAATAATTGGAATAAGAAAAAGCAGTTTTTTGTTGAGCTGTATTTTCATGTTGTATTTATAAGTTAGTTAGCACAAAGCTATTCATTAAAAAAGTTAAAAACTGTTAAAGAAAAATTAAATAAACATTTTGTTAATTTGATTTAATAGAGAAGTCCTTTTCGTACTTTTGCATCAAATTTATTATTATGTTACGGTTTTTAAAAAAATATAAGTTCTTTTTCGGGGTCATGGCGATTTTTTCGGTAATTGTAATTTCTTTATTTTACTCCGCTTTAAACCCAAAAAAGACGCTCAAGATCTACAATCCTTCCGATGTAAACCCAGAATTAGTAGACAGCACGATTCAATATATTAGTAAATATCATACAATTGCTGATTTTTCTTTCGTCAATCAAAATGGAAAAACAATCACTCAAAAAGACTACGAAGGTAAAATTTATGTGGCTGATTTTTTCTTTACAACCTGTGGATCTATCTGTCCAAAAATGACAACGAACTTTGTTGAAGTACAGAAAGCAATTATTAATAATCCAAAAGTATTATTGCTATCTCATACCGTTTTTCCCGAAATTGATAGTGTGGCTGTGTTGAAAGCCTATGCAATTAAATATGGAGTGGATGATTCTAAATGGAACTTAGTCACTGGCGATAAAAAAGCTATTTATACTATGGCCAGAAAATCATATTTGGCAGTCAAACTTGGAAAACCGTCCGAATTATATGATATGGTTCATACCGAAAATTTTGTTTTAGTCGATACTAAAAAAAGAGTTCGCGGATTTTATGATGGAACAAATAAAGAAGAGGTGAAGCGCTTAATTGAAGATATTAATTTTTTGAGCAACGAATAATCTGATTTAAAAAAATTTCTATCGTCCAATAATTCGCTTACGAAATAAATTACTAATTAAAATCATTCCTTTTTTGGTTCAAAAAAGTTACAAAAATGATAATTATCATTTTTATTTATTTTATAATATGTACTTTTGCAATATTAATTCAATCTAAATAAGGTTTGCGAACTACCATAAAATCACTTAAAAAAGGAGAAAAGGCTATTATAAAAGATTTTGATATCGACACGGTACCTTTAAAATTATTGGAGATGGGTTGTTTGCCCGGAAATGTTGTCGAATTACTTCAAATCGCTCCTTTTGGTGATCCGCTTTATTTAAATATAAATGGTTCTCATGTTGCTATTCGTATAGAAACCGCCCGTGAGATTGAAGTTGAAATTATTAAAATCAACTTATGACCAGTAAAAAAAATATCAATGTTGCTTTAATAGGCAACCCAAATACAGGTAAAACTTCTGTTTTTAATCAACTTACTGGATTAAATCAACAAGTTGGAAATTATCCTGGAATTACTGTTGAAAAAAAAATAGGCTTCTGTAAATTACCAAATAATGTAAAAGCTAATATTCTTGATTTACCTGGTACTTATAGCCTAAACGCAAGTTCAATAGATGAAAATGTTGTCATCGAATTGCTTCTCAATAAAACGGATAAATTATATCCTGATGTGGTCCTTCTAATTACAGATGTTGAAAATTTAAAAAGGAATCTTCTCCTTTTTACTCAAATTAAAGATTTAGAAATTCCGACAATCTTGGTCATCAACATGGCCGATAGAATGAAACACAAAGGAATTTCTTTGAATATTCCTTATCTCGAAGAACAATTAAAAACTAAAATCGCTTTAATAAGTTCCAGAAAAGGTTTTGGCATTGAGGAACTAAAAAATCAGATTGTTAATTACAAAACTATTTCTGCTGAACCTTGTTTGAATGCTTCGAGCATAGATACGGAATATTTTGACAATCTTCGCACCACTTTCCCGAGTCAATTGCTTTATAAATTATGGCTCGTTATTACTCAGGATGTCAATTTCTTAAATTTAGAACGAAATGAAATTCGTAGTTCTTTTACCAAATCACACTCTGATTTAAAACGCTTACAACAAAAGGAAACCATAAAACGCTATCAGTTTATAAACGAAGTGCTTAAAGAAGGTTTGAGCATTGATGCCTCTATTGCAAAGGATTTCCGATCTAAACTGGATCGGGTTCTAACACATAAAATATGGGGTTATGTTATATTTTTTGTAATTCTATTTGTTATTTTTCAATCTATTTTTGATTGGTCTAAAGCACCAATGGATTTTATTGACAGTAGTTTTGCTTCTTTAAGTTCCTTCGCTGGAGAAAATTTACCTCAAGGCATATTAACCAATTTAATTTCTCAGGGGATTATTCCTGGAATTGGCGGAATCCTGATATTTATACCTCAAATTGCCTTTTTATTTCTTTTTATTTCAATTCTAGAAGAAAGTGGTTACATGAGTCGTGTGGTTTTTTTGATGGATAAAATCATGCGTAATTTTGGCCTCTCGGGCAAAAGTGTCGTTCCATTAATTTCGGGTACAGCCTGTGCAATTCCTGCAATAATGGCTACTCGAAATATTGAAAACTGGAAAGAAAGACTGATTACTATTCTCGTTACTCCCTTCACAACTTGCTCTGCCCGATTGCCTGTTTACGCTATTATTATAGCATTAGTTATTCCTGACGAACGTGTTTTAGGTATTTTTAACATGCAAGGACTTACTCTAATGTTACTTTATCTTTTAGGTTTTGGGATGGCTATTTTCTCAGCCTGGGTTTTAAATAAAATACTAAAAATTAAAGGTAAAACGTATTTTGTAGTAGAAATGCCTAATTATAAATTACCCATGTTCAAAAACGTGGCTATTAATGTAATTGAGAAAACCAAAGCTTTTGTTTTTGGTGCAGGTAAAATTATTCTAGCCATTTCTGTGGTATTATGGTTTCTAGCCTCCAATGGCCCGGGTGAAAATTTTAATGATGCTGAAAAAATAGTTACAGCTATCAACAAGGCAAATCCGTTATCAAAAATAGCTTTAGAAAATGCAATAGCTTCGCATAAATTAGAGAATTCATATATTGGCTTAATGGGTAAAACTATCGAACCTGCAATCTCTCCTTTAGGTTACGATTGGAAGATAGGAATTGCAGTCATTACTTCATTTGCAGCTAGAGAAGTTTTTGTAGGTACTCTAGCCACCATCTATAGTGTGGGTGGAAGCGACAATCAGGATACCATAAAAAACAAGATGAAAGCAGAAATTAATACCGAAACAGGTGAAAAAATATTCTCTTTTGCCACGGGTATATCCTTGCTTTTATTCTACGCATTTGCCCTTCAATGCGCCAGTACCATTGCCATTACACGAAAAGAAACCAACAGCTGGAAATGGCCCTTAGGACAACTTATCCTAATGTCTGGTTTGGCTTATCTAGTGGCACTTTTAGCCTACCAAATACTGAAATAAAAGACTAGATTTTGTTCTATTTTATCATCAAATGTTAAAGTTAAAAATTAGTTATTTTTAATTTGTCTAAATAAATTTTAGGCTTTACATTTGCAATCTAGAATAAATCTAAATAAAAATGATGAAATTAATTTTTGCCGCCTTACTGCTTACATCTCCTTTTCTATATTCACAAATACTAGAAAAACCTCTTACAAAAAAAGACAGTATCGAAACTTTATCCGAAGTCATTATAACCTCCGATGCCATTATTGGAAGTAAATTTAAAGCTAAAAATAAGGCGGGTTCTACCTATTTTATTTCTCCAAAAGAACTAAAAACCTTCAATTATGACGACGTTTCCAGAATTCTAAGAACCGTACCCGGAATAAATATTCAGGAAGAGGAAGGTTTTGGACTCCGACCTAATATCGGAATGAGAGGAACTAGCCCCGATCGTTCCAGTAAAATTACGCTGATGGAAGACGGAGTTTTAATTGCTCCTGCACCTTATTCTGCACCTGCAGCTTATTATTTTCCAACCGTAAACAGAATGCAGTCTTTTGAAATTCTAAAAGGCGGAAGCCAAATTCAATACGGACCTTACACCACTGGCGGAGCAATTAATATGGTTTCTACTCAAATTCCAAATGGATTTAAAGCCAGAGTTGTAGCCAGCATAGGAAGTTTTAATACCAAAAAAACCTATGTTAATCTTGGTGATGAACAAAAGAATTTTGGTTATGTTTTAGAATACAACAATCGAAATTCAGATGGATTTAAAAAAATTGATAACAGCTCTAAAAATACTGGTTTCCAAGGAAACGATTATGTTGCAAAATTTAGAATTAATACCGATGCTGATGCTAAAGTCTTCCAATCTTTGACAGCTAAAATTCAATACAGCGAAGATTTTGCTAATGAGACCTATCTCGGTTTAACCGAAGCCGATTACAACAATAGTCCTTACAGAAGATACGTGGGTTCAAACGAGGACTATATTGACACAGAGCACAAACAAATCATGTTGACTCATTTTATAAAACCATCTCAAAATTTTAGCATAACAACCAAGGCTTATAAAAATGATTTCTCAAGAAATTGGTACAAACTCGATGCTTTAAAACTAGGATCTACAAAAGTAGGAATAAATGCTATATTGACAAATCCAACCACTTATAATGCAGAATATTTAGCGCTTACAGGAGCAGAAAACACAGCTGATAATGCTTTATTGGTGAAAGCCAACAACAGAAAATATGAAGCAAAAGGGATTCAATCAGTAGCGAATTATAATTTTCAAACTGCTAATGTCAAACATGATATTGATTTTGGTTTTCGGTACCACGAAGATTTTGAGGACCGCTTTCAATGGGTTGATGGTTATGCCATTCAAAATGGTGTTATGAATAAAACTTCAAATGGAATCCCAGGAACCGATGAAAACAGAATTACAAAAGCAGAGGCAATTGCCGCACATGTTCTGTACAATATAACATTTGAAAAATTTACTTTCTCTCCAGGAATCCGTTATGAAAATATAAATTTTCAAGCTTTAAATTATGGTACAAATGATATATCTCGGATAGGTACAAATCAGGTCAAAGGGAATAATCATATTGATGTTTGGATTCCGGGAATGGGAATTCTATATAAAATTAATGAGGATTATAATCTGTTTACAAGCATTCATAAAGGGTTTTCTCCTCCAGGAGCTAAAGTAGGTGAAGATGCCGAAAATAGCATCAACTCAGAACTCGGTTTCCGCTTTCGCAAAAATGCATTTTATGGTGAATTAATTGGCTATTACAATGATTTCTCAAATTTACAAGGTGCTGATAATATGTCCGGTGGCGGAAGCGGAACTGGCGATTTATTTAACGCTGGTGCTGCAATTGTTAAAGGAATCGAATTTCTGGCTACTTACGAAATTTTGAATAATCCGATTAAGGAATTCAAAATTCCTATTAGTTTATCCTATACCTTAACAGATACCAAACTAAAGAGCGATTTCAATAGTCCAATTTGGGGTAATGTAACTCGAGGTGATGAGATTCCATACATCGCAAAAAATCAATTGGCACTTTCTGCTGCTTTGGAAACAGCTAAATTCAATTTAGCAATCAGTGGAAAATACCAAGATGCCTTTAGGACATTAGCCGGAAACGGAACAATTCCGTCTCAAAATAAGGTGAACAGTAATTTTATTGTTGATTTATCGGCAAAATACCACCTAACTAAAAAAGTGAGTCTGATGTCTAATATCATAAATTTATTAGATAAAAAATATTTAGTTTCTAGAGTTCCAGCCGGATTAAGGCCAGGTATGCCTTTTAATATTAATTTTGGTGTTATGGCTCAATTTTAATAAAACCAGGAGTACTTTAACTTTAAATCAACACTTTATAAATCGAATTTTTGTAATTTTATTCCATGAACATTCAAGATATTTTAGCCTATTTAATTCTCGGAATCGCACTCGCCTTCTTAATCAGAAAATTTTTTCTCAAAAAGAAAAAATCAGATAAAAGTTGCGGCAGCGATGACTGTGGATGTCATTAATAGGAAGGATCTCTCTAAATTATCTGAAATCCTAACCTAAAGCAACATCAAGTACCATCATAATAATAAAACCACCTATAAATCCTAAAGTAGCTATATCCGTGTTTTTATCTTGTTGCGTTTCTGGAATTACTTCTTCTACAACTACAAAAACCATTGCTCCTGCTGCAAAAGCCAAAGCATAAGGTAGAATAGGTGTGAAAAAGGTCACTGCAAAAGCACCGAAAACAGCCGCAACAGGCTCCACTAATGCGGAAGATTGCCCATACATAAAACTTTTCATTCGACTCATCCCCATTCGGCGTAAAGGCATAGAAACTGCAATTCCTTCAGGGAAATTCTGAATTCCTATTCCAATGGCTAAAGTTACAGCCCCAGCAATGGAAGCTTCAGGAATACCGGCTGCAACCCCACCAAACAATACCCCTACAGCTAAACCTTCTGGAATATTGTGTAATGTAATTGCTAAAACTAACAAGGTTGTCCTTTGCCACGGTGTTTTAATTCCTTCGGTTTGCTTAAAATTAATATGAATATGTGGTAATAATTTATCCAATCCAAAAATGAATAAAGCACCTAGAAAAAAACCGATGGAAGCCGGCATTACCTTTTCAAAACCTATGCCTGAACTCATTTCAATTGCTGGAGCAAGTAAACTCCAAAAACTTGCTGCAACCATAACTCCACCCGTAAAACCAAGCATTCCGTCAAGAACAGTTCTGTTCATTGATTTAAAAAAGAAAACAAATGAAGCGCCAAAAGCGGTCAAAAACCAAGTGAATAAACTAGCATATAAAGCAGCCAGTATCGGATCAATACTTTTAAAATAGTCAATAATCGTATCAAACATAATTATTTAATGTATAAATTAGTCGCGATTTTATTTGAAATCGTTAGTTCTTTAGTGTCTACACGTATTTTGAAAGAGGAATCGAAAGACTCTTTTTCTAAAATTTCAATTTTTGATCCTAAGGCAATCTCTTGCTTATCTAAATATTTGAGGAATTCGGATGAACTATCTTTTACGCCTACACAAATTCCAATTTTGTTTATCTCAAATTCCGACAGCAACTGTTTAACAACCTGGATCATTTGTCCATTTATATCTGGAATCGGATCGCCATGTGGATCTTCTTTTGGGAAATCTAAAAATTCATCTAATTTATTAATTAATTTTTCGGATTTAATGTGTTCCAGTTGATCGGCAATATCATGAACCTCATCCCAGGAAAAATCTAATTTAGCTACCAGAAAATATTCCCAAAGACGATGTTTTCGAACGATCATTTTTGCTGATAATTTCCCTTTTTCAGTTAATGAAACTCCTTGATATTTGGTATAATTTACTAAATTCTTATCCGCTAATTTCCGAAGCATGTCCGTAACTGATGAAGCCTTAGTTTCCATCTTTTCGGCTATGGCATTCGTGCTGATTTCAGAATCAGAAACCGATCGAAGATGGTATATAGTTTTAAGATAATTCTCCTCTGAAAAAGTCATAATTTGTTTTTTTTTAATTCTAATGGGGGCAACCTTCTAATTTAATTCTTAACTATAAATAACGGAATGGCTATTCTGTGCCGCAACTGATCGATAGTAGTTCCAAAAACTAAATCCTTTAAACCAGTGTGACCGTGAGTTCCCATAACCAGAATATCAAAATTCCCATTGTTTATAATCTTAGGAATCGCTTTATTTGGTTTGCCAAATCCCAATTGTGTGCTAACCTTGAAACCTTTATCCGTTAGCATTAATTTATAATCTTCTAATAATTTTTCGTCAATCAAGGTTTCATGATCTTCAATAGTATCACCATAAACTAAGGCTCCAACAGTTTCAACTATGTGGATTAGTGTGTAATTAGCTGTCGTTCCACCCAATTCAAAAGCGTGATTTAAGGCTATTTCATCTGCCTTTGAAAAATCAACAGAAACCGCAATATTCTTTTTGGAATAATTTCCTGATGCCGAAAACTGGAGTTTTAAATTGTGCGGTGAATGATTGTGAATGTCCGTTTTCAATTTTGTGAAAATCGGTTTAACTACTATATAAAATAACAAGATTAAAAATCCAAAGGCAAGCGGAACTACTGTAAACCATAATAAAACAGGACTTTCAGAAGTCTCCAACCAACCTGATATCTCGCCATAAACTAATTTAATATTGAGTGAAACTATTATTGCAGCAATTATCCAAGAGGCAACTTTAGTAATTCTGCCAATGTGAAAACCCTTCATTTTCGATTTATCACTCACAAAATGTATTAATGGAATAATAGCGAATCCCAATTGTAAACTTAAAATTACCTGACTAAAAATTAACAATTTACCAGTTATACTTTCACCATATATCAAAATAACTATTACGGCAGGAACAATAGCAATTAATCTGGTGATAATTCTTCGAACCCAAGGTTGAATTCTCAAATTAAGATATCCTTCCATCACAATTTGACCAGCCAAAGTCCCTGTAATCGTTGAACTTTGCCCCGCCGCTATCAATGCGACGGCAAACAAAATGGGCGCTAATTTATTTCCTAAAAGCGGTTCTAGAAAACGATGGGCATCCTGAATTTCGGCTACTTCGTACATACCATTTTTATAAAATGTTGCTGCTGCCAAAATTAAAATGGCCGCATTTACAAAAAAAGCCAAATTCAAAGCAATAGTGGAATCTATAAAATTATATTTTATCGCTTGCTTAATTCCTTCCTTTGTCCTTTCAAATTTTCGAGTTTGTACTAAAGAAGAATGTAAATATAAATTGTGGGGCATAACCGTTGCTCCTATAATACCAATAGCAATATACAGTGCTGCTTCATTAGGAAGTGAAGGGATTAATCCATAGATTACTTTGTGCAATTCCGGTTGCGCAAAAAACATCTCAAAAATAAATGAAAATCCAATTATAGCAACCAATGCTATGATAAAAGCTTCCATTTTTCGTATGCCTTTATTTATTAAAAAAAGCAAAAGAAAAGTATCTAAAACCGTTAGCAAAACACCTTCAATCAAAGGAATATCAAACAAAAGATTTATCCCGATAGCCATTCCTAATACTTCAGCCAAATCACAGGCGGCAATAGCAATCTCGGCTAAGAAATAAAGAATATAATTCACAAACGGAGAATACGTTTCTCTTGAAGCTTGAGCCAAATCACGTTGAGTTACAATTCCGAGTCTTGCACTTAAACTTTGAAGTAACAAGGCCATTAAGTTGCTCATCAGTAAAACCCAAAGTAAAGCATAGCCAAACTGACTTCCACCGGCAATATCAGTGGCCCAATTTCCGGGATCCATATAACCAACACTGATTAAATAAGCTGGCCCAAAAAAAGCCAGAATCTTCCTAAATCCTGATTTCTTGTTCTGAGTGGAAACCGATTCATTAACTTCTCCTAATGATTTACCCATTTTCTTATTCTACTATACAAAAATAAGCAATTAATTTGTCATGGGTAATTATATTTTTAGGTTTGTCTAAAAATAAAGATTCTTTTCTAATCCTTTTAATTGTTTATTTTTGATAAAAATTGTCTCCATTCAAAATGAAACACTACGATTATATTTTTACAGGAACTGGTTTGTCGGCCTTGATGACCATCTATAAATTAGTGCTTTCTGGAAAATTTAAAGATAAAACTATTCTCCTTTTAGATGAAAATACCAAAAAAACCAATGATAGAACCTGGTGTTTTTGGAACAAAAACGAATCCCTTTGGGATAAATCAATTTCTAAAAAATGGGATTCGGCCTTATTTGCAGATAAAATCTTTCGCAGAAATTTAGAGTTAAAACCATACAAATACAATAAAGTACAGGGAATCGATTTTTATACACAAGTTTTTGACTTGATTCAGAAACAAGAAAATATCGCATTCATAAATCAAAAAGTACTCGAAATTGAAGAATCTGAAAATATTATTTTAGTACAAACGGAAACCCAAAGTTTCTCCTGCTCCAAACTTTTCAATAGCATTTACAATAAACAGCAGGTCGAAAACCAATCGGAATATCCTTTGCTCCAGCAGCATTTTATTGGTTGGTTTATCAAAAGTGAACAGCCTGTTTTCAATCCGGAACAAGCAACATTCATGGATTTTTCTGTTGAGCAAAAAGGAAATACCCGTTTTATGTACGTATTACCCAAATCTAAAACCGAAGCTTTATTGGAATATACCTTGTTTTCGCACCTGCATTTGAAGACCGAAGAATATGAAAACGAAATCCAG
>Ga0114958_10002511_pt1 | contig 13676 bp, 12 predicted proteins | sample C_130208_EF_Meta_FD_89577 | JGI IMG/M metagenome (GOLD analysis project Ga0114958, IMG submission 89577) | Freshwater microbial communities from Lake Croche, Canada to study carbon cycling - C_130208_EF_MetaG | ecosystem: Environmental > Aquatic > Freshwater > Lake | place: Lake Croche, Canada... | reverse complement strand
AGTTCCGCTGACTGTGAGAAGGCGTGTCCGGGGTTCGTGCGTCTCGACCAGAAGGTTGCTCGGTTTTAGGTCCCGGTGGTTCATGCCAATGTCGGCCTCGAGGTGGGCGAGCATGGCCGTCAGGTTGAGAAGGACGTCGAGAATGAGGGGCGTCAAGTCGGCCGTGGCGGCAATCAGATCGCTCAAGGGCCTGGCATTCCGGACGAGGTCCATGGAGAAGCTGATGCTTCCATCCAGAAGGCGGAAGACGTCGACCACACGGGGCGCCCCCTTGTCAAAGGAGCCCCGGTCCAAAGAGTCCCTCACTATTTGTTGTATACAGGCCTCGTACAGAAGGCTCTTCCCCGGTATCAGGGGAGATTTGATAAAGAGGTCCCCTTCAGTGGTCGAATGGCCGAGTTCGATGCGGCTGTAGGTGGAGCCCGGAAGGGGCCTTACTGCCGTCAGGGTCTTGGTGTACAGAAAGGGGGTTATAATATTCTGTGTACAAGGGACTCGGATGCTGGAGAGAAACGCCGCATCTCGAATACATCCCTCCCCTGATAGGCCGACCCTTGAAAGGTCGAACCAGGTGGAGCAGCCACAATCAGTACCACGGCACATCCCTATTTGTAGGACAGAGGGCTTAAAAATGTCTATTTAGTAGGGATGCCAAAAGAAGAAAGACCCACTCTTATAATACATAATAGTCCAAGGCCAAGCAAAAACGTTCATGTGTATAAGGGGGCGCCTAAACGTCGCCTTACCATGAAACGCATAGTGGCAAGGGCAGACCCAGGCGATTTGTATAATATTAGTGATAAGTTACGAAATAAGTTAATAGATGATACATGTGCAACCAAAACACTTAGGGAGCGTGATATAAATTTGAATGATGACAAATACAACATACAACGCTCTCATTCTGCAAGCCGACACTTTTTTTATATTGCAATTGTGGGAGAAACAAAGCCGTTTGCTATGATAAACTTTAATACGTGTGAATTTTGGTATATTGAAGGGCCTGAAGGGGATCGATATTTTAGGTCAGATCCTCTCCTCTCACCGGTTAACAGCCCTGGGGCAAAAAATATTGATGTACATGCTAATTATGGGTTTGGATCTAAAAAACGGTTAAACTCAAACACAAGAAAATTAAAAGTTATTAGAGAAAATTACAGACCACTTATCCGTTAGAAATACCTAGACCCACCTCTCTCGAGCCCTGACCATCGCCACACTCTGTATCGAAGCATCCGTCAGGCCATACGCAGCCAGTTCACACGGATGCTCAAACGCCGTCTTGGGCAGCCTTTTCGAAAAAAACTCGGCCATAGCCGACGGAATCTGTTGCGAATGGGCCTTGGACCGAACATTATAGAACCAGACGTCCGTCTGGCTCAACTCGGGCGTCACCGGATTCAAAAAGACGCACATCGGGACCCAGGTGTCATTCCAGATCCACAGGGGGTCGGTCATGGTGTCGGGGTTGATGCGCAGCACATAGTCCATTTGGCTGGGGACGTCCCCCTCAAAGGGCTTAAAGCCCCACCCCCTTTCGAAAAACTCGACCCATTCCTTGTATCGCATGCGTTGGTGAATGTGCCATAATTCGTGACTAAACGTCTCGAACGAGAGGCCAGCCCCTGTGAGTGGATAGGCAATGAGATTGGGGGGTCGGGTGTGGGGCATGCCGGCGTCGGCCGAGGGCATGAGGGGCACTATGACGGCCTGAATGGGCTGAAGGGCATCGGGGAGTCGATTGCGGAAGTCGTGAATCATGGCGAGAAAGCGGTCCTCCTCTTGGGCACCCATTCGATTGTACGCATAGGTTGTGCGGTCTCGGGCGATGCGATTGGTGCGACTTTCTTGGCAGTCGGTTCGGTAGTGGTCGATTGCTTCTGCGTTAGCCAATTCCGTGGACGAGCCGATGGAATAAAAAGGCGTGGTTCCCCCTATCTGGTACGATTGCTGAGAGCCCATCCCTATTTGTAATTTAGTATTTCATTCTTAGGTTTTACTTTTTTTGTTGGGACTGTTGTTACTGCTATTGCTGCTATTGCTGCTGTTGCTGTTGCTGCGACTGTTGTTTCTGCTTCTGTTGTTGCTGCTGTTGTTTCTGTTGCTGCTGCTGCCTTTGCTGCAGCAGCCCTGGTCGCCTTTATCTTTGCCTTTGTCTTGTCAATCGTCCCTACCAGGAATCCATCGAGCATGAATTGATTGAGGCATGTCTGCTTTGTTGGTACTGTTGTTGCTGTTGGTATTGTTGCTGTCGCTTTTGGCTTTATAGACGCCCCTTTGGACCCAATGACCAGTTTCGTCTCGTTTGAATTGAAGAATTTGCTGATGAATGCGGTTGTCTGACTCTTGCTACAGGCCTGATAGGCGGCTCGAAAGAGGAGATGAGCCGCCTGGGCTTCCTGCCAGGCCAGACGCTTGTCTGGGTCCTCGGGACGAGAAGACCACGGAATCGTGTCGGACCCTGGCATCTGGTCCAGGAGCAGGCCAAACATTTGACAAATAGGGTTTTGGAGTTGGTGATGGAGGTAGAATTCATAGTCGGGCGTCAAGCCGTGGGCCTTGATCCAGGCCGGCGATTCGATGCGGTCGCCCTGGAGTTTCGAGGCAGCCGAGCCTATCGGCGGCTGAAAGTACACATAGGGGATGCGGTCGCCCGATGCAGGGGCCGACCCCGGCTCTCGGGCCGCCATGCGATCCGCCAACACCTTGTGAGCTATGCGGCTGGCATCGGCATAATCGGCCCTCAGCGACTTGGTGATGGTCAGTTGCCCGAGCTTCACCTTTCCCTGGACCAGGTCGAGGCACGCCTGCTGGACGCCCCGAGTCGCCTTGGCCACGTCCTTTTCGAGGAGAAGCGTCCGCATGGCCGTCCCGAAAATCGTCTTGACAATGGGCGCATTGTCCCGCCGCTTCAGGGCAATCCCCATGTACTTGAAGACGAATTCGTCGGGATTGTCCTCGTACATGAGGCCGGCATAGCGCTTCTTGCTCAGCATCAGCATCGGGTCAAAGACCTTGTCAAACTCGAAATCGTGGGGCGGCTTCAGGACCTTGGTGACGAATTTGCCGGCCTCGGCCGTCAAGTCAATGACGGCCTGGCGGATGGCCTTTGGGTCGGTAAGCCCCATTTTACTGACGTCGAATTCGATAAAGAGGGAGTCCGTGTCCCCGTATACGACGGTGGCGACGCAGCGGTCGTCGCCGGCCTCGGGGCCGTAAAAGGTCTCGATGACCTCCTTGGCAAAGAGGATTTGCTTGCGGCCATAGGCCGTGACGGATGCTGCCAGGTCCTGGAGGCGGACCTTGAAGGTCCCGCTGCCGAGCTGCCCATAGAGGGAGTTGGCCGTGAGCTTGTAGGCCAGCTGCTCGGCTTCGAGGAGGGCCTTGCGTCCCTGGTCGCTCGTGGCCGCCGCCTCTTTCCGCTTCGCCTTTCGGGCGGCCAGGAGGCCCCGAATAATCGTGGGCAACAGGGCCTTGGAGCCGTCGAGGGGCTGGGCGTAACGACAGACACGGGTGCCGGCCACGACCTTGACGGGGTGCTTGCGCTTGTCCTCGGGGTCGGGTCGGAGCAGGTCAAAGGTAATGTCCGTGTAGCCATAGTCGGGCCGGTTGTCGTACAGGTCCGAGCCAAAGACGGTCCCGATCAGCCCCCCGTCGAGCCCATAGTCCTTGGACCAGACGAGCGAGTCGTGGCTGATGTTTTCACTGTCGATGGTGGACGGATAGAGGGATGCGAAATCCGCCACCCCTATGGGTGATTTGGAGTAGAAGCCGGGTTTGGGGTCGAGCACGATGGCCCCCTCGTACGACTCGTCCTCTTCGACCCCGTCGCTCGGGCTCGGCAATACAGGGACGAGCGTATTGGCCTCTCGGCAGGCCTTGAACAGGAGGCTCTCGGCCTTGATGCCCTGCCCCCTCGTAAAGATGTAGCCGATGGGGACGCAGCAGACATTCGCCATTGACATGCTATTGTTGAAGACCTCCAGCTTCTTGTAGAGTTCGAGGACGAGGTCGCAGTCCTGGAGACAGTACTTGCCGACGAGGGCCCGGTCGGTCGCCGAGCCCCGATGGAGGCGGAAAATGTCGGCGGGGCTGATGTCGTCCTTGACGACGACCCACTTGGTGGCAAAGGCGAGCTCGGCCTCTTCGAGCACCTCTCCGTCCTCCCCGAAAGGCCATGCCACTGTCACCTTGCCCCCCTCGACGGTCCGAATCACCATCTTGTCCGTCATGGATTCGCCCGTCTCGTCCAAGAGGCAGAGGGCCCGGCCGACTCGCAGGTCCTTGATGGCCCCGCCGAGCGTCAGCACGAGGTTCCCTTCCCCTGCTGTTCCCTTTCCGTATCCCTTCAGCGACCCCGACAGGTAGTGCTTGGCCACCTCGTCCAGCTTGTACGAGGGGAGCGAGGCCGACCGCTTAATGTAATTGTAGAGGTCGATTTGGAGGCGACCCGATGCCGACCAGATGTGCATGAAATTGTCGCCGAGGGCCGAGGAACTGAGGCGCTTTTCCTCGCACTTGACCGGCTCCCCCGTTCGGCTGAGGCCGTGCACGGGGCTCAGAGGCCCGACGAGCCCGACCACTTCGGCCCGGGCCCACAGATAGCGCTCGTCAAACCCAAACACATTGTATCCGATGAGAATGTCGGGATTGAGGGCTACGATCCACTCGAACCAGGCTCGAATCATGGCGACTTCGGTTTCATAGGCATGGACGACAATGCCGTCGATTGCGTCACAGTCGGGCCATACGAATAGGTGCTTCTCCAGCGTGTCGCTTTTCGTGAGGGTCGTGCCGATTTGGATGACGGGGTCGCCCATGTCGATGCATTTGGCATAGTCCCGTGGTAGGTGGGCCCGTGTCTTGCCGGGCTTGAGGACGCCGAGGCGGCCGGCGTCGAATTCGGCGAGGACCTTGTCGTCTGGGAGTTCGGGCGGGGCCTTGGATGCCACGGGGAACTCTCCCGAGTGGGAATAGCACTCAATATCCCAGGAGGCTAGGAGAAAGGGTGCTGAGGATTGTTGGGGGCCTGGCCGAATGTCGTCGTAGGAGGCGGTCAGGGTCCACGTGGCGGCCTCGAGGTCGTCGATGCGGTCCATGCCGTCGTCCACTTGGACCCAGCCGCAGGGACTGAGTCCCTGGACGTGGAAGAAGCGGAGCATGGGGTCGAGGTTGGCCTCGTAGACGTCGGGACTCGTGCCCTTGGGAAAGGGGGTGCCGAGAGGGCCTCGTGTCTTGGGCGAACCGTGGTCATTGAGAAAGAGGTTCTTGACTTGCCGCCAGGTAGCTAGGCTAGGGCAGGTGATTTCCACAAAGGGGAAGAGGGTCTTGGCCGTGAAGCCGTAGAGGGACCGCTTGTGGACTCGGCGAAACGTGAGGGCTGGAACGGGGACCTTGTTTGATTCCAGATAGGTGCGAATCACATCTACGGCGGCAATGGCGGTTTTGACAGAGGGCAGGCGAATGTAGAGGGTGGGGCGAAAGCCTTCCACGTCAACCCGGACCGATTGCCCCGTGTCGGTGGTACCGAAGAGTTGGAGGACGAATTCAGAGGCGGGGGGCTGCTTTTCGGCGGGAAGGGGCCGGTCTTTGGATTGGGTGTCGAGAATATGAAGGAGGAGATGGCTCATGGGTGCGATTCGAAAGAGGCACACCTCTGAGTCAATTTTATAGGAATGGGGTTTATGCCCTGTGCTGAGACCTGTGCCTAGTCTTCCGACTAGACTTTCGACCAGTCTTATGCCCAGTCTTCCGACCAGTCTTCCGACTAGTCCTTCGCCTACCGCCTGACATGTTTTGCGACATGGGCACAGAGTTACTAATATTTGATATACTGTCATCATCAGAGTCATAGACAGATGAATATAGGTCCGATTCTTCACTAGGGGGGGTCATAGCAGAAGGACTAGCAGAAGGACTGTTGGCAGATGTCAGAGTCCCCACATTAGACTGGCTTGCAAACTCCTGATTCATCGTTTTTCCACTCGTATTGACATTAATGATAGAGGGATACCCCTTCACGGAAAGGGTGTCCGAGCCCGGTACATTCTTCTGCATATCATTGTTAAATTGGTCCAGTTTCTTGGATTCGACCGACACGTTTAACGCATTCGAGGGGGCCTTGGACACAGCCTTCTTGTAGGGCCCCATGATTCGTTGGCAAGGACCGCAGCCGTCCATGTGCACCAGGATGTTTACAACCACGATCGGGCCCTTTTTCATATGAGACAGAATCTTGTGGAAGTTGGTGCCATCGTACTCGATAGGTTTGCTCTTGGCAGCCTTCTTTTTAGTGGCCCGTTTTACCATGTCTATTCATTGACGAGTTTATATTTCGCATATACCGATAGGGATGGACAATACGGTCTTTGTGGGGGTACTCTTCTTTGTATCCATCATTATTCTATACATTGGCGGGCGCTACTATTTGCGGGAGGGATTCGATAAGACGAAGGTCAAGGCTCCGAGCATCTATGACACGGTAGCTGTGAGGTCGGATTTCATGCCGGATACTCCATCGGTCGATCAGCCCATTCTTCGTCTCGATGACTATGAATACTCGATGGTCTTTCGGAACGAGGGGTCCCGAGAGGCCGGAAAGCGGGAGATTAGCGACGCCATGTCCCGGTATCCGATGGACTGGTCCGTCCAGCCCCCGAGCAGTCAGTATTTTCAGACACGGCAAGAAGGATTCGTCGCCAAGACGGCAGCCGAATACAGGGACCCGAACCAGCCCGAAACCAACACGGAGGAGTTCAACTCCATTTCCGGAACCAAGGAGACGCCGGCCGACAAGGAGGCCATCGAAGAGGAGGAGCGCAAGATTCTCCAAATGTACAAACCCTATCGTCAGGAAGAGGAGGAGAAGAAGTCCAAGGATTTGATTCATTATAGCCTGAAGGACGCCAAGCGCCTTGTCAAGAAGCTCTATTCGAAGCAGGGGCTCGTGGCCGATGTCTCAGTGTCCAAACAGGGCAACAATGTATTTGAGATTAACGAAGTCAGGCCCAAGGATCCGGTCATTGTGTGGGAGGACGAGATTCCGCAGCCGTCCCGTGACGAATTAAGAGGAGAGGAGATTATTCAGGTTCCGCAGGCGGCGAGCGATTCGGCGGCGGGTCTCGACCCCTTTTATGAGCCGAGGACCCGGACCCGCATGGATCGCCACGATTACACAAAGTGGACACCGGGTCTGGAGCGGTCCTTTGCGCCTACGTATACCGCCGCCGAGTGGGACTAGGGGGACATCTGCTCCCGCCGCAGGCGGGAGCAGCCTCCCCTAAGGGTGTTGCTTGGCAACACCCTATACCCCCTGGCAAGTAGGTTCCAAATAGGTTCCAGGTACTGTTTTAACAGTAGCCTAATCTGCTCGAGTGTTCCACGTAATGACAATTTCAGATGACTTTCCATCATGAGTCACCCGAAATTCACAGATTGTATCATCGTCGCTAAACCCCGACAGGAGTTCCACACTCCCCCCCTTTACTAAAAGGTAGTCGAACTGTCCATTCTCCGTCGGATAGACGTTCGTCCAGACCCACCCACCCTTGCTGTACCCCGTTATAGTCACGGTAGAGCCAGAGGGACACGTAAAGGTGCTGAATTCGACGGGAGGGCGACCCCGTGTTTCACTGCAGGGATCAATATGAGAGGATGCCCTATAGGTAATGCGAATGTCCACCATTCTAGTGTAGGGGATTGTCCAGTTTAGACTGCCGTTACACAACAAACTGGATATTCCGATGAATCGACAGGGCCCGTCGACTAATCTCAAATTCGGCCATGAGGCACATAACGGGATGAATCGTACAGTCGGGGCAATAAATAGAAATCGGATTGCCACTGTAGCCAGTGAGGGTCAGGCTGTAGCGGGGCACATTGGCCCGTACGTCGCTCATGACAAGAGACCAGGGCCCCCTATACGTGTCTCGCATATCCTTGAAACGTTGAATGGCGTCGACCCTGTGAAATTCAGTCAAATACGAAAAGATGATGTCGACGAGTTCCATTGGCATTTGATGGGCCGCCGACATTACACGAACAACCTAAACAAATGGTAGGTAATTAATAGTAAGTACTAAATGTTTCTTGTCGATAATCGTGAGCACCATTTGATTCCCCTTTTGAAAGATACAGAGGTCGTCCAACTCCCTGTGGGGGACCTCTGGATTGGGTTGACGGGCTATAAGCCCGCCAAGGGAGGACTGGTCGTGGAGCGGAAGACAATGGCCGATTTCGAGGCCTCGATTCTGGACGGGCGCTACCGAGAGCAGAGGGTGCGCCTTCTGGCCTTCTGCCAGGAGCATGGGGCCTCGCCGCTGTACATTCTGGAGGGGGCCTTTACGGCCTCGTCGGGTCGATTGGCAGCCGCCTCGCTCATGAAGGTGGCGGCCCGCCTCCAGTACAAGCATGGCATTCCGATTCTTCAGACGGCGTCGATTGCCGAGACGGCGGTCCTCGTCCAGACGCTGGCCGAGTACCAGGCAGAAGACCCGCTGAATTTTACCAGGGCTACGGAGCCGTTGAGGGCGATTGATGGAGTTCATGTGAGCAAGAAGGTGAATGCGAACGACCCGAAACAGTTTCTGATTGCGTGCCTGAGCCAGTGCACGGGAGTGTCGACCAAGATGGCCGAAACCATACAATCCACCTATTCGTCGTGGGCAGCGCTGTTGGCGGCGTCTCAGGCCGAGTTGGCAAACCTCGTTCAGCCGAATGGACGGAAAGTGGGGCCGGCAGTGGGAGCGAGGCTGTGGGGGCTCCTCCACTAGGGGGGGGATACACCCCCGCAGGGGGCGTCTCCCCCCTGGCCCCCCTCATGTAGGGGGGGATACACCCCCGCAGGGGGCGTCTCCCCCCTGGCCCCCCTCATGTAGGGGGGGATACACCCCCTAGCCCCCCCTATATGGATAGGATGTTTCAGGACCGACCTGCCTTACATTTCAAACGTCTATTATATCATCTTGAAATGATACATTATATCTTACATTTTTTTCTAATTTTGTCCTCTTTCCTAAAAAAATAAAATATTTATTTGCCAACTCATATTGCTTGGGTTTTTTATTCCTCAATACCTTTAAACGAACGTACATAATCATACCTACTTGCCATATACGCTTATGTGTATACTTTTTGCTTTTATATAATTTTTCTAATTTATTAATAGTATTTTTAACATCTTCTACTGTTGTATATTTTATACTTATTGTATCGTTGGGATTTTTGTCAATATACACATCAAACGATTTTTTAGGGTTTTCTGGATTAAATAAAAATTGTTTTTTTGTTTTATTTTTAATATTTCTATTTTTTTTCTTTGTATTGTATTTCATTTAATATAACATATATTTTATTATTTTAATACAGTTTGAGTTAACTGCTGGAAATGACCCTAGCGCCACAAATCCGCTAGAACCCCCGTCATGGCTGCCGATTTGGGATCGGGCTTGGCCATAGTCTGGAGAAACGTAGAGGGGGGGACATAGGCTTCTGCCGACGGAAGGTGGCCGACCGAAGGACCCTTGTCGTTGCCGACCGCAAAGGCCACCCCTTTTTGTTTCCTTTGACTAGGCCCAGCTAGACCTGGCCTTTGACTAGGTCCAGCCAATAGGCCAGGCTCAGGTCCTGCCTTGGGGGGCCGCCGTTTCGGGGCGGCCGTCAAGGGCGGAGGTGCCGCCGCCTGTGTAGCCAACATGGCCTGCATAATGGGGCTCTGTTCCGTAATATAGTTCCGCTCGTGGTGCATCCAGCTGATGGCCAGAAGGTTCGGATAGGAATAGCGGACCTCGAATCCCGACTGGCGGAGCTGGTAGACGAGGTAGACAACACAGTCCTCTAGGTCAATCTTGGGCAACCCTAGAACAAACGGCGGAATGGTATACAGAAGAGAGCAAGGACTGTTGGGCATGTTTCCCTGGACCCGAATGCGGTGATGAACCGTATCGAGAACTTGATTATAGGACCGCAGTCGGGCCGCATCCTTGGCCTGACGACGCTTGTAGAGCTCACTGACCCGGAGAATCGGAGGCTCCATTCCTAACAGGAATGCGTTTTAATCCCTGGTCAAACAACATACTCATGACTAGGGCGTTCATTCATGTATCCTCGTAGGCTCTATCTATGTGGCGGAGGCATCAAGGCATTCGCCCATCTCGGAGTGCTCGAAGTCCTAGAAGACAAGGGGCATTTGCGGTTCGTCAAGGAGTGGATGGGCATTTCGGCGGGGGCCTTTTTGGCCCTGTGTCTCGCTTTGCGGTTCCCTCTCGCCGAGTTGCGGGACTTTTTCTTGAAATTCGACTTGACCTCTGTCATGGACACGGATACGGCCCCCGGCTGGTTGTATCATCTCGGCTATGACACGGGCAACAAGCTACAGCGGTTCGCAGAAGCTTTTCTACACCAAAAGGGGCTCGCTTCGAATGCGACATTTGCTGATCTAGAGGCGAAGGGCTTTTTGGCCTTTCGCACATTTGCGACTGATATCAATACGGGTACGTTGATAGAATTCTCGGGGACCAAGACGCCGACCTACAGTGTGGCACAGGCGGTCCGGGCCTCCATGTCCCTCCCCTATTACTTTCAGCCCTTCACGTGCCCCGTGACGGGCCATCTCTTGTGCGACGGGGGCGTTCTCTGCAACTATCCGTTGCGCTATCTGTCAGAAGAGGACCTTGCCGAGACGCTCGGGATCCAGCTCTTGACGAAGCACGCACAGGGGGAGGACGACGGCCTGCTGGGGACGCTGATGCGCCCTTTGCGTATTCTCATGGCGGAGCATCATGTTCTGGAGAGTCGAGAGTATGGCAGACAGACGCTGACTGTTCACATGGACAGCGTCAATCTGATGGATTTGAATATAGAATTGGATAAAAAACTGGAAATGGTAAAAAAGGGACATGAGGCCGCTATGCTGTTTATGAAGACGGGGCAGAAGCCCGTTCGGAGGTATTCTGTTAGCTAACGCTTCTCAATCTGGCCGACCGATTCCTTGTACTGCTCAATGGCGTTAGGGACTGTTTCTTCTGCAATTGTGGGGAGAAGGGGTTCTACAGAAGGAACAACAGAAGGTTCGGGAACAGCTGCAGAAGGCTCGGGCTCTGGAACAGCTGCAGAAGGTTCGGGCTCTGGAACAGCTGCAGAAGGCTCTGGAACAGCTGCAGAAGGCTCGGGCTCTGGAATAGCTGCAGAAGGAGCAGCAACAGAAGGAACAACAGCAGAAGGAAGTTCTACCAACGGCTCTGCCGACGGCTTTGCCAACGGCTTTGCCAACGGCTCTGCCAACGGCTCTGCCAACGGCTTTGCCAACGGCTCTGCCGACGGCTTTGCCAATGGCGAAACCAATGTCTTTACAGGAGGCGGCATAACGATTCCACTTGTACAAAAGGCGCCCATTCTACTACCGTTAGGAATATAATTACGCCCCTCTGTAGGAGGGGGGGGCAATTAGAATCTTAACACTAGTGCTTAGTATAAATTTACACCCCCTACAAATTGTAGGGGGTGTAAATTTATACTAAGCGGTATAAAAAATATAATAGAAGGGCTCATTACTGCGCATGTCCCATTACTGCGCATGTCCCATTACTGCGCATACTTTGCCGTCCAATCCCTCGCCGTCAAGTCATACGCCAACCTATTCGTCTTGTACTGGTTCGCCACCTCAGGCCACAAGGGGTCGTCCGGATTCGGGTCCGTCAGAAGCGACAGAATCGAGAGCAGCACCTTGGAAATCGTCAGAGCCGGTGACCACTGTCCCTTGAGAATGTCGAGGCAAATCAGGCCATCGGAATTGACGTTCGGGTGGTAGATTTTCGTCGTGAAATTCACCTTCGGGGGCTTAAAGGGATAATCGAGGGGAAAGTGGATCACGACCCTGAAAATGCCGCCAGCAAAGGGACTGTCTTCAGGCCCCATAATCATGCCGGTCCACTTGAAGAGGTCCTTGTCGTTTTCGGGGCCGCAGCTGCAGCCACAGGGGGGATCGCTCGTCACGTCACTCAGTTCTTTTTGGATTCTTCGGAGAGCCATTATTTGTATAGGTGGAGGTCCGTTAGGTGCTGTTTGTAAGGTACCAGGACTCGTCAATTTTTCTTAGAGGCCCTTCAAGAATCCCATGACGCCGTCGTACGTGCGGGGGCCGCTGTACTCCATGCGGTCGCCTGACGGGCCTCGGTACAGAATGGTCGGGAAGCCCTTGACCTGGAGGGTCTGGACCTCGGCCTTGTCGGCGCCCTCGTCCAGCATGCGAATCGTGACACTGCTGCCGTCCTTCAGGGTCACGGGTGTGGCGGCTACGAGCCTCTGGAACTCGGGGGCCGCCGTTTTGCAGTGCCCACACCAACCGGCCTTGACAATCAGGAGCTCAGAAGAGGAGCCCTGGAATCCGTCGAACCGACGAAACGCCGTTCTGGACATGGAGACGATTACGAGCACTAGGAGTGATACACCTAAGGCAATCATGAGTTTTGTATTCATGGTTCTACTCGTATACTATAAAATGAAATTGATAGTATACATGATATATGCGATGTTGTTTGCGCTGATATGTAACAATGAGGGACTATTATTAGTCTCTATATGTGTTTGTATAATGGACCTCCTGATTCCTGAACCCTGAGTGCCGGATAAGCATCAGTCAAGAGATGCCATTGCTCTACGAGGGCAACAGCATCAGTCCAATCATTGTGCAGAAAAAGAGGCCCGCACTCACACCAAATCCCAACAGGGTCGGGACGCCCGCCCTATCGGTGATGGTGGAGCCCAAGTACTGATTCAGAATGCGATAGGTCTCGGGATTAGCAAAGATGGCAAAGACGAGGGTGCTGTAAAAACTGTATTTGACTTTGAGAAGGAGGCGATTGACGGTGCCTTGTACAGTTGTTGCTGCTTCAGTTGGCTCCCCCATGTTATTGGTGCTGGAGGAATTATATTGAGATAACCAACCTTGCATAACGGTTACTTTCAGGCATAGTTTGATTGACTGCTGCCAAAGTGGTCATGAGTTGATACATGGGCATGCATAGGTTGAGTAGTATATTAAAATCTGGTATAGACCTAGAGGTAATACTAATATTTCTAAAAGTGGGTCCAGACACAGGCGCAGGTGGCGGTGCTGGACTTGGAACAGAACCTGCCCTGGTTAAGGAAGCTGGTGGTGGACCACCAAACGATGCTGCAAAGGGAACTAATACAGCTGCAAACCCCGTTGCAGCCACTGTCGGAAATGGAAATTGGGCTTTCATTTGTCCATTCCACTCAGCAATCTCTCTAGTTTCAGTTGTAGCACCATATGTATGTAAAAGTGCATAACATGACTCGATGCTTGGCGTATAGGCACGATTGACTATCAAAAAAACGCTTTTGTCCTTGTCTGCGGTTATAAATGTTCTAAATGTTTCAAAATTTAAAGGAGGCGGTGCCCCTACTGAAATTCCTAACCCAGAAGCTATTGCAACAGGGTTTATCGAACTATTAATGTCCTTCCCTTCTATAAACCACGCAAAGCTCGACATTGGCTGACTTCCCAATATATCGCTCGTTACAGAAGTCCCCCTTACCTGATCGGCATAATGACGTATAAGAGGTATTAATTTATTTGACAGTGCTTCGTTGAATTTGTAAATGCCCAATGCGTCGTTACTTGTGGCAGGAGAATACAAATTGGCATATACCTTATT
>Ga0114958_10002510_pt1 | contig 13679 bp, 10 predicted proteins | sample C_130208_EF_Meta_FD_89577 | JGI IMG/M metagenome (GOLD analysis project Ga0114958, IMG submission 89577) | Freshwater microbial communities from Lake Croche, Canada to study carbon cycling - C_130208_EF_MetaG | ecosystem: Environmental > Aquatic > Freshwater > Lake | place: Lake Croche, Canada... | reverse complement strand
TCTTTTGTTTGATTTATGTAATGGTGAAATCCATATTTAAATAATGGTTGAGAGTTTATTTGAGATGTTGAAAATTCTATTTTTGATTCTCCAACTAATTCATTCTTTGTTATTGGTAACTGAAAAATAAATGGCTTCATTATATATTATATATTAATTATTTTTTATATAAAAGAATTTAAAAATCAATTTTTTATGATTTCATTTATGAAACCATAAAAAATTAGTGTGAGTAAAACGAGAGATCAATTTTTAATTTGAATTTCATTTATGAAATTTGAATTAAAAATTAGTGTGAGTAAAACGAGAGATCAATTTTTAATTTGAGTAAAACGAGAGATCAAATTTATACATTCTGATCACCATTAAATTCAACATTATTGGTAGTAGTGTCTGGTGGATTTACAAGTGGATTTACAAGTACATTTGCATTTGTATTTGCGAATGTATCTGATATCCAAGGTGTATTTAAAATATTATTGATATCATTAACAATCTGCATATTTTCATTTACTTCATTTCCAGTTCCTAATTCAGGCATGTCATTATCTGAATAATTTTCCATATCTGAGAAAATTAATACTCCATTATCATCAAAATAATCTCCGCCGACTGGTTCGTCTAATTGGAAATATCCATTAACTTCAATTTTACCATTCGAATGATATTTAATTCCTTTACCATTATATTTAAAATTTTTAAATGTCCCATCATATTTTAAAATATTATTTGCATAATGTTTTCCTTTCTGAATAAAAACTCTTGTGACGAGATTTTTTGTTGTATGGATTGAATTAATTTTTATATCTCCAACATATCTATTATTATCAAGTAATATTTCACTATTAGGATTTGCTTTTAATTCAATAATCGTATGATCATAGATGTATTTAACATTTGCTTTACAATTTAATGTTCCATAACTATCTTCAGCTTTGAAATTTAAAATACCATCTTCACATACTCCCTTATTAAACTTACCAACATATTTTTCACCGTTAATAAATTCAATTACTCCATTTCCACTTATATCTAAATTATCAAAATCACCCTTGTATTTAAAGCTATCATCTGAAACAGCTCCTTCTTTGAAAATACCATCAACAAATTTACCTGTATATGTAGTTTTTCCCATATAACAAACTCCATTTGAATCATTATATTTCATATCAGAGTTTAATTTTCCAATGTATTTTGCTTGATTATTTTCTTTATACACAATTTTATGATTATCATCATACATATCATTTACAAAATCAATTGTATTCTTATAATTACTAAAATTATCTTTTTTAATTTTATCAATATCAATAATGACATCTAAGTTTGTTTGAGGACTATATGCTAAAGTTCCATCCATATAGCATATTAGGAACTTACCATCTTTTTTTCCTGTCGTAAAATTTCCAATATAAACCATATTATTAATATACAACTTACCAAAACCATTATAGTTATCTTCGAACATATATCCTTCATATTGCCTAACAGGTTTTCCACCAACAATCTTCCAAGTTATCTCAAAAGTAGAAACACAGGATTTACCATTTTTATACATCCCTTTATTAACAAGATTACTTTTTTCATCATATACAGTACAATCACCATTTAATAGTCCATCTGTATAATAACAATCGATATAAGATCCTTTATTCTTATTATATGTTATTGATTTTCCATTCAATGAATCATTTCTGTAATATCCTTTGTTGTAGCCTTCCAGTGTTCTCTCTTCACCATAACCACACTTTTGTTCATTCATGAAATAACCTTGGTAAGATGTACCATTATTATAGTAAATTTTTCCATAGTATTTAATGTCCGGTTTGGGTTTTTCACCTAGGTACAAAGAGTCAGGAGTTTTATTAACGTGAAACATTTTGTTATAATATATATACTAAGATTAGTATATATAATATGTATAAATCAATTTTTTAACTCTTCATTTGTTCTCTTTATTTTGTTCTCTTCACTTTCGCCATAAATTTAGGATCTCTCTTCTGGAAAACATAAAGTTTATTCAATCTTGATAACTCAAATGATGCCTTATTAACTTCATCTGTTAAATCATAAAATGCCTCAACTTTCTTAAAGAATTCTCTTGTTCTTAATTCTTCCTCATATTTGGCTGTAGTTGAAAAGAATTGTCTGAATGTATTATAGATATTTTGAAAGTTCTCTGCCTCAACTAATTCTAAGTTACATTTCTCCTTAAATGTATCAACAATAAACTTTTGATTGATTAAAAATTCAACCGCCGAATTTCCCTCCTCTTGGAAAGAAGCATTGAAGAAATCAATCGCAATTCCCGTCTTTTCTGTACTTTGTTTCATATCATATTTACTTATAATATGGAAAAACTTCTTTTTAGTTCCATCTTTTGTCGTATAATATGATTCTATTTTTCCTCCGTTTTTAACAAGTTCTTTATGCACTAAATCTCCATCTAATGATGTAAAGATAATAAATCCACTTGATTTTAATAATCTATTTATATTATCACACAAGTTATCTAATGTTGTATTATCTTTGAATAAATAGTGTAATACGAATTGAGATGACATAATATCAAATTTCTTTGGTTTGTCGCTATTTGTTTCTCCAAATATATTCTTTATCTCCATCTTGTTCTTATCATCCATAGATCCAATTGATTTAATTTGATCCTCTAAATTTAATCTTGCACCACCATCCGCAACTATAAATGTCATCTTTGGAAATTGAGGAAATTTTCTTTTTAAATTATTGTATCTGCTGTAAGCTCCATCTGTAGCAGAGTGAATACCGTTACTATCTATATCAATACCAACTAATTCTTGAATTCTTGCACTAAAGTATTTCATGATATCACCACCTCTTCCAACACCAATATCAAGTACTGTTAATTTTTCTCCGATTAAATCCTTAGAACAATAATTGTAAATGAATGATGATTTGATCCAATTGTGGAACTCTCTTTGAGGCTTGGCTAAATCTGTCTTTAATTGATAATAAATATCTTCACTTCTAGATGTCTCAATTAATCTAACATCTACTTTCCCTCTCATAGCAGCAAGATGATTTTCATATGTTTTAGGTTCACCTAATATTTGAATATCACTAATATCAATTGGTATTAAAATAGATCTCCATACCTTTTCAGAAACATCTTCATTGTTACCATATTTCTTTCTATATTTATTAACCATCTCTGTTTTATCAAAACGAGTTCTTAATGGTATCCATCTATCTGTCTCTAAAATTGTTGGGTCATTATTATATGCAAACTCAACAACTGTTTTATCTTGGATTATATTACCCTCAATATCTCTTGCTTCATTTGAAATTCCCTCATCAATGTGTGTGTATAAATGTGCTAAATATCCATTTTTATCCTTGTGGAAAAGAACCGGATATTCAACACCATTTTTTACTTTACCAACATATAAATTTGCTATCTTATAAATCTTGCCTGAATTCTTAACAACATTTGCATCTATCATACTTTGTTCTCCAGATGTTGTTTTTTGAGCAAGATCTTTTGATCCACTATCATCAAATGCATTTATGATTTCATTTTGATTGTTTTTCTCAAATTCAACATAAAAATCTATTGAGTTCTTCTCCTTCGGTTTCCATTTTAAGTTTCTAAATTTTGTTTCACGCAGATTACGAGTATATTTTTGATCTAATGGTGCATAAATTAGACCATCCAAAATGTATGGACAATCTAAGTCTTTTGTATATAAATTCCAAACAATGTTCGAATAATTAAAAATTTCACAACCATTTGCCCCCTGAGGAAACGAATATAATTTATATTTAATAACAAATAATGATTTGTCATTTTTTAAACTATCATTCAAATCATTCATATATGTCTTTACTTGACTTTTAATATGTTCACCATTCTTTTTTAAATCAAAATCACTTCCAAAAGGCTTATAATCAAGTTTTGATCCAAAAATCTTTTTAACATTTTCCGCAAGTGCCATATATCTTTCAAACATTTTTGGATTTTCACGAATATCTACACCCTTATCAAATAGAATATCAAACGCTAAAAATAAATACTTTTTGTGTTTTCCAACAAATAATAATTCACCATCAATTAATGTGTTATTGTATTTTTTATCTACTTTATGATCAGTCTTAATTATGCTCAAGTTATTCGCAATAAAATATACTGCCTCATCAACAATATACATAAAACATCTCTCACCATCTGCTTTATCTGTCACACAATATTTGTTTGGTAATTGATCTACTAAATATTGGATTTCAAGTGATATAACATTCATTCCAGCAAGATCTTTATTAATATCTTCTTTATTACCATAAACAAGTTCTTTATATTTGTCTAAAACATCATTTTTCTCTGCAACATCAATAACAATATTAGATCCAATAATTGTTTTATATATTTTATCAGAATATTCTTTCATTACTTCAATTACTTTTTTATCATATTTATCTCCAAACATTGATAAATCCATTTCTAATTCATATCTATCTACACCTCTCATAATATCATTAATACTATTAGATTGTTTTGTCTGGGTTAAATCTATCTTTAATTCATGATTTTCATCTGAACTTAAAACAATTGATACACGTTGTTTGTATCTAAAAATGATGTTATGTCTTTCATTTTCATCAATTGATAACAATTTTTTTAATTCATCTTTTGAAACATCATTTTCATCTGAAAGGCGAACACGAATGTCATAATTGTCGATATCTACAATATTCTTTTCTGCTTTAGTTTTTTTCATTATTGTAATATCTGGATAATCATTTAAGATATGATTTACAAGTATTGAAAAAATAACATGATTTTTGCGCAATTTTACATCATTAATTGTTTTATTTATATTATCAATATTATAAATGCTAATTCTGTAGTTAATAATATCTTTATTCACATAGTTAGTATATCCAATATCTAAAGAAGTTTCTTTAACAAGCTTAAATTTTTTAGTTTTACTAAGTGTTCCAAGGTATTTTAAAATATCAATATATTTATTAATGGTTAAGGGATTTGTTTTATTAAACATAACTTCAAATTCAGAATTTGCATTTACCTTTTTTAACAAATCTTGTATAGGATTGAGAGAAAATATATCCATTAATATAATATATAAATTATATTTTATATTAACAATTATTTTTATCAATTTTTATTATTTTATTATTTTATTATAAAATAAATATAAAGAATTATTCATAATCTTATAATAATGAATCCTTACGAAGTATTAGAAATTCCACCAGAAGCAAATGAAAAAGATATTAAAGATGCATATAGACAAATGGCATTAAAATGGTATCCTGATAAAAATAAATCTCCAGAAGCTGAGGAAAAATTTAAGACAATTAACAAAGCATACAATATATTAAAAACACCTGAATTACGTCAAAGATATGATCAAACAGGAAGTGTTGATGAACAACGTGTACCGAATGAAGTTGATATTAATGAAATATTTAGAGGGATGGGAGGTGGATTTCCATTTCCAATTCCGGGAATGGGAGGAATGCGAGGATTTCCGGGTATGATGGGAGGAATGCCAGGTGGAATGCCAGGAGGTATGATGTTTGTAAATGGTCAACCTGTTCGTATGGGTGGTGGAATAAATCCTCAAGAAATGTTTATGAGACAAAATTTAAATATTAAGATGACAATGGAGATAAATATGGTTGATTTATTTACAGGAAGTAAAAAGAATGTTGATTATCAATATAAAAATGTAGAGACTGGGGAAATGAAGAGAGATTCAATTGAGATTAATATTGCGAAGGGATCATTTGACGGTCAAGAATTAATGTTTAAAAATAAAGGTCATCAATTTAAGGATATAAGAGGAGATATATTTATTAGAATTAAAGAAATTGTGCATAAGGATTTTGTTCGTAATACAAATTCACCAGATTTAATTTATACATTAAAAATAAATCTAGTACAATCAATGTGTGGTTTTGAAGTAATCATAAAGGGAATTGATGGACAAAAACTAATAATTAAGAATTTTGATAAAGTTATCAAAAATGGAGATAAAAAGGTTATAACTGGACAAGGAATGCCAGTGTTTGGTAGAAATGATAGAGGTAATTTAATTATTATGTTTGAGGTGGAATATCCAGATCATTTATCAGAAGAGGTACGTAATAAATTAGCAGAAATTTTTGAGTATGATAATAAGTCAAAATACAACAATACAAATACAAATGGATATGTATTATGTGAATTAAATGATTATACTGAAAATACAGAAACCGAACATACAGAACAAGGGGAGAGAATGCAATGTGCTCAGCAATAGATTTTATGAATTTTATATATATTAAAAAAATATATATATAATGTATAGATGGAATTTTTTAATGAATATATAAAAATGTTAATTAAAGATAAATATGGACCTAATAAAAAAATGTCTACATTAATAGTAGATGGTATCAAGAAACCAGAAATTATTATTCCAAATGGTCGTGGATTTATGGTAATAAAAGAATCTTTATATGAAGATGATAAAAATAATGTTGGTCTTATTTTTAGAGATAAATATAAAGGTGATGATGATAACTCTAAATATGTAGAAGTTACAAATAATTTAGAAAAAAAATTAGAACAAATGGGAGGTTCACAAAAGAATTACAATAAATATTTAAAATATAAAAATAAATATTTACGATTAAAAAATCAATTATCTTAATTCTTTTACTTTATAGGTATCTAATTTAGTGAGATAATTTGATAATAGATCTATATCATCAGTTATTGTATATGATATTATTTGTTTTTCAAATAAATAAGTACCAGAATTAAATATATAATATAAATTATTTAATATTAATTCATTATCAAAATATTTATTAATTTGTGTTAGAATTTTATCTAATAAATAAAAATAATTTTTATAAAAAAAGATAATTAATTCATTTAAATTTGAGAGTGATTCTTTTTTAATTAATGAATAAATTTCATAATTTTCTTCATTAAATACTTCTTTAACTTTAATATTTTTTAATTTATCTAATAATACTTTTTTAAAATTCATTTTAACATTAATACTTTCAAATCTATTCTTTTTCATTATAAGATAATTCATCAAATCGTTGTTGAATATTTTTATATTTGCACTTAATTTTTGAACTTGATGGTAATCAGTGATATTATCAATTACATAATGATATTCTTCTGGTTTAATATGAATAAATGTAGAGAATGGTTTATAATTTGGATGGATTACTACTTGATATAATTGAAACAATTTTGAAAATCCACTAATTAATTCTAATAAATCATTATCATTAAATTCTTTATTACATCCTGTAAATTTCTGTAAATAATTTACTGATATAACATCTTTTATTTCAATCATTAATAATATTTCACCTGTTGACTCATCTTGATAAGTAATATATAATTCTTCAATAATATCATTTTCTGAATATTTCTTCTTTTGTAAAAAGAAGAATTTTTCATATATTCTTTTATCTGCCATTTTATTAACACTAAATAAATATTGTTTCTTATTAACTTCTACATAGAATCTTTTACATGTATTAATTAATGGTAACAAGTTTGAAAAATTATTTAATTTATCTTCAACTTTTACTCCTGCAATTTTTGTATTGTATAAATCTATTATTGGAATATCTAACTCAGAATCATAATTTTTTGATATTTTATTTATATCAAGAGGAATTGGTTCAACATAAACAAATTCATATTTTGTTTTTATAGATCTTTGAGCTTTTTTATCAGTATGATAATAAACTGTATCATCTTTAGATACAAGTTTTAATCTACAAGGATTTAAAATAATTTCTTGTTCTTCGGGAAATAATGAATAATTTTCTATACACAAACCGACACCTTGTTTATTCTTTGGAAGTTTTATTTTCATTAATATTAATCCAAATGCATTTCTAACTGGATTATAAAATGGATTACGAGATGTTGACATAAAACTTTTATCCTCAAATATTCCTCCAATTTTTACACTTTGTAAGAAATCATCATTGTTGATAAGTCTATATACATAATATGTATCATTAAATCCTGGAGATTTAGATATAATACTGTGAAATTGATTTATATTTTTTTCAATAAATTTATCTTTAACTGAATTATTTCTAATATAATAGTTCATTTGGTATGAACCCATAAATGAATAATATTTAATGTAGTATTGAAGATTGTTAAATTGGATGAATAAATAATGATTTAAGAGTGTATCAGAATCTATATCATCTTGAGATACTTTATCACATAATTGTAAAAGACGTTTTTCATCATAATATGTTTCATCTGGTTTAATTATTTTTAAATTCAATCCAAGATTGATTAATTCATCTCTGTTATAATACGGATTAATATTAACAAATGGTAAGAATGATGGTTTAATACATAAGGTAAAATTTTTTCCAATTTTATTAGATTGATAATAGAATGTTTTAATATATGTTTCTTCTAAAACATTTAGATCAAAATTTTCCATAAAATTTATATTCTTTTCTAATTTTTCTTTATATGATTCATCATCTGTTTTAATGGATTGTAAATATTCATATAATTTTTTAGTGAGAGGGCGATAGTATAAATGAATGACACTATCATATATTTCTTCTGGTTTAATCAAGTATATGTTTTTTGAAAAGATGTCATATAGTGGGATTAAATTATCTAATTTTGATATTTGGATCTTTAGTTCGGATAAATATTTATCTATATTAGATTTTTTACTTTTTAATAATTTCTTTGTGGGGAGAGTTGCTAATTTATAATATATATTATATAATACTTCAGAATCTTTAATATCAACTAATTTATTATTAATATTTAATAACATTATATTATGTTATAAAATAATTTAATCAAAAAGAATTTATAAATTATTATATAAGTAATTTATTATGGCCGAAACAAAAACAGTTACAATTAATGGTAAAATATTTAAAGTTACAGATATCACAAAAGGTGATCCAAATACAAAACTAATAAAAGATATTAAGGACGCATCTGATAACAGTATTAACACATTTAAAGAACAATTAAAGGATCTTAAAGACACTATTTCCACAAATAACGATACACGTAACGTTAAAGAATTAAAATTTTTCGCAACACCATTAATGTTAAAGGATGCTACACTCGCTGCTAAAAAAGGTGAATTAACACATGATCCTAGTGTAGGATTTGATGTGACAATTGAGTCTAGATATCCAAATATTATGAAATATTCTACAGGTAACGATACATCAAAAGAGCAAAAATTACCAAATGATGAAGATAGTAAAAAAATAATAGCTGAAATTGAAAAAATAAAAGCATTTAAAATTGCACATCCGATATTTGAAGAATATCTTAAAAAATGGAGGGAAACAGACACAGCAAAAGAGGAAGCAGAAAGAGTAGCAGTAGCAGCAAGAACGGAAGCAGAAAGAGTAGCAGAAGCAGAAAGAGTAGCAGTAGCAGCAAGAACGGAAGCAGAAAGAGTAGCAGAAGCAGCAAGAGCGGAAGCTCAAGCAGCAGCAGCTCAAGCAGCAGCAGCAGAAGCTCAAGCAGCAGAAGCCGACGCAGCAGCAAGAAAAAAAGCAAGAAAAGAAGAAAAAGCAGCAGCAGATCAAGCAGCAGCCAATGCAGAAAAAGCAGCAGCAGAAAAAGCAGCAGCAGAAAAAGCAGCAGCAGATAAAGCAGCAGCAGATAAAGCAGCAGCAGAAGCAGCAAAAGCAGCAAAAGCAGCAAAAGCAGCAAAAGCAGCAAAAGCAGCAGCAGAAAAAGCAGCAGAAGCAGAAAGAGCAGCAGAAGCAGAAAGAGCAGCAGCAAAAAGAGTAGCAGAAGCTCAAGCAGCAGCAGAAGCAAGAGAAAGAGCAGCATCGGAAGAAAGAGCAGCATCGGAAGAAAGAGCAGCAGCAGCAGCAAAAGCAGCAGCAGAAAAAGCAGCAGCAAAAAGAGTAGCAGCAGAAAAAGCAGCAGAAGAAGCAGACGCTCAAGCAGCAAAAGAAGCTTCATTAGAAAGAGAAATTGCACAATTATCTGAAGCAGCAGCTAAAAAAAAAGCAGTAGCTGGAAAAAAAGTAGGATCTAAAATTGATTATGAGCAAGTCGCGAGAAACGCAAGAGTCCAGTATCCCCCATTCGGAGGTGGCAACAGAAAAAGCAAAGAATATATTAAATATAAAAAAGAATATTTAAAATTAAAAGAAGAATTAAATCAATTACATAAATAAACTACTTCTCTAACTCTGATAATTTCCAAATCTCAAATTTGCCATTTGGAAGTTTTCTCTTAATTTTGAAAGGAACCATATTATGTTTTAACTCTAATTCAGCAATCTCTGTTGGAGTCTTATTTTCAACACCTTTAACCAATATATTTGCTCCCATCATAATTTGTTTTGCGCGTATACCAATGATACGAACTCTCTCATACTTTGTTAAACGACCACTTGATAATCTACTGTTATTATCAACTTGTTCTTCCTTTTCATCATAATCTTCCTCAAAGTCAATGTTATTGTATAAACAATCATTCTTTACAACAACTGCTTTCTTAACTGCTTTCTTACGAGGAACTTTTACTTTTTCTTCTGTTTCTTCATCTACTTCAGCTTCTTCTTCGGCAACTGCTTCATCTGCTTCATCTTCAATTTCTTCTTCTGATTCAACATCTGAATCAACCGCTACTTCTTCTTCATTATCCTCTAATTGACTAAATGTTCCAGAAATAATGTCACTATCAGTTGTATCTGATTGATTATCATCATTTTCATCATATTCTTTATCATCCTTTTTGACTTCTGAGATATCTTCTTTTTTCTTCTCAACATTCTTTTCTATTTTGACATTTTTTTTAGGAGGCATACTTATATTATTAAATAATATTTATATATAATATTTAATAATCAATTTTTAATAATCAATTTTTTATAAATTAAATTAACCAATTTGTCTTACAATTTGTACACATATATCTCGTCAAATATCCGGTACCTTCTCTAAAGAATATTGCTTCTTTAACCTTTAAATCTTTATGAGATATACATTTTTCATTGTGACAAATATAATCTTTTGTTCTCGGTAAAGTAGGATCTTGACATTTATATTCTAAATTCACTTCTCGAATACCACTTGTTTCAAGATTTGTACTCAAAATGATTGTTTTTGAATCAATAGTATATGATGAATTACAATTGTTACATATTAAAAATACATCAAAATTGTTCTTCTTAGTTGAAATAACATCATACAGATTAATTAATTCTGTAACCTTCTCTGGTGTTTTCTTAAATTTTAATAATAATTTTTCTCTTAATGAATCACGATCTATTTTGATATCAACTGTTTGATTTGCTTCATTCATATCATGCTTAATATAATTCAAGAATGCTTCTAAAGTAGCAATTTTATAATGATTTTTCTCATTTTCATCTAGTTGTTTTTTAGTAATATTTAAAACATAATTACACTTTTTACAAAAATTCATTTATATATATTATTTTATAAACTTTATATAATATTTTAGTTAATCAATTTTTATTATATTTTACTACATTTTTTTATTACCTATATATATAAAATGTCAACCTTTGAAAATATTAATATGTTTTTAAAAGAACGTTCATATATATGTGCATTAATTACAGCAACAATTGCATATATAATATTATTATCAAATACTGGATCAATGGGTAATAGTAGTAATAAAGGTAAAAATGTAAATATAAATCCTTATTATCTAGGAAATATAGCAGTTTCAGTATTTTTATCAATTGCATTAGCATTCCTTGTAATCCATCATGGAATGGAATACTTTAAATTTCCTGATGAGTCTGGAGAATAATAATTTTTTTAATTATATTATAATATAATTAATGAATAGAGAAAGAGAATTGTATAATAAAATGAAATTATTTAAAACTAATACATCAATTATAGAAATACCAATTGTAGAAAATAAAGATAAAAATATATCAACAACATTAGATACAAGTGGAAGATTTGCTAATCATTTTATTCGAAATATGGCATCACATATATTAGCAAAAAAATATAATTTAAAATTTATTTATTCTTATTATAATGAAATTAAAGAATTAGGAATAGATTTATTTATAGATGGTATAAATGTATATAATGAATCAATTATTATAGATGAATCTAATTTAATAGATCATATTAATAATATAATAATAAATAAAAATATTATTATGAATAATTCTTATCAAATTAAAGAATTTATTTTATATCTAAAAAAATATTTTGAAGATAATAATTTATTTGATCAAGTTAAAATTAAAAATATATATAATTCGAGATATAATACAAATAATGATCTATTTGTTCATGTTAGATTGGGAGATATTATTGGTTTTAATTTATCTTTTGAATATTATGATAATATTATATCAAAAATAAAATTTGAGAATGGTTATATATCTTCTGATACAATTAATCATGAAATCTGTCAAAAATTAATAAATAAATATAATTTAGTAAAAATTGAATTAAATGAAATTAACACCATTATGTATGGTTCAACATGTAAGTATATTGTTCTATCACAAGGAACATTTTCATGGTTAATTGGATTTTTAGGAATATATTCAGAAATATATGTACCATCCACACATTCGTGGCATGGTGATATTTTTGTTTTACCTGAATGGATAAAATGTTAATTTATGCATATCCATCCGCATGCTCAACTTTTTCTCCGCCTTGTTCTCCTCCATCGTCATCATCATCATTAATAATTCCATTATTTATTGGTTCTTTTTCTTGTTTAAATTTAACTCCATGAACATTTTCAGCAAGTTTTGGAACTTTTTCTATCATTTCAATTTTAAATTCACCAGATTTTATAGTTGTTTTAATATTTCTTGATGTATGAAACCATGCTTTGAAGTCTTCGTATAATTTTGCCCATGATAATTTATCTCTTTGATTTGTCGTAAATTCTAATCTATCATTAATAAAATGTTGATAGATATCTGATTTATCTTGATACATCTGAGTATACATTAAAACTTTTTGAGGTTCCACAATAGACTCTCCCTTGACATTTTTTTCATAATGATTTATTAAAAATGATATTAATCCCTCCTTCCAATTTTCATTCTTAATTTTATCCCTCAATGTCTTATCCTTCTTTCTCTCATTATCTTTTTTAGGATTATCAACAAATTTCATTTCCCATGGAGCAACACGAATACGTCTCCATGTACCTCCATCATTTGATGGTATATCTGGAACTTGGTTACATAATAAAAACATCTTAAATTGAGGCTCAAATTCAAATGTTCTTTCATGTAATGTTCTTGTAGATATTTTTGCACCACCAGTTAATGATTTAATATATCCTACTTGTAAAACATCAGTATTCTCTGGCTCCTGAAATACTACAAATCTTTTTCCTTTTGTTCTCGCTAATTCAGGATTCGCAGATGTAGCATCAGCTCTCTTACGTGTTAAAAGTGTAATTTGAACTTCTACAGCATAATCATTTAAAGCAAGATGTAACATTTCAGCAGTAATAGATTTACCATTACTATTATGAGTGATTGTTCCATCTTCTAACATATATCTATGATTACCTGTAATTTCAAAACCATAATAATCATCTTCTTCTAATTTTTCAACTGTAATTTTAGATAATGGAATACAAGTCTTATACACTTTCATAATATCT
>Ga0114958_10002509_pt1 | contig 13679 bp, 10 predicted proteins | sample C_130208_EF_Meta_FD_89577 | JGI IMG/M metagenome (GOLD analysis project Ga0114958, IMG submission 89577) | Freshwater microbial communities from Lake Croche, Canada to study carbon cycling - C_130208_EF_MetaG | ecosystem: Environmental > Aquatic > Freshwater > Lake | place: Lake Croche, Canada... | reverse complement strand
GGTGGACAGTTCGGCAGTCATCGTAATGTCGCCAAATTCTATGTAGCATTGTTGACTTAACCAAAGTTTTACAAAGATCACTGCAGTGTGAAGGGAGCGCGTGCAACAGTACCGCTGCAACGGTATTGCAATGATACTTGAATTTCAATAACAATCACTTAACAACTTGATCAAGTATGGTTTGGATCGTGCCCAGTTTGTTAAGTCAATGCCGCTTTAATAAGCACTCCGCAATGGATCAATGATGCTGCTCACACACTGGGCAGGTTTAAGAATCGGCGAAGTAGCCTGCTTGCGCTGGAGCGATGTCACAACTACTGATGGACAAATAAAAGATGAAATCCGCTTGCTACCCGATATGACCAAGGGCCGCCATGCTCGCACTGTATTTGTCAGCGCCAAACTAAAGGCTGAATTACAAGCCTACGCAGCGCAAGCTAAATGCGTAGATCGTAGCTATCCATTTTTTGCAAGTCAAAAAAGCATCAAGGCAGGTTTCAACGCAAACAGCTTAGCCCAAACATTTGCCTTGCTCTACGCGGGAGCTGGACTTGAAGGCGCTAGCAGTCACAGCGGACGCAGAACGTTCCTGACAAACCTTGCTAACAAGGGTACGGCAATTCACCTGCTCAAAACGCTTGCTGGACACCGTAGCATCAGTACCACCGCTGCTTATTTGTATAGCAGCCCAAGCCAGTTGAAAGCAGCTGTTGAACTTATCTAGTTATTATTGAAAACATTTTTGAAAGGTAAACAGATTCGCCTTCATCCATGAATAAAACATGTCGATCTTCTAAATCTTTTTTTCACAAACTACGTTAATTAGAGAATCAAAAGGTGTTGCGGACAAAATGAAAGCATTTAAAGTTAGCTTTGGATCTGCCAACTTTTCTTGGAGCACCTTCACCTCCTTGTAAAGACCTAACTTAGCATCAGTCAGGTTCATCTGACGAATACCCTTGGGATCAATGAAATTCAAGCACTGCGCACCAGTTTCATCATCAACAAGCCATAGCAAGTAGTCAGGATAGAAGTTACCAGCTAATGCAAAACCAAGCCCCTTAGCTTTGGTATCAGCATTCCTAACCAAGTAGAGACTCTTTTTACCAATAACTTGTTGGCCAAGTCCAGATTGATAGAAAGCTTCAAGATCACGAATGAACTGAATTTCATTTGGAGCATCAAACGAAAGCGGCCTCATCACTGAGGATCTAAGACACTCAAACACTAGCCAGCTTAGCGCTGGCTTTTTTACGTACATTACTTTCACGCTCGTGATAAGTACACGATGCACACCTACCAAGCATCAGCAAGAGTCAAGTTCAATGGCGGTAGCCAAGTGGTCAAAACCGAGGTCAGAGCCTTAAACGCGCAAGATGCGCGTTGGTTGCTATGTGCTCAATACGGATTTGACAGTATTCAAGTTGGCCCAGTTTTGAGCAAGTCGAACAATCACCCATAATTGCCACGCCAATTAAATTAGCCTCCCTAAGGTAACGCTACAGATAATGATTTAGCCGCTTTTGTGGCTTCGTTAATTCCTTGGGCTTCAGCACTCTTTGGTACTGACTCTTCGCTTCTGCTACAAACTTGAGACAAATTTTCTCTCAACAGTTCGGCAGCTTCGTACCCTCGCCCAATGAATTCACCGCCAGTTAGGGTGATGTTAGATGAACTGAACGTACCTGCCCCACCACAAATAATTTTCCTGTTTGGAGCGTCCTCAGAGACCAGTACAAGAGCAGCTGGCGTCACATATTCAGGTCTGAATGACTGCAATATCTCTTCACTCCAAAGACCCTCAGTCATCTGCGTCGCTGCAGTGGGTGCAAGACAATTTACCCTGATATCAAATTTCATCCCTTCAAGCGAAAGTGTCTGCATCAGCCCTACAAGGGCCATCTTTGCTGCACCATAGTTTGATTGACCGAAGTTTCCAAATAATCCAGAAGATGAAGTTGTCATCAAAATTCGACCATATTTCTGATCTCGCATGATGTCCCAAACTGCTTTAGTACAAATCACAGCCCCCATCACATGAACATCAAAAACCAGCCTGAAATCCTCGAGAGATATTTTTGAAAAACTTTTATCGCGCAATATGCCGGCATTGTTAATCAGAACATCAATACGACCCCATTTTTCCAAGGCCTGTTTTGCCATTTCATTCATAGCCACTTGATCTGTAACAGAAGAATTGTTTGCTATTGCAGTTCCACCCGCATCTAAAATTTCTTTTGCAACCATTTCGGCTGCAGTCAATTCATCTGAATTTTCATTTTTTTTACCAAAATCGTTGACGACAACTTTGGCACCTCTTGCAGCTAACGCCAGTGCATGCTGCCGTCCCAGACCACCGCCTGCACCAGTCACTATGGCTACACGATTCGCAAAATTGATAGGTATTTGATTTAGCATGCGTCAACTTTTTATAAATAATTTGGTAGCATCAACTGAATGTTGCCGTCCATGAATCTCGTAGTTCTCTCTTGAGAATTTTCCCAATTGCACTTCGCGGCAATTCATCAATAAACTTAACTGCTTTTATGCGTTGAGTTTTGCCTAATTGGCGATTTGCCCAATTCAATAATTCGGCTTCAGTGATCACAAAGTTTTTGCGACGTACCACAAATGCCATAGGTGTCTCGCCCCATTCCTCTGAGGGCACACCCACAACTGCAGTGTCAAAAACAGCCGGATGATTTAGGATCACATTTTCAAGATCACTGGGGTAAATATTGAAACCGCCGCTAATGATCATGTCTTTTCGGCGATCCAAAAGAATTAGAAATCCGTCTTTATCAAAACGACCAATATCACCAGTTTTTATAAAGCGATTGCCTTCTGAGTCGACCCAATAACTCTCAGAAGTTTTTGAGGCTTGATTTCGATAGCCATCCATCATGGTTGAAGACCGCCCCACAACTTCACCAACTTCGCCGGGGTTTACTTCCAGGCCATACTCATCAATCAGACGAATATCGTGCCCGGGGACCGGCTGCCCAACGGTATGCAGTTTTTTGGGGTATAAATTTGAAATCAACATACAAGTGCCGCCGCCTTCAGTCATACCGTAATATTCAATCAATGTGCCCGGCCATCTAGACACAATCTCTGCTTTACAGGCAGCGCTGAGTGGCGCACTGGTGCAAAACTTCACTAGAAATGAGTTGAGATTGAATTTATCAAAGTTTTTGAAAGCGAGTAGTCGCTGGTATTGAACTGGAACCAGCATTGTGTGCGTTACCTTTTCACTTTGAGCCAACTTTAAAAATGAAGCTGTATCAAATTTTGACATCAAGACAAGACGGCCACCAAATGCCAACGTTGGTAACAACGTCGTCATTGTTGTATTACTGTACATGGGTGTCGCAATCAGCGTAATCGTCGAAGGACAAAACCCAGACAAGGGAGAATATTGCAACTGCAACCACCTCATTTGATGTGACTGAACGATACCCTTCGGTATGCCAGTTGTACCTGATGAATAAATGAGATTGAATGTCCAATCGGGTTCAATCTTGACTTGTAAAAACTGATTAGAGTCAGATGCGAGCCATTGTTTCAGTGACAACTCTTGATGACCATCTATTTGAATCATGTGAATTCTGTTAGGTAGCCTCTTCACCGAATCGTTCAATGTTTCAAAAACAAATTGATCTACGAAAAATTTCTGAGCATTTGCATCTTGCAGCATTGCAATCAACTGATTTGGCGTTGCACTTGGCGATAGAGGAGCGACTACGGCTCCAGCTCTGAGCACACCAAGAAAAACTGCCACGTACTCAGCACTTGTTGATGCACAAATTGCAACTACTTGTCGTGGCTTTACCCCGTCTCTTTGTAATGAGGCTGCAATACGGTCAGCCATTCGGTCTAACGTGGTGTAGTTGATCCTTCGATAGCCGTCAACAATGGCGATTGCCTCAGGGCGCTTGGACGCACTTTGAGCAATCAGTGAGGGCAAGTCACAGAATGAAATGGTAGATGGAAGAACCTGAGCGATGCTAGCGATTTGATCGATTTCGAACGGCATTTGATTACTCATACCACCTCAAACAAACCTGCTGCACCCATACCACCGCCCACACACATCGTGACAACAACATATTTGACGCCCCGACGCTTTCCTTCAATCAGCGCGTGACCCACCATGCGAGCGCCTGACATGCCGTAAGGGTGTCCAATGGCGATTGCCCCCCCGTTAACATTCAAACGCTCATCAGGAATGCCCAGCTTGTCGCGGCAATAAATGACTTGTACGGCAAAGGCTTCGTTAAGTTCCCATAAGCCAATGTCATCAACCTTGAGGCCCGCGCGCTCAAGCAATCGAGGAATAGCAAATACGGGGCCAATACCCATCTCATCCGGCTCACACCCCGCTGTGGCAAAGCCACGGAAGATGCCCAAAGGTGCCAACCCACGTTGCTCCGCCAATTTGCTGTTTATGACCACCACAGCAGAAGCACCATCGGCAAACTGACTGGCATTGCCCGCTGTGATCACACCACCCGGTAGGGCTGAACGAATTTTGGCTACGCCTTCAAGGGTTGTGTCAATCCGTATACCTTCGTCCTCACTGATAGTGACGTCCTTAGTAACTATGCCCCTGTCAGATGCAACCCCCATGGTCACAGAAATTGGTGCAATCTCTAGATTAAAAAGTCCTTGTGTACGAGCTGCAGCTGCCCGGAGCTGGCTTCGAACGCCGTATTCATCTTGCACATCCTTTGCGATACCATACCTTTTTGCAACAATTTCAGCAGTCTCAAGCATGGACAAAAAATAACTGGGTCGATTTTCTTTAACCCATTCATCGACTAAATACTGAGAATTTAACGAACCTTGTACACAAGAAATTGATTCAACACCCCCGGCGACAATGATTGGGACTTTATCAACCACAATTCGTTGCGCTGCCAATGCAATAGCCTGCAAACCTGATGCACACTGGCGATCAATGGTCGTTCCGCCAGCAGTCACCGGGAGCCCAGCTCGTAAAGCACCATATCTTCCAATGTTTAAACCAGTAGCCCCTTGTTGAAGCGCACATCCCATCACAACATCTTCAACCTCCGCAGGATCAATGTTCGCCCTTTTGACTGCATGAGAAATGGCATGCCCGGCAAGAGTTGCGCCATGGGTCATGTTAAAACTACCTCGCCAAGATTTAGCCAATGGCGTACGAGCAGTTGATAAGATTACAGCTTCACTCATAGTATTGCTCTTAAAAATTAGTTAAATGTTTTGCCGCTCGAAGCCAGGTTTGAAAGCAAAAGGGCCGCGGGCCATGTTGCGGTATTCGATTGATTGTTCATCTCAAAGCCTTGTATGGCTCTCTCGACGGTGAGCAATCCGAGCTGATCTGCATAGAACATAGGGCCACCGGCGTGTAAGGGAAAACCGTAGCCATAGATATAAACAATGTCGATGTCGGAAGCACGTTGCGCAATACCCTCCTCAAGGATTTTTGCACCCTCGTTGACAAGTGCAAATATGCAACGCTCGACTATCTCTCTATCGCTAATGTCTCGAGTAGAGAAACCAAGCTCTTTTCTATGAACGTCAACCAACTTTTCTACTGCAGGATCAGGCACTGCCTCACGCTTACCTTTAGCATAGCTATACCAACCCAAGCCTGACTTCTGACCAAAACGACCCAGTTCACAAAGCTTGTCAGCAAGAATATCGGAGCTAGGCCAAACAAAATCAGGATACTGTTGCGAAATACCTTTGCGAATAGACCAACCAATGTCATTTCCTGCAAGATCTGACATACGAAAAGGTCCCATGGCCATTCCGAATTTTTCTAAAGCAGTATCAATTTGCTGAACAGTCGCGCCCTCCTCTAACATTTTGTTAGCCTCAGCACAGTATTTTCCAATCATGCGGTTTCCGATAAACCCATAGCAAACACCAGATACAACTGGAATTTTTTTAATTTTTATTGATAACTTCAAAATTGTGATTAACACGTCATCAGCCGTCTTATCTCCTCGAACAACCTCTAACAATTTCATCACATTGGCTGGACTGAAAAAATGAGTGCCTACGACATCCTGCGGTCGCTTTGTAAAATTGGCGATTTGATTTAAATCTAAGGTTGAAGTATTGGATGCGAGAATAGCTCCGGGTTTGCAAACACTGTCTAATTTCTCAAAAACAGACTGTTTGATTTGCATATTTTCAAATACAGCCTCAATAACCAGATCACATTCTTTTAGATCGTCATAGATAAGTGTCGGTTTGAATAATTTCATCAAAGACTCGGCATTCTCAAGAGTCATTGATCTCTTAGAAATCTTATCTGCAAAAAATTTCGATATATGGTTAGAACCTCGATCTAAGGCTTCCTGTTCTGTGTCAAGCAGCGTAACTGGAATGCCAGCAATTAAAAAGTTAATTGCAATACCGCTTCCCATCGTCCCTGCGCCAATGACAGCGACGCTTCTGATATTTCGAGGCTGTGTGTCATGGCTAATTTCAGCAACCTTGACAGCATTTTTCTCGGCCAAAACCAAATGTCGCTTTGCTTGCGACTGACTACTCAAATAAAGTTGATCAAACAGTTTTGACTCAATTTTCAGCCCATCATCAAATGAATGCATGATAGAGGCATTTAAAGCTTCGACACATTTCAAGGGTGCTGGATTATTTTTCGATATAGCCTCCACACTGTTACGTGCAAACATGAAATAAGCATCCGGTTTAGGGTGGCTAATACTTAAATCTCGAATGCGTTTAAGTGAACGTTTTTCCGCAACCACTTTAGAGGCGAAATTAATGGCACCCTCAAATAAATCGCCATCCACAATGTCATCAAATAGTGAAGAATCTTTTACAGAATCGAGACTTACTTTTTGGCCTGAAATGATCATGCTTAACGCTGCTTCAACCCCCAAGACTCTTGGCAGACGCTGAGTCCCGCCTGCTCTTGGCAGTAGACCCATTTTCACTTCCGGTAAAGCCAACTTTACCGAAGGTGTAGCTATTCGAAAATGGCATCCTAAGGCTAACTCTAAACCTCCCCCCAAACAATTCCCACTGATAGCTGCAATCACCGGTTTTGTGGAAGTTTCTATGACATCAATGATAGAGCTCAAATCTGGATCCGATATAAACCGGCTGTTGTGTATTTCTTCAATTTCAAATCCAAATGAAAAATTTTTCTCTGATCCAATAATCACAATTGCCGTAATAGTCTTGTCCGCTTCAGCTTGACAAAGTCCATTGAATAAATTTTTTCGGACATGAAAACTCAAACTGTAGTCAGTCCCATTGTTAATTCGCAATACGGCAGTACTCTTAAATTTTTCGTAAATTAAGTTAGTCATGTGATTAATAGTTTTTTAAAAGTGCAATTTGATTTAGATGAAAATTAGAGTCGCCAAAAATTTCCTGCAAAACACGGGCTCTTTTCATAAAAAAACCAATGTCGAATTCATCTGTCATGCCAATACCTCCGTGCATTTGTATGGCTTCTTGAACAGCCAAATTGGCTGTTAACCCAGCGCGAGCTTTTGCAACTGAAACGTCCCAACTTGAGGCTTCCGGGAAAGAATCCATTTGCTTTTGTGCAAAAATAATTGCTGAGCGTGTAATTTCAAGTTCACAGTAAAGTTGCGACATTCGATGTTGTAATGCTTGGAATTCGCCAATCAAACGACCAAATTGCTTGCGGGTTTTAAGGTGCTCAATGGTTCGTGCAAAAGCTTCATCTGCCAGTCCAAGGAGTTCAGATGCAGCGCATATACGGGCTGCATTGAGGGCAAAGGTCAGAGGGATCCAACCATCATCAACTTGCCCTAAAACACTGTCGGTTGCAACTTTGACATCTTTGAACGTAACTCTTGCAGCATTGTGGTAATCCACCATATGTGTTCGTTCTACAGTAATGCCAGGTGTGTCACTGCTGACAAGAAATAAAGTGATGCCCTGCTTGTCACCTGGTTCACCAGCTCGTCTAGCGGCAACAACTAATAAATCTGCAACATGTCCATCAAGAACAAAAGTCTTTGAACCATTCAGAACAAAACCGAACTCATTTGCATTTACTTTAAGAGAAATTAATTCCGGTTTATGTTTAGGTTGCTCATCGACCGCAAGGGTTGCTATTGCTTTGCCACTCATTAATTTTGGTAGCCACTTTGTTTTCTGGAAATCAGTTCCTGAATGGCAAATAGCCGAAACTGCGGCGATACTAGTAGACAAAAATGGAACTGCAGTCAGTTGATGTCCAATTTGTTCAGAAATGATTCCCGCCTCCACATAGCCCATTCCCATGCCTCCGAAATGTTCAGGCACAAGAACACTTGCAAAACCCATTTCAGTCAAATCATTCCACACACTGGCTGCAAAACCTTTGGAGTCATTTGAATCGCGCAGATATCGTATTTGACTAATAGGTGATTTTTCCTTAAAGAACTTCTGCGCACTGTCTTTTAGCATTAATTGCTCGTTTGAATAAATTAACGACAAAATCAAACCCCTGGTAAATCTAAGATACGTTTAGAAATTACATTCAACTGAACTTCATTCGTTCCACCCTCAATCGAATTAGCTTTTGTACGTAACCAAGTGCGAGGGATAATTCCAAGATTAGATCGCTCGCTTTCCATTTCGAGCGCATCACTTCCATGGCAAGAAACAATCAACTCCCAACGACGTTTGTTGATTTCTGCACCATAGTATTTGAGTACCGATGACATCGAGGGACTTACTTGTTTGTTCGCACTCAGTTCACCCAGACGTTGCAATGTCAGCCTGTAAGCCGCTTCGTCTGTCTCAAACAAAGCAATATTTGAGCGCAATAGTGGATCAGATAATCGACCCAATTCATCAAGGCCCACTGCAGATATCGCTAACTTAGAAACAGATGGCGAACTTTTAGTTTCCGCATCCGAACTAATCATGTGACGCTCTTGAGCCAAGAGATATTTCGCAACCTCCCAGCCACCGTTGTATGAACCAACAAGATTTTTCTGATCTACTTTGACGTTTTCGAAAAATGTTTCACAAAACGGAGAATTCCCCGAAATAAGCCGGATAGGTCTTGTACTGACGCCAGGTGATTGCATATCAAACAAAACAAAACTAATACCAGATTGCTTTTTTGAGACGTCTGTTCTGACTAAACAAAAAATCCAATCTGATTCATTTGCATATGAGGTCCATATTTTTTGGCCATTAACAATGAGGTGCTCACCTTGTACTACGGCGCTTGTATTCAGAGACGCAAGGTCTGATCCTGAATTCGGTTCTGAATAGCCTTGACACCATCTAATTTTGCCTCGTGCAATTGCCGGTAGATGTTCTAATTTTTGTTCGAACGTTCCGAACTTTAAAAGAGTTGGTCCTAGCATGTGTATTCCAAAGTTTGACAGTGGTACTCGGCAACCAAGAGATTCCATTTCTTCAATCAGCGTATTTGCCTCTAAGTTCGAAAGACCACCTCCGCCAAACTCCTTTGGCCACGTTGGTACAGTCCATCCTTTATCTGCCATCTGCTGCAACCATAATTTTTGTGCCTCAGACTCAAATTTAAAATTTCGCCCACCCCAGCAAATTTCACTTTCCTTAAATATCGGCAGTCGCATTTCAGGTGGGCAATTTTTTTCTAGCCAGGCCCTGACACCTGCCCTGAATTCAGTTATTTCAGACGAATGGTTCATACGTTAATCAGCGAAATATCGCGAATGCTTAAATGAGTAAATGCTATTAACCTCATAGTCCATCACATTAAATTTCGTTTCGCCTGCTTGCAATAATCGCAAGATTTTCTGCATGTCGAAATCTTGTGATTTTGAAAGCAAGTACACAAGCAATGCTGACTAAATTCAGTATCAAAAATGAAATGATAAAAAATTGAATCAGTTGATTGATAACACTTTCAGGAACGGTACCTGGAATTGCTTTCTCAGGAAAACCTACTAGCGTGATCAAAGTTGAAGTTAGTAATACACCCAGCCCAGTTGCACACTTTCTGACAAAAATATTTGCAGCAAAAAATACGCCCTCATTCCGTCGTCCGGTTCTTACTTCATTTTCTTCAATGACATCGGCAGACATTGAAAAATAAAGCGTAGATTGAACAATCAAGAAAGTTGACCCCAAAGCACTCAGAGAGAACAAAATTGGGATCAACCAAACTGATCCTGATTTTGGTAGTACCCCGGATAGTTGAAGAAGAGCAGCAATTGGTGTGGTAACAAGTGCAGCAACAGTAATGATGATAAAAGCTTGTCTTTTTTCCCAGTAACGGGAAATGTAAGGTGTAAAAATTAGAGCAAAAAATGCTGAGAGAAATCCAGAGCCGTACAAGATTGAAATTTCTTGCGGAGATAGAACAAATAGATAACCGTAAACATAGGGTGTAATGCCCCCCAGTAAGCCCATTGACAACATAATGGACATACCAATGGCTAAATTAATCAGCGCAGAACGCGACGATAACGATTCACGTAAATTTTTAAAGAATCCAGAAGTAATGTCAGAATTTTTTTGAAGTGACAATGCTTTTAAGCTCGGGATAGTGTGATGCGTACCAGCAGAGGAAGTTAGCATCGCTAGCAACATGATTGATCCGGCTGCCATTCCATATGCCTTGTAGTTTTCTATGACCTGTGTTCCCGGGATTGGTCCCTGCCCTTTGCTTAAAAAAATCCCAAATGCGAGGACCGACATTGTCAATCCAGACATCCAAGAAAAGAAAAGTCGCCAATTTAAATAGCTTGTTCGTTCATCATAGTTTTGTGTAAATTCTGAAATGAGAGATGCATTTGGAATTTCAAAAATGGCAATAAATACCCTGACCAAAATAGCGCCTACCAAAAGATAAACAAATAATTCTGTTTGACTTAGGCCCACTGGAGGCGAAAATAAAAATGCATAACTCAAAGCTGCAGGTATTGCAGCTGCATACATGAAAGGATGCCGCCGTCCCCAACGTGATTGGAATCGGTCTGATGCGTAACCAATTAATGGGTCAATGAATGCATCTACCAGCAAGGCAATTGCGATTGCAAAGCCTGCCAATCTTGCATCAAGACCTAACGCTTGGTTGTAAAAAAGTAGTAGTAATGCACCAAATCCATTATCTTTAACACCATAAGCAACCGAACCAAAGCCATATGACAACTTTGTTCCAATTCCAAAACTTTTTTTTGTGACTGATTCGGTCAATTGATATCTCCAGATGAGCGCAAAATTACTTCCACTGAATTTGATTCATATGGGTGCTGGCGTTTAACCAGCACCCTTGATCAATCCAGATTAAAAAGTCTGTGCAAGTCTTACCCCGAATTGACGAGGAGGTCCTGCAAAATCAAGATTGCCACTGCTGGCCAACCAATGAGCCGCAACGTATTGCTGATTGGTTAGATTGGTGCCGTAAATGGTGACAGTCGATTTACCAGATTGATAAGTTAATTGACCACCTAGAATATTCCGAGCACTCAAGCGGTCACCAGAAATGACGTTTTGGAACAATGAAGCCCATTGCGAAGATACATGGCCTAGATTGACAGCAGCTGTTAACTTACCATCCCAAATAGACATGTCATATTTAGCCGATAAGTTGTATGTCAGTGAAGGGGCGTAGGTCAGTTGACGTCCCGTCAGATCAATACACGTTGAACTTACCGGACCACTTTTTGAATCACAGGCTATTGTTGACAAAAAGCGTTGATCTACAGCTAAGAATTGCCCCAAGGAGCTATTCACAATACCAACACCACCACCTAAGGTCAAAGCACCAATTTTGTAATCAGCTTCAGCTTCAATTCCAGAAACTTTTGTAGTTCCTGTCGCATTTCCAATGATCGGAAATGTTGGACCTGCTGGGTTACCAATCATGACTTGGAAACCCTTATAGTCATTCTGATAGCCTGTTAAATTTAAATGACCCTTGCCTTCATCAAATGTTGATTTCCATCCTAGTTCAAAGGACTTGATTTCTTCCTTAGCAAAAGGTAAGGCAGGTAAGACTTGAGCAACCTTGAGATTCATGCCTCCTGGCTTAAACCCAGTTGAATGAGTCCCATAGACATAGTTATTACTATTTAGTTTCCAACCTAGCGACACTTTGTAAGAAGTATTCCGCTCTTCTAAAGTTTGATTTTGGTCGAAAAATGTACCTAGCTGGTTAGTTTTAAGATTGTTGTTTGCACTGCTGGAAGTCGAGCGTGCGCCCAAATCAATTTTCAAATTTGGAGAGAGGGCGTAACCGACTTGTCCAAATAAGGCATTGGATTCTTGAGCTACCCTACCGTTAAATTGGTATTTGAAATATGGCGCATACGGTCCAACTGCTAGTGCCGTGTCATAGTTGATTTCAAAGGTTCCATCTGGTGCAGGAAAATCGTAATGATTCTTCACAGCAAAGGCACCTAACACCCAACTCAATTGCTGGTTATCAGGGGAGATGATATTGAACTCTTGACTTAGCTGAGTCTCATTTGCGTTGACGGTTGTTGTTTTATTACCAGGCACGGCAACCCATGGGCCAATCGCTGGAATGCCATTTGCAGTTCCGTCAAAGTCACTAATCCATTTTGTGTTGCCTTTCGAATAGCCACTGATTGAGCGAAATTTTGTGCCATTTTCTGTCTCATATTCGGCTTTCAAATTGTGGCGCGTGAATTTGTCACGTGCCGCACCCGGTGCGTTTGCCGATACGTTAAATAAGCTTTTGCTAAAGTAAGGATTTGGAGTATTCGTACCCGGAATAGTACTAAAAGTACTTTGGGGTTTAGATGCTAAAAATGATCCGTTGTCAGTATCAATTGAGTCAGTTTTCCAGACAACACTGAATTCGTCAGTGGGTGCCCATAAAAAGCTAATTCTTGCAGCTTGGTTTTTGAAATCACCTGGATTACCTTTGAACTCTGATCCGTTTGGACCAGTCACTTTGTAAAAGCTTTTTCGCTGGTCCTCATAAAAGGCCACACGAGCCGCAAATGTTTCACTGACTGGCAAATTGATCGCACCTTGCAATCCTGCGCCACTGTAGTTACCCACGCTTCCACTGATGTAACCACTTTTTTCGCCTCCAATTACGGGGTTTTTTGAGTTAACGAATACAGCGCCGCCTGTGGAATTCTGGCCAACAACTGTTCCTTGAGGGCCACGAAGAATTTGAATGTTGGAAATATCGTAGTAAGGCTCCCCCTGGAAATAACCGGGAAAACTAGGTATGCCGTCTCTGTATGTAATTACACCAGTTGTATTCATCGCGCCTGCTTCAGCTTTACCAATTCCGCGAATGTTGAAGTTCAACCCTTGACCATAGTTATTCACAACAACCGATGGACTAATGAACTGCAGTCCATCGACGGTCACGACATTTTTCTCTGTCAAAGCAGCGCCAGAAATAACACTTGCAGCAAGTGGTGTCTGAGAAAGAATTTCATTTCTTCGTTGAACAGATACGATGATTTCGCCTGCAGCAGATGCATCTTCTTTTTTGACATCTCCCATGTTTGGGTTCGACTGCGACTGAGCTAGTACTGCAGCTCCAATTCCAAGCCCCATCGCCGATACAACAGTTGATCGGAATAATTTTTTCATTTTTGCCCCCTATTTCCCATTAGTCAAAGCACATTGTTTGGCATTGCCGCCGAATTGGATCACCCTTAGGCACAAGTTCAGTTGTGCTTCGTATGAGCCAGACACCATCTCCC
>Ga0114958_10002506_pt1 | contig 13693 bp, 11 predicted proteins | sample C_130208_EF_Meta_FD_89577 | JGI IMG/M metagenome (GOLD analysis project Ga0114958, IMG submission 89577) | Freshwater microbial communities from Lake Croche, Canada to study carbon cycling - C_130208_EF_MetaG | ecosystem: Environmental > Aquatic > Freshwater > Lake | place: Lake Croche, Canada... | reverse complement strand
TTCTTAGTAAGCACCGTTGTCAAATTGGTGTAGAATAAAAGGCTAATATCAATTTTACCTCCTCTGAGCAATATGATTAACATTAATAAAAAAATACTGAGTGTGATTGTAGCTTCTTGCTTATCCAATTTAAGCGTAATTACTAACAGCCATGCTGATGAAATACAAAACTTAACAGAGATAGTTCAGTCCGCAATCACGAGCAATCCTGAAGTTTTACAAAGCTATCATTCATACCTCTCAGTAGTTAAAGATAAAGACGCAGCATTTGGTCGTTACCTTCCATCTGTTGATTTAACAACTTCTATTGGCACTGAAGACAGAAGTGACCCGCTCACTCGTGGAGTTGGATCAACGATACGCAATAGTTACACAAGAAATCAAACCTCAATCTCCCTTAAGCAAATGATTTTTGATGGCTTCGCAACACGTTCCGAAGTCCAAAGACTCGATTGGACAAGCAAAGCTAAATTATTTGAACTTGAAAGCACCTCTGAGGCCATCGCATTTGATGCAACTCGTGCATATATCGATTACATGCGCTCTAGGGCGCTAACAACATTGGCCGAAGATAATTATGTTGCTCATAAAATTATTTATGAGCAATTAAAACAAAAAGCTAACGCGGGCGTTGGTAAAAAAAGTGACGTAGAACAGGCGCAGAGTCGACTTTCCCTTGCAGACTACAACATGACAATGGAAGGCTCTAACCTCCATGATGTTGAAGCCCGCTTCCAAAAAGTAACTGGGCAAATACCTCCAAGCAATATTGGTGATATCGAACCTATCAACAAAGAAATTCCTGATAATGTCGTTGACGCTCTTAAAGTGGCCCAAAACAAAAACCCTCAGCTACTTGCAAGCATTTTAGATATCAACGCTCAAAATGCAGCAGTAAATGCCAGGCAGGCAGCATTTATGCCGCGTGTGGATTTTAGAGCCCATAGCGACCATGGTAATGATTTGAATGGCTACTCAGGCAACTGGCGTAACGATGTGGCCGAAGTTAATGTTACATGGAATCTATTCAATGGCATGTCAGACAGAAATCTAAAGGCTAAAGAACAAGAACTACTTGAAACCGCTAACAATCGTCGCGATAAGACATGTAAAGATATCCGCTTAGAACTACAAGTCGCTTTTAATGACATCAAGAAACTGAAAGACCAAGCGAGTTACCTTGATGCGCGTCAGATCTCGATTGAAAAAGCGCGTGATGCTTATCGTAAGCAATTTGAAATCGGTCAACGTACTTTGGTCGATTTACTGAATGCTGAAAATGAGGTGTTTGAAGCCAAGAGACTTTATGTCAACGTGACTAATGACCTAAGCATTGCTTATGCAAAAACTAATTATCAAATGGGTACCTTGTTGAGCGCACTGGGCGTTTCACGTTACGCAAGTAGCGAAGCACCCTTAATTGCAGATGCCGCAGGCTACAGCTCAGCAGCCTGCCCTACTGAGGCTCCAGAGGAATACAAACCAAATCATGAGCAGTTGAACAAGCGCGCTGAAGAATATTTGACTGTTCCAAAACGCAATTAAAGGCCCATAAAGCGTATTTAAAGTAGACCATGACATACGTCAAAAGAGATAATGAAGGGCAGATTGTTGCTCTGAGTCTAAGTGAAACCGACGAATGTCATGAGTTTGTAGATCCGGAGTCTGAAGAGCTATCAAAGGCGTTAATCAAATTCAGCTCAACTGACTTTAATCTTCTTGCTTCCGATGTAGCAATGATTCGCGTCATTGAAGATATTGTTGATATCTTAATCTCAAAGTCACTGATCAATGTAAGTGACTTACCTCAATCGGTACAACTCAAATTATTAGCCCGCAAAAGCTATCGGAAGAACGGAACATTCTCCACTGATTCATCGGATCTAATTCAGCTTTAAAAAAATCAATTTCTTTTTTCACGCCAAGAACGATATTGCATCTGTGTATTGCTCTTAGCGGCATTGGATTCTTTCTTCTCAATTGAAGAGATGCCTCCAGAACCTACCCCACCTGAATTAGCCGGAACGTTACTCAAGCCAACGTAAATATTCCCTTTATTATCGATCACTGGCGCCGTAGCAACACCACTTACAGGAGGCGCCATTAAAGTTGCTACGCATCCATCAGCAATCTCCACTAATACGCTCGTACCAGTTCCACATGTCAAACCAGGTTTATAAGCTGAAAAATATACATTTTTATTATAAATCGCCGCACGACCTACTATCTTTTGATGATCATCAGCCGCGGTTGTTCCGGTTTTAGCCCAAACATCAGCGTACCAAGAATTCTGCACAGAGCACGTACTTGTATTAACGTTAGCAAATGAGGACGAAGATACTGTGAGATTTGAAGAGGTAAGCCCTGGCCCAGGAAAGTCAGGGTCTTGCACGCCATATATACGGTTATTAATGGACAAGTTGCGTCGTTGAAGATGGGTAATATCTCCAGTACCAAAGTAATTGTAAACCCGATTCACCGTTCCACTCGTACCTGTAATGGTTCCTTGGACTACCGTAGTCCCAAGCATATTAAACCCATAACGATCATTTAATTGGGTGGCCTCAGTTTTAAAAGCTCTAATTAAACCAAGCGAAGTCGAGTTAGCATCACTGAGGCTTTTCTTAGAAAGATTAAGTTTCCAAAACTGCCCTTGTAGGTCTGTAAAATATCCAATACCCCCATAATAATTAGCGAGCGTCGTTCCATCGGATGAAACAACCGTGAGATGTGATGGAACGCCATTCACAATATTATTGGATGTTGCAGGATCAGAAGGAACAGCAATATTACTGAGTATTTGGCCTCCAGATGATGGTGGGCTTGCCCCAGCATTAGAATCCACATCTAAAATAAATACTTGAGCGCCTGTGCCTGTACTGGTTCCGCCGGCATAGCCCCCCCCAAAAACGGCCACCCATTTCTGCTGAACACTTCCTTGAATGTATGGCAGCAACATCAGAACTGGTCTTGACCAGGCATCACCTAATGTGGAGAAGTTAATATTGCTTGGCGCAGAGGCATAAGGATAAGATGTTTTATTACCTGCGGCATCCCAATAGATCACAACTTTATTTGTGGCGTCGTTTTGCACTGTAAATAGATGTGATGGCTTATCTGGATCGGTAATATCTAAGGCGTAATAGCTCTTACCCCCATATCCTAATCCCCCCATCAAAATGGTTTTCCATTTACCTTCGGATACGGAATAAATATCTTTATAGGTAATCGGCCCATCGACATTAAATACGGTATTACTTGTCCCAAGTCCCGGACCAGAACCCTTAATCGCAACCATTTCACGTAAACGGCTCAATACAGAAGGCGGTATAAAAGCCCACCGTTCATTTAAATTCTCATCAAAGGCATGAAGCATTCCATCATTAGCCCCCACATAAAGTTGTTTACGTCTTGATGCATTGCTTGTAATGAAACTTAAGTAGTTGTTTTTACCACGATAATAAGCTTCAGTATTTGCCAGGTTAGCTGAATCAGTTGTAAAAGCTGCATTAGGTGGTCCTACCATCACCATTTCCGAGTGGAAGGTATCAGCCAAAACGGAAGATCGAACACTTGATGTTGTTCCATTTCCCTCCCAATATGCATCTAAGCCCCGCACAAAATTAATAAGATCATTGGTTGTCGTTGTGGAGACAGGCGAACAATTGAACATTAAGAGGCCAAGAGCCGTGCTGTTGCTTAAACTAAAGTTATTATAATTAGCATCACTGGCAATCCCTCCTGATAAACAAGCAGGGTCTTTACCTATGGTCCATATGGATCGACCGCCACTGCTATAGGGCATATTCACAGCAGCGCTTCTCGTCTGCAACAAAGAGGACGCGCTGATTGGAGATGCAGAGAGAAAGTTACCATTGGCGTCTAAACCATACCGCTTAATATCCCCAGGCCATTGGGTATAGCCTCTGTACTGAAAGGTTGCTTGATATAGGTATGATCCTGAAAGCAGCGGTGGTGCATAGGTCTGAATATATGTAGGATCGGTTTTGATACCCGCTGGCAAAATAGCTGTTTTCGGGGGGATGGTTGGGGGGATCGATGTTCCACTCACGCCTTTAAAACCAAAGGCATACGGATAATTAAAAGTTCCCGTTGATAAATTATTACTTGTGGATTCCCCAACGGAGTAAACTTCCGCCCCAACTGCTTTGAGCGCACCCAAAATCCCTGTTCCGGAGGATGCTGAACCTAAAGTAGACGCGGCTCCATAATAAATCATGAAACTTATCGATTCCCCGCAAGCTAAATCTCCAAATGCAAAGCTCAGAGAAGCCCCATGATTGGTTGGCCCATTTCTTACATAATCTACATTTTTGGTATTGGAGTTTACCCAGTAATCATTGGTAATCAATGGATCAGGATTTCCAAAACCATTGTCTCCTCCATAAATCACATGGGGAAGCGGCGAAGCAATCGATGAGGCTACCCCATTATTTGTAACAAATGCACTACTCAATCCATTTGGTGGTGCGTCCCAGTCCATCACACGGCGATATCGAATATCTGTTAAGGAACCGCCTGAAATATTACTAACAGTAACAACCCCTTGAAACAATTGATCGGGGGCCTCCAGAGACGGGCCATACCGCTGATTGACTTCAAGCATTGGATTCCCTTTAGAATCCATAATCCATACTGTGGATAAGATACTTGTGGTGTCAACGACAAAATTCTTTACCTGTACGTTAACGATACCTTGATTACTATTGCAATTGGAAAACTTAACTTGAGCATGACCCGATGTTGGTTTTCCATAGGCGTCGGTAGCACTTACACCCCATCCCTCGCACGGCCATCCAGGAGAAGTAGCATCCGCCCACCCCGCTGGATAAGTTTGGCCATTCGAGTCTTTCCAACTATTGGACCAATAATAAGCGATCCCCATACTTCCACTGGCTCCGTTAGTGGTGAGGTTAGTGCCCGCATTGAGGTGCCCTTCTGGATTAATCCCTAAGGCAATTTTTCTATTTCCAACATCAGTTGAATTGTAAATAATCCCGTAGGCAGGAAAGGTAGAGGCTGCTAAGGAAGCTAATGGAATGAGAGATACAACAAGTACCCTTAGTATTAAAACAACCAAGGCGTGGATATTAAACGATGCGGGCATACTAGTATTTTTCATGGAATATAGTCGAGCACAATCTCCAACAGCGATCTACTAGAATTAGATCCCCAATATTTATTATTGATCGTTCCGTCTGAATTATATTGCACATTAAAATTTCCGTCCGCGGTAATTTTGACTGTATAAGAAAGATTAGAACAATTGTCACACGTCCCAATTTCTTTGCCAACGCCAGTAATGCTGGTTGCAGCGACTTTCTGAATAATGCATGATTTAAATCCACCCCGACCAGCCATGTTTTTAAATTCGCTATTTCTATTATCTGCAACACTTGTGGGGGCTGTATCAGTTAATAGATTATGTTTATAAAGGGGTCCTGTTGATGGGTCTGCCAAATCGAATGCTGAGCCGACCCCGGTCACCCAATTAATCCCATCATTTGTTTTTAACCAATCAGTTGCTTGGTCTACGCAAGTTTCGGCAGCGTTAATGGATTGAGGCTTCAAGGATACAGAGTTTGATAAATCAACATAAGCTGATCCCATATAGGCGATACCAGCGGCCATCAACATCAAAACCAATAGCAGTAACAATGTCACAATTAGAGCAAACCCTGACTCAACATAAAGCTTTCTCAAAGAGTTATGGGACCAAGGATACATTCTTAACCCTCGCTAAAAAATTAAAATTCTTAGAAACAGAAATTGTTGTTCCTTCTATTTTATTAGGCGAACCAATTTGCAAATTAATCTGGACTGCTTGAAAAGTTCCTGAAAAAGTCCCATTGGTCTTAGGGCTTAAGCCGGTAACAGTAAAACTATTAACCCAATCCAAAATAGGTTGCCCCTTAGACGTCCCTGAGTATTTTGACGTCGAAGAGGTTAAATTACATCCTGTTGATGGGTTATTACAAACACGCCAATCACGCATCAATCTATTGCGCGTCAAACCGGTACTACTCGATGTGTAAGCCTCCAAAGAGTAACGAACCAATGTCCGATAAAGCATATTACTTGCATCATAGTCATCATATACCAACACAAGATCACTTGAAGAGATCACTACCGCTTGGGTTGGTTGCATCGTATTAGGTGATTGATAATCCTTATAACCCGCCATGCGAATATCTGACTGCATCAAATCTACTACTCTTAGCGCATTTCGATCGACCGAAGTTTGAGCATTAAGTAACTGCTGCTGCCTAGCTAATAAACTATATCCGGCATATGAACCTGCAATCACAATTGAACTGACTGCAAGTGCTACCATTAACTCAATAAAAGTATATCCATCATGGGCTTTAAATAGGCTCTGATTAACCACCCTCATGGTCTAATTTTCCGAGTGTAAAAACTTTTAACACCACCAGCTTCCGTGACAAGCGTTATATTCACGATAAGATTAGTTGCATCAAGAAACACATCAACCTGACGAACTTCTTGACCCGATTTTGAATTCAATGCACCCACCGTATTATTCAAATCCAGACACCAAGATTGCCTAACATCTGTTGCAGGATAATTACATGTAGCGAGACTACCTGAGTAATTACTTGGTGTAACAAAGGGATTCAAAATATCCGTACTGGACCGTTTACTCTCATTGGCTATTGTCTGAGAGATTCTATCTGCCATCAGATTCAAATACATTTTTTTCTCGGATGAGACGATCGCCTGCTGTGAAATTGTAAAAAAGAAATAAAGTCCACTAAAGCCAATGGTAAAGATCAGCATAGAAACAAGCGCCTCAATCATCGTAAAGCCCTGCATTTTTTTACATGAATGCATTTGCTTAATCAAGCTCACTCCAGGACCCCTTTGACTTGTTCCATACAAAACGTTGAACAAAAGAGGTCGATTGATTGACAAGAATTCGATAGGCAGGATAGTTGACGCGATCATTTTTATAGTTAATTTCTATATCGATATTGCCCCCACCTTCAATTCCTGAATAAGCATTGGCAACAAAGATCCCCCGTGTTCCCTCACATAACGAAGAAACAATATTTGTTTTCCCAGAAAGAACATTGAAATTCGGATTTATCACTAATGGATCTTCAACAATGTTTCCCGTTGCTGAAAAATTAGGATCTACGACACTATTACTTGACTGATAATTAGTCGACACCTGATAGCTGAGAACGCTGTGATTAGTACACTTCAGTAAAGCAGTTCCATTGACGAGCCTAACACGGGTCTTTAAATTTTCAATCTGCGCCAATGCAGACTGATAATCAGCCTCCACTTTTGCTTTTGCTGTCCAGGATCCAATGGATGGAATAATAAATGTTCCCATCACCCCTAACAAAGCAATCACCACAATCAGCTCCAAAAAGCTCGCCCCACTCTGCAACTTAGAAAGTTGACCTCCGAATGAAATTGACCTACCAAGCCACCTCATATCTATAAATTATCTTCGTAGCACATGTTAGAAACCCGTCCGAACATTCTGCTGATTGATACTAAAAATGATGCTTGATTTCTTTTTAGACTTAGCATACGCCACATAATCATCGGACTGACTGCCACTACATGTCGCACCAGAAGTTCCAGTGATGTAGAAAACATAGTCATTTGAGGCCCCTACCACGATTGGTCCATTGTTTGGCGAAGTCGAAGACATCAAATACTGGTTAATATTAGCAGCATAGTCCCCAACAGCGGGTGTAACGAAGTAACAATAATTAGATGCAAAGTAATTTTTTTCCATCATATAGATGGCTTGCAGTGTGCTTTGTGCTGCCTGAGCTTTTGCTGAGCTCACATACCCGTTATACATTGGAATTCCAACGGCAGAGAGAATCCCTATGATGCCAATCACGACAATGAGTTCGATTAACGTAAATCCGACGTTCTTTGTTTTAGTCGTCATTTATTACTCTCTCTTTTAATAGCAATGAAGAAAATTTAACTACAAAACATATCAAAATATAATCTGATGATCGCACTTAAAACATCACTTATTCATTAGCAAAGATTAATTGCCATCCCTGGTCTCACAGCCCTTACCAATGGATTTAGATCCATCAACTGGTCTACTTTTATCCTAAAACGCATAGCTATCGTTGCTAAAGTATCCCCGTAGCTTGCGGTATATTGTGCACGATGGAAAGTATCACCACAACGCGGAAGTGCTGAAACGTTCGAGGCGTTTTTAAAAGTTACCTTATTCAACAAAAAATAATGCGAAAAAAGAGGCGTGGGGACTAGGATACTTTTTTTTGACTGCGTAACTGTTTTAACATCAAAACCATTCACATATTTCAATACCCAATCATTCACTGGTTTCACCTCAGGAAATTGATTAAGGTAAGGGTCTAACGATGACGGATCAATCTTAATCAGATATGGTTTATTTGGATACTTTTTAAGTGCTGGCGCATTCCAATCTTCTTTAATAACGCGGTTGAATGCGTAAAAAGAAACAAGGTAAGCCTGAGTTTCTGGGGGAAGCAAGAGTAAATTAATTTCACCTTTTGAATTCTTTAGCCCTTTTGTCATAGCAATATCTACTGAGTGGCTTCCCCAATTGTATGCAGCTAGAACCAAATTCCAATCATGGAACTTAAGATATAAAAAGTTTAAATATTTTGCTGCAGCAACAGTAGATTTTTGAACATCTGTGCGTTCATCACCTATGATTGGATTGCGCAGACCCCAGTCGTTTCCAGTAGATGGAATGAACTGCCACAATCCCAATGCATTTTTAGGTGATCTCGCTAGTGGATTATTGTCACTTTCAATGAACGGCAAGATTGCAAAATCTACCGGCACACCTTCCGCCACTAATGTGTCTGCATAAAACTTAATCAGCGGGGTCGCATTTGCAATGCGACTTTGATTTATATAAGTGCTGTTAATAAGCGGTTGAGGTTTTAATAACGATTCACTAGACATGACTTGAGACTTTGCCAGCCATTGGTAGAAACCTTCATCTTGTAATGGAGTGGCTGCCCAAGATTGAACCGTAAAAAACATTAAGCATAAACCGAGTCTTAACATAAGACATTATCAACTTGTGACAGCAGCACCCATATTAAATATCGGCATATACATCGCTAAAAGAATGAACCCAATCACCACGCCCAAAAACACGATCATGATCGGCTCTAATAATTGTGAAAAGTTTGCAACAGCGCTATCAAACTCTTCTTCATAAAAGGTAGCAATTGTGGACAGCATGTCGTTAAGCTTACCCGTCTCTTCCCCAACCTCTACAAATCCGCAAAGTGCTGGGGGAAAACATTTGGCCTCCCGTAATGCGCCAGCAAAAGGTTTGCCAGAATAAATGTCTCGCTTAACTTGATCCAAGGCTTTCCGAACGTACTCATTGCTAATCGAGTTTTTAGCAATCTCCATGGCCTCAATCAAACCTACTCCGCCCGCGATTAAATTCGAAAGCACAGTAGAAAACCTTGCCATAATCGATCCTTCAAGCAATTTTCCGAACAAAGGCATAGATAGTTTTTTTTCATCAAGTTTTATTCTCAAATTAAGATTATTTTTAAATGCACTCTTAATTACTTGATATGCCACAATCAGCCCAACCACGAGCACGATCATATAATAACTTCTAAAAAAATCACTGATGCCCATGATGATTCTTGTTGGCAAAGGTAATTTAACACCGCCCGCTCCAAAAATACCGACGAATATAGGGACTACATAAACCATCATAATTGCTACCACAACGATTGCGACTGTTAATAGTGCAATCGGATACATCAAGGCACCCTTGAGTGACCTTATAATCTTTAACTTCTTTTCCAAGTTAATCGATATTTTTCTCATGAAAGTATCTAAACTTCCGCCTGCTTCGCCCGCTTTAACAAGACTAATATAAACATTATCGAATAGCTCAGGGTAATCCTCTAAAGACTTAGACAAAGGAATACCTGCATTGACTTTGTTGATCACGCTCTCGAGAATTTCAACTAATACTGGATTTTCAGACTGAGATTGAAGCATTCTTAATGCCGGAACAATGGCTAGACCTGCTTCTATCATTGCAGAGAACTTTTTTGTAAATAACAAAAGTTCAGACTCTGTAATGCGCTTTTTTAGAAAAGAATCAATGCTTCCCTTTTTTTCAGAAGCGGTTAAGCCCGGCTCCCCACTGTGGATTTCTGTAATGATAATGCCGTCATTTTTTAATTTAAAAACAGCCTCATCCTGAGTTAAAGCCTCTATCTCGCCTGATTTGAAATCATTTCTCTGAAGGCCCTTCCAATAAAAGATCATGATCTTTAAATACCACCAGTAATCTGTGGAATAGCACGATGATATTCTTCAAGTGATATTTCACCCGAACGTACATGATTTAAAGCAACTTCAGAGATCAGCTCAAAGCCTTGTTTTTTAGCAATCTCATAAAGATCACTTTCACTCTTGTTATCAATGATTGCTTTTTGAATTTCTGGGGTAACCTTAAGTACCTCGTGCACGGCTCTTCTTCCAGAATATCCAGTTTGAGAGCAATGCTCACAACCCGTTCCTTGCATAAAACTTACGCCTTTTAAAGAAGGTATTGATTCTATTATTTTTTCACTTACCCCATCATCAACGTGCGCTTCTGAACTACAGTGTGTACAGTTTTTCCTAACTAATCTTTGCGCAACCACTAAGGACAATGCGCTTGAAACCAAATAGGCCGGCAGCCCCATATTAATAAGACGATATATTGCACCTATCGCACTATTGGTATGTAAAGTGCTTAGCACCAAATGGCCCGTCAATGCTGCTTTCGTCGCAATATCTGCAGTTTCAGCATCTCGAATTTCCCCGACCAAAATAATTTCAGGATCTTGCCTCAGAAACGATCTGAGCGCTGTTGCAAATGTCAGTCCAATATCTTCTCTGATCTGCAACTGTGAAATACCACTGACCGAATACTCAATAGGATCTTCTGCAGTGAGGATATTGACATCGGGATGATTCAAATAATTAATTGCACCATAAAGGGTAGTCGTTTTACCACTACCCGTTGGGCCAGTGACGAGGACCATTCCTTGTGGGGCAGAAATCGCTTCAGTAAAAATTATTTTTTGGGATTCACTAAGCCCTAGTGAATCAATAGAAATTGCAACTGCACTGCTGTTTAAGACCCGAATAACTACACGCTCGCCCACCGTAGTAGGTAAAACAGACACACGAAAATCGACTTCTACCCCAGCCTTAGTCTTAAATGAAATTTTTCCATCTTGCGGCAATCGACGTTCAGCAATATCTAGATTTGCTAAAATTTTGATGCGCGCAATGACTGCATTATAATTTTCGTTAATAAATTTCACATACTCTTCAATTTGGACCATCGTTCCATTTTTTCTAAAACGAATTCCAGCGCCATCTTTAAAGATTTCAAAGTGAATATCACTCACCCCTGTATCGACTGCTGTAGTCATAATGTCTTCAACGGCATTAATGACATCGCCGCTTAAATTAATGACATTTTTCTTATCTTCTTTACGGCGATTGTAAGTTGGAGGCTTACCATCTAGCGATATTGCCACCTCTGGAATGCCCGGCAATTGGAGCTGAGGGAGCTTAGTAGCGTCTGACTTAGGTGCTTTTGAAGGTTTATTCTCTTCTGCTGGCGGGGGTGGATTGCTTGCCGCTTTATCGTTGCTTTTGTCTAACATCTGCATGAGCAAATTTAATGAGATAAATTTAGCTGATACTTTTCGACCAGTCAGTAAATTTAAATTTTTTAAAGAATTTAATCCACTTGGGGCACATACCCCAATGTCTATACTGATGCCATCGTCTCCAATAGGTACTAATCCATTTTTAAGACAAAATGCATAGGGGAAATTTTTGATGTAGGGCTTCATGGGCTTAGCAGTTGAAGCCACCAAAATACCGTACTTTTTTTCTAGCGCCATGAGCAGTTTTTGCTCAGAAACCAAACCATCCTTTTGAATCAGATCATAAATGCTATCACCCGTATTTTTGACGTGTAATGCGATTCGATCAAAATCGACAGCATCCACAATGCCAAGGTCCAAGCATACATGAGCAAGCTCATCCTTTAAATGCAGAACAATCTCTTCGTTGCCCATTAACTAAAGCACTCTCGGCGCAAGGAAAATATAAAGTTGATCTTTATTTTTCTTATCAGTCTTACTCTTAAATAGATTACCAATGAATGGTAACTTACTCAGGACAGGGACCCCATCCTCACTTGCAGTAGACTCCGTTTTATTAATGCCGCCAATCATCGCTACACCACCGTCTTTAATCAACAGTTTAGTTCTTAAATTCTTTGTTGAAATCGCAGGAGGAATGTTCACATTAGGCGTGCCCAAAGGAGTATCTTTATTGACATTAATGTCCAAATACACATTACCATCTCCAATAATAGACGGTCTCACTTGTAATTGTAGGGCCGCGGTCTTAAATGAAATAGATGGTGGAGAGCCAACCGCTGAGATCGTACTATACGGAACTTCTTGACCATCAGTGATCGTCGCTTGTTCATTATCAATAATGAACAACTTAGGATTAGAAACGATTTTGATCAGACTTTCCTGCTGCATCGCTTGAAGCTCTACCCTTAGGGCGGTACTTGCGCCAGCAAGAGTTAATGCCAGTCCGCCTAATGGGCTACCAATGCCATTATTTGCGCCAGTGCCAGCAGTCCCAGCTAAGATGTCTGAAGATGTCGCAGCCTTATCTATCGTACCCGTGATTGTTCTGGTTCCCAAAATTCCTGTTTTACCAGTATTAAACACCCCTACTCGACTGCCTAACTGCGCTTGAAAATCATCCGTGGCCTCCACAATAAAGACGTCAACCAGCACTTGTTTAGTTGGCCTATCTAAATTGGCGATTGCGGTTTTAATCCACTCCATGTCACTGCTACTTGCCTGAATAATAATAGAGTTGGTTCGTGCATCAATAACGAAGGTCGCACGCGCTGAGTTAGCTTGCGTGCTCTGCGTACCACCAGCGTCAAGCGAAGCCACAACATCCTTTAACTGAGCGGCAAGAATATCTGGCTTGGTGTAATAGAGTCTGACAATCGCGGTGGTTTTGGTATCTAGGTTGTTATACGCTTTAAGGAGATTCTTTTTCGCAGAGATAGCTTTGAGCATTGACTCACTCTGGCTTGTCGAAAAGTCTTGTGCATGCACTGTCACAACATTTCCATCCGGATTAACTTCGCTAATCAGATTTTTACTGTTTAGCACAATATCTAAGGACTCTATCCAACTCACATCTTTAATATTGAGCGTGATGTCACCCTTCACTTCATCACCCAATACAAAATTAATACTCGTCAATCGATTCAATAATTCGAAGTAATTTCGAAGTGGGACCACATTAAACTCTGCTGAAATAGGAAAATCTTTCCAGCGATAGTCTTTAAACTTAACGCCCTCTTGCTTGCCCTTAATTTCGACAAAGTTTCGAAGCGTGTTCGTCTCATCAAGCGTAATTTCTTTAGTACGTGTAATGTCAGTATCATCAACACGGTCTTGATTTTGAAGATTAACCACATCATCTCTAGTTTTCTTCGAACTGGCTTGTACGTCCCCTTTAACCACACTAGCAGGGGGCATGCAGCCTGCAAGACTTAACAGCGCAAACAGCAACAAAAACTTTGTAG
>Ga0114958_10002504_pt1 | contig 13696 bp, 8 predicted proteins | sample C_130208_EF_Meta_FD_89577 | JGI IMG/M metagenome (GOLD analysis project Ga0114958, IMG submission 89577) | Freshwater microbial communities from Lake Croche, Canada to study carbon cycling - C_130208_EF_MetaG | ecosystem: Environmental > Aquatic > Freshwater > Lake | place: Lake Croche, Canada... | reverse complement strand
TTTTCATCTTTCGTAAAGAATTTATTAACGCGTTTAAAGCCGATTGAAGTCGCACATTATCTCCAGTGTGTTTTTCAAAATGGGCCTCATACGACCTACAAATTGGGTGAAGATATTCATTATTTGTCACACATTCTTTAATATATGTACGTTTTGCTTCCAACATTGCATGTTTATTTGCTTTCAAATCTGCGATTTCTTTCAACTGCCTGTCCGAAAGTGGATGATGTTGATGTTGTTGAGACATTACTATTTCGTATTTTTTTTGTTTGCTTTAAATCCTTTTTTTTGTTTGCTTTAAATCCTTTTTTTTGTTTGCTTTAAATCCTTTTTTTTGTTTGCTTTAAATCCTTTTTGTTATTGTTATATTATCTTTTTGTTCTTGTATTTCGTATTTTTATATTTTCTTTATTGAGTTTTTCGCCTATTGCGTCGATTTCTTTGGTTTCTTGTTTTATTTGTTTTATTTGTTGTTTTATTTCTTGTTTTATTTGTTGTTTTATTTGTCATTTTTCGAATTTGTGCAACCGTTCGTTGAGTTTTTCTTGTTTTATGGGTCCTTCTTGCACTTTTATTTGTCATTGTTCTACTTTTACCAATTTTACAACGTTTCCGAATCCGAATTGTTTGTAGGTTCCTCCTGTTCCGTCCTCCCCTTCGGAGGGGCCTCTCCAAATACGCTTTGACCTTATTTATTTGTTCTTTTTGGCTGAATGTTTCCATATCCTTGATTGAAAAGATTGCGTCGACAAGTTCTGCATCGGTGTAAAACTCCCCCCACAGCATTTTTAGTTTTTCAAATAATCTTTGTTGCTGTTGCGAGAATCCATATGTCGATTCCGATTGCGATTGCGTATATTCACGTACTCCTCCTGCGGCGGCCGCGGGAGGAGCATCGTAGTCCCACATTGGGCTCACTACTCCTCCCTTACCCTGAATACCCGGTAAAAAAGAAGAAGAAGAAGAAGAAGAAGAAGAAGATAAAGGAGGCAAAGCAGAAGCAGAAGCAGAAGCAGAACTTTTAGGACCCCCCCTATTAAGTTGTTGGCGTACAACAGGCATAGAGGCTGCCGATGATGAAGAAGATAAAGGAGGCAAAGAAGATAAAGAAGAAGAAGCCACAGCCGCAGCCATGGACGACGACGAGTCACGCACGTAGGTACCAGGTAATTGAAGGTTCGTCCAGATATCAATCGTCTTTCTCGGTGCACGGCTCAACTTGGCAATCATAAAATTTCGAAGTGTATTCGCAAATACATCCATATTAAACAAAGAAAGACACGTTATTACTCGAGTCATCCGCAGCAAATTATGGTCATCCTGATTAAATCTATCGCTAAACGTTGGTTTGGGCAACATTGTTTCGACGAAAGCAAGTGACGATGAGGGAGTTAATGTTGTAATATGACGATGTCCTGTGCCGGGGTCAATGATATCAATCCCCCAAAATGTTAGTATGCATTGCAAATTTAATAATATTTGGCCTTGTGCAAATGGGTCTCTTAGTAATTCTATGTCACGCATCATATTGAGCTGCGCATTTGGATTATGAATTGAAAATGTATTAATTGGAAATAGTACTTGAATAAAATTATGAGAGTTTTCAAGAAAACCTGCGTCTGCTCGCCGCACATCATCCATGGTAACCATATTAGTACCATTCAGGTATCGGTCTACGGGGAATCGTATTGTATAAGGTCCGGATGGGTTGCTGTACAACTCTTGCAAAGATGGATATCTTTGTTCGGTAGCCGAAGGATAAGAAGAAGGATAAGAAGAAGCAGAACTTTTAGGACCCCCCCTATTAAGTTGGCCTACAACAGGCATAGAGGCTGCCGATGATGAAGAAGATAAAGAAGATGAAGAAGATAACGGAGGCAAAGAAGATAAAGAAGATAAAGAAGATGATTGCGATAAGGTTCTAAGACTCGCATTTGTTGCATCCAGCAAGTTATGTTTGTCTGTGAGCATAATTGCCATCGCAAGTCCACCAAGTAGGCCAAGTGGAGGATGTGAAGTATCCATCGCAACTCGCGCGGCTTCCGATAAATCGGATGGTGTTGCACCTTGGAGTTCAGGTATTTTAGCCTGATTATCCCGCAGATATTGTAGGACTGTGTCATATGTTCCTTCAAAGTCAAATCTTTTAAGATAGCGCAATGCAACTTCCACATTTACTAGATAATCCCTTACTGGCGGTTGTTTACCGAAATCATTCTTCTGTAAATACTCGTAGTCTCGTAACACATATGCAACTGCATATTTTGGGTCGATTTCCTTCATAAAATCTACATAGTTTAAATGTTCGATGCCTTTCGCACGATATCTTTCGCGAGCGTCCATAATATCGTTTAGGTCAAACCCCTCCACGGTAGCCAAAGTGGCAATTTGTTCAGGTTCTCGTCCGGATAATTCCGGATATTTTTGTGTTAACCAAGTCATATACGCCCTTACCGCATTCCCGTAATCTGGCGACTCCCCATCCAATACTTGTCGTACTTGAGGAGGTACTTGTCGGCGGGATGATGCCATTGAACCTTATTCTATATTCTATTATATTATATAGACGTGTCAAAATATAATTAGACATTGACAAAGTCAAAAAAACAAAAACACAAACAAAAACAAATTTAAAAGACGCAATTAAAATAAAAACAAAATAAAGAATGTCAAAAATGCAAATAGACCCATTATTGGCCGAAGACCGAAATCGCTTTGTCATGTTCCCGATTAAACATGACGATGTCTGGCAGATGTACAAGAAACAAGTAGATTGCTTTTGGCGACCGGAAGAGATTTGTTTAACAGAAGACTTTAAGCATTTTGAGACATTATCTTCAGATGAACAATATTTTATTAGCATGATTCTTGCCTTTTTCGCCGCGAGTGACGGTATTGTCTTGGAAAATTTAGCACTCCGATTTATCGGCGATGTGCAATCCGCAGAGGTTCGTGCATTTTATGGTTTTCAAATTGCCATGGAAAATATACATTCCGAGTGCTATTCTCTTCTCATCGACTCTTATATCAAAGATAGCGTGGAAAAAGACCGATTATTTCGAGCGATAGAGACATTTCCATGTATTCAGAAGAAAGCGGCATGGGCTCAGAAATGGATACATGATAACCGAAGCACTTTTGCGACACGCCTTGTTGCGTTTGCATGTGTGGAGGGAATATTCTTTTCTGGTGCATTTTGCAGTATCTATTGGTTGAAAAAACGTGGATTAATGCCAGGACTTTGCTTTTCTAACGAGCTGATTTCGCGCGATGAAGCACTACACACCGAATTTGCAATTCTTCTTCACAAGAAACTCTTGAAAAAAACGGCAAAGCATCGTATACTGGAGATTGTCAAAGAGGCAGTCGAAATCGAAAAGGAATTTATTTGTGAAGCGTTGCCATGTCGTCTTATCGGTATGAATGCAAAATTAATGACTCAGTACATTGAATTTGTTGCAGACCGTTTACTGCAACAATTTGGTAATGAGGTGCATTTCCATTCTTTAAATCCATTTGACTTTATGGAACTTATAAGCTTGGAAGGCAAGACGAATTTTTTTGAGAAAAAAGTCGGCGAATATGCAATGGCGACAAAAGACAATCGGGAAGAGGCATTTGATTTTACTGCCAATTTTTAACTTTGGATTTGGAATTGGATTTGGAAATGGAATTAGAAATAATGTGTGTACAGTCGTATATACAATTAATTGCAACAATTCAATGATGCCCCGTTGGATAATAACCGACAATGACCGCGCTTCTGCAATTGTGGGAGGATTGTCACCATATGCGACATATCGTCAAATCAAACAATTCTTGGTGACTATACCAGGATTTAGTTTAAAAGCGGGTATAATGGTGTATCCGAATCACCAGAATGTACCTGTTTTTGCGATTACATCAAATACGCAAGATGTTTTAGTTGATGCAATACCAACGTGGTGTGCACTGATGTCAACTGCCGGAAATACAAACGAAATTGCAAACAGCTTTACCACCAGGTCACAAGAGGTACTTCTTTCGGCAGTTATTCGACTGTTGGAGGAATGTCACCGTTTTGCTGCAGATTTAGAATAATGATATAAAGACAACAAATGTATATGTGGAGAAAGAGAATGGGAATTGAGAAAGAAAGTCTCAATAAGTTAATTCAACATTTAGTCTTTATATCCATTTGTTAAAATTTCAACAAATAAATGAGTGATTTTGTTCCTCTAACAACAAAAAAACCAACAAAACCAACAAAAAAGCGCACGCGCCTATTCGCATTTGGTGAAAGAACTGATACACAAGCGAGATTAGATGCCGAAGACTTGGCATTTAAACAAAAATGGCAAAAGGATTATGAGGAAGGAACACTTGTTATTGGACCTATTTTGAGGAAACAACAACCCACAAGCAAAAGTAATCGCTTAAAAAATCGACGCGCAATTTTGGTCGATGGTCAAATATTGGTTGTTGAAACGTGCATCATTTGTTTAGAAGAAAAACCATTGACACCCGCTTATTACAAAGCGAACAAGCGAAGAGACCGTTGCAACCCATTGGCAAGAAAAAGTGGTGGCGAATGTATGAACAATTCAATGGGATGTAGTTTGTGTGCAGCTGCGACAAAAGCACGTATAGTGGACCCGAATGAGTACATAAGGAACCTGCTTTCAAACTACCCTCATCTTTCACGAAAATGGTATGACGGTTCAAGTGAACGCTGTACAATCAGCAACATTGAACTTGTCCGCATTCCAAATGCCGAATGGAGGGCGAGTATACAAAACAATGGCCCAACACAAGAACACTTTGAAGAACATTGTACGAAAATATGTTTCGAATTCAATGTTGCCCAGTACAAAGCAATTCCTTGCTTACTTACTGCTTGGATAGAATGTTTTCGAGAGCTTTTAAAAGAATTGCGCGAGCCAACTGACACTACCGAATTGGTTTCCCAGTTCAAAAAATGGTGGTCAAATACGCCGAAAGAAAATGGTGTCACTGCACCATCAAAAATTTACGTCGATGGAAAATCAAAAAATAATCCACTATACCAACAACAAATGATTACAAAGCATTTAAGGTCTATGTTGCAATTTATTGCTAAACGTCATCGGGAGTCTGACAAAGTATCCAAACGCGTTCCTGCAACGGCAGGCGAGTATCTTACGACTGAAGACATATTTTCACTAATGATTAAACAAGCGTGCAAATGTTTCAACACAGGAATTCCAATTTCATTACATAGGGACAATTGGCGTTATTGGTCCGTAGAAAGACTCGATAATAGTAAAAACCACACTGTCGAAAATTGCGTTCTTGTGTGTAGATTGTTCAATACACGGGGCCAATTGAATCGTCGAAAAATATTGACGGCATTGTTAAGTCAGATTCATGTTCCTGTTTCGGATGAGGACAGAGTTATGATTGCATCACACATGGTCTAAATAAAAACAATAAATAAACAGAAAGAAAGAAATTTGTTAAATGGGGGCCACTGTAATCGAGAGTAATGTGGAATTTATGTCGACTGCTGCTCGCGTAATAGTTCCTCCAAGAAGGAATCCAAATGATTGAGATGTGGAGGATATAGTTGTTGCGGTTAGTGCTGCGGCAATGTTAACCATCGATGAAGTATCTGCATAACTTATCGTGCCTGAACCTGTATTTTGAGGTGTTTTCCCACTAAACGCCGCGGACTTTGTAATAATGGTGCTATTCGCATTTGCATTAATTAGTGCAGTGTAGTTGGGCATTCCTGACACGTTTGTTATGCTAAGAAAAGAGCTGCTTACAACCGTTCCATAATTTGATATCGCCGAAACCACAAGATGTCCTGCAGCTACAGTTAAACCCTTGTCCCAAAAAACGGTTGTTGCGTATCGAGAGTTTGTCGAACTAATATTGGCAATATCTGGTTTCAAATATAGCGTAAAAGATTGAGACATTTTGTTTTATTTCTTTTTTTCGTTCTTTTATTTTATTGCTTTTTTTTGATTTGTTAACAAAATGTACAATAAATAAATCGTGATTAGTTTATTTATTGTGAGATACTTTTTTTTGTTTTAAAAAAAAGTATCATCTATGATTTTTTGTCATGCTTTGTTTTTCAAAAAAAGTATCATCTATGATTTTTTGCCATACTTTTTTTTAAAAAAAATATCATCGTCATCATCATCATCTTGCATTATTCTCCGTTTTCTTGGAACTTGTAAAATAGATTCGCTCAAAGACCCTACGTTAAGTGTGTTCAAATATTCCTCGACGTTTTGTTTGTGCTGAAATTGTCGTCGAATAACTCGTTGTATATCTTCATCACCCACGAGGTCCGTGAGTGGTCTAAACATGTGATGTTCATCGTCGGCATATATATATTGAAATATACCCGGAGATGTTGGAGTTGGTGTTGGTGTTGGAGAACTATCATTCGGCATGGTGATGAAAACAATATTATCATCTGCTTCTCCATAACAAATTAGAAAGTTCTTACCAGTACCAGATTCTTTGATTACATTTGCGCTGACAAGTATACTTGGCACATTGCAATACTCCAGTAATACCCAAACATCCAACGTGGTAAGAAAATAATGCGACGAACGAATTGCGTCTTGAAACATTAATGACCCGGATGCTACCATGTCCATCATTTTCTTTTTACCTTGTCGGCCTAAGCAATTTATAATATCATCTGATTGATTTGCCATGAAAGGTTCATAAGATGCAAGAAGAAGTGTCTTGAGAAGTTCTACTGTCCCTGGTTTTTCTGCAGAGTTTGATTTGTCCAGAATTTCAATGAGGCACCTATATGCACAAGGTCTTTTCTCTCTTGCGAGGCAAGAGACTTCACGAAAGGTTGGCGGAAATGCATTGCGCCAAAATGCAATATTAATATGGGTAAATGGTGTTTGTTGTGTTTGTTGTGTTTGTTGTGTTTTATCAAGGTTCTCTGCTGGTTCGGCCATACGGTTATTAGCAGTTATTGTGACAGTATTGTCATATGCCATTGAATTACGTGGTGCGGCTGTATCAAATGTAGTATTTGTGACATATGGATTTTTGTTATGACGGTCCAATGATGCGTCCTTTATGCCATCTAAATAGGCGGTTAATAAATTTTCCAATAAAAGTAATTCATCTTCTTTTACCGTATAATGAAGATTCCCAAATCCAAGAAATGAAAAGGGTTTAAACATAAAATCCCTTACACGGACGTATCGCAAAAGTTCATCTGCCATTTTTGCATAGAAAAATAATTCGTTGTCTGCGCCTTCTATATGCGCATTCTTGCGCGGAATGACGAGTAAACATGCGCCATTTTGTTTACGTCGGCAATGAGACGGACAAGGTGTCGTCAAACATGTTTTGACGGAATTGGCAGAATCAAATTCACCCGAGTATGCATTTTCGGTAAAGACTACCTTGTCTACTAAAATTTCCTTTAATAGTGCAATCAACTCTATCATTCGTTGACGATATGTTTGTCGTGTAGCAGAGATAATAGTTGTCATCTTTGTTTTCGCCTCTGACAATGTGCGTCCGTTTATGATGGTACGAATAGTGCTGCGAAATGCTCCATACATTGCCATTTGAATTCGTAGACCGCGAATATAGGCAACACGTTCCGTATCCTTCTTCGAAGTGGGCGTTGTTTGAATTATCGCATCTGCATTTCGGCTCAAATATTCGTCTTCTACACTGCGTGATTCGTCGTCTTCGTCAGAAGGCGATATATAGCTTGAGCTTGTTAAAAGAGGAATCTCATCGTGAATACCATCCACTGCAGTTGGACCACTAAGTTGAATAAACTGATTTGTCTCAGTCAAAATACCAACCACCATGTCATCTTCCACGACCTTTAAGGATGGTTTACATGGAATAGTACCATTACTCTTTTTATAGAGCTTATTTAGAAACTTAATCGTAGTTGCATAGTTATTATGTACTGTTCGGTCATTCATAAACGTATACTCATATGATTTGTTTAACGCTGCAGGAAAACACGGTAATAGACCACTGCGTGACTTGTAGGAAACATGAAGATATATTACTTTGCCCTCGTAGTTAATGACTTGTTTTAAAATAGTACATCCAATCCGTTTGACCCGTTTTATCAGGGTCCATATTTTAATTGGTTCGACGAAATGATGGATTCCTTCACTTGGCAAAGGCCTGCACGATTCTTCCATTAGAGGTTTAATTATATTCTGGAACAAGTTCTTGATACGGCGGTCCAAATGTGGATTTGTTTCGCTAAATACACGGTCAACACGTATCGAGGATGGTCCAGTTTCATACATGTACAAGGGTTCATAAATCGCATATCGTTTCAATATGAGGAGCGTAGGCTTATTTGCATCATAAAGATGCGCTGCATAGTGGTTTGTTGGGCATATGATGCTTATATTATTTGTGCTATCATTGCTTTCCATTTCAATAATAACTAAATTTACTCCCAATGGAAAGATGTGTTCATTTCGCTCCGATATAATATCCCATAAATAGGTATAATCAATAACAACCGTATCATCTCTCAAAAACTGTTTAAACGCTTCAAACGAACTAACTACCTTTTGAAAGTAGAGTCCTTCTTTTGTATTAAATGGCGAGGCGCCTGGGCGACTACCATATATCTTGAGGTATAATTCACTTTGCATGTACTCGCGTTTTACCGCTGGTATTAATTGTCCTAATTGTCCTAATTGTACTGATTGTTTTGGTGCAAATGCCACAATATTTGCACCATTCTGATACCGAACATATGAATCAATCGTCATGGAAGAAATAATGGTTTCTTTGAATTGACGAATCGTTGGCAAAACAGTTACCTCACCATAGGAGCTTGCATCTGCAATACATGCCAAGAAAGATTGTGTTGCATGAAACTCTACTCCGTGTCGTAGTAAACATGGGTGATTTTGTTTCATTCGTGTTTTCGTCCTGCTTACTTGACATTCAAGACTTGGCATTTTGAAGAGTGATTGCATTGCCATAGGTAAGTAACCCCATCGGCGTGGTGGAACAGGGAAAAGTTCCGGACCGAGTACATAGTCGTCTTTTTCTAATACCTCTTGTGGCGCCTGTTTTATAGGCAGAACCGCGGATTCCACATCTTCGAAATTTGCATCGTCTTCTTCTGCTTCATCTTCTTCTTCATCTTCTGCTTCATCTTCTTCTTCTTCTACGGCTGCGCTAACTCTTTTTTCTTTTTTGTTTTCTTTTTTGTTTTCTTTTTTGTTTCCTTTTACGGCTGCGCTAACTTCTTCCTCTTCCTCTTCCTCTTCCTCTTGCAAATTCGCAACCATATTTCCTTCCTCCCCAATAATTTCACGGCGTCTTTTTTGAGCAGATGACCACATTGAAAAACAGCAAGGGATACCGAGACTTGGATTTGGATTTGACCCGGGTTTCACAAGTGATGGAAATTGTTGCTTGTAGTCATTCGGACTGCCATGCGTGTTTGGTGCAAAGAATTCATAAATAAATTTCCCTGGAGGTATTTTTGTGGCATTGTGCGGAATAATGCCACCGCAAGTGGGATGTTCTTTTTCGCCGGTTTGTTCATTTATTATCATCTCGGATGGGTCAATCGGTTGATTCGTTTTCATACACCAATATCTTGGACACATGTAATAAAACTGATTCTTGGGAGTTGACCCATATTTCATGATATCTTTTGGTTGAATAAAGGCTTCATTTTGAATGAGAGACGCTTGTTCCCGTGGCGCAAGTGACGCAAACGGCGCATTGGCATGGACCGAGTCGTACTTGGCAATAATTTTATGTTCTTCTTGTTTGCGAAATGTATCGTACTCTTCTTGTGTTACCAATACAGGTTGTCTCTTTGCGGACGACTCGCATATGCGCGAATATCGTTTAAATTTGCCCTGATTTTGAGTAAGAAATAATTTGGGTTCGTGCTTTTGGATTTTTGCGAAAAAAGGAGTAGGATGTGTTAATGACATGTTTTCAATATTCCTTACATCTCCTTCAAATTCGTCCAAATCGTCCAAATCGTCCAATTCGTCCAAATCGTCCAATTCGTCCAAATCGTCTTCTTCCAAATTCTTTTCTTCACCACTACGTACTGTTTTCTTCTTATTATTTGTACCACCTCTAAAATCCGAAGCAGATTCGTCCCCCGATTCATTTGCCAAGACGGTGTGCAACTGTTTGGAAGCTGGTACTCGTCCTGTATTTCCCCATTGGAGAGATGAACTTGTTATTATAGGAGCAGTTGTCGCAGTTGTCGCAGTTGTCGCAGTTGTCGCAGTTGTCGCAGTTACAGGAATAGTTTCAGTTACATCAGTTACAGGAATAGTTGCGAGGGCCATTGGACGAAACATGGGAGGAGGCATTTCCACATTTAAAACACTGTTGCACCCTGCGATTGCAATGGCCCCTGCACGCGTAGTTGAATGTTGTGACATCCACAAAAGTGTATCAATATAGGCGGGTATAGTCGAAAGATACTCGACATTATTCATGCCATCAATTGCTACGTGAATCTCTCCTTTTGCTTTATCCAAGGTCAGCGTTGTCTTGAAGCCTGCGGTTGGATTTACTTTTCGTAGACGCTGTAATGCAGATGGCTGTCGAAGGTCCTCGATTCTGGATTGTGCATCTCCTTCTGATATTCCAAATTGTTTACGGAGCATTTTAATTAAATTTCCAATATTGGTTTTTTTTTTAAGTTTACTCAGGATGAATGCATTTTGCGCGGCGATTGTGCTAAAAGCAGATACGCGTTTACACCGCAATATAATGCCTGTGTTAAAATTGCCATCTTCGACTACAAACGCACTACTAAGGCATTTATATGACTCTGGATGAATCTCTTTTGTAATACGTGCGATGGCGTAATACCGCAACTGACTAATGGTAACATTGGGTCCCGTAAGAGATGCAAATAGCGGATATTTGCGCCCACTTTCGCCAATTTCGAGGTTTAAGTTGACCAAAAATGGATTGACCACTTCTTCGATAACCTGGACCAAGTCTTCGTCGGTGAATGGCGTGGATAGTGAACAAACGACTTTTAAATTGCCATTTTCAAAAAATTCGCAATAAATATATAGCACTGCTTTTACTGGAAATGCGAAATATGCGCAAACAGATTTGATGCGACCGAGTAATCTGGTCGCCCTCATTATAGTTGCTTTTTGCATGGTTGGTATTTTGCGGCCATCAGAGGTGGTTCCATCTGTGTGTAATCGGTACATATTTTCCATTTTGCCCAACTGTTTTGCGTTGGGGTTGTACTTGATGAGTGGTACATCGGAGGATGCGTGAAGAACTTTAAAGAGAACATCCAACGGTGTTTTTGTATTTGTAACGGGTGCCGACATGGTGATTGCAATGTGTGAGATTCCAGAGGTTTTCAATACTACTCGTTGTTCGGCGGGAGGTATAATCTTTAATGTCGCAATATTCGCAAAAAGAGGCTTAAAGAATACATTGTATTGTTCTGTATTTGATTCAAATAATTCATCTCTTGAAGAAGAGGAATCGCCTATTAGAGAAGGAAAATATATTGGAACAAACGCAGGAGGTACATCTGCGGAACACGTTAGTACAATTTTCAATCCCTCCATTTTTTTCGAGTTCATTACGAGGTTTCGGTTTAATGCAATCATCGGATTCTTCGACAATGGTTGCGGCAATAACGGTGAAAAAGAAGATGAAGATGAAGAAGAAGAAGAAGAAGAAGAAGAAGAAGAAGAAGCAGAAGAAGAAGAAGACGAAGACGACGGTGATATAGTCGAAAATGGATTTGTTGCAAATGACGTTATTGCGGGTTGCATCATTAAAATATTGCCAACACCAAGAGGCACATCCATGAGATATTCGTCACTTTCTGAAATGCCGAGCCCCAATAAGTCTTCGTACGTGTAATTTCCTTCTGGTGGGCGTAAATAAGTGTCTTCATAGCCATCCACATTTTTCAGAAATGCGCTTAGCTTAGGAGGTGTCACTGGGTATCTGCCGGATACAGACAAAACATCAAATAAACGACTGATTTCGATGGTGTCCCATACTTGACAAAATAAATACATTTCATCAAAACACATTCGAATTTCTAATTCTGGATGCGCAAGAAGCACGCCAAATATCTTGGCTTTTACGTCCATGATACTATCATCTGCATAAATCATGAGTGTAGAAAATAGCACAACCCTGCCACGCGGCGGTGGAGCATGAGTGTTATGTATGTTCTCAAAGATTGGGTCCTCTGGGTTTTCTTGAAAACGACTTTCTAATTCGGCGGAAGATAGATTATTCGCGTTACCCGCAAAAAATATAGTACACTGAATATCATCTGGCCCTTTCAAATAATCGACCGAATATATATTATCGGTCATTTTTTGTATATACGAACAAACAATACAAAAAAAAACAAAGACTATGTATTGGTTTTATATAATATCTTTAACGTCAAAATTGCTTAGATACTTTGTTTAAAAGAATTAAAATAATAAAAAAAACACATACATTTCTTTTCTTTTTTTATATTCTTTTCTTTTTTTGTATTTTTTTGTTTTGTATTCTTTTTTGTTTGTATTCTTTGTACAAATGTTGGAAGAGTTGGATATTGAAGCGTGTGTTTCATTATCTGCAGATATTGACCGTAGCGTTGACTCGCTAACAACATTGATGACGACCCTAACAAGTTTACTTGTCGGCGCGCGAACCGTTGAATGGACTGCCGTGGCAAGTGAGGCTCGGAATAATATGTTCACAATTAATAATACTATTAATATGCTAACTGAATTGCGTTTCAAGTTGAGCCAACACACAAACGAATATTGCACCCACGAAATGGTTGTCGACTGGGTCGATATAACACCAGATGTTTCGAACCAGATAACATACTGTCGGAAATGTAACACAAATAAATGAGTAAACATTTCAAAAACAAAAAAATTGATTTCCTTTTTTCAGAAAAAATCAATTGTACAAACAAGACAACAAGAAAAAAAGACGACAAGAAAAACAAAATGACGACATGGTACTACACGACACAGGACTTCAGAAGAACCATTACCGGATGGGAGGTCGTTCTTTTGATGAATCCAAACACATTATCATTAACGCGGGATATTCATTCCTTACCCCTCGTTAATTTACCTGCCCGTATGGCCAATGAAGACCCCGCAACGTATTACTTGTCACCTGGCCCGGCAAACGTTATCGATAGTGAAGGATTGGGCGTGTACGAACCAAGATTGCATAGACCACACGTTCCTCTGCCATTCGGCGTTCGGCAGGCGAAACAATGGGAAATGGATGAATATTACTTTACAAATCAGCACGCGTTCGCATCGGAATCATCAAAAACAAAGACGGTAATGGTGAATGTCGCTGTGTGGGAAGCGTACAAATCGTACCTTGGGAATGTGGAGGACTTGGAGAAGGTGGAGGACTTGGAGAAGGTGGAGGACTCGGACAACTTGGCGCCACGTGTACCATACGGATTTACAGTTGCTGCACCCGAAACTGGGAAAAACTAAGAACTAAGAACTAAGAACTAAGAAAAAGAAGAAATAAGAATGCACATAAAATTCATCAAATATTGTTTAAGTACTTTTTATTAATTCATTTGTCTTAATTCATTTGTCTTAATTCATTTGTCTTAATTCATTTGTCTTAATTCATTTGTCTTAATTCATTTGTCTTAATTCATTTGTCTTAATTCATTTGTCTTAAT
>Ga0114958_10002502_pt1 | contig 13699 bp, 9 predicted proteins | sample C_130208_EF_Meta_FD_89577 | JGI IMG/M metagenome (GOLD analysis project Ga0114958, IMG submission 89577) | Freshwater microbial communities from Lake Croche, Canada to study carbon cycling - C_130208_EF_MetaG | ecosystem: Environmental > Aquatic > Freshwater > Lake | place: Lake Croche, Canada... | reverse complement strand
CGGCCCTTAAATCGGGCCGAAAATTCAGGGAACTGAAAACCCTCCAGCACCCGCCGGATCATCCGGCCGGGTTCAAGGAGGCAGAATACCTGAAGGTGATCTACCTGCAATTTCCGGCGTGAGAATCCCATCCGCGCTAGCCAAAGAACGATTCCGTGACTTTGTCGGCGTTGAAAGCGTTGTTTATCTAAGCGAATATTAAGTATTAAAAAAAGGGAAACCGGGAAAAGAAAAATACAATATATGTTTGTTTCAAAAACCTGAACGGACGCCAAACTCATTTTTTAGCATCAGGCATTCTTCGAGAGGGCGGACGCCATCAGAACAGCCGGCTTCACAGAGACAAGCAGCAGCCACACAAACTCCGTAAATAAGGGCGGACTCCATATCGCACCCTTCATGCAAACCATAAAGCACCCCGGCGGCAAAAGCATCGCCAGCACCTACCGTTCCACGAATTCTAGACAGAGGCACACAAAGACTGCCCTGCATTCGCAGCTGTCCATTTCGGCTTACCGCGCAAGCCCCTTCAGGAAAATGAACTACAACCCATTCCCTGACGCCTGCCTGAATAAGGATTTCGGCAGCAGCTTTCAAGGCAACATGGTCTATTTTATCATTTTGCCGCACGAGAATTCCAGTCGTGCGTTCAATTTCGAATTCGTTAAGAAAACAATAATCAACATGGGGCAGTGCGGGCAGTACAATTTTCTTGAATCGGTCACTGTCTTCGCTAACCAAATCAATACTCGTCTTTAAACCTGCAAGCGTTGCCCGCTGCAGCACCCTGGCTGCTACTGTTCCAAAATCGTTGTCGGGTTGATCTAATCGGTCGAGCAAAAGCAAGTATCCCAGATGAAAAATGCGAGCCGAACTAGCCTCAAAGTTAAAATGAGGGTCGTCCAGAAGGGCGTTTACACCTCGTTGATGAAAAAAAGTTCGCCGCGCAGTTTTTTGAGCCATCATCACATAGGTATAAGATGTATGGGACAATGAATATTTGGTTAATTGATCGGTATTAACGTTTTTTTGAACACATTGATTAACAACCCATTGTCCATCCGCATCATTTCCAATTAATCCGACTGCCGCTAAAGGAAATTTTGCGCCTAAATTTGCCAAGTCCAGTAGTATGTTGAACGGGCTGCCGCCATTTCCAATTTTTTCATCAAGTATGTTTGCCAGGGCATCTTGTTGGGGATAGGTGTCAATTAGCTTTAGCTTATCCACGATCCAATTTCCACCCGCAAGAATGCCGGAACGGTGTGTCATCTTAAAAGCTTTTGTCGCTTATAAGAGGAACATAGGCAGCTTCGTCCTCCTCAATGCCAGGATAACGACCCACTTCCGGGTTAAAAAAGAAATTGTCGTTTTGGTCATCGTTTGCTGTGGAAACTTCCCCAATAATACATTCCTCAGAAAGGGGGTAGAACGCGTGAAACATTCCAGGCAGGAGGGTGATTCGGGAGCCAGCGTTCAACTCGACGACTCTTCCCGACATGATTGGCATCGGGGAATGATTGATGGAAATTATAAAATCGCTGCCAGGGTTTTCATGAGGGATTCCAGCCCAAACTTGCACGGCTAATTTTCCCCAACGGCAGATTATATCTTCTTTTTTTTTCCAATGACAGTGAGCGGGGGTCTGCATCTTTTCCTTGGCATACATTATTTTTTCACAATATTCCTGCTCTTCTGCCAAGTTGACCAAAACTAATCCAAATTGCTGCCAGTCGCCGAGACCAAAATCTGTTACGTCCCACCGCGGCTTTGGGGGAAGACTCCAGCCGTGTTCCTGAAAACAATTTTCAGCGGATCGGACCAGACCGTTTATGACACTGCGCTTCATGGAAATTATTATACCCTGCTAAATCCAGTTAATTTGAATGGCATTTTTCTCAATTTGAGATTTTAGCGCCGATTCGAAAAGCTGATGACTCATCGTGGCTTCATCTGGAGTCACGCATCCGAATCGCCCTCCTAGCTTGCCGCAGCGCTCAGCTAAAAATGAGGCCCACATCTGGAGGAAGCAATCGGGGAAGCCGGGTTCGAAAATACCACCTGTAATTGTGGTGAAGGGTCCATTGAAACCGAGGTCGGTGCGCAACCAGCATTGTTCCCTGTCGCGTTTAAACGTCCAGAGTGTCTTGGGCTCTTTGGTGCTGTATTTTACCCCGCCCTCAGTTCCAAGAATCTCAATGAACCAGGTATTTGTTTCTCCCGGGGCAAGCCGTTTCATCTCGAGCCTCATTGGGACCCCATGACCATCAACATCTACCCCGGTGTGGAGAGTGGCATTATCCCAGGTATCACAGATCACTTTTCCACCCGCTCCACCGGGACGCTGGGGATAAAATTTTTGCAACTGGGCATAAACAGTTTTAGGCTTCCAACCAAGGCGGAAGGGGATATGAACCACGTGCATACCTAAATCGCCCATGACTCCGATTTCGCCACAGGTTTCATTCCGCCGCTTCCAGTTCGCGGGCTTGTTAGGATCTAGATCACTGCTATGAAGAAAGCCAGCGCGCACCTCCAATAAGCGGCCCAAGCCGCCGCCTCTGGCAATTTCGAAAGCCCGCTGCCCGCCCGGTAAGAATGGAAATTCAGAACTGCAACGAACAAACCGCTTTAATCTCGTTGCCTCAGACGAAATATTTTTTGCCGCTCTAAGATCAACACCGAAAGGTTTTTCTGCAAATAAATCTTTCCCCGAATTTAAAACATCAAGGTAGATTTTTTCGTGGAGGTTATGCGGGACAGCGACGTAAACGACATCAATTTCGGATGAATTCAGCAGTTCATGATGGTCGGCGGCGAATAATCTCACCGTTGGCACTCGACGGAACCAATCTCGCCGGCTGGCTACCGGATCACAAACAGCGACCAATTCTGGGTGGCAAGGGTGATCTTCCAGGACAAACCAACGGCTTAATGCGCTCGCCACTTCGCGCCCCATCAGTCCGCACCCAATGATACCTATCTTTACCTTCATGCTCATGCATTAAAAGAGTTAATAAAATGTGAAGCCGAAACAGCGTCCGCCCCATCATGAACAATAGCCATGAGCGCTTTTGTCATCCCCGCAGGATTGGCGTGCTGTATAACATTGCGACCATAGACAATGCCGGACACACCCTGACGTATCAGCGCCTCCGTGCGCTGGAGGACAATATTATCTGGAGCCCGACCGCCGCCCCGAACCAATACTGGAATGCGACCAGATATTTCAACGACTCGATGGAAGGTGCTCACGTCATCAGTAGGATCGGCTTTAATGATGTCAGCCCCCATTTCGACGGCCTGGCGGACGAGCGGTAGTATTTTTTTCAGATCCCCGTCCACCATGTATCCACCTGCAATTGTATTTGGCTGAAAAACAAGGGGTTCAATCATCAGAGGCATGCCATAGCGGTCGCACTCGGGCTTGATCGCGAGAATATTTTGCACGCACTGATCGGCCACCTCGGGCTGGTTGGGAATTTGAAATAGGTTTACCACCACACACGTGGCGTCCAGGCGCAACGCCTGCTCCACAGGACTCTGAATCATCCGGCTGAATAAAGTCCGCGGCAAATCTTTACCGTAAACATTGGCCACATCCGTCCGTAATACCAACGACGGCTTATTACGTCCCGGAATCTCCTGAAGGAGAGGAGCCAAGCCGACGGTCAATTGTATGGCATCCGGTGCCGCAGCGATGAGCACATCTATAGCCTTGCGCATGTTTTCAATGCCGGCTAAAAAGTCATGCTCATTAAAAAAACCATGATCTACAGCGACGTCAAAACACCGTTTTGACTTGGAATTAAAAAGGCGGTTCAAACGTGCGGATTTCATGTTTTAAAAGGAGTAGTTTTTATGACTGTTTTAACCGAATCATGACAATTGTACACTGGGATCCATCAGGACTGACGAATTCATAATCTCCAAAACCAGCTGGGATGAGGCAGGCCTGTAGAAACTCGATAGTTGTCTGAATATGCGGATTCTTCTTGGAACGTATAATTGCCGTTTTGCCCACCGTCAGGGTTGGTATTTGGAGAAAACGACCCTCGGTGCTATGGGACATTGCCTTTGAGAAGACAAAACGCTCAATTTCAAAGGGCATTTCATCGACTGAAGTAAATCGGTCCATGCGAGTATCCCCATCCCCCCTGACAACTACGGGGCGCGCGCGGAGATGCTCCTGCACATATTTTTCTCTCCGCCACTTGTTGTTTCGAAAGGAATGCTCAATATGCATTTTCATTGGCGGCGCTGTCATGCTTTTCGCCTTGTCGTCCCACGTGTTCCTCGCAAAATCATAAGTGAAAAAAGAATATTCCGTGCCCGCCACACTCGGACCGGTATCCATTTCCAAAATCATTTGATTTCCGCCGTGCCCATGTTCCGTTCCCGGGGGAATCAGAAAAAGGTCGCCTACGTTAGTGGGCCACCGGCAAACAAATTTCTGCCAATCAAAAGTTTTGAGATTTTTGGAATCGCGACAGAGACGCTCATACTCTTCCAGGTCTGCACTCTCCTTGAAGCCCATCATTGTTCCCGCATCTTTATAAGCCTCAACGATATAATATGTTTCATAGCGTCCCAGGGGTTCATTAAAATTGCGCTTCACATAGTCCGTGTCAGGGTGGTTGTGAATGGGCATGCTACCCCGTTCGTAAGGCACCGGATCTTTGAAGTAACCGTCGTCCAGCCAGACTTGAAGCGGCAGAAGATCCGGGAATTTCTGATGCACATATTCTCCGACCATTTGCACAGGACGCTGCATTATATTTTGGCAAGGCATGGTCAAAATTGCGCATCCAACATCAACCAGAATACTCAATTCAATTCCGGCCAGTTCATTCCATGCCATATTTTCCAAACCGGGAATCTCTTCATAGATCTCCTTGAAGCGGTAAGACCCCCAGGGACCGGGCTGCGTTATCTTGACTTGTTTAATTGGCCGCTGAACCAGTTCGTCAATTATCAAATTATAAACTGACGCGGACATCATTTTAAGAGCAGTCGGGTCTACCGCGTCTAAATAATAGTCTATTCTGGAAAAAGCTTTTTTCTTTTGCTTTAGCAGCAAATAGAAATCGCAATAGTAGTATTTTTTCCAGTGATAATCACGGTCAGGTTCCTCATAACCAAATGGCACCAGCTTGCTGTCCCACATCTGCCAGAGCAATGGCTGCATTGTAAAATCGGCGTAGAATCTGATATTAAAAAAACTTTTTAATTCCTCCATGTCTGCACCGGGACCTATCACCAGAATTACATTCAGATCCGTCTCCGCTCGATTTTGCAGCCGGTATTTCAAATCGGTAATTTTCTGACCATCGAAAATATCCTCTAGAATGCCATTTGTGTTTACACGTCCAAAGGAAGGGTCATCAGTGACATAGGGCTTTCTATAAATTTCTACTTCGGCCGCCGATTTGAAAAGCTCCATGGTAGATACAAGGTGAAGTGACAGTCCTTGCGCCTTGGCCGCTGAGGTCAATTCCTCCTTTAATAACGCCCAATTAACACCATACCAACCGTCCAAAGCAGCCGTGACGCACCCTTTTTTTTGGCTTAATTTCTTTAGCAGAGCTGCGATTTCACCAAGAACGGCCGCTGTTCCAACCAGAATTGATTTCTGCGCCTCGGGAGGAAGAGGCACAGAGTTATTTGCGTTTTTCCGATATTCGTACAGTGGCATGGTAAAATGAGTCTATTAATTCAAATTAAATTTCTCCGAAACGATGCGACACTTCCCAATGTACTAAAGAATTTTCACCCTCTTCATCCTAGAACAATTTGATATATTTTCTTAGCCAAACTGCGATCCTGGATACTAACGCACAAACGCTTTCATCGTAGCGCACTTCTGGCCTGCCGACTTTCCAGTGGGCTCGATCACATACTCTCCAACGGCGGCGGGGACAATAAAAGTTTCGGCATAATGGACGACGAATGGGGCGAAGGATCCGTGCGGGCTTGAGACAACGGCCTCCTCGCCTTCCACCAAATTCAGAACATTGACGCCCCCTTGGGTGTTATGAAGAACCGCTTTTGTGAACCAATGGCGGCGGGTATCAATGTACTCGCGCTGATGCAATCCGGTCTGCTCCTCGCGCCAACCATCCCCCTCACTCAAAGGACAAATGCGATTTATTAGGTTTTTTTCAACCCACGAAGTTGTTTGGTCCCATTGGATATTGGCCAGACCATGTTTTAAGTTAATTGGCCGCGGCTTCCCATCCAAACCCAGACGACCCCAGTCCCACAGCTTGAATGTGAATATATAAGGAGTGGCACTAATCTCGAGGACAACTGAATTAACTCCGGAACAATGAACTGTTCCTGCTGGAATTAGAAAATGATCGTGCTTTTTTGCTGGCCACTTATTGACGTACTGATCCACCTCAAATGGCAAAGATTTTTCATGGGCTTCTTTGAGATTGCCTACCATTGCCGCAGCATCTACCCCATCGCGGAATCCAAGGTAAACACCTGCACCGGGGGCTGCATCCAGCAGATAATAACTTTCATCCTGTGTGTAGTGCATTCCAAATGCCTGCTGAATGTACTCGGTGAGCGGATGAACCTGAAAGGAAAGATTACCCCCGCCCATTGTGTCCAGCAGATCAAAACGGATTGGAAATTCGTCGCCGAAACGGGCATGAACTTGTTCACCCAGCAATGCTCGCGGCTGGTAAAAAACAAGGTCGGAGGCAGGTATTTCAAAAGAGATTCCCCCCAAGCCAAGCATCAGGCTGTTTTCCTCTGGCACACAATCAAAGCACCATCCGAAATTTTTTGTTTTCCGGTCAAGGTCACAAACTTCCTTCATCCATTGTCCACCCCATGGAGCCGGGTCAAAAAACGGTACTACACGGAAAGGACGATTTACGGCATGCCTCAGGCCCTGGCGCACGGCTTCACCCTCTGCCATCTTGGGTTCGTCTGGATTATTGGTATCCAAAACAAAATCCCATTGGGCAATCAGTGGTTTTTTCCACCGGTCCGCCACACGCCAATCAATGAAATAAGCGTTCTTATAAAGGATGCTGGCTGGCATTTGCCGATTATCGGCACCGAGATTGCCAATCTCATGTCGTCGGAACCGTTTTTGCGCCTCCCACCGTGTCAGATTGGCATAGACGAAAACATCTCCGTCGGCAATAAGCCGGGCCCCGACCCCGACTATGATCACCAGCCCCTGCTTTAGAGTCGCAACATTGTCTTGAAACCGCCGCACTGCTTCTTCATCAAAGAACTGAGGAAGTGTCAGGCCGGAGAGGAATCCAAAAATGGGGTCGTCCCCCCCAGAAAAAGGCTCCGTGAGGACGCGAATAGCATCAGGAGGCAGCAAGGCTTCCGAGGACTTCAATATCAAATCCGCCGAAAAATGTAATTGGAGTTGATTGATAATCTCGTGTTCATTCACCCCAGGATAACACTCCACCACCAATACAGTTTTTTTTAAAACTTTTTGACGAACAAAAAATTTTAAATTTTCTGCAATTGCTTTCCACCCAATGCTGCAGCGACCATCACTGTCAGGGACTTCCACCACTGGATACCTGTCATAATTGCCTGCTCCGAGCCGGATTTTTTGCCCGTCATTATTTTTTACAGGAGACATTAGGCCAACTCCTTATCCATTAAACCCTGCATCGATTGGGGTCGATTTACTGGCGGGTAAAAACTCATTCTTTTGTTTTTCAAAAAAAACATATTTTATTTGTAAAATAGATACGCCCGATCGCCGTTTTTTATCACAACCGGAATTTATTCCTTTATAAGAGTCAGGCCATCGGGGCCGGAAACAATTGTATAACTGGCACCCGCCCATCGAACGTGGTTTAGTATTCCGTTAAAACCCCTCGAATCCTTTGGCTTCCAAAGAGGATTTGGAGCATCCAGATTCAAGCTGGGATGAAATCCAAAGAAAGTCCTTATGACAACATCGGTAAAACCTGCGCCACATACTGCCTCCCGACAAATCGTTCCCTCATTGGCAATGCGTACCGGTGCGTCATAATCTCTTTTTTTGGGGCCATAAAACTCAGCGCCTTGAGAAAAGGCTCCTTCACGAGTTGCCGCCTCGCATCGGCGATAAAAATCGAATGCGTCTTGCCAATAGCCTAAGTGACAAAGTCCGTCAGCGGTCTCCGGCGGCCAGCCAGAGTAAGCGCCCATAGGACCGTGGTCAGGTCGGTCGGACTTATCTGCTGCCGGGTCCTGCAGGGACTGCGCCCGCATCCAGTTTTTCATTAATAACTCCTGGTTGACAAATTTTCGCATTTCCCCGCGCACGGCTGGGGGCAGATCATCTCCAATCCCCTGCGCCACGAATTGAAAATCCAAGCAATGCCTCATGTCGAATTGGCGGCCGTCCGGATAACGACTCTGCCAAAAACCTTTGCCCGAAACATACAATTGTGGGTAGATGGCACGGACCAGTTTTTCCGCAGCCAGGCGTCTTTGCCCCGCCATTTCGGATTTGCCTAGGAAATCGTAAAGTTCTCCCATTTCCCTCAGCATCGAGACATAAGCAGCATTAAACCCGGCAGTGGCATGAATATATGTGGGGACGCATTCCAAGAAATGCCAGGGATCATCTCCAAAATCAGCCAACCCGCTGCCATCGGTCATGAGGTATTGACCATAGTGCAACGCCAGCTCATCCAGTCTTTGTAATACGGTTTCGTTCCCGAGTTTCTGTTCAAGGAAGGCACGGTCTCCGGTGATTCGGATATAGTTGGCTGCAATCCGGAAAAGCATCGGGTAATTGGCCACATACCGATAACCGAAGGCCCGGTTACCAAAGTAATCAAAAGCTAGATATTTTTCCAAATCCCATTGCAACGTCTTGATTACATAGGCACGCATGGCCTTCGGTTCCAGCAGGGCAAACATTGTGTCCATCATGCCGGTATCCCAGATAAATTCAACTGAGGCGCCATAGCGTGGACCGCCGGACAGGAATACCCGCGAACTATATGGCAGCTGATCCCGCAACATCAGTAGCATCGTCACCACGCCCATATAATAATTCCGACGCAGAGCCGGATCATCCGTCTGTAGCACTGGCAGGTTTCCTTCGAAAAAATTGTTATGGGGGGTAAAAACCTCTGCATACCGTTGCTCCCAAAGACTTCGGGCAGACGCAAAAACAACATCAAAACCACCCCCCCACTGGCTGGCCTTGGACTGCACCTGGTCACCCTCGCCATAAGCCATAACAAAATCAATGGTCTTAGTTTGGCCGGGGGCCAGCTGATACTTCCACGTAGCCACACCTTGGTTCCCGTCGGAAACCAGATTGTCCGGTTTTTTTGAAAAACTAAAAACGGTTTTAGCCGGCGTAGTGGTGTCTTTGATCAACAGAATTTTGGGGGATTCGATGCTGGCTGAATATTCGCTGGCGTTATCCGGTCGTTGCGATGGGATCCGGTCCACCAGAGCGCGAATAGCCTCTGTTTCCTCGTAACGCCTCTTCGGCCCGCCGGCGCCGGGCTGGGCAAAGGCCCAATCCCACGCATTGGTTGCGGTGAGTTTGCTGATAGCGCCTATGAGATCTATGGATACTGTTCCCCTCACGCTATTCGGTAGCGTATTGGACAAAGTGATATGCCAGAGCACGCCGCGGTCATCAAAAACCATGCGATTGACAGTTTCAATAGCCAGCCCCTCTGCCACTCCAAAACGGACCGACTGATACGGATACCACCGGAATTTATCAGCGACTGGAATTTTGCCGTTGAGTTTTAGAACACCGCTGTGAAATGCTTGGGAAAAGGGCGGAGAAGCCAGCCAGCTCACGCTGGAAAAATCCTTATTAACCAGTAATTCTGCATCAAAATTATGAATCGAGGGAAATTGTTCAAGATCCGTCCTGTTTTTCCAATCGCCGGCCATTTCATCCAGAGTGGGCACTCCGGCAGGCAAAGGATATTTCGGGTGCTTGGATTGAGTCGCCGGCGTTGGGACCGAGGCACCCGCGTGGGCGAAAGGCGCAAGTAAAGTTAAAGACAGCCAAAGACAGAGGGCCAATTTCATATGTTTTGGTTAGTATAATTCTGGTTTACGGTGTTACTTCCAAGAAAGCTCAATTTCCTCCAAAGTCCGGCCCTTTGTTTCGGGAAAACGAAACAGGACAAAAAAGAATGTGAGGCCAGAAAATATGGCAAAAATCCAAAAAGTTTTCGCAGCGCCAATCTCTTTTAACAGAACAGGGAAGGTCTGGGCCACAACTAAGCAGGCGATCCAGACAGACCCGGCAGAGAGGGACATGGCGCGCCCGCGCAGCTTAGCGGGAAAAATTTCCGAGCAAATGATCCATGGCAATGGGCCCATCGCTAATGCAAACGCAACGATATAAAGCAACACAAACCCGAGCAGCGCCGGAGAATGCGGATTGTAGGCAAAAATCCATCCCACAACCACCAGAGCGACCACTTGCACCGCATTGCCAATGAGCAATAAAGGCTTGCGCCCGGCTTTGTCCACTAAGAGGATCGCCCCAAACGTAGCTAGAAAATTAATCAGACCAATCCAGACTGAAGACGTGAAAGCAGCATTGGCGTTGCCGGTTGCATTCTTGAAAATTTCTGTGGAATAATACATGATGGAGTTAATCCCGCTAAACTGCGCCCCCATCGTCAACACAAGACCAATCAACAATGGCAGGCGGTAATGCCGGGAAAATAGTTCTGACAGTGTCCCCTTTTCCTGCAGGAGAACATTTTTCACCGCGGCAATTTCCACCTCCGCATGATTCGCACCACCGATCCGGTTGAGGATCTGCCGGGCCTTTGCTTCCCGGCCGACCTGGATGAGCCATCGGGGGCTTTCGGGAATGGTGAACAGCAGGGCTAGAAAAACGACGGCCGGCACGGCTTCCCCAGCCAGCATCCAGCGCCACCCATAAACGGTGTTCCAATTGGCATCGCCGGATTTTTGAATCCATTGGTTGATAAACAAGGTGAAGAAAATACCGGTCACTATACCCAGTTGGAATAGCGCGCCCAAACGCCCCCGCCATTTTGCCGGCGCAATCTCTGCGATGTACACCGGGCAAATCATGGATGAAATGCCGATGGCGATGCCGCTTAACACGCGGGCGATTATAAATTGGCTGAAATTTTGAGGAATGGCGGAGAGAATGGCCGAGAGGGTGAAAAGGATTGCACAAAAAAACAGCACCCGGCGGCGTCCGAACTTATCGCTAAAAAAACCGGCGAACATGGCCCCCGGCACACACCCATAGATGGCAGAAGCCGTGGCCATCCCAATCCACAGGGAGTCTTTTTCAGGATCCAGAGCAAAATGACTTTGCAAATAGGTGTTGGCACCGTTGATGACGGCGGTGTCGTATCCGAAAAGGAACCCCCCTATCGCCGTGACCGCTGAAGCAAACAGAACAAATAAAATAGATCCGTGATCGTGGACGGCGGTCGGGGCAGCAGGAACTCCATTGGTGCTGGTCGGAAGCGGCTTTAAACCCTCTGTAGTGCGCATTGTATTAATTTGTTTTAATATATGTACAATCTGTTTTTTGGAGGCTATCCCCCAATCTCTCATTGAGCAAGTACAATCAATCCCACACAAGCAGCGGCCGAGGATTTGGATTGGAGGCGGCTGGGCTTAGGGATTCAATATTAAAGCCGGATAACGCTGGGCCATCCACTGCGAATCCGCGCAAGGCGTTGTGGGACCTGAACGGGCAGTGTAACCTTTAGGAGTCACCCATCTATGACTTTCGGCATGCCCATCCGGGAAATTCATGGTGCTGATATCACCATGGTTTACCGCCGGATAATCAGCCCACATCGCATACAAAAAGTCCGGGGGATTTCCAATAATCATTATAAAGCCACCCAGATTTTCAGAGAAAGGAGACGTAAATAAATTGAGCCGATTGTCCGCTTCCTCTGTCCAGATGATCCGGGACGAGGGGTTCATAATTTGGCTTTCCTTATAAATGACGTTCGCGAGAAACTGGGGACCACCCATCAATCGAAAAGAACCATTGAGGTACCCGGTTCCAGAGTAGCTGTCGTAGGCAAACTTATTGCCCGTGAGCTTATATCGCAAGTCCCCGGGGCAGTGAACCAGACCCGGACTGGGGGCATACTGGTACAACGCTCCGTATTGGTAAGTGAGTTGAATCACTTTGGTGTAAAGGAGTTCACCCGATAAGCCCTGCAATGACCCATCATTGATGACTTTTGGATCGTTGCTTTCGATTCGCCATGCCCCGCCATCCCGCGCAGACGGCTCCAGGCCCACAATCTTGTCATTGTTGTCCGAAGCATACATTTTCCAAGCCAGAGCCAGCTGTTTTTGATTACTGAGGCAGACGGATTGAGTCGCCTTAAGTTTTGCCCGGCTCAGCGCCGGCAATAACATTGCCGCCAAAATCGCAATAATGGCAATCACCACCAGTAATTCGATCAGCGTGAATGCCTTGTCCTTGCGGCTCAGCGATCCAGATTGCCGTGAAGCAAAATCCAAAAAAATCAAGCGGGCCCGACAGTCACCAGCCCGGGCCAATCTAAAACGGCTACGGGAAATTGTTTGTGTATTTGTATGCACAATTTGAATATTTGCTAAAATATTTTTCAATGCAACAAAAAATGCCGACCTAATTGCGAGCAGGAGTGGTGCGGGGACTGGTCGAAACTGCGCATCTGAAAATGTGACGCCGCCATTCTTGCATTTTTAAAAGACGTCAATCGGATTGGGTTGATCAAGGTTTATAAACTCAATGCCTTGCGACTTAAATCAGGTTAATTAAGGCTTAAACTCCAACCCCGTTCCCACCTCGTTTCCAACCAATAAAATTATATTTGACGCGAAGATTGAATTGTATATACATATTGCAAATTGATTTGAAGCCATGGGGCAAACATCGCGTTGGGAGACCGCCAAAAAAGTTAAACGCAACCCTTGCACATCATATTCACGATTGTAACGGTTCTTAAGGTTTCTTGAATTCGGTTTGAGACGCGATGGGAAGGCTTGAAAAGTTTTTTTGTTAAAAACAAGTGCCTGGTCAAACAATAGATTTATGAAAAACGCATCCCCCTTGTCGCCTGCCGGGCTTTATTTTAACAGGATGACTGCCTCGGTTGGGTCCGGACACCTATCGCTTCTGCTACTTCACGCGCTTCGCCTATTTGTAGTGATGCTTTTCTCGGGTGGGCTGGCAGTAGCCGAGGTCCATCTGCCGAATATTTTTGGAAATAATATGGTGATTCAGCGCGGCGAATCCGTCCGAGTCTGGGGCACAGGCAAAGCAGATTCCAAAGTTAACCTTTCCATGGGAAAGCAGAGGGCTATTGCTGAGACCGGGACTAATGGAACTTGGCAGGTCACTTTAAAACCCTTTTCGGCAGGGGGACCCTACACGCTGACCGTCAATGACGGTGATTCTTCCGTGGTTATAACCAACGTGATGTGCGGCGACCTCTGGCTTTGTTCGGGACAATCCAACATGCAGTGGCCGGTGAAGGATGTGAGCCCGACGGAGCAGAAGTCGGTTCTGCGGGGGAACCCCCATCTTCGTTTGTGCAGCGTTGCAAAAAAATCAAGCGGGGATCCGCAGTCCCAGGCCGACATTTCCTGGCAGCCCTGTGCAGCGGGCGCAGCGAGCAATTTTTCCGCCGTTGCCGTATTCTTTGCCACTGAACTCTTAAAAGATCCTGCATTG
>Ga0114958_10002500_pt1 | contig 13707 bp, 11 predicted proteins | sample C_130208_EF_Meta_FD_89577 | JGI IMG/M metagenome (GOLD analysis project Ga0114958, IMG submission 89577) | Freshwater microbial communities from Lake Croche, Canada to study carbon cycling - C_130208_EF_MetaG | ecosystem: Environmental > Aquatic > Freshwater > Lake | place: Lake Croche, Canada... | reverse complement strand
TGTTTCGAGTGGGGTAGATAGAGATAGCAGATCATTGGGAGCATATTATGTGCTGGGCGCGCTGACAACAGTCAACCCTATTGCAGCGGAGGCACTCCCTTGGTTATACCAATCCATGGCGTATCACCATTAACCAACAATCAATTTCTTCCTTCCTTTCAAATCAAAAAGCACTTTTAAAAATGGAATAAAGGAAGAAACAAAACAAAAATCTAAGGAATATTAAGGAATAATTTTAGGAATATGGTCGCGCCTCACCTCATAATAATTAATTAATTCCAATTAATTACTATTAATATATATTGCGTTAAACTACTTAAAAAGAATTGGTTATAGTAATATATAAAATGGCAAAGCAAAACACCAAGTCGAAAACTTCCGAGTCCCTCGCTCTCCCTGTGCCCACCCCTGTGGTTACCCAGGTTTCAACTCCTGTCCCTGTTCAAGTCCCTGTCGTAGTTGCGGCAGGTGAAGTCAAGCAAAAGAAGCCCAAGGCAGCAAAGCAGACTGTCGTGGAGACCCCTGTCCCTGTTTTAACCCAGACCCAGACTCAGACCCCTGTAAAGGTCGAGGCGGTTCCTGTCAAGGTGGAGGCAGTGAAGACTGAGGAGGTCGCCTTAGTTGCTCCCGAGTTAGATAACACTCTCTTGGAGCGATCTGCTGAGTTTGTTACCAAGCTCCAACAGATTGGAACCCTTATCAACTCTCTAAAGTCCGAATACAAGTCTCTTGAGAGACAGTGGGGACGTGATATCAAGCTCGCCAGCAAGAGTGGCAGCAAGAAGAAGAAGCGCACTGGATCCAGAGCTCCCAGCGGATTCGTGAAGCCCACGTTGATCAGCGACGAGCTCGCTGGTTTCTTGGAGAAGCCTTCTGGTTCTGAGATGGCTCGCACGGAGGTCACCCGAGACATCAACAAGTACATCAGAACCAACGGACTCCAGGACAAGACCAATGGTCGCAAGATCAACCCGGACCAGAAGCTTTGCGCTCTCTTAAAGATTAAGAGCGGGGATGAACTTACCTACTTTAACCTCCAAAGATATATGTCCTGCCATTTTTCCAAGAATGCCGTTAAGACCGCCTCTGTCTCCGCGACTGTGTCCGCTTAAACGCACAATTAATTAATTAATTTGCAAAAATTATTTTCTCAACCATTTGTGTATATATGCGCCCCCTCTTTAAATAAATCAATTAAGGAAAAACTACTTAAAGACAACACGCATATATATAATAGGGAAGGGACTAACACCCTTTCCGAAAAAGATTCCATACAGCGAATATAATAATAATCACATTTCCTGGAGTCTGCAATAAAAATAAAAAAACAACAAAAATAAAAACGGGGTGGCGCAGTGGAAGCGTGTCGGACCCATAATCCGAAGGTCGGAGGATCGAACCCTTCTCCCGTTAACAGAACAAACACTTCATGTAATACAAAAGACAAAAACAACACAATAACTCCAAGCAGCAATCACCCCAAATAACCATATATATTTACATGCGGAGTTAGCAAGAAACATAAAACAGGGTAGCGTAGAGGCAGCGCGTCGGGCCCATAATCCGAAGGTCGGAGGTTCGAATCCTCCCCCTGTTATAAAGAACAAACAATACTGTAACAACACTGTAACAAAAAATAGAAAAAATAGTTCCTACCAGCAACTAAAATTGGACCATAACCACGTTGTCAGAGGATCGAAACCTCTCGCTGTCTTATGACAGTGTAGCTCAGAGGAAGAGCACGTTAAAATGGAACTAGCAAACAATCACGCGTCATTGGTGTAGTGGTAACATGGAACCCTTCCAAGGTTCAGCTGAGGGTTCGATTCCCTCATGACGCATTCACTCATATAAATTTAAATACTTATTTTAGAACAAGTATTTAATTCCTTTCCTTTCCTTTCCTTTCGATTCGATCACTATGCAATAACATCTGCATATTTTTGCAAGAACTCGTTCGCCAGCTCACTCGGGATCTCATCGAAATCCACCATTTTTTTATTTGACAGATACTTTTGGTGCGCGGACTCTTTCGCTAATCGTGCTTCAAAATAGGATGGGTCTTCATAACATTTTAGTGCAGTTTTGTACCCACATTTTGCAATCGCAGAGGAAATGTTGTCTGATTTATCACCCATCACTGTTTTGATAAACAATTCTTTGCGCCCATCGACAAGCGCCCCCTCTTTGGTGAGACCCAAGTTCTTAAATGCCAAATTATATATGGCGACACGTGGTTCCAACAATTGTAGATAATCTTTGTCGCTGGTGACGATAAAGACGCTCGTTACGGGCGCTTGTGCGCTGTCGCGTTGCAATAATTTCTTTACGCTTAATGCAATCACATCGTCTGCTTCCAACCTATTATGTTTGATGACCCACTTGGCACCCCCTTTGACAAAGAGTTCTTCCTCGTACGCCATATTAAAAAACTTGCCCCCATAAAAGATAGGTTGACCTTGTCTTGGTTCATCGCCAGAAGGTCTTGTTCCCTTATAGGGTGCACTCGCGTGTTGGTGTCGCCAAATATTTTCGCGCTTGCAATCTTTCCCGACGATAATGCGGGCATTTTTGGGTGCCCCTAATTTCCTAGGAAGAGCAGAGATACCATCGATAAACAATTTTTTATACTTGGCGACAAACTCTTCTTGCAAAAAGGGGTCGCCAAGCTCAATCTCGGGGTGCGCATGTTTCCACCAATTTAGTGTGGCATAATAACGATAAAAACAATAGTAGCTCCCGTCGACAAATATATAACTATTGTTGTGATCATTGGACATGGTCAACGTTTAATACTTAAAACAGGTAAAACTCTATTTAAGTATTAATATTATTTATCATATATCATATATCATATATCATATATCATATATCGTATATCGTATATCTTATATTTTATTTATTCTGCATCTGGGCAATCGTCGCCTTCATTTCTTTTACTTGTGCGCTCAACTCTTGCACTGATTTAATCAGAGGCGCGATTAGTTCTTCGTACCCAATACTTAGTACATCGGCTCCCCCCAAAAGAGAATGATCTTGGTACCCACCAAAGTCAATGTTGCAATCGGTTAGCACTTGTTTCACTTCTTGTGCAATTAACCCGTGATGGAATCTATTTCTTGCACGACTTCCATCATTGGTTACTGTCACTTTTTCAAATACTTTCTTTAGAACTTGTTTTACAACACGTTGTTTTGATATACGGTCTATAACAGTTTCGTTCACTATCTTTTCTACTTCGACAACAGTTTCGTAGGCATTTCTATAATTCCACCTGAAATCGACAGGTCTTAATTGTTCTACAAAAGTGAGCCCAAGTAGAGTATCTCGTACATCAATCTTGTCTCGGAGATCAGACCGGTTTTGAATTGCACCATAGGCGTATGTCGTGACAGAATCTTCTCCTAACTGAATTTGGTTGTCCCCAGTACAAACACTTCCTTTTCCCAAAGATACAGAATTTATGTAGGTAGAATTGTACCCAGCATTTGTCCCAATTGCAATACTGTGTTGACCAAGTCCTGTTATTCCAGCGTTCGCGCCGATCGCAATGCTCCCAGATTGTTGCAAGTAGGCACCTGCATTGTTTCCGATAGATACACAATCGGTAATGTCATAAGTGTCTCTTATCCCACCCATAAAAACAGAGGAATCATATACATAATTTGTCTGAGGCACCCATGATAAAGTATACCCATTTGAACTAAGGACGTGACCTGATGCACCGATGCTTACAAAACTTGTTTTGTTTTGCGCGGTTTGGTACGGGATGCTTCCTAACACACCACCCGCGATATTGTTTGAAACAGACGCCAACCCATTAAAATAGGAGGCAGTTAATGTAGAAGTATATGGGTTATAAGTTAGGTTTGCGTTATATAACGCTGTTCCAGTAGCACCTGTCGCGCCATTAGCGCCAGTAGACCCACCCGTAGACCCAGTAGACCCACCAGTGGACCCAGTAGACCCACCAGTGGACCCTGTGGACCCTGTGGACCCACCAGTAGACCCAGTGGAACCCGTGGACCCTGTGGAACCCGTAGACCCAGTAGCTCCAGTAGGAAGACCCGAATAAGTCAATTTTAGTACGTCTAAACCGTTATCCATAAAATTTAAATTGTATACGATATTAAGACCATTATACGTGATATAAAACAACCCATCCGTGCCAACTAGTGAACTGTCAGATTCTGCATAAGTTATCAGAGTAAAGTCCCCCACAGTTTGATTTACTTTATCAATCAGTGCAAAGTAGAATTTCCCAGCAGAAGTAGCAATCATAACGGTCCCGTCTGAATTTAACACGGAATTATTGATGCGATTGGTTACTGTATTGGAAGCGGCGAAGACTAACGGACCATAACCTGTTCCGTTCCAAAAACAAACCCCTACTCGGTTTGAAGTGGACTGATAATTTTTACTGTAACAAAGAACATCTCCTGTGTTTGAAAGTCCGATTGTCAATTGATTTCCATAGGTGCTGGAAGGAGATAAAATCCAATTTCCATAAGAGGAACCATTCCAAACAGAATGATATACTTGTCCATTTTCCACGAGTCCGACAAGTCTAGACCCATCGCTAGTAAACCGAAGTGAATAAATAACGAGCATGTCTCCATTTTCATACGTGTCTCCACTTGCAAAAGTGACACTTGCATTAAAAATATATGTCGTCCCATTCCAAGTATAGATGTCCACATTTGGAATTGTTTCCGCGAATATATGGACGTTTCGAATCACCGCAATTCTAGAACCATCTGGGACCATTGATGCGCCAAAATAGATGCCATAATTTCCAAAAAAAATGGGTTCAGACCAAGGCGCATATACTGAAGTTCTTTTGAAAAAATAATTGCGTATGTAGTCATCCCTATAAGGAATCACAAGTCTTAAAAGGTTTTCTGTTATACACCCACCGGTGATCCACCCACTACTTAAAGGGTCCGAAAGAGCGCTAATCTCTCCGCTGACGCCAACTGATTTACTAGTAATCGATTTTGTCAAACTTTTGGTGGCAGTTGGTGTTAGGAAAAAGGGCAGCACATAGTCAACATTGGAATCATTTAATGCGATTTTTACTGAATCGCTTGTAGCACCTGTGTCCCCTTTGGGGCCTTGACCTCCTGTAGCACCTGTGTCCCCTTTGGGGCCTTGACCTCCTGTAGACCCTTGACCTCCTGTAGCGCCTGTGTCCCCTTTGGCACCTGTAGCACCTGTAGACCCTTTAGCTCCCGTGGCACCTGTAGCGCCTGTAGACCCAGTGTTCCCCGTAGACCCTTGAGCTCCTGTAGCACCTGTATACCCTTTAGATCCTGTAGCACCTGTAGCTCCTGCAGCACCTGTAGCTCCTGCAGCACCTGTAGCTCCTGCAGCACCTGTAGCCCCTGTAGCTCCTGTAGCTCCTGTAGCTCCTTCAGGTCCTTGAAAAGTGCCTACTTCAATCCACCCAGTCAACCCAACATTTGTTTCATCTTGTATCCATCCACTCACACCACTATATGCCCACAAATTATTGTTGATAATATACCCATCCCCAACGACAGGCGAGACAACAGTGAGCAAATCGTTTGGCGCGTTTTTTAAACCATTGATTTGGATTGTTCCAGGCGCTATACCCCCTATCATTGTGCCCGAGGGGAGTGTTACCACATTGCCTGAGCTAGAAATAGAAGCAGCACCAAGATAAATAGTATTCGCATCGACATGCAATGTTTTCGCATAAATGGCGTTGTATTTTAGTTCAGGTGACCCGATATCAATAGTGCCCGAAGCACTAGGGATAATGTTTTGAGTTACAATTCCACCAAACTCGCCAGTAGGACCCTGTGCTCCGTCGAGACCTCTTAACCCGCTAGCACCTCTTTCCCCAGCAGGACCTCTTTCCCCAGCAGGACCTCTTTCCCCAGCAGGACCTCTTAACCCGATAGGACCAGCGGGACCTCTAGGACCAGCAGGACCTCTAGGACCAGCAGTGCACTCGACAGGTGGTGCCGCCTTCTTCATATCGAATGAGATAGTTTGTGAGGAAGACATGTTATATATATAAAACATAAATAAAATTATTTTTTCACAAAAAAAATAAGTGAAAAAATAAGTGAAAACGCCACCACGTTTAAAAATCTAAACTCACAGTATTCTTGTCAGATTTCTGTCGACGCTTGCTCTTTTTAGGTGCATTCACCCCTTGCTCTTGCAACTCTTTCAAGTCAGATATGCTAATAGTGCTGCTATCATTTGTCATAGAATTCTGCGATTGATTCATTTCGGAAGCATATGGGTTTTTAATATCCACCGTCTTGGTCTTTAGTCCAGATAAAATGTTGTTAATGTCGGTGGGCCCACGCATTTCAGGTCTAACAGATGTTGATGTTGGTGGTTCAAACACACTTTTCCCAACCGATGCATTATTGTTGCCTACACGCGATGTAGGGACAGGAACAGACCCAGGACCTTGGGTCGCCAAAGGAGCAGGAGGGCCTCTTCCAGAAGCTGGTGCGCCCGTATTTACCATATTATTCATAAACCCAGCAAACCCAGGGTTGCTTCCACTCATACTATTTACAGCGGCACTCTGGAAATGATGCATTAGATCAGGGTTCTGCCTAAAAATATCGTCCATACCAGGCATGGCGGTTTTGAACATAGTGTTGGTCATATGAACCATCATGGCACTGCCACCAAGTTGAAAGAGTAACTTGAGCTCTGGAGACATAGATGCCTTTGATTTATATTTGTCATAGAGCTCGCCAAAAATCTCGTCATAATCGTTGATGTTTTCGTTGATCTGGTCGCCCCACCCATCGAGTTTTACATCAAACGGGTCGAAGCGCCCATTCAGAAACTCGATTCCATTGATAACCGCCATCATCATGTTGCCCTGGAACTTGACAGAGTTCTTGCGCGCTTTTTCTTCCATAATCATTTCATATTCACCTTGCATTTCGAGCAAAGAAGATTCCATTGTATACTTTTTGGTAAGTTCGACCCCCTTTTTCTCTAAACTTTCTAAACGGCGGACATACTTGAACTTTTCTCTTAATAACTCTTCCTTTGACATTTGAGGCAGTGAACTCGAAACACGGTCAGGGTTTACTGGGACATTGTTGTATTTGCCATACCCATCCCAGGTTTTGGAATCGCCACCGATGTCGGAAGTATGTCCTCCGATCCCTGAACTACTGCTAAAAGAAGGGGTGTCAGAAAACTGTACATTAGGTTTGTCTTCGAAAGAAACAGAAGGGGTGTCGCCCCCAAACAAGCTGGACCCAAAAGAATGGTTAATAGAGGGCGCTGGGTCGTCTACCAATGAGTTTAACTCTTTCTCTAAATTATTTAAGTCATCTACGTCAATGTTGCTAGATGAACCGCCTCCGCCACCGCTCCTAGAAATTTTTTTACTGTCGTTCATCAATAGTTCGAGACCTCCTCCAAAATTGCTTTTATTAGACCCAGAACCACTAGATCCAAATGAGTCATTTAGGTTATCAAAATTTAATTCGGAAATTTCAATAATGTCACTCATACTTCAATTATGATTTAATTAGAAGTTTTAATTTTAAGTATTACGAATTTAAATATATATAATGCGATGGTGATGCAACAATTGCAAAAAAAATAATGGGATCATCACAATATATGTCACCTTCGAAAACCACTTAAAGACACCCCAACAAATTATACTTGGGCGACCCCGCTCACAAACTCCCGGATCAACCATTTTGCTGCGTCAGGCAGAGTACCTGGACCCCATTCCGCGATCAATTCTATAAGAAACTCGTCTGCGATGAAAACGACATTTTTTAGTGGCGCTCTGATAATTTCGTACGCGGTGCACGAAACATAGTGTCTTTCTCCTAAACCAAACTCTACAGTCATTACAAGGTCTAGTTCTTCGTCATAATTTTCTGGGTCTATTGCGTGGCTCCCCCATTCGAATCTCTTTTCCTCTATATTATAAATATGTGTCCCCCCATCTCTTGTGCACGCGATCAACCTGTTTTTAGGTAGATTTAGTGAAAATGTATTGATTTGAGCACTTGTCAAAGAAATTGTATACAGGGCGTTTAGGTCTGGAAATTGCATGACATGGATGTCGCCATCTATCCCAGAGGCAAATGCAAAATCCCCAGAGGGGTGACATATTACTTTTGTAAATATATTGCTAAATCTTCGCAAGTTCAACATTCGAGATGTAGTGTACTTTTTTTGAAAACGCCATAGCGCGACTGCACTGACACCGGCATTTATTGTGATGCAAGCAATTACAAATGCGCCATTATGACATTCACTATCATGACATTCACATATATCGAAAGAATTGACATAGACATTGTCGACTTCATTGAAATGGTCGGGCAGCACGACCTCGTCGGCACCATTGACGGGATTATGATAGAATGACATGAATTTGCTTATGGGCAAATAATTGATGCATTCCGCGTCTTCGCCAATAGACCAGAACATGATTTTAAACTGTTGTGTGTCGTTTCCACCACCATTGAAAACAAGGATCTCCCCATCTGGAGTAAATGATATCTCGTGGATATATGTCCCATTGTATGGTATTAAATGAAGTAGTGTATAAGTATGTGTGCACCATATTCTTATAGAAGAGTCGGTCGACCCTGCTGCGACCAGGGTGCTCTGTGGATTAAACTTGACACACATTGCCCATTCAGATGCAGTTTTCCCTAGCGTTTGAATATTCTTTGGTGTCGTCAAGTCCCATAACATAACAGTGTTGTTGGACATTCCTGTCGCCAAGATAGATTTCTTATGGTTTATGGTCGCGCAAATATTTACTTCTTCTATTGTTTGTGCAGGTTCTCCGGATTTCCAACTAAATGTAGAGAAAACGCTGGGGGCGATCATGTATGTTATAACGCTTTTAACCGTCGCTTCACTCGCTCCGCTTACCGTCGCTTCACTCGCTCCGCTTACCGTCGCTCCGCTTATCGCTTTCCGGTGTCTCGAAACTTGGACACATTGTTTTGTTACATGGTCTACTTTACCATGAAATAAATCGTTCCCAGATTGTATGTAGTAGTATTCGCCGATGGATATATTTTTTATTGGGATCTCTTTAGTTGCATCGATGCTAGGAAAGGTGGAGAGCATTTTTATAGAGCGTGTTTTATAGTATATAGTGTTTGCGATCAAACGCGCGTTTAAAATAATTTCAATTTTTACAATTATTCAACAATCACCTCCTCGAATTTCACATAGATATGCCCAGTACCCTCGCCCACTACATCCGAATACAACTTGCTGCAGACAATTTCAAAAATCAACGAATCGTCTGTGTACAATTTATCATTTAGCGCATCCAAGACAAACTTCACCATATTGTCTAGATCTTTGTTGTTGATATTGTACTTGGGCGCGGTCCCTTTTAGAACATGTGAGTTCTTTCCTGTTTTAAAATGGGTTTTGGGCCGCTTGCAGTAAAAGTGAAGAGTACATCTTATTGGGTTTGTCATTTTTTCCTCTGGGAAATCAACAATGGTCTTGACAAACTCTTCCTTCTCTTTTTTGGATGGGTCGTAGGTGCCGCCATGCATACGATGACGATGGCGCTTTAAACTAACAGGTTCGAATGGGATGGTTTGTTCAAAGATCATCTGTTTACAAGTTTCTCAAAGTATACAAGTAGACAAGTATATTTATATCTATAGAGAGAACCCATTATATTGTTTTTTTGTTTTTATATATTTATCGCGCGTATATATATACACCAGGCGTGCAAATAGATGAAGTGGTTTCAAAAAATAGAAGAGTGGAAAAGCGGAATTCCGCAAGAATACCCCGAGCGCATAAACACCCCTTTTTTCTACGAGACATATCGTGTTGACAAAGGGTTAATGGGACCTTATAAAGAGAAATACATTAAGACAGATCTCCTTAATTTCAAACAAGATTATAGTGCGTTTCGTGCGCATATTTCAAAAGAACTAAAAAAGAAGAACGGGAATAAACATGTGATTACATTTATGAATTTACCTAAAGATGCATTGATGGTGATCCCGATGCCGCGGGCCAATAAAGATTATGGGTCTATCAAGGCGTTTACGGATAATGCATCTGAACTGCAGCAGAGACATTTATGGCGCCAAGTTGCGTTGTCAATAGAAGAACTGTTGAAAACGAACGATTGTGTCTATGTGAGCACACATGGTCTTGGAGTACCTTACTTGCATGTGCGTCTGGATTTGACACCGAAGTATTTCCGTACCAAAGAGTTTATTTGATTTTTTAAAAGCTTCAAAGCTTTAAAAGTTCTTGGTGTTGATCGACGGTGCCACGGACCTCGCATACAATTGCTCGCGACTCAAGTAAACATTTTTCAAATCGCTATCCTCATACCCAAACATTGGTGTCTTTGTGTCAAACGACCCATCAAATGTAAATGGAGGACCATTTTTTGCATAAGTATTCGAAGCGGGGACAGGTTTCACGGATGTTCCTAACGCGTAACATGATTCGACGCTGTTGTTCTTCATGATTTCAGATGCATGGGTTTGCAAGTAATTACGGTAATCCCAATTGGTCTTGATGTTTGCACTTGTTTTCATCTGTTCGTTCGCAGCGGCGTCGGGTTCCCAGGATGAATAGTTTCGCCCGTCGCTCATCATTGGTGGAGCTTCAAGATGAATATTGTTTGAACCAGAATAACAAGTTGCCCAAGACATGTAGTATATAATATTATTAAATAATATTATTTAAAATAATGTAAAAAATTGTAAAAAATGTCGTAGTAGTAGTAGTGTCACTATTGTTCTATACCTACACTCACGCCTAATAGTTTGTATAGTTGCTGCTTTTTCATTTTAGATGAATCGGTGCAGAGGTTTTTGGTGACCACGATGGCGCGCAATTCGCTTAAAGACATCTTTTTGTAATCAGAAACACCCAATGATGATGACGAGACCGATGACTCTAAAAAGGTGTTGTCGTCCAATGAGATATGGATAGTCTTGTACATTGATTGTTCTAGTTCTTCTTCTCCTAGGTCCAAGATTTGCTCTACAAATAATTCAGATTCTTTTAAAGGTTCCTGTGCGTCAGCGATCTCTTCACAATCAGACGACTCGGACGAATCCGATTCGGAATCAGAATCAGACGACTCAGATTCAGAATCAGATGAATCAGAAGACTCGGAATCTTTGTCTAAATCAATTTCATTGATATCATTTACCTCTTCGACAAAAGAGTCACCAATTTGTATAGATTTGGTTTGATAAGACACATCGTCGTCGATATCGTCGTCTTCTTCCTCTTCGTCGTCGGAAACTTCAATAAGATCGTTTACTTCGTCTAAAGCTGCTAAATCAATTGTTTGGGTTTGTTCCACTCCTCCTTGTTTTTGTTCAGCGCCCCCTTGTTGCCCAACGTATTGTTGCGCGTTCTTTACATCGGTCAATCCTTTCACCAATGCTTGTACCACCACAGACATCGCACCAATCTTTTCATTTTGTTCTTCAATGCGTTGAGTGAAGTAAAACGAAACAAGAGTTATTAATACTAAAGTAACCAAAATACCAATTATGAAATTGACATCATATAACATGGATAAAATCATTATTGAAATATTCGGTTATTATTATTTTTTATATTAAACGAAGTGTTAAAGCGACAAGCGAAGCGACCGTAAGCGAAGCGACAAGGCATTAAGTATCGCATCACATATCCAATAAAATTTCTGCCGGGTATTTCATATCGATCAACACTTTAACTCCACCTTTTACTTTGGATACCCCTTTTTCCATCAAGTAGGTATAGGTAAAATCTTGAACGAACCCGGATTCTATTTTTTCATTATCTAGAAGCGCCACTTTCATCCTGTTATTTATCATATTCGGGTGGTCCTTCATTTTTTCACAAAGTTCGACATAATGGGTGGTTAGCATAATAGAGACATTGGGTTTGTTTGCTAAATACTTCATTACTGCGAAAGCGCTTTGTACCGCTTCTTCTGGATTGGTTCCTGAATATATTTCATCAAACACACATAAATGTGACTCGTTAGACGGCGTTTCTTTCACTGCATCGATAATTTGTTTACATCTTCTTGCCTCTGCTTGAAGCAGACTATCTCTTCCTGAAGTGTCTGGAATATTCAAGTAACAATGTATATGTGAATATGGTTGTATCTTTGCACTAGAATAACACCCACACCCAAACTGTTGCGAAAATAGAACATTAATCAATGTAGACTTTAATATAGTAGTTTTTCCTGATGCGTTGGGTCCAGTGATGATCATATTGTTTTTTAACTTGTAGGTGTTTTTGACTGGGGTTTGTCCGATCAGCGCGGGGTAGTATGCATCTTTGAATATGGTCTTGTTTTGTTTCTGTTTTTTCAGTTTTTTCTGTTTCTTTTGTTCATTTTCTTCCTTTGATAACGACTTGTTAGAAACAAAAGAACAATAAGATAAATGTTGATCGTGCAAGTTTAACTGAACCCCTTCCAACACATCTAAGTAACCATGGAAACCAAATGAATACATGACCGCGCTGTGCAATTCTGCGTTATCATGAAACTCATAAAAAGTGGTCATCACTGCACCTATTTGTTTTAGCGAATTGAGTGACAACGAAAACGCGTCGATTCCTGTAATAGATGACAGGTGGTTGTAGAACCGCATTAAATAACGCATTATTGTTTCTGTCTTGTTGTTAAACAATACATAGGATGGGGCATTTGAAAAAGTATTCAAGAAATGGTTCATGCGGTTAATCGTGCCACTCAGGTACCCACGGAATCCATTTAAAAATTCGTATATTTTGTACATATTGTTGTATAGTCGCAAGCACACCAGTGCATTCTGGTAGATGGAAAAACAATAGAATCCCGCGCTAACAAGCAAATACATTTTTTGTTGGGTATTTACTTCGTTGAATTGTGTAAAGACTTTCCCGATGGCGTGATTCGATATCACTTTTCTAAACTCGGCCAAGTACGTTTCGACACTAATGTTCAATCCTTTCGCCTTGATCACAAAAAAGGGGATAATAGTTAAAAACAGGGGGAACAGGATAGTAAGAAGAGGGGAGGACAAATTATATAGACTAATCGATTGCATCGCCCAATCCTGTTTGTTTAAAAATGTCAAGTGCTCCCAGTCCATAAAACAATATCTCTCTTTGAACCCATTGTCGTTCTTTAAACTGGTGTATGCTTCCACTATTTTGTCATGTTCAATGTTCTCTTTCGCAAAGCAGACAACATTCTCTTGTGCGGTAAGCAACGAGGTTTTCAAGATTCGTTGGGTATCTTTTAAAAACTCGGTGTCTGTTGTGTAATGCAAAGGAAGAAAAGAGGTAATCTTATCGCCTAAAGCATTACTGGGTTTCATCAGGCGCGAATAAATAGATGGTACAATTGGGTCTAAGCATTTTACGAGCTCTAAATCAGAAGATATAATTGGGTCTACCTCTTTCCTTGACGTGTTGTACATAATAGGTAAAACAAAATGCTTTCGCAACTCTGCATCAAAATCTAACATACTTCTTGTATTAAAAAAATAGTTTAACATACTTATTTAAACGATTTTGTTTGTCTTTGTCTTTGTCTTTGTCTTTGTCTTTGTCTTTGTCTTTGTTTTTGAACGAGAATATCTTCTCTTTAAACCGTCGAGAATATCTTCTCTTTAAACCGTCGAGAATATCTTCTCTTTAAACCGTCGAGAATATCTTCTCTTTAAACCG
>Ga0114958_10002498_pt1 | contig 13721 bp, 12 predicted proteins | sample C_130208_EF_Meta_FD_89577 | JGI IMG/M metagenome (GOLD analysis project Ga0114958, IMG submission 89577) | Freshwater microbial communities from Lake Croche, Canada to study carbon cycling - C_130208_EF_MetaG | ecosystem: Environmental > Aquatic > Freshwater > Lake | place: Lake Croche, Canada... | reverse complement strand
CAACATCTACATCTAGCTCCGCACCGGTCTCTACAGTGCCACGAAGAGCAGCGATCACATCCTTCTTCTTCATATCGGACGTACCAGTAATGCCGCGCTCAGAGGCCATGCGGCGAAGCTCCTTTACGGTCAGACCCTCAAGTGTCTGACTCTGATCCTCCTTTGCTGTTACCTCATGAACCTCGGCATCGCGAGCCTGAAGTTCAGCCATAAAATCATTGTGGGCTGGCTCTTCGCGAGTAATAGGTTCAGGAGCAAAAGGAGCCTGAGGAACCTCTACCGTCCTGGTCTCTACCGTCCTGATCTCTACCGTCCTGGGCTCTACCGTCCTGGTCTCTACCGTTTCGGCTCTTCCAATTACATCAACATTCTCCTCCGCCCAATCATCATCCTCTAGATCCTTATACGTATCCTGCTGCCCCACCGGTTCTAGTGGTGAGCCTTCTCCTCCAGAAGGGCCGGGGGGAGCTAACATACCTCTGAGTTCAAAGACTGCGTTTTCAAGAAGCTGAACCTTCTTCTGCGTCAGCTGGATGTGACTCCAGAACCAGTAGAGAACACCAGCAGCCAGGATCACTCCACTGAGTATCAGGAACATAGTTTCCATCGACAAAGGGGTCATTCTTACTTCGGGCTATCTATGTTTTTCCTGGGGCCAGGACGCAGTAATCCTCTCTCCCTCAGGATCTCGCGAACACTACTGTGCTGATTAATCCCTTTCTCCAACTTATACGTATATGTCAGCAGATCCTTAGCAGGGTCCAGAGTCGATCCCATGCATAAATTCTGGGTATGGGCCTCGTATTTCTTTGGAAGATCCATATAATGGGTAGAAACAATACTTAGTGTAGGTGTCAGATAGACCTGATCCAAGAAGACCTGCGCCGCCTCAACACCATCGTGGGCATTCGTGCCATGGAAGATCTCGTCCATCATGAGAAAGGTGCGACCCATATTCGTCTGTTGCATTACCGTCTTAGCAAACTCAATCTCGGCCTCGAACAGACTCATCTTTCCTACAACATCGGCCGGTGTTAGAGCCGTAATGATCGAATCAAAGATGGGTAGAGCCGCCCTACGGGCAAAGACCACACCCACCGTCTGACTCATGAGTACAGCGTAACCAACGGATTTCAGAAGCGTCGACTTACCACCACGATTGGGACCTGTTAGAAGCACATGGGCCTTTTCGGCGCCTCCTAGGGATACAGAATTGAGAATTGGTTTCGGAAGCCCAGGATAGTATACGTCTGTTAGCACAGCACCGGAAGAATCTGTGCTGAAACATGTCTTCTTTTTCAGGGCTACAGCGGCTAACATATCTAGATGACCAGCTGCTTCCAGGATAGTGGTAATCCGATTAGGAGTATTCCAGGCATCGCCGAAGACACCTAGGGTTCCATATGACCAGGAAGGGCCCAGTTCCACTTCGACTCCTAGAAGCTCGGAAAGTTCGCGGGTAGCGGCAGTAAAGGACTGGACAGAGGCAGCTCTCTTACGCATATCTGCGACAATGGATCTCATATGGATTGCGGAAGAAATCTGATTCCAGATACTGGCACCTAACATTCCTACTGCGAGACCTATATGGACGAATTGTTCGCCGAGTTCGACCATTCCTCCTCTACCGGCGAATCGTGGGGCTCCTAGGACGGAGGGCACGGCCTTCTTTATTGCGCCCTGGATCATATCAATGTATTTGGTGAAGGAGATAGGTTCTTTTAAGACATAGGTCATAAGGATTAGAGGGGCAACAAAGATAAAGATGGGTAACATTACGGATAAACCGGGGATGAAGATGGTTCGGAGGAAGACGATGACCTCATTTAGCCAGCCGAGATGATTCAGTTTGGCGAACATCGACTTCTTGTCCCATAGGATCTGCGTATAATAGTCCTTGAGACGATCGTCTTCACTGGCCTTGCCTACGGAGATGACATCGGCCTCGGTTTCCTTGAGTAGGGCCCGCAGCTCATTGATCTTGGTCTTGTCGGCGCCCTTGATAGTGCGAAGCTCGGACTGACGACGTGTTAGCTCCTTAGTATCGGATATGGGTTCGGATAATCGTTTCTGAAGTGCGTCGCGGCCCACGGTTGTGGAGGGATTGAAGGCGTCGACGAGGACATCGACGTCGAGGTCATTTGCATTCAGAAATACCATTACTTCTGACCTAGATTCTGAATTCGGTTTGTAACCGTATCTACGGGGGGTTGGAGGGGTAAAAACTCAGAGACTGAGAGCAAAGCTCTCGTCATCTGAGTTTGAACCTAATGAGGGGCTACGCCCCCCTCAAAGTTGACCTAAACGTGGCCTTAGCCTAGGTGTGTAGGTTCCATGACGACCATGGAACATATCAGTGAGGTGAGCAAGCTGATGCAGATTCCGTTTGCATGCCCCGCAGATGTTAGGGCACGGATCGCTGCTCTTCGTGTACCTGTAGACGATGCGGCCCCAGCCGGTCGTCTCTCTACAAATTGGCGGTCAGGCCATGCAGTCCACAGGGTAGCACACGGTGGAGGCGGTGGCCCTCGTCGTCCTGTGCACGGAGTCGCTCCACGGTACGGCAATAAGGGGAAGGCCGATGTGTCTGTCGAGGAGCGCATGATGGATCGCATCCGCGACAAGATGAACAAGTTCAGTGAGGCTACCTACGGGGCAATTAAGTCATGGCTCTGCCAGCTGTTGGATAGCGGTGAGACTGACTTTCTCACTGAGTTTATCACGCTGGTCTTTGAGAAGGCGGCGATGGAGAAGATGTTCTGTCCCCTGTACGCGCGCCTCATTACAGAGCTCTGTGGCAGCTTCCCTCACCTCGATGGCGAGATGAAGCGCATCTTCGCAGAGTTCATGGGCATCTTTGTGGAGGCAAATGAGCCAGCCGAGGGGACCGAGTACAAGTCCTATCTGGCCCTGCGTGAGAGGCGCAAATACCGCCGTGGCTACAGCATGTTCCTGGGTGAGATCGCTAGATTGAAAGTGATCTCGGTTGAGGAGGTGCTCAAGACATGTACGGTCATTCTGGACGGTCTAGTCTTAGCTAAGGGCCTGGAGGAGCAGCAGCTTCTATGTGAGGAGTATGCGGACTGCCTCACGGTTCTCGTGAAGGGTATGGATCCTGCGACCCTGGCTCCGATTGTTCCTAAGGTTAAACTGGCTATGGACCGTGTCGGATCTCCTAGCCTGTCGAACAAGGCACGTTTCTCACTAATGGACATTATGGATAGGCTCTAGGATCGTCTCGTCTTTCTCTGCCTTCTCCTTCTAGTCTTACGTCTACCACCCATTACTGTACGAGGCAGAGGTTCTGTAGGGATCCCTGGAAATCCTTGGACCATATCCTTATACCAGATTACAGCAGAACTATAGCGATTAAACTTTGGCGATAATTCTCTAAACTCTTTTTGCATGTCATTATAGTCAAAGGGGCTTCCGTCCACATTGTGCTCTATAAATGGTTCGTTCTTAGGAGAATATTCCTCTGTATAAGTATCTAAAATAGATCCATGTTCTGTTGTAAACCCGAAATCAATTAATTTACATTTTGGTTTGGACTCGTCTACTACAAAATATAAATTATCGGGTTTAATATCTCCATGGGAAAACCCCTTGGCATTTAGGCTCTCTATTGCATCTCGCATAGCCCAAAATAGCGAAGAAAGAATCTTGTGATTTTCTGTAGGCGATAAATTCTGAGCCTTAAGATCCTTAAGCAACTCTGTTAATATCTTACCCTTAATATACTGATAAATAATATATCCATCCTTCATATCATCTGTAAAATTCATGGCGCCCCCAATGAGAGGAGTCACATAATCGGGAATTAAACCTTCTATCTTATCTGCAGTTATAAGTTCATTTTTGATCATTGCAGTCTTAGTTATTTCATCCGTATATCTATCATTCTTGTTAAATATTTTGACAGTATAGTCATCAACCTTAACAACTGTACTGAAGGATCCACTCCCTAGAATAGTAGTTGATGTCTTTGCCTTCTCTATAATAGTCTTAATAAGTTCAGGATCAGATTTATACCAATATATAGTATCTGTATCTGTGTCAACGATTTTCTTCATTCTACTCTACACCCCTAAATTTGACAGGCTTAGGCAAACCCCCACCCTTAGTAAGATGCCACGTAAGACCAAAGAGACTCCCAAGGAGGATAAGCCCAAGAAGGGGGCCCCTTCTAAGCGCAGATCACGCCCTGATGACGATGATAGCAGTGTTGATTCTAAGGGTAATATCAGGGGTCTTATCGAGGACTCTGATGAGGAGGAGTGGATTGATTCTGAGTCTTCGTGGTCTGAGGAGAAGAAACCTAAGAAAAAGAACAGATCACCTGGATTCAAGCCCAGGCCCAAGCGCAAGGCAGCTACAAAGGCCGAGAAAGCAATTCAGGAGGAGCTGGAAGAGAAGGAGGAGACAGAGTCAGAGGAGGACGAGGAGGATGACGAGGAGGAGTCCGAAGAGGAGGAAGAGGAAAGCCGTGGTCAGATCCAGCTTCTCATCTCCGACTTTGGCGGTGAGACTGGCCCTCCTAAGCCCAAGAAGTATAAGCTGAAGTCAGAGTCTGAGGCAGTCCGTCGCTTCGTGAAACTCGTGCAAACGGAGGAGCCCGAGGAGGATGATATTGATCGCGATATCGGATATTTCAAGGGCCTCAGTCCTGCATCTCAGGACAAGCTTCTCGCTAAGCTCCAGAATAAGATTGAGCCTGCCGAGCCCACTGTTCCTCTCCGTTTCCAGATTCTGGCCAAGGATGTGCCTGCAGAGGTGGAGCGCGTGGCCCTCTCGAAGTACTCCGCCCTGCAGAATATTGATCCTAGTTCTCCAGAGTTTTACAAGGCGAGTCAATGGGTGAATGGCTACACCCGTCTTCCTCTGGGCATCTTCAAGGATCTGCCGGTAAAACTCGAGGACGGCAATGAGGCATGTCAGACCTTCGTAACCAGTGTTCGGAAGCACATGGACAATGCTATCTATGGACACGATGAGGCCAAGCTGCAGATCCTCCAATTCGTCTCATCCTGGATTTCTAATCCGGCGGGTGCAGGTAATGTTCTGAGTATTCACGGCCCTCCTGGTGTGGGTAAGACGACTCTGATCAAGGATGGTGTAGCCAAGGCACTGGATCGCCCGTTTCATTTCATCACTCTGGGTGGTGCAACGGATTCCTCATATCTGGACGGTCACTCCTACACCTATGAGGGCTCAACGTGGGGCCGCATTGTGGATATTCTTCTCAAGTCAAATTGCATGAATCCGATCATTTACTTTGATGAGCTAGATAAGGTGTCTGATACGCCTAAGGGCGAGGAGATTAATAATCTGCTGATCCATCTGACGGATGGATCCCAAAATGACCGCTTTCAGGACAAGTACTTCACCGGCATTGATCTCAATCTGAGTCGGTGCCTGTTCATCTTCTCGCATAACAACCATGAGAAGGTGAATCCCATTCTGCGCGATCGTATGTACAACATCCAGGTGGGCGGGTTCAACCTGAAGGAGAAACTGGTCATTTCCGAGCAGTATCTGGTCAATTCGGCCCTCAAGGAGGTGAATCTATTTGAGAAGATCAGCATTACGAAGGAGATTCTCACACAGATCATTGAGAACTTTACGGGTGACGAGAAGGGTGTGCGTGAGCTGAAGCGCTGTATTCAGACGATTGTGTCAAAGATGAATATGCTGCGGTTCTACAATGATCCGGCAAAGGTCCCATTTGCTATTCCGGGCTTCAGTCTTCCGTTCAATCTCAAGAAGGAGCATGTGGAGCTCTTTCTTAAGAAGAAACCGCTATTGGATGAGAGTATCGCGCATATTTATACATAGTTCGATCCTTCAGTCTAACGGTTGGAGGCCGCACCGAATGGTTTACACGTTCCAGCCTTAGTATCCGAATAATCAGCACAATAAGATTTTTCACATTCATGATGCCCCCAACATGTGCTACCTACAGTGCCGCCACCCCGTTGTCTCTGCTGTCTCATTGTCTTTCTGGATCTGGACTTTTTAGATATGGCCCTTCTGGATCTAGTCTTTCTAGACATAGGCATTTATACTATGGGTCTAGAAAGTTGGTAGGCCCGTCTTCATCTCCTGCTCGGAAGAACCGCCAACCTGAAGAGTCTCTAACATTTTGCCCATATCAGGCATATCCTTCATGCCAGTGTAACCGAGAATAGCCCCTGCTGCCGCCCCTACTGTGGCACCTGCACCTAGCTGGACTAGCGAAGGCTCTTCACCCAACATCATAGAAATCATGCCACCCGTGACAATCAGTGCAATAACAAGTCCAATTAGACCAAAGAGAGCAACATTGTATGTGTCCATCTTTGAGCTGGGTCATTAAATTTTGAGTTTCCTAGACGCGGTTACTCCAGCATTACCACCTCATCATCCTTGATTCCCTCATCCTTTTTCTCTACTTTGACAACGGACGGCTTAGGGGCCTCGAGATCCTCAACATCATCTGAGGATACAGCCGTAGCCGAGCCCTCATCAATGGTTAGGCCATCAGAGGGTCCATCCTCACCTAAGGATGCCGGGCGCATCTCGGGTTCCTCTTGAGTCTCATCAAAGACAGCATCGTGACTGGCGAACTTCACACTAGGCTCGGTATCAATCGAAAAGACCTCTGGACCTGCAGGAACCTTAGGCTCTGGAGCTACTACACGTTCACTCTCTACCTCAGGCTCCTTTACAGGCATCTTAATGGGCTCAGGTATAGGCTCTACCTCCAACACACTCATAACAGGGGCCTCCTCCTCATCATCCTCCATATAGTCCTTAAGAATCTGCTTCACAGGTAGCAGACCACGGACTGCAGTCGTAATCGCCTCTGTCAGAAGCTGCTCGGCCTGGAGCATATTCTTTTGCCGCTCTACAACATTAGATGTGCCGGAACCATTTACATCCATAAAGAGAAAGGGTGTCTTCCAAAAACACCGGGCGGACTCCTTGAAAATACGGTGGATGAAATGGTCCAGCTTGGGAACCGTGATAGATAGCTTCTTCTGTTTTGTAGATAGACGGATGGCCGTGAGTACCTTCGTGTGTGCAATAAAGACTGCTGTCATGAGCTCCTCCATATAGTCGCACCCAGAGCGCTCAATGAGAGCACGGACTTCGTCGGTAATACGATCCTGATTCCAACGACCAACTTCCTCGCACTCGCCCTGAAAGAGAGAGAGGCAACGCTGCTTATCAGCAGAATTTCTGGACCAGAGATTCTGAAACCATATAAAAAGAGCCGGGACAACAAGGGTTGCCAGCTGCTTCGTATACTCAGAGCGAGCCTCAGAATAGGTCGCTACGTTTTCCATTACTGTTGTGTATGCGTAGATTTCTTTCACTTCGTAAACGAAGTGGTCGAAAACGAAGTGGTCGTAAATGAATATTAATCATAATATATCTTATTAGGATTAAAGTGATATCCCCAGCGACCTAAAGGTGGGGTGTGAGATACTATGCGGGATATGAATGAAAACATATTAACAGTATATGTACCATATTTATGTCAATTTTTAAGTGCTAAAACATGTGCTATATGGGCCCATGGGCATACACCACCAGGTCGATCCCATCCTATAGATCCAATACATGCCTTAGGATTGGTTCCCGTTGCCTGAATAGATTCCATCACCCGAAGGATGTAAGACCACTTGGACTCCGAGCCACGCTCGAGATTTACTGAAGAATCAATGTATCCTTCGCCGCCGCCCAAGCCCTGAAGAACCGCCCAACATATACTCCCCTCACTCTGAGTAGCTAATCTATCAGCAAGATCCTTATTGATCAGAGGACAGCGTCGAATAATCTCTGTACGAATCTCATAGGGAAGGAGAACAGGTGCATTAAACAGAGTTGCACGGGATAAGAGTGGTTCAGAGACTCCTGCGAGGCTACGGACCTCCAGGATAAACCGAGATGCACCCGTACTTGTTTCAATAATACGACGCAGGAAGGCTTGTGCATCGGAATGAAGCAGGTCTGCATGTTCTAACACAATCCAATGAATCTGGCCCTCTTGAATTCGGCGACGGGCCACACTCTTGATTCGCTCACGAGTCTCTGCCTTGAGCGATGTATCCTGAGAACAGCGAAGCCACAGAGCAATAGACTTGAGACAGAACCGTGTAGCCAGACTCTTACCAATACCTGTAGAACCCGCAACAATAAGATGAGGGGGTTCAGGAGACTGTATCATACTTCGTAAGGGTTCCCATTCGCTTTTACCGGCCATATCATCGAAACTCTTTGGATGATATGGGTCGTATTCTGTGTCCATTCTGTCTAGTGCGTAGCACTAGACCTTTAGACCTATTCTAGGCCTTACGTGTCTTCCTCTTAGAACTTCCTCTACCAATAATCGAACAGGCCATCCGTTTACCAGCGTGGCCCGTTATGAAAGAATCTGGTTGGCCGCCTAGACCCAGGTCATCAGGATCTGCATGGACGATCACCGTACGACCCAGAAGTTCTTTTACCGAAACTCCCTTAAGTATATATCTGTATAAAAAATTGGTCTCACTTACATTACCCAGATCACCAGTATGACGGGGGCCCTTGAACCCAGGAGGGCCACCATGATTACATGGAGGCCCCTTGTGAAAGTGAGCACAGGCTCCCATACATCCCTCTTCACGCAGATCTCCATTAGTGTGAATATGAAATCCGTGTTGGCCAGGAGGTAAACGAGAAAATAGAGCCCTTACTATCGTGCCTCTAGAAGATTCAGTAAAGACAACAGTGCCTTTGACCATAGTATCAAAGACAGCAACTCCTTCCATCTATTCTATGTATCTATTTTGAGAGGTTTTAACATACTAACACATTTATCTGTACGCCCTGTTCTCAGATAAGCTGGATCTAGCGCATCAATTTCCTCCTTACTCTCATTGCTTGTCATAATTAGAATAATATTCTTGAAGAAAATAAGATCATCGAACATGTTCACCCAGTCTACCTTATCCGAAATAGGAACTGGCATGTCACGACAATTCACAATCTTCTTGTCATGAATAGCATGGATCATACTATTTACCTCATCTAACATAATAATAAGTGGCTTTTCTGAGGTACTACGATTCTGAATCTCACTGAGAAGATTAGCAAAACTATCTCCAGGATCGGTGGGTTTGAAGGTATTACAGTAATTTCCATTCAGAGCCTTGGCAACAAGATATCCAATTGTTGACTTACCGGCCCCTGTGACACCATAAATAAAGACAGTCGCACGTCCCTGCTTATTATACAGATCCAGAATGGAATCCACAATTGGACCCTGCTCTCCAATTGGTTCAGCTGTAACATCGATGGTTAGCGGGACATAATAAAAGTTCTTGAATGATCCTGTGCGTGTATATTTCTTGATCTGGTTGGATACGGGTTCCTTTGTAGGAAGAGTTGGGACATGGATCCTAGATTCTTCTGCTGTAATCTTAGTGAAATATGCTGGGGTACAGAAGATAGTAATACTATTTTCATCGGTATACCGCGACTGATTATTGTAGAGACCGACACAATCGAGACTGATAAAATAGCCGGCCCTGATTAGCTGTTGATTTCGATAGATGAAGTTCGTATTCAGAGCTCTTTCGAGATGCTTACAGATCTTACGATATTGGGTAGTATCGCCGTCTATCGTATACTGACGAATTCCAATGTACTGAAGACTAGCATTAATAAAGACCATCAGATAGGGAGAAAGTGTATACATCATATATCCAAATATCATTTGGGCATATGTTGTGATCATTGTCTAGTGCTTTGCACTAGACCTTTAAACTTGTTTTAGGCCTTTTGTTAGAACCGTAGGTTCTAACAGGACAGATCTGTCAGGGTAGGCGCAAAGCGCCTACCGCACGAGACTCCTGCAGTGGGCAGCACTCTGCAGATTAACGGCATACGGATTATCATCTAGACTGTCAATGATCTCGCGAATATTACGATCCTTAGATATATCCAGAGACAGCACATTCTTGGGACGCTGGAGACCAATGGCCTCCACACCTAGAGTCGGCCCCACTACACGGTTGGTAGCCGAGCCGCGATCATTCACCGAATCACCATCCGGACGTCTAAACGTCATATTAATGTAGTCCTCACCATTGAACAGAGGCAGGTTGCCATTACCCGCCAGCGGCTTACGACCCTGGGCCACCACCTCCTTATTTGGATTCGTGCGCATATCATAGGCTGCATTATAGCTCTGCTCATAGGAGACTGCACCGCGACCACCAGAACCTGTGTAAGCAGAATGTGCAGATATCTCACCCTTGGACGTCAGCTTCGCGCCATCTACAAACGGCATCATGGGTTGGCTAGGCATGCCGGCACGAGATACATTCATAGCACGATCAGGCTCAGAATTTGTGTTACGAATAGTTACACGAGTAATATCTGTAGGATCATATACCGTGAGCTTCTGTGCGCCGCCAGAGGGACCTGCTATACCTGCATAGTCATTCATGGCCGTCGACTCACGAATCGTAGTTCTCGCAATATTCGATGGATCATAGACTGTTAGAGCCCCAGGAATGCCAGCTGGCTTCAGATTCAGACCCTGGCCACGCTCAGAGGTTACATTACGCTGATTGGTATAGAAGTGTACAGCAGAACGCCCATAATCATTATTCTCGGCATCCGTATTCTTAGTACCGTAGGTGGAACCATCCGCATTGCGATACCCATAGCCATCCTGTTGGTGTACCATGGGTGCACGAACCGATGGAGTATTGTACGTAGCCGTGAAATCGGCAGCACTAGCGGGACCAATGTTAGCTACCGAAGTATCCTCACGGGCCTGATGCTTGATAACCTGGGCCGCCCGTTCTGTAGGCTTACTGTTTTCACTTACCGAAGTAAAATTACGTTCACCATTATTATTTAAATAGAATGTATCAGGTCTGTACTTGCGCGTCTCACCTAGCTCAGCACGCTCCGTAATAAAACGACTGCCCTGGATAACAGGAGTCTCGTAGGAAATCTTGGGATTCGATGCTGTTCTCAGATCATCTACAGAGCGGCGCTGTTTCAGAATTTCATTCGTTTCAAATTGCTGGAAGCCGCCATTGGCAAAGGGTGTATAGCCGTTATCGAGACCAGGGCCTACACGCACAGGTTCAGCAGGCTTCTCAAAGGCGCGAGAAGTAGGGGCGACCATACGGTCCTGAACAAAATCTGTAGTGCTCTCCATGCCATAGACATTTCCGGTAGGCTCACGATGGGGATCAAACAGAGGGGCCTGCTCTCGCTTACTGATCAGGGTAGAACCGGCACCGATGTGATCATCTAGGATGGAGCGGTTAGCTACATCGGACACATTCTGTTTTACTTCACCGCGATAATACGGAACCATGTTATTATGCGTAAATTCATTTGACTCCATAGCCAGGCCAGTTAGCGCAGAAATGATTTTCCCGCCGGCCCCATTTCCCTTAGTGTACGTGGGCATGGCCTCTGTATTATCCGTATTCATACGGACCTGGGCAGTAACAGTCTTGAGAGGAGTCTGATTTGGACTCTGAAAGAAGGGTATCTGTTGAATAGGATTCGAGCTCAGCCCACCACTGGAAGAATAGAATTGATCAAGTTCACCTGGAGCAGTAGGAAGAGGCTGCCGTGGTTTACCGGGGTCTGTTAGAGCACCAGAGGCCGTCTTATCCTCAGGATAGATAGGAGGTGGAAGACCACCATACTCCATACTTGTATCGAGAGCTTCATAATCATCATAGTTTTCTTTTGTTTGATGATTGGATACTACGTATCCAACACCCATAAGTCCCAGAATAGCTAAGACCTCCATTACTCTAAACGGTCAAAATATAATTCTAGGAGAACCACTGGGGTGTTGTTATGCGGCCAGTAGTCGCTCTCTCCTTTTCTGTACTAGACGGCTCAAAGTGAGGAGCTACAGGATTGCCACCATGATTCGCATACCATCTAGGATTCTCCTTATACACCGGTACGACATCCTGACGTTGGGAAGCCCCAGGAATAGTATTATCAAACTCTGGTGCATCACCAAACTTAGGCTGACGGGGCACGGGTACACCGGTAGGAACAGGTTTCGGCGACTTATTGAGATAGGTAAAGATCTCAGGGCGTTCGGAATCCTTATTTGCATGACGAGTATCCAGGGCCCACTCAAAGGGAATAGCCACATTCTCCTGAGGATTCTCATAGAGCCACTGCCATCTATTCACACCGGTCGCCCTCAGAGTGCAAGGAGGATCGACAAGTCGGGCATGGGTTTCGGGAAAGGATGCCTCATTCATAGGAGTCAGATTCCTCACACCCTGCTCAGGAGTGTATTGACCACAGACGACCTTGGTCGGTGGCCGGGCCAGGTTCCACAGATCACTCTCGACATCAGTCTTCGTGGTAGACATATCATGTGATGCTCCCCACTTCTGCAGCCGGATGGTTGGCTCGGTCATATAAGCGGCGTTACCGTAGGCATTGGGTACACCGAGAGACCAGCGACCGGGCCCGGTGGAAATCTCATTATTTTCAATCATTTTGTTGATATCATGGCGATATCTTGTCATGGATCGGTCCATCTCTATTGGTATATGTTAGAATCTATTAGACTCTAACATATGACCTTATTGACGTTATAGATCTGTAAGGTTGCCGACAGCGAATCTGTCTACAACTAAAAGCGGAATGCATTGAACTGATCCACGTGTAGCTTTTCAGGCATCGGTACACCAGGATACGTGAACATCTGCACCGTAGGGAGATGACGGGGCTGCATATCAATAAAGACCGCCTTACCTGTGGCACGCTCAACAAAGCTCATGGACTTGGGCCGGGCGGGGCAGGAACTCTTAATAGAGGCCAGATTTGTGGACCCCATACCCTGAGTAAGATCAGTTTCACCAGGCAGACAGGATGGCATATAATTCTTTGCCGGAGCCTTGGATAGATCACGTGTGATTCCACGGAGCTCAGACTCTACATCCACCATATTACCGGATACCAAAGTCACGTCATTGCCCCCTACCAGGCCCAGAGCATTACGACCTGCATTGGGATGATAGAATCTCTGAGGGATTTGCGTATATCCACCGGCAATTATATCAGGATTCTGCTGGAGATCCATCGGTTTAACACCTATGGAGGGCGTTGCAAGGCTAAACATTACTTCTTCTCTATAGTGCGATAATTTCGTCATAAATCGCTGGGAATGTTTCATCTGTACTATTATTTATCCGCTCGACATAAGCATCCATCTCTTGTTTATCTAGGAGATGGATCTTAGACAGCATTCCAATATTTTTTGGCATTACATCATTAACGTATACTATATCACTCCATTCACCACGAAGTATTCTTAATAAAAATCTTTTGCGAATGTCAATAGTTGCAAACGGATCATAAATAGTCCCATTTCCTTCAAACATTCCCGCCTCCTTAATTAGTAAGGCGTTGGGTTTACAGAATCGATTGAAATGAGTGAATGCATCTCTAATTGTTGGGCCCGCTTGTTCTCTGAAGCGGAGATAGGTTAGATTATCATGTGTAACGTGTTTAATTGGTGTAGAAAAAGCATATACCGGATTATATGTAACCTGCCGATAATGAATATTATACATATATGTGGGCAATGTATAACGGACCTTACCTTGTGCCACAAGGGGATTATTGACGAGTTGTTCATAGCGGGGAATCTCATCTAAGTCTGATACAATACACACATCATCAGGATT
>Ga0114958_10002497_pt1 | contig 13722 bp, 14 predicted proteins | sample C_130208_EF_Meta_FD_89577 | JGI IMG/M metagenome (GOLD analysis project Ga0114958, IMG submission 89577) | Freshwater microbial communities from Lake Croche, Canada to study carbon cycling - C_130208_EF_MetaG | ecosystem: Environmental > Aquatic > Freshwater > Lake | place: Lake Croche, Canada... | reverse complement strand
TGCATATACAAACAATGCTGGTATATCACCAAATCCTTCTGTAAATCAAGCAATTCTAGACGCAAATCAGGCAATATCAAACCTCACCGCGAATGAACAGGCATACCATGATATAATTGCTCAAGTAACCGCAAAAATAAAAACAATTACAACTAACTCTGATGTAAGAGGTCGTCTTAATACTATTGGAACGCTAGGTGGTGATGTACGTAACCTTCAAAAAACTCTGAATAATGCAATATCAGACGCAAATACGTCTCAGACTAGAAAAGATTCAGTTGAAAATCCCGATACTAAGGTGAGTTGGTATCAAGGATTCGCAAGTCGTGTTGGATTTACTAAGCCACTTCGTCAAGTAAGTATTCCTATTTTAATAGGATTCGGTATTTTGTTATTAATATTGAGTGGCCTTATGTTAAAAGAAGTTTTTGGTTCAGAATACGGCCAGCCAACCCAATATGTTGATTCAGACGGTCTTTTTGCATTATTTACAGATTCTAGATTATATTCTGTTCTAGGAGCTATTACTCTTGTTATAGTAGTACTTGGAATCTTATCGTATAATGGTTATATGGGAAAATATACCTTATAATAAGAAGGCATGAACACAACATGTGATATAAATCCAAGTTTAAGTTTTACTATGAATGAATTACAAGATGAATTACCCGGCGGAATCATACAAGCTATAGGAACTTTACCCACTCTAAATGCCAGTGGAAATCTAGACCCGGCTTGGATAACTCAGACTATTAGAACATTAACTGCCAATAAGGTACTTCCAACTCTTATACCACCTGAAATGCCAACAATTCCAAATACACCGTCATTACCTGTGCCGCCACCCCCATCCCCTCCACCCGCGCCTCGGCGTCGCGCCCCACCTTCAGCACCTTCAACAAGTGGATGTGAAAATGAGACTGCAAACATTAGTTGCCCAACAGGAACAATAGAATCAATAATTGTGGAATCTGGTTCTTGGGATAAAACTTCATGTCCATCAGGCTATACTGGGTCACCAGTCAAGAAAACATTTACTCTTAAGCCACCATCTTGTGTAGGAAAAAAGACTTGTTCAATTCCTATAAATAATAGCACAGTGGGTGAAGATGCCTTGCCTGGTCATAGAAAACAATGGACTGCCACCCCGGCATGTTCAGGCGCAAAGTGGTCATCATATCCTATACCAATTATCTGGTCGCCGGCACGTCGCACTTCATGGGGTCGTGGGTTAGATACAGAAGGAAAGTTACCTTTTTGCCCCATAAATACTGACACTCTTGGAGCTGGTTCTCCAATAGATATTGGCCTATGGGGTGCGATGATAAGAAGATTAACCAATAGTCAAACACTTCCTGATGGAAGTATGTTTAATGCATGTTTTGTTGATAAGAATTCTATGAAGTTCATGTTACAAAATGTTGATGGAGATAATGCTTCAGATAGACATGGCGTAGTATTGGATGTAATGGCTAAAGATGGTTCTGTTACGCGTGCTGCTCAAAAAGATTATTCAGCATTTGATACTAAGTCAGAAGAAACACTTGAAGATATATGTGGTACATATGGTTTTCCTATAAGTAATTCTACAAATCTTCGTCTCTATAATGAAGATGAATGTACAAAATCAATGGGAGGAGTTTGGAAGCCATGGGCTATGTGTTATAAGGATAATAATATAGTAGGACCTGATTCTTATTCAGTTAAATGCGCATACCTAAATAATCCTAAGCCCGACGAAGCCGCCGCCAAATATCAAAATGCCTTAAATGATTATCAAAATGCTCTTAAAAATATCAGTGACATTAAAGCCAGATATAATAATGCAGTAAGGGCATTTAACCAGAGAAATGCGGAATTAAAGACGTCATTCAATTCAGAGTATTGTTTTTATGATACTCGCTTAAAATATGCTCATAAAACTTTTTTTACGTCCGCTTCTCTGAAAGAAGTTCCATCAAATAATGAATTGGTGGTTTATAAAAATTCTATCATAACAAAACTTACCTTAAAAGAACTCATATTAAAGCAAATCGCATCACGCTTTTTTCAAAATGATGTTACTACAATAGAGTCGTTTAGAGGAAGTATGGCACTATCCGATAATGATATTACCACAGAGCATACAGGCTTAACAAACGCACGTAGAAAATCACAATTAAACAAACGAATGGTAGCTTATACCCTTGAGAAGAATAATGCGAACCAGAATCTACTAACACTATTTGGAATTCTAAATGTAGTTGCGATAGGAATCATATATGGAATAGCGTCATCATAATCGGCCTATCAAGAATAATTTACATATAATATACAGATGGCATCACCCGATACATATTCCAGATCAGCGTCAGATATGACAAATCTGTATAGAAGTTTACAGAGTCAGAAAAATGCTATTAATGCTAATAATTCTAACTCACAGAGACAATATGAAATAAACGAATGGACGTCTAATAATAAATTAGATACCCTTTTTTTCTACCAGCTTTTGTTAATTTCCTTAACAACCTTTGCGCCCCTACTTTATTTAAATAAGAACGGGCTCATACCTTCTACCGTATTCTATGGTGTCACAGGAATAATTGGAATAGCCGTTGTTCTAACACTTCTCATAAGAATTCAGTATACGGCTGGTTCTCGTGATTTACGGTATTGGAATCGTCGTAGATTTGGCCAATCTGGCGGATCTCCGGCTCCAATAACGTGCGATTCTATATTAGCTCAAGCAAAGGAGGTAGGTGCCTTATATAACGCAGGCTCGGACGCAGTTAGACAAGGAGTGAATGGATTATCTTAAAATTAGTTATTAGATAGTATTATATGGCTACACCAACAAATCCAACTAATGCGGTATGTCTCGCGCCACAGACAACAAGCTTTCAACAATATATGCGTGATTGTAAAACCACAGATGATGTAGCCAGAGGAAACAATTTTCTAACAAATTCTCTTAATAAGTATAAGGAGATATTTTCATCATTGAGTGCCGAATATGATAATCTAAGAACAATTGCGGTTGGCCTGAATGATAATTCTCAATCTACAACCGATTTAGATTCACAGATAAGTAATTTACAGAGTGTAAAAGCTAATCTAACGAGACAAATCGCATCATATAATTCACAGGCTGGCGCATCAGATAGAATGTTCCTAGAAGATATTTATAATGGAACACCGCAGAAAAAGAGTGTGACGACTCTTCAAGACTTCGCACTTCTTCTATTCTGGTTTGGCTGGCTTCTTATGAGTGTTGTTCTAGTTTCAGTTAAAGTCATGTCACCTGATGGTGGATGGAAGGCAGGCCTTTTTGTTCTTGTTATATTGATGTTAGTGACTCTATGTATGTTTTCTATAATAAATTACGCTGCCTAGTCACGTAAAAATTGAATTGCCTCCAATTGGCATTAATTGTATAATAATGTCAGTCAATTATAGTGAGACAGCAACATCTATGATTAGTTATACATTTACAAATAGTTCAAGTCCATCGCCAACGCCGAGCAAGGCAGCTTTTACACCTCTCCTGAATCCGTGTCCTACACTGAGCCCTGAGAACCCTAATATTATTCTTGTTCAACGTGATTTTCTCTATGGTTCTGGTATGTTTATTATGTTCATCTTCTTTCTAAATATGACATATACAAATTGGATTCATGGAAAATATACTGCCTTGAAAAAACGGCCTGTTGTAACTACACACAATCCTTCTAATATAGTCTGAGCTCTTCGTGAATAACTTCTCCACCAGGACTTGCCACAGCATGAATAAACTCACCTACATCCTTATAACCAAAGGTTGCAGATGTGTGCCGAACGGCAATATCATCGCGATGTAGATTCCAGGCACAGACCTTTTCAAGAATAAGAAGATGCTTGCCGATCATTTCAGGATATCCAGCACCAAGAAAGATGTATTCTTTTTTTGTTGAATTCATAAGATAGGTTGAGATATTCATTTTGCCTTCTAATAGATTTAATAGCTATTTCAATTTTATGCTTCGCTGTGCCGCTGAATGACATCATTGATTACAGCCTCAGATAGGCCAGTATATTTTTTAATATCCTCAATACTCATACTATTATTAAAGTAATAATCGTCTGCTATCTGTCTAAGTCTTGAACGAATAGCACCATCAGTCCGCCGGTGCTCAAGGGCAATAGTGCCAATAGTTTTTTTTGCCCGAATAGACTTCAGAAGTCCCATAACCTCCTCATCTGACCAAGGACGCCCTTTATTTGCGAGAAGGTTTGGCATAATGGTCGGTGTATCCACAACAATAGATTCGTCTTGAAGTTCTAGTTCATCATAAAACTTCTTAACCTTGGGATGCGCCTTGAATGCCACCGCACTAACACTATTGATATATAGACACTCAAGACTCTTCACACGGCTTAACGCAACATAGGCCTGACCATATTCAAAGATATTAGGGCCAATGTCAATTAGGGCAGAATCTAAGGTGGAGCCCTGAGACTTATGAACCGTCAATGCATATGCCAACTTGAGAGGAAGTTGAATCTGACTCATAGACTCACCTTCAATCTCCCAAGTATGTTTCTCAATTGGAATTGCCTGACTCATAGAATGAAACTTCACAAGGGGGCGTGGAATTCAAGAAGCCAGTAACAACTCCACGGCTTCCATTTACAAGTTCAGTGCCGTCATTCCTATTTACAAGAAGCATAACCTGGGCACCGACCTTCAAGACAACTGTTTCATCATATGTTGCATTACGTATCGCCCGTTGAGTGGCGAAGGTCAAGTCATCGCCACGTTTGGAACAGGTAGTTTGAACCTTGTAGGTATACTCTTGACCAGAAAGCTTAGAAAGGCCGTGAGAATTTACATTTGCAACAATGTCTTTCTTTGGGAAAAGGAGGGTCGGTTTAATCTCCAACTTACTCCAGGGAAGATTCATACGGCCCTTTAGAACTTCAAGAGATTCTGGACTCAGAGCACCAAAACGAGCCTCAGTAAGAATCTTATGAAAGGCTGGGTCCTTCTGCCGAATAACCTGAGTGAGCTCTACAACCTTGAAACCTATCTTAGACCAAAGATCGCTTTCAAAGATGAACTTAGAAGAAATAGGAGGAAGCTGAAAGAAGTCGCCGACAAAGATGAGTTGAATACCACCAAAGGGCCGAGTATTTTTGCGAACAGCCTGGCCAATTGCGTCCAGCTTTTCAAACAGGTCGGCATCCATCATACTGACCTCATCAACAATAAGAACTTCTGTAGACATCCAACGCCGCTTTGACTTTGTAGAGCCATTGATGGCCTCAATAAGCTTGGCGGCCGATTCACGGGCAAGTCCAACACCGGCCCAACTGTGTAGTGTCTTGGCACGGCCAAGAAGTAGGGCGGCGCAACCGGTCATTGATGTAAGGGAGTAGTTCTTGTTAACTGCCTTGTATTTGTCAACAAGATGTTGAATAACATAAGACTTACCTGTGCCACCTGCGCCTGTTAAGAAGACATTACGACCTTCATAGGCTAGACGCACAAAGTCCTGTTGCTCTGCGTTCATGTTGTGTTTAGTTTGCGGGCTGTGTGGGTTTCAATTTTATGCTTGAAAAAATATGATTATATTTATTTTATATTAAGTTGATTTTTTAAGTCTATATAAATATTGTAGTTTCTTTATAGCCTTAGACGCTTTATACCAATCACATTCCCATATATCAACATATTTATATCCTTTTGAAATTATTATTTGTTCTTTTTTTAAAGTTTTAGTTTTTAGATCCTTATATAATATTCCGCTATTTTTATTCTTTTCATCTGGCGAAAAGCAACGACTACAACCATGCCAATAACATCCGTTAAATTCATAGATTGTATTATTTACTAAATCATAACCATCTGCATAATAAGGGGTTGATTCTATTCTATATTCATTTCCATTTAACCCATGTTGTAAGTTGGGCTTTGATATAGATAAATATGAAAGCCACTGTTTTTGTCCTTTAGATTGTCTTTTAGTTATACAACAAGGACATCCTCTATCTGGTTTCAGATGATTATTAGGTGATTGCTTAAAATCTTTTCCTGATAATCTACATGTTATAATAACTTTATCTATACTTCTTATATATTTACTTTTTGTATAATCAAAATTATTACCATGTATTAACTTTGCTTTTTCTATAAATTCATCTTGATTTCTTATACCCTTATTACAAAATCCACATCCTGTTCCCATAAGATGACTCGTTGGGGCTTGAGAAAATGTTTTCTTACATTTTTTACATAAGATATCAACTTTTATGGACGAATCAATATATTTTGTTGGAGAATAATCAAATAAATCTCCGTGTTTTTCTATAGCTAATTTTATAAAATCATCTGTATTATAACGATTATTATCATTTCTTGTTGAGTTGGCACAATCTGGACATCCCCCACCTGATAAATGATAGTTTATTTGTTGATTAAATATTCCATGTATCTTACACAATATATTAAACTTATCGGTAACGGATATTTTCATATCCATTGAAATATCTAAATCATATTCATATCTATCTATATTTAGTTTTTTTGATTCCTCTACAAATTGTCCATATGTATATTTTTTGTATTTTTCTGAGATAGCAAGATTAGAACATTTAGCACATCCATCACTTGTTAAATGATTTGCTGGAGCCTGTGTATAGTCTCCGTGTATAGGGCATCCTATAATTACTTTTGTTGAATTATTTAAATAAATAACTTTTTTATAATCATATTTAATCCCATGTTTCTTTTTTGCCTTTTCAATAAATTGTTCTACTGTAAATCTTAAAGAATCACCTCTTGTTTTCATTGAACACTCCTTACACCCATTGCCCTGTAAATGAGAATTTGCATTTTGTGTAAAGTATCCATGTTCTTTACATTGTATTGTTATCATATCTTCATTTCTAGTATATATAGATTCAGAATAATCGTATTTATCCCCATGTTTCTTTTTTGCCTTTTCAATAAATTCTTTATTTGTATATCTCATAGCACAAGACTTACAACCAGTTACGGTTTTTGGTGATAAATGAGCAGTTGGTGTTTGTGTAAATTCACCATGATCTTTACATATAATAATTACAGCAGCACTACTATTTATATAATTTACTTTACTATAATCATATTTATTATTATATTTAGCGGATGCATTATTTATAAATTTTATTTTTTTCTGTAATATTACTTCATTTCCATGTTTTCCAGGCATTTATTGTATATGTTTAGATATACTTTTTGTTCAATTTTACGGCACAATAAAATTGAAATAAACTAACCGTATTTTCATACTACCACAGAATGTCTACTAATATATACATTCTACGTCTTGAGGGGGGTCGTTATTATATTGGTAAGACTGATAATCTAGAACGCCGAAAACAGCAACATATTAATGGAACTGCTTCTGCCTGGACAAAAAAATATAAGCCTGTAGCAGTTGAAAAGATTATTCCAAATGTGAGTTCTTTTGATGAAGACAAATATACAAAAGAATATATGTCAAAGTATGGTATTGATAAGGTTCGTGGTGGATCATATTCTCAAATGTCTCTAGATGATTCTCAAAAGGAGGCAATTGAGCGTGAATGCCGTGGTGCGAGTGATGCTTGTCAAGGTTGTGGTAAATCAGGACATTTCATACGATTCTGTCCTAATAAAAATAAGGGGAAATCTGTGATAGTAGAGGAAACCTTTGAATGTGATTATTGTACTAGAACCTTTACAACTGCTTTTGGATGTAAGGTTCATGAAAAATCATGTAGTGATAAACAGGAAGAAGAGGAAGATGATTATAATTGTAGTCATTGTGATACAACATATTCTGGTTATAGTCTAGCAGAATTCAAAAAGCATGAACAGAAGTGTAAATCAAAATCATCTAAGAAGTCAGGTGCTTGTTATCGCTGTGGTCGGCAAGGCCATTATCTTCCAGATTGTTATGCTTCAACACATGTCAATGGTTATAGTCTGGATTCTGAATGTTAGTCAGATGAAGACTCTGATTAACTCTCATTCATATAATACAACTCTGCCAACTCCTTAAGAACTTCTAACATAAAGGAACGTGAATGTATTTTTTCCTCAAGCGTTAATAGCTTTCTTATATCATCATTATATTTTTTATAGTTGGCATCATACCCTTGGTCTCTGTAATCAGGCATTTTCAAAGAATTCCGCGCATGCCCCACATAATTACTTAGATGACTCCTGAAAATATTTATTTCAAACTCTGGTTTTTTAAGAACAGCCCAGGCCTCTTCTTCCTTCTTGAACCATGCCACCTTTCCACCCACTAAGGTAGTTCTGTATAAAAGTGGAAATAACTGAAAAATTAGCATTGCAATATGATAATTTGTCCCGCCATAATTAATGGCAGTTTTCATAAGATATGAAAGCACTTTTTGATTGTATTCCATTCTTATATTATGTCGTATTATTAATTTAGACCTGTATTTATTTATATATTAGATGGAGTGTAAATATCATAAAATATTTGCCATTTTTTCATACCATCTACGTGTAAAAAATTGATAACGCAACAAAGTGAAAAGGAGTTACACACAATGGATTACGATGCTCTCAAGAAGAAAGAAGAGGAGATACGAACGAAACGTGAGAAGCTTCTCGCAGAATGCGAGATGTGTGAAAAAGATATTCGCAATATTCAAAAAGAAATGGCAAAACTGGATCACATTAAGATTCGCCTTGATAGTAGTACTGACTGGATGTTGCGACAGTATATAGACTTTCATCAATCTCAAGATTATCATCATATGACATTTTATAAATACTATCCACGTATGTTCCCAAATGAAGAAATATATCATGAGGATAGTATAATTAAGATAGTAAAGTTCTGTGAGCATAAATCTGCAATTATATCACTTTCAGAACACGCCTTTGAGATTTGTTGTGAGGTTATGGGCGAACATCATAAGAAGTATGATGGTGATGACATGGATATATATACTTGGATTCTGCGGGCCAAATGAACCGATGGTAGGCACTTGGATGTGATGCCATCTCTATGAAAAAATTGATATATATAGCCACAAAATCTAGACTGATATTTTCATTTCAAGGTCGGAAAGGCTATAATGATTTACTTGCGCGCCCTTCTTGTCTTAGACTTACGTCTAAGTTTACGAGTGGAACATTTCTTACAAGTACAGCGTCTACCACCACTCATCTTAGAATCTTCAACAGAGAAATAGGCTTCAATACCTTCCGTTTTACCAGTGATCTTTGTATAAAGTTCTGTAGCATTCTTCATCAAATCATCCTTGGAAATATCAACAACAAAAAACTTTGTGGGGACACCATTGGCTCCAAATTCAATAGGTACAGAACCAACTGGGCGCGTTAAATCATAGAGAAAGTGTAGCTTGGGAACCTTGTTTCCTTTTTTGACTTCCTCTAAAATCCAAAAGTTCAAGATATCCATGGCTGTCCAGTAGACGCAGACATCACGTGCGATACCTGTCAAATAAATATCTGTTAAGTTGCTATTCATCAAACGTTCCATAAAGGATTCAAGCTTGCCATCGGGATCCTTGAATTCACCATTTTCCTTTGCAATAAAGGGCTTGAAATCACCAACAGCATCGGCTACAGCTGAATATGAATCTACATTTATGTCAAATCCCTTATAGACTTCTACAATATCTGAGGTAACTCCATCTGGTTTACCCGTTTCATAGGCCTCTAAAGCAAAGGGTAATTCGGCGCCGTAATGTTTCGCACCATTTGCGCCATTAGATGTGAATTCATTGATTTTAGAGCCTATCATATTGGCCTTAGTAAGATTCTTATTGCTTCGTCCTTGTAAATTCTTCACTGAAACTAGTCTACTGTAAAAAGGATTCATTGGGGGAATTGTACAGTGGCGAGGCCACTTCTTTTGCATAAGACGGTCATCATCCTTTACCCAATTACGCGTACGAATGAATTTCGCATTCTTGTAAAAACTGGAATTTGCTGTAAAAGGTTTACTGTTATTAATTGACACGTTATCAGGGTGGTGCATATCCTTAGTGAAATAAACAGTGGAGAACTTATTTGTCTTAATCAATGCGTCAATTTCCGCAGCCATACGACGACCATCCTTATCACCTGTAACAGGTGGATTCCCCATATTTGTGGGTAGGCCGCCACCAGGTAAAAAACAACCTTGATAATCAATTACAATCAACGCTGACATTTCTATTCTAGACTTATATTTTCATTTCAAGATCAGAAAGACCCTTAGACTTCCCCAGCCCTTTCCTTATCAAACTCCTCAACCTCCTCCTCACTGAAGAAGAGCCGAATATGCTTGTAGGTTTTTCCATCTGCCGGCACCTGGTAAATCTCATTCAGCCGAATCTTCAACTCATTCTGAGTCATCTTCTTGCCCGTTGGATTCTCATCTGCCGTCCAAGTGCGATACGACTTCCAGATATCATTGAACTGAGGAGGCTCTTCCCAGCCAGGCGCCTTCCGTAGACGGCTCTTATGGAACTTGCCGAAGCTATCAAAGCTACCCTTGTAGTTCTCACACGCAGCCATAACAACCTCAGGAACCTTGATGCGGCCAACGCAATAGCGAGTCTCATAAAGATGGACAAGTAGCGAGAAGAACGGGACACGCCATGAAAGCAGCTTCTCCTCCATCATATCATCACGAGGATATACATGATTTGCCAGATCAATAGGATGTTCATTTGGGTCTACAAAGCGGCTATCAAAGGGAATGACACGAATACGACGCCAAGTTCCACCATCCATACTATGAACTGGAGGCATACGATTACAAGACATGAAGATTTTTCCAGTAATCTTGAAGCTCTCCTGGTCCTTGAAAAGCGCACGAGCCTCAACCAAGTCCTCACCGCTAAACTGCTTCATACGCGCCGAATTCAAGGGCTCACCTTCATCTGGCTCCTTTGTCTCAATAAACCGACATCCCTTCACACAGATAATATCAGGATTCGCTGCGCCAGAGTCAGGACGCTTACGAGTCAGCGCAGTTGTTGAAAGAGAGCCTGAATACTGACCCATAACACTACACATAAGCTCAACAAGCTTTGACTTACCATTACCACCTGAACCCGTCATGAGGTAGAAACACTGCTCCTTGTTCGCCCCTTCAAGACAACCAGCCATAAGAGTCAGCACATAATCGCGCAGGTCCTCGGCAGGAAACAGCTTCGTAAAGAAGTCCATAATCTCCAGGTAAATCGGATCGGCTGGGTCATAAGGCACATAGTTAATCGGGCCGAGTGGACCCTTCTGTCCCACACAAAGACTTACATAGTCTTCTGCGACGCCTGGATGTAGTGTTGGCTTATACCGAATTGCCTTACCTTCCGTATCAAAGACTGGCTCTTTCAAGTTTAGAATACCATTAGCACACCCCAGCTTGTAAGGATTCTGATTAATCTGCTTTGTAAATTCCTGGTCATAGAATAACTGAACAGCCTCCTTAATTACACTATCTTTAAAGGTTGCATTGTAAAGATTCTCCTGTAGTTTCAGCATCTTCCCCATATTATCATTATAATTTTTCATTTTTTCATTAAACTCTTCTGAAGTCATCTTTTTAATATCTGGAACAACTAATGAATTACGTGCAGAATCTACCTTACTAGTTACAGCAGTTCCAGTTTCATTTGTAATTAGCGCTTTAATAAGAATCCCATTTGGCATATGATTCCAGATATGATTCTTAAACTCAAACCATTCAGTTGAGCGACCATCAACAGCGCACTTATAAAGGTCAGGAAAGAGTCGCATAATCATCATGGCTACATGGTAATGCGTGCCACCCTTAAAGGTAAGTGCAACCTTAGTAATATAGGAAATAATATCACCATCCATAATCTCCGAATACTTTACAATATTGTCGGCCCGCGCCCACATCTTCAGGGTCCCCATACGAATCTCCATTGAGCCATTTACACGGCGCATACCACCCTTCATCCAATCACGGCGCAGCGCATCAACATTGTTTGACGCCGAGGACGCCGACTTATCACTGAACTTCATCCAGACCTTGAACATATCCTCGCTCTGATCAATGTGATAGAGGCACCAACCGACACGCATCCAGGAATCATAGCTATCGGCCCGCTCAGCCGACAGACACTCCAAAGCAAACCGCTTCGCCAATACAATCTCGTCCTCGGTCGTCACAATCGTATTAAAGCTATCCACAAGCATCGGCAGAATTCCAACAAGCTCACCCGCCGTCGGCGCAGGAACAAGCGCCAGCACAGGATTCTTCGCCTTCAAGACTGCCTTCTCAACTTCATCCTTATGTGCCTCTAAAACGGACAGCGGCTTATTCAGACTATAACGAATGCTAAGCACCTCAAGAAGCTGGCGAGGCGTATACTCGGTCGTATCCTGAGTGACCTTACCCGTCTTCGGATTATACTTGAGGACACTACTAAGAAGGTAGGGAACAATATCCATCTTTGACTCACCATAGAAGAACCATCCCTGCTTATTTCCCATACACTCATCAAAGACCTTCTCAGCCTTGTTTGTATAATAAGTATCCGCAAATGATTCCTCAAGGGCCTTTGACTCTAGAAGCTTCCCACGAATAAAGGCATAGTGCTCCTTGCCGATACTGAAATCAGGACAGACAATATGAACACCATCCTTAATCTTCTCATCATCATTCTTTGTCTTAGTATCAAGATAAGGAGCTGAACGAAGAGTCACAAAGAAACGAAGATGAGCACGCTCCTTCAGGTCAAAGTATTCCTTGAGGACCTTGATGATTTCTCCAATAAAATCACTGATATGCTTCTCGGTAAAGGTCCGCTGTAGATTCTTCTCTTTGTTATACTTGAAATCTAGGTCAATCAGCAAGGGTGCAATTCCATCGGTCTTTCGCTGCTCTACAAAGTTATTTGGACGAAACTCATCTTCAAACAAATAAGTATACATCAAGTCAAGAAAGGTAGGATACTCTGCGTCAGAAATAAACCAAGAGCCCTTGTGAGTTCCCATACCCGTCATAGAAAACTCATTTCCCTTTCCACTCAGAACACGGTGTCCATCCAGGAACTTCCGCAGGTCGTGGTTCTGATACGGGTCAGAGGTCATTATTACTTTCAATCCCATGAAAGTCCAAACCAATTTTTTGTCAACAAAAATTTGAACATAATAACACTGTAGAAACATATAAACATGCAATTCGTATATATTGTCCTAGAAAATGGCGAAGCATATTCATACGCCTACAAGACCTATAAGGATGCGGTCGCATCTGTAAAAGATAAGTATAAGAAATATCTTGAAGAGATGATAAAGGATGTCGGCGACTTGAATGATATTGAAAAGATTCTAGAAGATATTAATGTCCCAGAAAATCCAGCATGTAAGACGCATCTTTATATTGAAAAGGGCATAAATATTGAAATCTATAAACTTCCTGTTCTATAATATACCCCATAGAATTAGATATGCGATACAATATACTAATTATTGCTGTATCATTTTTTGTATTAGCAATACTTATTTCTAGAGGCCCGTCAGGATTTACCGATATGGTTTCAGATAAACGATGCTATGTCGGCGATAGCGTATTAGGAACCCCTTTTACCTTTGGCAGCGGCTTCAACGGGTTGATATATAGTAAGGATGAATGTGACAAACTAAAGGGAATATATAATGCTGACCCTTCTTATCCAATAGGTAAGGGGCGCTGTTATATTCATGATAATAAT
>Ga0114958_10002495_pt1 | contig 13739 bp, 9 predicted proteins | sample C_130208_EF_Meta_FD_89577 | JGI IMG/M metagenome (GOLD analysis project Ga0114958, IMG submission 89577) | Freshwater microbial communities from Lake Croche, Canada to study carbon cycling - C_130208_EF_MetaG | ecosystem: Environmental > Aquatic > Freshwater > Lake | place: Lake Croche, Canada... | reverse complement strand
TGCTGTTAAGTTCTCGGCTTTCATGCGCATCGGCACTAACATTAACAGGGTCGCCACCAAAAAATGCCCCGACCCACAACAGGGATCAAGCATCTTTAACTCACTTAAGTTTTTTGGCCATTGCTCAAAAGCTCCTGCTGCTGGAATGTCGATTTCTTTGTATTCAGCGTCCTCTTGGTCACTTTGTTCGGGTGCATAACGTAGATATTGAAAAGGCAGTAGGTTTTTATATTGAGGGTAATTACTCACCCACCATGCACCTAAGCTATTATCAAGCAGGAAACTGACCATATAAGGTTCAGTAAATAACTGGGTAACCGCTGACAATTCATCCGCACCTATTTTATTGCCGGATTTATTAACCTCGTCTTTCTTTTGCGTTTGCCAGTATTGATACACCCAACCCAAGCTATCGGAGGCCTGAAAGGTTTCAGCATCTAAGCCTTCTAATAAGTTTTCTAGTTCTCGTTGATGCTCCGGTGAGAAATGGATTGTTAACACCGGATTTTCAAGTCGAAATATCTGTGGCAACATCGCAGAGGCATAACGTCCGGCTAACTCCCAACCATCAACACCGTTTTCATCTTCAGCCAGTTCAAAACATTCTTGTATGGATAGCGAGACGCCATCTTCATGCATTAATAGATTATTCTCCGCTAGGAAACGGGCAAATAACATCCGATGCCATTGTTCATAGGCGGTTTCTTGGACTAAGTGTTCAATGCCTTGCTCTGAGTTGTCTTGTAGACTATCGCCCAACTGGCGGCCATGTGCTCGCAGTTTATTCCTCTGCTGACGCAGCTCATCTGATAAATGCTCACCTGGTTTACTAGCTCCAACAGATAAGCGTACTAAAGCCGAACGTGCTGCAGTTTCAGCCACAACACGAGCTTTGATAACAGTATTTTCTAATTGTTTACGCAGCTTTTTATCCAGGGGTTGTAGACTCATATCCTTGTGGTGCCTCAGCTTAATTTTCTTTTTTAGGGGGGAGATTAGTTTGCTCTTGTTAAAAAGCGTCTTTCGAGTAGTGAGGGCATATCGCGTCTACCATCTAAAACAGCATGAATAAAAACCTGTTGCTGTTCAATTTGGTAAATAATTCGGTAGCTAAAGCAGATGACTTGCAAATAGTCGATTATGCCTATTTCCTTTAACTCATGAGGAACTATACCGCGCTCAGGAAAATTTTCTAACTTGAAACAAGTGCTTTCCAGTTCATCAATTAATGTTAGTGCTTTTTCCTTACTATCGTTATAAGCAACATAATAGTAAATGTCTTTAATGTCCTGTTCCGCCTGTTCGAGAATATTGATGTTATAAGTCATTATTCTGCGTCAGCTATACTTTTTCTAATATCTGCAAATGCAGTTTTAATCGGTTTGCTTTTTCCTTCCTGCTTGGATTTTGAACTCATTGCCAATATTTTTAATAAGGCAAGACTGTCTTGAGTCGCTTCATAGCTGGCAATATCTTGTAATACTGCTTTTGCTTGCCCATCTTGAGTCATTATGACGGGCTGATGGTTTTTTTCTAAATCAGCCAGAATAATACTGGCATCTGTTTGTAAGTAGCTTATGGGCTTGACTGCTTGACTTAACTTCATGGCCTTTCCTTATGATTGATGGGTTGATAAGCAATATATGCTCGGTCTGTTTTCACGGCATTAATTAACTTTTTATTGGGTACTGGCAGATTTTCCAGGGCATTAAAAAGCAGTGGACATCTTTTTTACTCAGATGAAATAGGGTGTTCTTTTTACTAAGTTGTTCAGTACGGTTAACAGTCATAACATTCCCCCCCTATTGGTACGATGAATTAAAAGATACCTGCTTGTCAACTTGACCCTGTGCATTGGGGATTAAACCACAAGCAGAGGCCCATTCTGTATATCCTTCAACATCTGTTGCTCAACTTCTTTCAGCCAATCTTTGATATCGGCTTCTGTTTTTAAGGTTCTATGCGGTAGTTTAACGACCTGTACTTTGGGTTCCAATAATTTAGCGGCATCCATAGCCGCAGAGTTAAACTTATTGTTTTGTGCCTGAATCCGGTCATTCCAATGTTTTATAGAACAGGCTTCGAGGCTATCAATTAACTCATCTACGGTATTAACGGCAATATCGTCAGGCTCATTGATCTCATAACTATCCAGAATGGGTTGTTGCTGGACGAGGGTCAGTTTTTGCCAGTTAGCATTCTCTTCAAGTTGTTCCTTAAGCAACTGATACTCTAAGTTGAACTGCTCACTAAGAATGGTGATCGCTTTACGCAATTTGTCGGTAACCGACTTTACTTGTGACTCTATAGGGTCAGGATCAGCTAATAAACTCCGGTTACTGAGGATGGCATCGTATTGTGTCTGTAATTCTTCGTGGAAAGCTAGACCTTTACTAAGTTCTAATAACTGCTTTAAAGTGTTCCAAGAAGGTAGTCTCTTGGCAATCTTTTCTGCAGTTTTTTGCCAACTATCAAGCTGGATTTTTAAGGCTTCACGTTGATCATACAGTGCTAATAATTGGGCATTGCCTGATTCTTGAGTCAGTGCTTCCAGTAGTGTGGTGTCCACCTTGTCTGGTTTGGGTGCTTCACCGCCCGCACTATTTGCAACTTGTCTTAATTTAAGAATAAATTCAGGTATCTTGGAGAGCTCTTGTTGCGGGTGACAAGTAATTCCGGCTTCTGTTAATAGTTTGCGTATTTGTATCAGTTGAACAGCATTGATCGTTATAGACTCTAAATGGAAGGTCGCTTGGGTTAATTTACTGCGATCCAAGCTTTTATTATCAACCGGCTTATGTGCGGCATCTTTGGCTCTGACAATACCGCTCGCTAGTAAAGCAAACAGCCCCCCATCAATAGCGTCTTGTGACCAACCATAAGGGGCAGTCTTAAAGTTATCTCTAATCTCAGAACCTTTTTTACTGACACCAATGTACTTTACTATTTCAGCGCAAACTGGATGTTTTTCAATATCACTTGAGTGATCAACCGCTTCTAAAGCGTTCTCAGCACCGTCTTGGCGAGCTCGGTCATACACCTTTCCCCAGCCACTGTGATCGGCTTTGTCAAAATCACGATACAGTCTAATCATTGAAGCTTTGGCGGCTTGCTCTAATTGAGCTTTTAGATTATCAGCAAAAACTTCTGCACCACCGGCCTGAAAGACCCTAACCCCTTCAATCACTTCTTTTAGCATGATATCTACATGCTTCTTGGCGTCATTAAGGCGGGTTTCCATTGCACTCCGAGCGTCTTTACCTTCTGGTGTTATTGGCAGGCCTCTAATATCTAAAGTCTGTTGTGCAGCCTCTCTGGTAATGATAGCTTTGTGTAACTCAGATTTGTTGCGAGCAGGAATATACACATAAATAGTGGGTAGATCTTGGTGGGCATTATGCGCCTCTGCCAACAACGATTTCTCGTCAGTTTGCCAGCCATCTTGAACCCAAAGATAGATTTTTTTGTTGGCATCTTTAGGCACTTCCGCATCAAAATTAAGCTGTAGAGTTCTTTGCTCTTTACTCTTGCCTTGAGTAACTCTTACTGCAGTAGCTAGTTCCTGTATTTTTTGATGGAGCAAGTCTTCACGTTTGTTTTCAATACGCTGCATATTGCCTGAAAATTCAGCTTCTTGCTGGCGGTATGTATCATGCCATTGGCTACTTTCTTGGGTTTGTAGTCGATACTCTACGCCACTGGCCGTATCTAGGACCATTAAAATACCTTGATTTTGTAGTTTTAGTAGCAGATCAGGTATTGTCTTACGTAGTTCATTACTGCCAGTATTCAAATCTTCTAACAAAAGATCGGCCAGCATGTGCTCGGTAGCTTTTACACCAATATCAGCATTGGCCTCGGTGGGCAATTTGCCTATGAGATAAATAAGGGCTAATAGTCTTGACTGAAGTTTTTCGTCTTCTGCGCCTACCGACAGCTTTCCAATCGTCTCGCTGATTTCTTTTGAGATCATTCCTGTTTGTAACAGATTAGGGGAGATCTGTTCGTAAATAAAATCAGCACCCACTACATGACCTAAAGACAGATCAGCGCTGCTCTGGGTGGCTTCATGAATGACTTTAAGTTGGTTGCGTAGTTGAGAAACGGTGCCTGTCGTGTCTATTATTCGTAGTACTTTTTCCCAAAAGCGACGTCTAACTGGTAGTATCGGATAGTCTGATACCATAATGACTTCATCATCTTTGTTGTGTTCTATTTTTGTACCGCTTAGATGTCTGGATATTTCGCCTAGATTTTTGGAGATAATAACTTGTACTTCTGGCTTAGCTGTTTCTTTTTTCTGAAGAATAATCTTGCGAATAACCGACTCGACATCAACATCTGAGAGTTGGACGGGGATTTGAAAACGCCCCATTAATTTACTTAACGATGCTGTACCTGATAAAGCATTTTGCCCTGTAGCGACAAATAGTAATTTACCTCCAAAGTGTTTGCTACACGTTTCGGTTACTTCTTGGACTTGATAGGCTTTGGTGGAGTCTTTATCAATATATTGTTGAACTTCGTCCAAGACAATTAAAGTCAAAGGGAATTTACCATCAACGGTTAATGCATCAGTAATGGCAGCAATCATTTCGTCATTGGTGATGTGGCTAACTTTAGGGTATTCAGCTTTAAGTAGTTGTCGAACCTCTTGATCGTTTACAGCTAAACCAGGCATAGCCTCCAATAAAGCGCTGGCGATAATAGGTGACATATAAAGATGTGATAACTCTTTATGAAACTCTTTGCCAGTACTCTCTACAGCCTGTTTTACTTGATTATAATGACCTTGGACTTTTAACCACATTACAAAGCGGGCAAGGTGATATTGTTCTGGCAGGCCTGCTGACTTAAAAACGATACCTAGTAGAGCTAGGTAAACATTTTCTGCACCCGAGCCAATCGTGCCAGATGCAGCATGTAAGCCACCATAACGACGACCTTGATTGCTTATTTCTTTGAAATGATCAGTTATTTCAGTAGGAAGTTTCGCAATAGTTCGGGCTGATGCTCCATCAGCAAAGCTATAGTCAACCCACAACGTTCGTAACATTTTAGCCAAATGCGACTTGCCCGAACCATAAAAGCCGCTGATCCATACACCAGGCTGCTCGTTACCATTGTCTAAATTTTTCAGGAAGGCACTCAGTATTTTATCCAAACCTTTTTCATATTCACCATCGCAGACAAAGGTATCTAACTCATAGCGTAACGTTTTTAGCGCTTGCTCTGATAGGTCATCTTTAACTTCAGCTACGCCATTATTAGCTAATTGATTTTCGATAGGGTCTTTAAGGTATATGTCACGGTTTTTCATTCAAATTTCTCTAAGTTTTCTTTAACCAGCTGTAATAGGGACAGCTTGGTAGTTCCAGCCATCTCTGGCATCAAGTAGGCGGTAATTATTGTTTTCAAATTCCCCTGGGAAGAAAATCAATAACCTACCAGGTACAAATGTAGCAATGTTATTAACTAGGTCAGAAGCTTTTATGTAACCAAATAAGGTGCCAACACCTACAATCGCAACAACCGTATTACTATCTGCAGTGGCAATCTGGAGACGAATTTTATCAACCAATTCTTGCATAAAATCATCAAGAGTTGTCTCTATATCGTCAGGTGACTCAAAATAGCCTTCTTTATAGTCTAGGGCAGCCATCCACTCAGGAAAGGCATTACTGATATTAATTTCACACCAATCATGTTGCGCATTGGTAGTTGCTATCTCAAACTCGGTTAAATGGGCACGAAACCTAAGCTCTTCGGTTTTATCATAAACAACAAAGATAACCTTCTGCACGCCAGCGAGGCCTTTTTGCCAAGGTACGCTAATATGATTAGTATAGTTATTTAATAAACGATTAAGACGGCTACTCATTGATTAAGCCTCATAAAGCGTCCTGATAGTGGACTTGAAGTAACTGTATTTCATCGGGACTTAGGAAATTATCGCAGCGTACATCAACAACACCACCCGATTCTTTATAATCAATTAAGCCTCGATAGGAAGCTGCTGAGGCCAATGATTGAAGGTTTACTAATGGAATGTGTAACAATTTAGTCCAGGCACTATTAAAAAGCCGCTCACCGCTAAGTCCACACAAGTAACCTTGGAATAAGGCATAGGTCACATTTATAGGAGAAATAGTGGGGGTTTGACGTATCTTTTTGGCTTTGCCCTTTAAGTATCCAGCTTGAGTCCAACTGCTATTAATATTCTGGGCAAAAGATTTTAACGATGCAGGTGAAAACCGGTCTGGATCATCTTTGCTTAAAAGAGCTTCTATCTCTTCACGCTGTATCTGTTCACCTGGATTATGAGCAAGAATACAGGCGGTACTCATGCGAAATAAGGGGTCTCTGGCATAGGCTAGCTGTAGTGCAAGAACAGCTTGTGCCGCAGGCTCAATATCCCAAAGCAATCTTAATACTCGAAATAGTGGCAACTGAGCATCCAAGCTGTATAGATCCTTCAAATGCCTATAGGTCAATCTACGAGTGCTTTCTGTGGACTTATTCAAGCAGTTATAGGTGATAATCTCAGTTTGGTATTGCTCTATTGTCGCTGAGGCTGGAGTAGCTGCAAATAGTGCCTGCAACTCTTCTAACATCATAGTACGACTAGAGTGCGCTCCATTTTTTCCGAATTTGAATCCAAATTGACCCAATGTAGCTCGATGGGTTTCCGGTATCATTGTATCTCTCCATTTTTTCTTCTTAAGACTATCAATATCTAGGCTCTTACGCTTTAATCAACTACTTAACGCATTGTATTTCATTTAGAAAAGTGTCGGTTAGATTATTTTCTTACTAGAGAACATTATCGATAGACAAAACCAATCCTTAGTTGAATCCATACGTAACGTAAAAGAACAATGGTAACTATCTTATGTAAGAGGATATTTGAAAAAGAATTTTTATTTAGTAGTATCAATAATCACTGGTGGATTGGTCGCATAGGGATTATTAGGAGAGTCATTGCTGTATTTTGACCCATAAGTACCATAAGGGTTATTAATGGAGTCAGGGCTATATTTGCTGCCGTATTGGCCATAAGGATTATTGGTTGAGTCAGGTGCATATTGATTGCCACCTAATTGCCCCAAATACTTGCCTGTTTCTTTATCGTAGATTTTAACCATACTGGCAGTTGTGTTTAGTATGAGTAGTAACAGAACAATTATTGTTTTCACGATCTACAGCCGTTTATTCTTTATAATCTTTATGTTATCTGTGTCTGTACTATGCGAAAATCAATTCTTGTTTGATATAAAATATAACAATGTATAACAAAATGGCATAGCCAAGGAAAAACAATGGATTTTGCGCAGCCCAAGCCTGACTCAAAAAAATATTCAGATCTAATTACTGAAATCGAAAAAGGTATCATTAAGATACCTAAATTTCAGAGAGAGTTTGTTTGGAGCATAGATAAAACTGCAAAATTGTTAGATAGTATTCTTAAAGGTTACCCTATAGGTACTTTTATTCTGTGGCAAACAAATGAGCGTATTAACGATATAAAAAATGTTGGTAACTTGGAAATACCAGATACTCCGGAAGGCACGAAGGTACAATATGTGCTAGATGGCCAGCAACGGATTACTTCACTTTTTGCTGCATTTCGTGGCGCTCAGATACAAAAAACAGGTGAAAAGAAAATTACCGATTATCGAAATATTTTTGTTAACCTCGATAAAGATATTAGTGATAATGATGATCAAATAATTACTTCCGAACCTGTTGGCGATAAATATATATCACTTTGCGATGTGTTGAACTTTAATTACGCCAAATCTATTGAATTACCAGATATATTCAGCCAAAACGATAAGCAAACAATTGATAGTTACTCAACAGCTTTTAAAACTTATGAATTTTCGACAGTAGTATTAAGAAAAGAAGACATCGATTCAGCAATTGAAGTATTTACCAGAATAAATACTGGTGGTCAAACCCTGACTCTATTTGAAATCATGTCAGCTAAAACCTATGACGAAAACATAGGTTTTGATATGCAAGTGAAGTGGGACGTCTTCATTAAAGAACTTAAAGACATTAAATATGAAGGTATTTCTAGTACTGTTGTACTCAATTTACTGTCACTAGTTTTAAGTCGAACTAAAGAATGTAAGCGTAAAACAATTTTAGAGTTAGATAAAATAACTGTTTCAGAAAATTGGGATGCATCCATTTCGGCTATTAAAGATAGTATTGATTACTTTACAACCACTTACCGCATTCCAGTATCACAACTACTGCCTTATGATTCCTTACTGGTGCCATTTGCATATTTCTTCCAGAAAAATAAAGATAAGCCAAATACCGATCAACGAAAATATTTGGAAGAGTTCTTTTGGCGTATGTCGTTATCCTATAGATACTCAAGTTCCACTGAATCTAAATTGGCTCAGGACATAAAACGTATTGACTCGATTCTTGATAATCAGCGACCTGATTACAGTGATATCAAAGTTTACTTAGAATCACCTCAAACTTTAATTGATACAACCTTTAGTGCGGGTAATAGCTACTGCAAAGCGATACTGTGTCTATTGGCTTATCATGAACCAAAGGATTTTCAGGATAATGGCAAAGTGATTTTAGATAATTCTTGGCTTAAAGTGGCTAGTAGTAAAAACTATCATCATTTTTTCCCAAGAGCATATTTAAAGAACAGAACTGTATTGGATAGCAATAGTTTAGTAAATATCACGTTTGTTAGTGATCACCTAAACAAGAGAAAAATCGGAGCCAAGGCCCCATCCAATTATATTGGTGATTTTAAAGACGAAAACAGTCAAATTAACAAGTCACTTAACACACACCTCATAGATTTGGATGGCTTCGGTATTGAGAGTAATGATTATGATACATTTCTCCAAACTAGAGCTAAACGTATTTTCAGTGAATTAAAATCACGTATAGACCTCGTTCATATTGAACCAGTTAATGAAGCGTTTCAAGAGTTGATTTTAGCCGGTGAAAGTAACATTGTTGAGTTTAAGTCTACTCTTCGTTATGACCTTAGAGAAAAGGCTGTAAATAAAAAATTAGAGTATGTTATTGCTAAAACATTGGCCGCTTTTCTCAATAGTGAAGGTGGTAATTTGTTTATTGGCATAGATGACAACCAAAATGCATTAGGCCTCAGTAATGATATTGATACACTTAGTAACAAAAGTATTGATGGCTTTGAGCTACAGTTAATTGAAGTGATCAAAAAATATATAGGAACTGAATTTAGCTCTTATATCAAAATTGCATTTCCAGCGTATAGCGAGACTAAAATCTGTCAAGTGAAAGTTTCAAAAAGTAGCAAACCTGTTTTTACAAAGAATGAGGGTAATGAAGATTTCTTTGTCCGTACTGGTTGCTCTTCTCAGCCACTGGGTAGGGAGGAGCAGAGCGCTTATGAAAAAAACCATTGGGGCAAATAGAGATGTTATATGGAACTGCAACCCCATTACCCCAGATAAACAGCAGATCGTCTGCTCTCGTAGCTTTAGTAGACGACTAACGACTTATAGTGACCTATCACAAGCATTATCGGAGTTCTGTAGTCGTGCCGCTGAAAAGCTTAGGCGACAACACTCAGTAGCCGGTTGTGTCAGTGTCTTTATCCGTACCAGTCCATTCAATCCTCAAGAGCCTCACTACGAGCGCTCAGCGACTATTAAACTAAGTGCTGCTACCCAAGATACCCGCACGCTAATTACTGCCGCTAATCGACTACTAACAGAGATATTTAGGATGGGTTTCAACTACCAAAAATGTGGTGTCCAGCTAAGTCATATCCAGCCAGCTATAAAACTTGGTCAAACTGAACTCTTTGATTTTGCAGACGAGAGCTTACCTACAGAAAATCGTCCGTTGATGGCTACGATGGATCAGATTAATAGACGTTTTCCAAAGATGCTTTCTATTGCAGCCACGGGTGTTGATAAGTCTTGGCAGCCAAAAACAGAGCGAATATCTCAACGTTATACGACTGATTGGAAGGAGTTGGTGGTCGTTAAGTAATAAGAGTAGAAATAGCAGGGCTAACTGGGAAACGTCATAGCCATGTTTTAAGAGATATTTGAAAGATACTAGATGAGTTAGAAATAGACCAATCCAAATTTGGGTCGGTCTATTTAGCTGGTAATGGTGAAGAACGTATTTGTTTTAACTTACCCAGACTTGAATGTGATCTTGTTGTGTCTGGATATTCTGCTAAATATAGACTGGCGATTATTAAAAGATGGCATGAGCCGAAAGCATCTAAAAACAGAGCGAATATCACAGCGCTATACAACTGACTGGAAGGAGTTGGCGACAGTTATGTAATGAAAATGGATATTGCAGAGCTAACTGGGAAACGTCACGCTAAAGTAGATTTCTTATTGAAAATGAGCGTTGAGTTTATGTGACTGGATTGAAAATATGTTAATAGTGGAATGGGCTGGGGTATACCGGTTTTTGTGTGTCTAAAATGTTGGCAATTGTTGCGGTTTATTGTGAGGATTTATTTTGAAATGGGACAGAATTGGGATAATTTTATTTTTAGACATAAAAAAAGCACTTCGACTAATCGTAAGTGCTTGATTCATTTATTCTTTGGTGGTGGGTCGTGCGCGATTCGAACGCGCGACCATCGCATTAAAAGTTCGAGTTTAACTTATATCAAACAACTGCATACTATTTATAACTCCCTATAATCAAGATGATAGCACACATTATAAGGAGTGAGAAATTGTTTAAAAGAGTATGAAGAATTATGAACCACTGTAGTTTTTACTGTAGTTTTCAGAGTGCAGAAATAAACTAACAAGTCTATTATTTCAAGTCCACCAAAATTGAGTTTAAAGCAATATTGATGTAATAATTACCACGGCCCATTTTTTGTTTTTTTAAGAAACCACCCTCAGTCAGTGCATCAAGATATTTAGTCGCTGTAATACGGGAAACTTGCAAATCTCGTTGCACAAATTCAATTTTGGTATATGGATGAGTAAATAAATTATTGATTAAATCTTGGCTATAAAATTTATAGCCTGCACGAATTCGGTGCTTATAATCTTGTAGCGCAATTTTAATCGCTTGAATGGTTTCAATGGCTAAAGTAGCCGTTTGTTCTATCCCTTCCAGCATATACAGCACCCAATCTTCCCAGCGGTCTTCAACACGCACGGATTGTAACAAGCTATAGTAATCTGCCTTAGTTCTCACTATATAATTACTCAAATACAGCATAGGGATATCCAACAAACCTTCTTTGACCAAATACAACACATTAATGATACGGCCGGTACGCCCATTACCATCATAAAATGGATGAATACTTTCAAATTGGTGATGAATCAATGCCATCTTAATTAAAGGATCAACATCAAAAAGCTCGGTATCGTTAATAAATCGCTCTAAATCACTCATCAAATCTACGATTTCAGTAGGCTCCTGAGGTGGTGTGTAAATAACCTGTCCTATTGCATTTTTTAAAGTCGTGCCAGGCAATTTACGAAAGCCAGCATTATTTTGCTCCAGTTCGGCCTGAATCTGAATGATATGATTGGACGTCAGCAAGCCACTTTGTTTGATTTGATTAAATCCTATGCGTAGAGCCTGTCTATAGCGCAATACCTCTTTTGCGGCAGGATTTGAAAAAGCTTCAGGCAACACATCATCTTTAAACAGTTCATCATGTGTTGTAATGATATTTTCAATTTCCGAACTATTTTTGGCTTCTTGTAAACCTAATGTATTAATCAAAATACTTTGATTCGGTATTGATCCGGCAATTCCTTTTAATTCGGCAAGACGTCGACTGCTAAGCGCCAGTTTTTTTAAAATTTCAGGCGATTCAAAGCGTTCTACGTCTAGTAGATTAAGTGAGATAATTTGTGCCATCAGGAATTTCTCTAGTTATGTCATGTATAGAAAATTGTATTTTTTATACATATTAACTTAGTCATTTATAGAAAACTTATTTTTTTATACATGTTGCTCTCGAGATGTATAGCAAAGCGTAAAATATACACCTAACATTGATCCTCTTCAGCGTTGGCTTTTATTTGCTCATGTGTATTAGAACGGTACGTTAGCGATTTTACATGATCAACTTCGACACTGTTTCCTCGGTGTTAATGGTTATTTTTATAAGCTGTTTGACAGAAACTTAATGTCGGCTGACGACCCACAGCGGTCATCGGATCCCAATAACTTAACGTCCGGTTCCCCACGGAAAGCAGACAATCAATTTCTGGTGTGTCATCGGCCTAATGTTTTACTAACAATGCAGGGTGTTTGATTTTTTACACCAACAATGTGCAAGAACTTCCTGCCATTTTCATCCGCTTGAACTGTGGCACAAGAGCAATTGGTCGATATACTTGCAGACCAGTAGTCCTCCGGCAGCCAAGCGCCAACAATCACGGCCGTTGGAACCGGTACGGTGGTGATGTGCTTTCAAACGACCAGCAGGCATATTGTGGACGGACGTTCTGGTACACAAAAACATGGCTGGCAATCTTGGCGAATTACCGAATGAGTTGAGACTTCTCAGCTTCTGTTAAACGGGTTTAGCCGCCCGAAAATGTCTGCTGTCTCATCTAGCCATCCTATTATCTTCATGTCTGATGATAAAGATTGTGGTGGTGAACTCATCAAGCTGTCGAGCCCCAGAAGTCGCTTGAAATCGATACGTACTGTATCGGTACGCTCTGATTTGCCGTCACCGAAATAGAACTTTACATTCGCTCGCTTCATAATCCGAATAAATTCTTGCGCTATTATCCCGTAGCCAATTGTCGTTGGATGAACGCCATCAAGACTAAAGAGCCCTCCCTGAGTGCGACCATCCGGTTCAGAACCGAAGAATCTTGAATCAGGTGTTGGCGAGAGCGCAGCAAGTTCGGGTGGTAATTCATATGGTGTCCACCAATCCGGCCGAGCCTGAGGGTCAAGCAGATATCGTCGAGAAGCTAGTCTGTCAAGCAGGCCAGCCAAGTCCATAAGCAACCAATCTAGTCCATTTTCACGTGCGGTGCGAACTTCGGCTGTAATGGAGTCGTTGTACTGATCAATTGCACTATCGATTGCACGGGCTTGGTTTTCCGTGATGTGCGGATCTTTATGTGGATCAAATTTCGTCTCACTGATCCAAGGACGTGTGTAGTAGGGAAAATATCTGGAGCCTTGCCTTACTTTGGAACTCATGCCTCGCGCTATGGGTGCGATGGTAACGTGTGGCACTGTTGTAAATATAACGTGACGAGCCTTGATAGTCTTGATCTCTTCAACCAATTGTTTTAACTCAGCTGTGAAATGTGAGGGCAACCAGACATTGTATGCGTTCTTATTACCTAACTTGTCGTAACCATCCCCACTCCATTTGACTTTGAGGCTCGTAACTGTGCCAAGAACATTATTAGCGCCCAAAAATACAACAAGTGTCTCAATGCCATGCGCATTGGCATCACCTCCTTCGACTGTACCTTCATCGCCCAAAGCGCGTGCTGCGTCAATAACTGTATCATTAGGTCCAAGTCCAGCATAGGTCCGAAGTGCCGCACGCTCATTAGCGTTCTCAACAATTTGACTAAAAGTATCGTCCTTAGGCTTCTTAATTGATGATGCAAGATTTGCAGGTGTTCTTGAAAGTACGTCGCGTATATCCCAACCATAAACGGCTAAGTTGTGCATTATGGCTGAGCTCTTCGGAGCGATAGATCCAGGACCTCTCTCCCAATAGTCCT